>Ga0207148_1018_pt1 | contig 47340 bp, 23 predicted proteins | sample Alteio_BWMinHeat_34_FD_153558 | JGI IMG/M metagenome (GOLD analysis project Ga0207148, IMG submission 153558) | Enriched cells from forest soil in Barre Woods Harvard Forest LTER site, Petersham, Massachusetts, United States -... | ecosystem: Environmental > Terrestrial > Soil > Temperate forest >... | reverse complement strand
GGCAGTTTGTTCGGGAATTTGAAGCAGTTGCGAATGTCGCACCACTCAATCAAGTGCAGGTGCCGGTCGCATCTCAGTTTGGTTATCACATCATCGAAGTTCTTGGCCGCACAAAGCGAAGATTATTGGTCATCACAGTGCCGGTGAATATCAAGCCGAGTTCACAAACCTTAAAGATGCTGTCTCAACAGGCACAGATCTTTCACGATCAAGCTGAGAAGCTCGGCTTCGATCAAGCGGCTGCAGCGGCAAAGTATCGAGTTGTGACCGAAGCACCTGTCCTTACAAAGCATGGTCAGGCAATGTTCGGAAGCAAAGAGTTGAACGATTGGGTATTCGAAGCAAAGAAAGGTGATATCTCGCCACCTATGACGATCGCGGCAGCGCACATGACGATCATCGTGCAAGTCAGCGACATTCAGCCCGAAGGCATCAAGCCGGTGGATGAGGTGAAGGATCAAATCAAGCAGGCCGTTGCTAAAGTCAAGCGTGTTGAATCGGTTGCGGCAATGGCAAAACAGTTGCGTGCACAGCTCGGCCCGAATGACGACCTGAACAAGATCGCCGGAAGTGACTCGACGTTGCGTGCACAGCAAGCGACGCTTGGCCCTGCGGAATCAGTCTCGGGTATTGGAACAGAGTATGCAGTAAACATCGCAGCGTTCTCGCTCAAACCGGGTGAGATCAGTCAGCCGATCCGCGGAGAGAATGCGTACTTTATCATCAAGGTGATCAATGTAATGCCTGCAACGAAAGAGCAATTCGAGCAACAGAAGCCGACTTTGCTCAAGCAACTCTTGCAGGAGAAACAGCAGCGATTTATAACGAAGTGGCTCGAGACTGCGAAGGACAATGCCAAGGTCGTTGACTATCGTTCAAAGACAAAGTAGTCTCAGTTGTCAGTGAAGTTTTTTGCAGACCGTCGGCAGCTCGCTTGACGGTCTGCTCATATTGGCGAGTGCCATGGCTAAGTGGATCACGGTTTTCTTGATCTGTGGTGTTGGGTCGCTGTCCTTCAGCGAAGCAGGCTATGGTCAAGTCCGCGGCCCTTCAACAGCTCCTGACACTTCGGCGATCGCCTACGTTAATGGGGTCAAGATCTCACGGTGGGATTATCATCACGAAATCGATGGAGGAGTCCTCCAGCTCCAACTCCAGAATAAGGACCGCGAACCGACAGAAGATGAACTTGGCATCGTTCGCCAGGAAGCCTGGGACCACTTGCTGACGCGAACGCTCATTCGCGCGAATGCTGAGAAGTTAGGGATCGTCGTGACCGATGAGCAAGTCCTCAACCAGCTTCTGGAGAGTCCTCCGAAAGCAATCCGAATGCAATTCACCGACTCGTTGGGCAAGTTTCACAACAAAGAATACAGGAGTGCGATCAAAGACCCACGCAATGATTCGATGCTCCGCCACGCGCTCATCCCGCCTCTTCGCGAACAAACAATTTTTGAAGAATGGCAGCGGAAGATGATCTCGACAATGATGATTCCAGATTCTGAACTCTGGGCGCGATTCTATAATGAACATGCGAAGGCGGAGATCCAGCTATTAACGATTGCGACGACCGATTCACTGGCGCCTTATATCGAGCGTGTGACACTGTCTGAGATTTCGAACTACTACGAGTCGCACAAGAATCTTTTCGCGCATCCTGAAGAGCGCAAAACTGAATTTGTGATCTTTCCGAATGAGATCTCGAAACTTGATAGCTTTGAGTTTGCTCGTCGGATCAATACGATCGCGGCGAAAGTAGGCACTTCAGCCAGCAGTTGGCAGAGGGCTGCGGCTGCCCTGACGGCCCAGGATGCGTCATCTCGGCGCATCGATGAACATGTCCTGCTGCCGCAAGAGCTTCCTGACACGCTATCCGCGGAACAAATCGTGGCCCTCAAACCTGGAAATGTTCTCACGACCTTCACACCATTTGGAGCGCGAGTCACAAGAATAACCAGCGTTGCGAAATCAAAAGGGTTGACCTTCCATACGAGGCACATCCTGGTCTCATTTGGGTATCCGGAAAATCGTGACAGTGCTCGCCTCGTCGCGTTGTCAATTTATAAGAGACTACATAACGGCGAGGACTTCGCGACGCTAGCTCGTGATTTGTCAGCCGATCCAGGCTCCGCAGGCAAAGGTGGCGACCTTGGCTGGGTAACAAAAGGCGTGTTTGTTAAGGAGTTTGAAGACGTTGCCCTCAAAGCGAAACTGCATTCGGTGCAACCGCCATTTGCATCTGCCTTCGGCTATCACATTGTTGAAGTGCTTGGACGAACGAATCTTCAGTTCAAAGGCGAATCGCTGGAGTTCTCGCTTTCCCGGGAAGCGGCTCTCGAAGCAGCGATGCAGCGAGCGCTTGCTTTTTATAAACAAGCAGTGCTCCACGGCTATGATACTGCAGCGAAGGCACAGCAATACCAAGTAGTCACGGAGGCCCCGTATCAAACAAAACAGAGCGTGCCGATCTTTGGGAATGCTCGATTCGCACGATGGCTGTTTGATGCAAAGGTTGGGGAAATTGGCAGGCCATTTAATTCTCCTGCGGTGCATGGGGTTGTCGTCGCGAGACTTTCGGAGATTCGGCCGGAAGGCCTGTCTCCTCTTGTCGAAGTAGAACGCGACGTCCGTCGCCTTGTCGCGAAGATCAATTGGGTTCGTTCCGCGGAATCTCGAGCAAATGCCATTCGTGCAAAGCTCGGAGTCTCAAACGATCTGACGGCTGCCTCGTCAATAGCCCCGAATCTCAAGGTGATGAGCATGACGATAGGACCAGTCGAAGTAACACCGACCATCGGAGAGGAGCCAACCGTGAATGCTGCAGCCTTCGCTCTTCAGGATGGCGCGATCAGCCCAATAGTAAGAGGCGAGAATGCTTACTACATCATCAAGCTCCTAAAGAAGACGATCCCTGGTCAAGCAGAATTCGAAAAGGGAGAATCCCAGTTGCGGGAGCAGATGCTCCTCGAGCGCCAACCACTTCTGATTTCGACTTGGGTAGCGAATGCAAAGGCAAGTGCTGAGATCGTGGACTTGCGCAAAGAAGAGGAATAAAAAAAGAGCGGGCATTACTGCCCGCTCTTAGGAGACAAGATTGATTGAGCCTTACGCCAGTTGAGCGATGGATTCGGCTGCCTTCTTGAATACCTCAACGAGGTCCAGCTTCTCCCAGCTAAACTCATCACGGCCGAAATGTCCATAAGCGGCTGTGCTCTGGTAGATCGGACGGCGCAGATCAAGACGTGCAATGATGCCTTTGGGTGTCAGGTCAACATTTTCTTCAATGATCTTTGCGAGTTCTTCATCCGAAAGCTTTCCGGTACCTCGCGTATCAACACTGATCGAGACAGGCTTTGCGACCCCGATCGCGTACGCAACTTGTACGGTGCACTCGTGTGCCAGCCCTGCCGCCACGATATTTTTCGCAACGTGACGAGCTGCATAAGCTGCCGAGCGGTCAACCTTCGAGGGATCCTTGCCAGAGAACGCACCACCGCCGTGGGGTGCGCGGCCTCCGTAGGTGTCTACGATAATCTTGCGGCCAGTCAGACCGGTATCGCCGTGTGGTCCGCCAATTTCGAAGTTGCCTGTCGGATTGACGTGAATGATCGTATTCGCATCGCGCAAATTTGCAGGGATCACCTTGTTGATCACATGCGTGATCACATCGCTCTTGATCTGCGCCTGAGTGACGTTAGGGTCATGCTGGGTCGAAACAACAACGGTGTGAACTCGGCTGATCGCACGTCCTTCGTATTCTATGGTAACCTGCGACTTCGAATCGGGACGGAGGTACGGCATGAGGTGCGTTTCATTCTTGCGGACGTAAGCAAGACGCTCGACCAGCTTGTGCGCATAGCTAATTGGAGCCGGCATGTAGTTCGGTGTTTCATCAGTCGCATATCCAAACATCATCCCCTGATCGCCAGCGCCACCTGTATCAACTCCCATGGCGATATCGGGTGACTGCGAATGGATGGCAGTAAGCACTCCGCAGGAATTTCCGTCGAACATGTACTCGGCCTTCGTATAGCCAATGCGGTTAATAACACCGCGGACGACGTCCTGAATGTTGACGTAGGCCTTGGTCGTGACTTCCCCTCCAACTACTGTAAGCCCTGTCGTAACGAACGTTTCGCAGGCGACGCGGGAGTTTGGGTCCTGCGCGAGCATGGCATCGAGAATTGCGTCCGAGATCTGATCCGCAACTTTGTCGGGATGGCCTTCCGAAACTGATTCAGAGGTAAAAAGATATGACATCTCTATTGTCGAATGTTAGGTTTAGTGCAGGGATCACATTCTCCTGCGGATGGGTCGCTCACGCCAATGCAAACGTCGCACGATCAGAGCTTGAACAGCACGGTGAGTCCTAACACCAGTTCTTGAAAAAAGAGCACAGGATACTGAGTTTTTTCGGCGGGACAAAATAGCGGCACGATGTCGCGCAAATTGACTGGTGTCCAGCGTGATATTCTAGGGTGTCAAATATTTTTCCCGTTTTCTGTTGCACATGTGAAAAAGTTTTCATATTTTGCGTCTGAAAATATGTGTCACATCCAGATCGCCCGCGCATTGGAACTGGATGTGACCGAACTGCTGCGAGTGCCTTCTACACTAGTGGCATTGCCCAAAATCGAGATAGGCGATAGCATAGCGATGGAGTGATCGAATGAGCGGTAGCGTAGTAAGATTTAATCCGCATTTCCAGTCGATTCGCGCAATGAGGGCAGCAGGTATCCTGATCGCCGTCCTGATCTTGCTTCTGACGGATCTTGCTTTTGCACAGCTAACAGTGGTTCTCCATCAACCCCCGCCTAATCGCCTGCGCGTAAGCGATCTTTGGGTGGTCGATCTGATCAATCCGACAAAGACGACTCTCAAAGTTTATCTCCACGGTACTGCTAATGAAGTCACGATTCCTTCTCGTCCCATTTTGGTGGTTGATGCTCAATCTGCGCCTTTCTTGCTTCCGCCGGGATTTCACCGTGTGACAGGCAGTGACATTTCGCCGATCAAAGTCAACACTACGGATCCGACATATCGCAACATCGTCACGACGACGGGCGTCGTGCCTTCAGGGAATTACCTGGTCTGCGTCGAAGTCAAGGATTTCACGACCGATACACGTTTAGGGATCGACTGTTACGAGCAGACCATTGACAACTCGTCGCCTCCCATACTCGTGACGCCATTTGACGGATCGGAAGTTGCGGAAAAACTACCGATCTTCACCTGGATACCACCAGCGCCGATCAACAATTTTCATGTGTCATATGCACTGAAAATCGTCGAGATCATGGGGCAGCAGTCGGCTTACGATGCGATGGTATCGAACTACTCCTATTTTTCAGCCTCTCGGATCCAGCCGACATTGTTCCAGTATCCGTTGGCATCCAGGCCACTAGAACAGGGCAAGCGCTATGCGTGGAAAATAGATGCTATTTCGACGGGCACCGTGAGGCCGTTTCTTGTCGGCGAGAGCGAGACCTGGGAATTCACGTACCAGCCGCTCTCCGTCGACCACTTTGCAAGTGGCAGCTCGCTTACCGGAGCCGACATCAACAGCGGTTCTAGCGGACGATTGGCTGATAGCCTTCGGTTGCACAATCTTTGGGAATCCTTCGTAGACGGTAACTTCTACATTCCATACAATTCTGTTAACCTCTCTTCGTCGAATATCGCAATCGACCCCTTAAGCCTAGGAGACATCGCCCTCTATTCGGATCCAAACGCAAGGAGGTTTGTCTCGAATGCACCCAACGATACTGCGCATGGTGAGGATTGCTTGCGTGGTCCGAATATCCATCTGGCATTCGATTATCCCATGACAGAGCGAGCCCCAGCGAATTGGTCGCAGGCATTCGGCATCGACTGGTCTGTGATTCACAATGCTCCGCTGGATCATATCGATCTACGGATCGCATTATGGGGTCACGAAGAAGCACCGCTCGCACACTACATCTATCGCGCGTCAAGCGGCTCGATAGCCGCATCGACAACATTCGATCCACGGCCTTTTATTCTCAATCCATCCGCAGGTGGAATTGTATGTGTGATCACGGCTGCAGCGATCGACATCAATGGGCGTTCGAGCGGCAAAGTTCGAAAACTCTACATGGCAGGGACGTTCAGCTTGCCACCACCAGTGGTTGCGCCTGACTCACCTCCGTGGACCGGATTGAATCTTGCCATGAGTTCGGCATCGTCTATTCTTATTAATGGAACAGACGTGGATGGCGAACATCATACAATCGTAAGTCCTACCATAATGATAGTGTCGCCTTCAGCGATGCCAACCATTACAGTTGTGAACCGTGACACGCGCCCACATCATTTTCATTCAGGATTTACTCCACCGTATCCGGAATCTTCAAGCCTTTCGATCGGAGGCGTGACTGCCCTTGACGCGACAGAGCTACCGCCCGGGGCATCATCAACGCTGCATCTCCCGGTCAGTGCTCCAGCATGCTATGTCTGGACGCTTTTTGATGAGGACGATCCGCTCCAAACGCATTCCGTAACGATCAGAGTGGCACCGCATTGATCGGAAACGGAGCAAGTATTGACTCGCTCACGAGACGTAAGAATATTGAGTTGGTGTGCAAAGCAATGGCAATTTGATTGTGTTCAAGATGAACATTACAGAGGCAAGATCAATGGTGACACAAATGTTGTGTCTCCCGACGGTTTTGCTGTGCACCTTGCTGGCATTTGCGGGTAACACCCGCGCTCAGTTTGCCGGTGAGGGCAATACCTATCCTGCCATCGGTCCGCTACGGGGTGCTGCGTTGCCGTTCGTGTTTTCAGGCACCAGCCGAATTGAAGGACAGAATGCGAATCGAGTTGGGACCGGTTCGGAGATCCCGCAAAGTTATTGGCGAGTGGAGTTGGTGCCGACCCTAACCGCGTACGGTGTACCGTTCTCACTCAATGTCCTGCTCTCAAGTGATCAGAGCAACTTGCGCCAGAACGTGGATGCGATTGGACTCTACCTTAATCCGCAATACTACCAGGACATACTTCGCCAGAAGGTGAGCGACAAGATCGACGAGCTGGAGAATAACGAATCGGTCAAGAAGATCGAAGCGACCAAGGAAGCATTTCAGGATCCTATGCATGCCATCAGCCAATCCGCGCTCGCAGATTCGGTCAAGGCCCTTGCGCCAGACGCCACAAAAGAGATGGATAAGTTTCAGCAACTGCAACAGCTTCAGGATCTTCGCAATACCGATATCTCCAAACATCTCGATGATGTGAAGAGCCTTGGGCTGATGACTTCGACCGAAAGTTTCTTCTCTAATTTCCCTACGCTTGCTCTCGGGGTGACCTATCCCAACTTCACACCCCTCACACTAAGTGGAGTACCGGTTACTGGTGCGAACATCGAATGGACACCGGGTAACTTTTATTTGGCCGTTGCTGGCGGCCAAACACAAAAGGCGGTTGTTCGAGATACATTGACGGTAGATTATCAGAACACTCTATTCGCGGGAGTCATCGGCTTCGGCAAACGGAACGAGTCGCACTTCCATCTAACGACACTCTACGCAAAGGATAACAGCTCGAGTATTTCGAGTCCAAAAACCGCCCTCGATTCTACATTCGCCGATACCAGTATTCTCTTTCGGAATGGCCCGCGAGCCAATTATGTGCTCGGGGCGGATTTGCTATTGATCCCCGACGAGCATTTCAGTTTATCTGCCGAGATCGATGGGTCAATGCTGACACGTGACACGAGAGACGCAGGCGTGAACAACAGTGACATTCCTGATTGGGTCAGAAAACTGGTTGATCCAACGATTTCGAGCTTTGTCGATTATTCATACATTTTGCAGGGTTCCGTAACGCTGCCTGAATCAAATTCAAGGCTCACTGCCAGCACTCGCAGAGTCGGTCCCGGTTACTTCTCACTCGGCACTCCCACGCTCCGAAACGACAATTTGAGATATGAAGGAAAGATCGATCAATACTTCTACAAGAGGCAGATCTCGTTCAGCGGATTCTATCGCACCGAACACGACAATCTCATCCCATGGAAGCAGGCAACGACAACCATCGGAAGTTATGGCATTTCAATGGGACTCAATTTTCGCAAGCTTCCATATCTACGGATAAGCTACTCGCCATATACGCAGACAAGCGAGGTCACCGATTCAGCGCTAAAAGCTAGTCCGCAAGGCGATAGCCTGGCGATCAACAATCAGACAACACTCATCTCGGTCTTTACCGGATACAACCTGGTGCTCGGTCGCACCGTGCTCTCGACCAATTTTTCGTTTTCGCGACAGGACACTCGAACACGTTTTGGCATTGGTGACTATAGCTCGAACAATTACAATCTTAATGAAATCGTCAATCTCGCAATTCCGCTAACTCTCTCGGCGGGCGTTGGCGTGATTGTGCCGCATGCATTGCCTGACACCCTTAATTCGATATTCACTCTTGATCTTTCGGGCAGCTATACCGCTCTCGATGTTTGGACGAGCACACTTGGCGTCACGATCGCAACGCAAAAGAACATCGACTCAAAGTCGGGCTTTTATTTGAGTACGTCCTTTCCTGTGTGGAACGTTGGAAATCTTGAAATTCGCGCAGAGAAAAATCTTTATACTGCGATCTCGCAGCAGATTATAACTGGCCCGCCAACGATCGCTCAGTCGGGCAATTACGATGAATTTCTTTTGCGCGCGACGCTTACCAAAAGTTGGTGAGCCGAAGTGTTGGTGCTGTTCTTTTGTCTGTAGTTTGGTAGATCGAGGTATTACATGTCGATTGCTCGCCTGAATCTGTTAGCATTGCGCCAGAAACGGCTTTTTGATGTTGAATCAGACCCGCTGAGCCTGAACAGTCTTGCCGCTTCTGACAACGATTCGTTTCAGGTCTCACGTCGACAGGTACTCAAATCAGCCGGCCTTGTTGCTGCAGCACTCACTCCTCGAGTGCTCTCGGCAAAAGGCGCAGTGGCTCCTGTGCTTCGAGGTGCATTCTCCCTGAAGGAACATGGGAATGCTCTGCAGTTCATGCTGGGCAAGAATATTTGCTGGTCCATCGATCCTGCCAGATTCTCAGGCAATCCAAAACTTACCTATGATCGCAGCGAAGACCATCTGATCGTTCGGCTTCGTGATGCTTTTTATCCTGGGACGGAGATCCCGGCTGACCTTACGATGCTAGTCAAGACTCGGCTGACGGATTGCAGCGTGAAGTTAACGATGGCATTCGGGCAATTCAAAGCTGAAGGGAGTCTCGAGAAGTGGCTAACCGGCGAAATGCCGCTCAAGAGTCAGGTCAAAGTTGATCATCTCGTCAGGACATCGAATGCCGAGACCATGCTACTTTTAAAAGGAAATGGTCAAGCCAGGTTCTCTGCGGATTGGAAATTGCAATTGAAGGGCGATTCTATTGCAACGTTGCATGGCCTCGGTGAGTCACTCACTGCAAAGGAAGTAACTCTTTCGATTCCGCCCAATGGATCGCCAAGCCTCTTTCACGATCAAACGAGCGGTCGCCGAAGCATTTTCATGATCGAAAAGAGTGATGCAGTGTGGTCGATTGACCATGGAATTGATGCAGAGAAGCACTGGAGCCTTGGTCTGGAAGACGACGCACTTGATCGTATTTCGATCGAAGCGATCGAGGATCACTCGGGAATTTCGCATGCATTGCTAGCTGAGCAAGTGGCAGACACGTGCGGGGCATCCTTTACGCTACATGCTGCGAAGGCGATCGATGGAAGTGGATTCCGATTGCCACTTGTAAAGGGGAGGCTTGCAATTCTTTTCAGCGCGACAGGAGAAGAACGAGCATTCGCAGCGCAATATCATGATGAGCCAGTGTGGCTGCACATAAATGGTTGTTCGCTGCTTGTTGGTGCTCCTCGATCTACGGAGAATGCGTCGCCTCAGGAATTCGCATCGTTCGAAGCATACGCCCGCGACGGCGTACTAGAACATCTCCATTGCGAACCTGCGCTTCTGAAGATCGCTTCGCCATTGTCGGGTGCAATTGTTGAACCAGCAGACGTACCCCAGGGCACTCGTCTTGCGATTACGACTTCGAAGGAAGAGCACGAACGCGAAAAGGACAACCCCTACCTCGCGACGCTTGCGATGCACGATAATGGGGACGAGAACGCCCTCTTAAGATTTCCTGCAAACTTCATCATTGGAGTCGTTCGGCCTGACGATCTTCTCGCCCTCAAGTTTGAATTCATTAATATGGAATTCAAGAGCGAAGGAAAGAGTGGCCTCGAGCTAGTCAAGACGAAAGGGAAAGACATTTATGGATCTTATCTCGTCGTTCATTTCCCTCTGCAGAATATCGCGGAACAAGCATTCTTTGAAACGAAGGACGATAAATTTAAGAAGCCTGATGCGGCAGCTCTTGGGTTGCCGCCGTCGAGTAGCTATCAAAAGGATACATCAGGTGAGGAAACACCTGCTCCACCACCAGTCCAGGCGAGGGCTGCGGGTCCGAGTCGCCTGGCATTCTATCTTCCGGATGGCGTGGATTCGTTGTCGTATTCACTCAAAGCGCTGCTAGACTGGACGAAGCTTGAACCGAGTATTGTCCCAGTCGCATTTCCGCCGCCACCGCCACCGCTGCTTATTTACCTTTTGCCGCTTGGTTCATACAAGCAAGCAGCATTGGCCGGTAATAATGTGGGGAGTAACTATAAGGTAAATGGAAGCAAGACCTCTCGAGCGCACATAAACAAACTATCAACCACTCAAGGGACGAAACCTCCGCCGGAGATCCTGACAGATATTCGACACAGCCCGAAGTTTACAGTCCAGGTCGATGAGAGTGTCAAACAAGGAGCGATCTCTAATATTCGTCAGCACACAAAGGCGAATCTGAGCAACGATCAACTTTCAGCGATCGGTGATCTCGTTGCTCAGCAAATTCCTGGCAACAAGGTTATTCTGAATCCCGGTCTTTTTCTTGATCTGACCATTCGCAAGCCGCATCTCTATGAGACAGCACTAGAGACGCCTTACAGGCTTATTCTGTCTCCAAATCAATATGCTGGCTGGGCACATCGCTCCGACCTTGCATCTAAAACTGATGCGAAAGGTATCGTATGGACGGAATTGTGGCACACGCGCTTAGGGATAAAACGTGTTGATAAAGACAAGAATGTTACGATCGACGAGCAGGATGATTACTATAGAACACTTCGCGCGGTCTGGTCGCCGGACTACAATCCGAATGATGGTCCAGGCGTTCTTCAGAGTCCAAAACACTTTCCTGCGCCAGGAAACTTCTTCCGCATGTCGCTCGATGCTCGTGATCGACATGAATTGGTCGAGTTAACTTCTGGCTTCGCGATCCCTCATCTACCAGATACCGAAAAAAGGATCATTCGCGCGGATCGGCTGATGCTGAGTTCTCTCGGAGCGTGGATGAACACACGAGGAGCGTGGGATGTACCTTTCGTTGCAGAGAAACCGCTCTCGCTCGAAGAGTGGAGGCATCGCTCCACGATGGGACGCGATCATTATGTGCGCGTTGTCTATAAGGGATTTCTCTTTCCGTTTGGTCATCGTGCTTCGCTCATAAAAGTGACGGAGCGAAAGTTTGTGTGGGAGGGGGGGTACAACGTTGCCTATTTGCGGCAGCGCATGTTCATTGTTGTCAGGCAGCCGTTAATGCAGTACCCGGCGCATTATCAGCCGAACGACGCACGGAAGTTGCCATTCCAGTCGATCGAGATCACAACGCTGGTAACCCCGAACATTAAGCCACCTGAGACCGAGCCGATCTACGCTCCTGATCCTCAGACCGCGTTCTGGCCGCACATTGCTGCAGATGATCCAAAGCAGGCGTTTCGATTTCATTGCATCGGTACGGATTGGGAAGGGCGGAGGATCGAATTCGTTGCGCCATTAGCATTCATTGACAACACTCGCGCGTACACGTTCGGTGGAGGCACCGCAATTGCCACTGCGATCGCTACGTACTCAAAAGATACTGCAAAGTCACAGCAAGCATTCACTGGGCAGAAGATCGCGTACGCCGAAGCCAAGAAATCAGGCGATACAACATTTGAGACTACGACGATCACCTTTGGCGCTGAGCCACCGGATGGTTCGGTAACGTCGACGATGCTCGGTCAGGCTGGCCAGCCGGCATTCTATCCGACGATGGAGAAGGCGGATCTCCACATCGAGTCGGTCAAGCAGATTGCAGGTGTTGGCGGTCCATCACCGATGAAGTATCACACTTCCTTCGTGCAAAAGGCGTGGGACGATGTGCACAACGCCGGTCAGGTATTTCTGCAAGTCCTTGGAGATCCCATAGGGCTTGGGTTCGGCGGGAAGACGCCAGGAGGCGTATCGACGGATAAAGTAGGTGGTCTCGTTTCGCCGAGTATGGCGATCACTGGGCTCTCTCGACTTTCAGGCCCATTGAGCGGGAACATCGATGTACCGGATATACTACCCGATCCGAGTTCATTGCCCTCTGCTCTCAAAGGCGACTTTGATCCAAGCTCTTTCTTTGGATCGCTCGATCCAAAGAGCATTCAGTTGCTCGGCGGAATAAGCTTGATGGATATTCTGCAGCTTGTTTCCGGAGCTTCCTCGCAACTCTCAGGTCTGAAGGACCAGATGGAATCTCAGCTAAAGGATTTTGCAAACGACGCTGCAAAGCAACTCACCGCGGACGTACTCGAGGCATTGCCGCTTCCAAGTTGTCCCATTCCATCGTACATCTCCCAGATGATCTACGATGCGGAATCGGCAGCAGGTGAAGTGCAGAATGCGCTGAAGATTCCAAAGCAGATTCAGATTCTCTTTAAATGGAATCCCGAGGTAAAGTCGTTTGGGCCATTCGTGATCAACGATGATCCGAAGAATATTCTGTCGCTCACAGCGATGCTCATCATCCCTGTGAACGCTCCGGTGATTCCGACGCCTGATCCCGACAAGGGGATGCCCGATCCCTCGACGTTTAAACCTCCGAGTCTTGGTACGCCGGCATACACGGTCATCGCGAAGCTTCAGAAGTTCACGATGGACCTCTTTGGTGTGATCGCGCTCAAATTCAACGCAGTCACCTTCAAGATGGAGAGTGGCAAGAAGGCCGACATCAATGCCGACATAGAGGACGTCAGTTTCGAAGGGCCGCTTGCGTTCGTAAATGAGCTCGAAAAGGCAATCCCCTCAAATGGCTTCAGCGATCCGGTCAGCATCGTCGTAACGCCGACGGGAGTGAAGGTCGGATTCGATCTCGCCCTTCCCACACTTAGCGTAGGAGCCTTTGCGTTAGCTCACGTCGCGTTTGGAGCCGAACTTTCGCTCCCATTTACTGGCGATCCACTGCGGTTCCGATTCCACTTCTGCACGCGAGAAAATCCGTTCCTTCTGACGATCTATTGTTTTGGAGGAGGCGGATTTTTCGGCATCGAGCTCGGACTTGACGGTCTCGAGTTGATGGAGGCTTCGTTCGAATTTGGCGCAGCAGTCGCACTCGACTTCGGCGTCGCATCTGGCAGTGTGTCGATCATGGCCGGCATTTACTTCAAGCTGCAGAAGAAGCCAGCCGGCGATGAATGTTTGATCACGGGTTATGTCCGGGTCAATGGAAATCTTAATATCTGCGGGATCATCACCGTCTCGATCGAGCTCTATTTAGAGATCTCATATGATTCGGGCCCGCCAAAGAAATGCTGGGGCGAGGCAACACTCACGCTCAAAGTTTCTGTGCTGTTCTTTAGCATAAGTTTTAGCACAACCATGCGTAAAGAATTTGTCGATCCTTCTCTCTTATTCAAGGACTACATGGTCGCAGACGACTGGGCGACCTATCATCTCGCATTTGTCGATAATTTCCAGGTACTACAATAATCCAATGAAACAACAAAAGATCGTCTGGACCTTATTGCCAAATGGCTATGCAAGAGATGGCGTACTCAAGCTCTCTCTTTTCTGCGCGCCGCAACTCGAGACGGATGAACTCTTACCCGATGAGCAGCCGGATCGGCCAACACTTCGGCAATTTCAGGAGCTTTGGAAGGACTGGCCTGCCATCGTGAGGGATATGAAATTCAAAGTCCAATTCTATCCTGCTTTGGTTGTGTCAGCAAAGCGCGTTTCGATGAACTCTGACCATAGTTCGGAGTACTGGAAACAGCTATTCCCAAAGGACCAATATGTTCGTCCGTTCAAGTTTGCCGACATGACGAACCAGAATATTTACTCGTACCCGGTTGGCAATGTTCATGGCTATCTTCAGGGGCTTTACGCAGCAACTGCGGTAGTGAGTCCGCTCGGATTTCCATCGAAACTTGATCTTTGGGAGAAAGGGCAGTTATCGCAGATCCATTTCAATACCGCGGGCATTCGTAGTGCAAATTTTCAGCCATCCACACAAGTCTATCGAGATGCGATAACCAAACTGATGCAGGGGCGCTACGAGCGTGGGAACAGGTCGTATAAGAATAACGCTGTCCCTCCCGCGCCGCCAAATACTACACTGGATTTTTTTCAGCTCCGTAATTTTCACGAGCCTCACTCAAAGCCACTTCCGGATAAAGATTACACGACCAAGTTTGGTAAGAAAGGGAAAATATCTGGAGGTTATGAGCGCATCAGCGATGCAAAACTGAAACGACCCGATGGCAAGCACGAGCAAACTGATCTTGATTTTCACGAAGTGATCAGCGGCCTTGGTGATTATCCTGCCTTGATGCGCGAACTTGGGATTGTCATCGAACTGGAGGTCGAACGTCCCGCAGGTTTCCTGGAAAATTCTGGCACCCCTGGTCTGCCTGCTGTCCAGGTGATCGTGGAATTTCCATCCGGGATTACACCACCAATCCAGGTTCGTTGCAAAACTGCCTATCACGCGAAAGACAAAATCTTTCTTCCGAAGCCTCGAACAATCGCGCCAGAACTTGATGAGCGCGGGTTGCTCCTCATTAATGAGAAACTGCCGAATCAGCAGCGAGCCTACGAGATTATTCAAATGGATATCGATGGCGCTGGTATCAAGCTGATGCATACAGCGTACAATCTGCTGCAAGCTGAGTTTCACCGTACACAGGACACTCCGAACAATAGCAGTCTGCCATCAATGCAATCTGCGGGCTTCTCGATTGCAAAAACTGGAGCTGCAATGCGCCTGGCGGAGTCGCTGCAGAATCAACAATCCCTATACGCATCGAACCCCAGCGAACCCTTGATGTATGCGGAGGATCTGCTTCGTGGTTACAGAATGGATGTCCACGATAGCCGCACAGAGTCCTGGAATTCGCTGTATAAACGAATTGGCAGTTACGACTTCAAGACAGGCACAACAGTAGAACTTGAGGATGAAGGGTTTACTCAGATAGGCACTCGTCAAGCTGCGGATGGCTACACAAATGATCTCTTTCTTCACGAGAATTTCGTAAGCTGGCAGGGCTGGAGTCTTATTGCGCCTCGTCCGGGAAATGCGATGGACAATGAAGGGAAGTCCCGGAGCCAATCAGATCTCAATCCGCAGAACCCCTATCATCCGAATTTCAAGCCGACCTTCAAAGTGAAGCCAGGCTCGTTGCCAGGACTTCGATTCGGATTGCGATATCGATTGCGTGTTCGCTCAGTCGATCTAGCCGGTAATAGTCCGACTGAATTGCCCGCTAGTGATTTTGCATCCGCAACCGATGCTGAAGTTTACTCTCGCTTCGAGCCGATCAGTACGCCGCCCGTTGTGCTCCATGAGAAGCTGACTTCATATAAGCCGCCTTCGCCATATGCTACGCCAGTTTCACCGGGTGAATCGCTCGAGCGAATCGTCATTCGATCGTACAACAGCGATCCTCCCACCATGAACTTGATCAATACCCCGGAAACGTCGAGTCGGCATTTCGCTCCGCCTAAGGTAGGGATCACACTTGCAGAACATCACGGCAAGCTCGATCTTGCGCTGTCAATGTCTGATTGGAGTAGCAGGGACGCGAATGCGCGGAAGTCGATCTATGAGGATCAGTTCAACGAGATTAGCAAACGCGCAGACGGCAGCTTCGATGAGACGAAAGCGATAAGCTCCGATCAGTATCCTCCGCCTTTAAACTCACCACAACCTCCGCCTCCTGCATCATCTGCCGGTACAAACAATCCGATTTACACGGATCCGATCCTGAATAAGCTTCCGTATCTGCCTGATCCGATTGCGCAGGGAGTTACGTTCATCGATTTGCCGGGGATGACATCGAACTCCCATTTGCATTTCCCAAATATTGCTGCGTCGCCAGTGCCGCTTGATCCGCACATCGCGAAAGAATCCTTGATGCAGGTCGATTTCGCCAAGGGGAGCAACTGGTTTGACATCACGGGATTCCGATTGGAGTTGCACGATGCTACCGAGGACGGAAAGTCGGTACCGGGTCACCTCGTTCCACCTAAGTGGGATGATGGAGGGCGGCTGCTAAAGGTCTATGTCGGGAAAGCAGAAGTGGCAGAGGTGCCCTATAGCTCTTTCATTGATCCCGGTTTACTGAAGCTCGGAGACAGTGCTCCTGATCACACGAAGACGGCACTCGATGCGATGGGACTTTGGCGCTGGGTGCTGTCATTGAAGATTCCGCCAGCGACATTCGCGGAGCTGAGAAAATTTGTCGAGCAGGGAAGGGCGTGGGTAATCACCCCGAATCGTACGCTCGTACTGGTGCATGCAGTGCAGAAGCCACTTATTGTGCCTGCGTTTACTAAACTGACACCGATCAAGTATCTAGGCGATACGTTTGCTACGCTGACGGATACGCTCACAATCGACGGAGCGAGTACTGGGAAGATTGATCTTCGGGCCGACTGGAGTGAACCGGTCGATGATCTTCGCGATCCAACCTGGAAAACAATCAAGGGTACTGCTCAAGTGTTCGAGAAAAAGATCGAAGACCCGAAGAGCAAGTCGCTCGTAATCAATGATGCACATAACTTCGGCGACACGAAGCACCGCATGATCAACTACACTGCAGTGGCATCAACGCGATTTCGAGAATATTTCCCTGCAGAACTGATAAAGGAAGAAAAGAACATTTCGGTGTATGGCGCGAATCCATCTCCAGTGAATATTCTGAACTCCGCGCGCCCGATCGCTCCAGACCTGCTCTATATGTTACCGCTCTTCGGTTGGGAACGACCGCCAGGCAACACAAAGGGCGAAGCACACAAGCGCCATGGCAATGCGCTTCGTATTTATCTCAACCGTCCCTGGTTTAATTCGGGTGAGGGAGAAGAGTTAGGAGTGTTGATCTGGACCGATCAATTCAATAAGATCCCTGACAAGTATCAGCCTTACGTAACGCAATGGGGCATGGATCCGATATGGGGAGGCAATCACCCCAGTGGATCGCCTTCCATCGATTCCTTCCCGCGTAAGAAGAATTGGCATCAGGATGTTACGCTTGATGAAGTTGCCTCTGATACCCTCTTCATTCTGGATAAGGTGAAGATCAATCTTAGCCAGTTCGTGCCAGTTGATACCTCGAAGCAGAAGGCTAATACATCCCAAATCAATATCTCGAACCTCACAGTAACGCAGCCAAGCGTCAAACCGCCCACACGCTCCTTCAAAGAACTAACGACTACGAACCGACTGCCGGATCATGCGAAGTATGCCGCGATCCCAATCGACAAACAGATTCTGTTTTTGCCCAAGCCAAGTCTCGTAGTTGTGGGTCACGAGGTAATGTTCGATACTGTGCGTCAACTATGGTATTGCGATGTTGAAATTGATGCTGGCGATAGCTACACTCCGTTCGTGAGACTCGCACTCACGCGGTTCCAGCCTGATTCGGTCGACAATGCGCATATCTCGCGAGTTATTGTCGCGGACTTTGCACAATTGCTGCCCGATCGCAATGTAGCCGTGATCTTCGACCCGGTCAATCCTAAGCTGTTGCTCGTCGCTGTTAGCGGAAGGACATACACGAATGCTGCCAGCTCGTATGAGTCCAACCAGCAGCAGGTGGGAAGTCAATTCGAAGTGAGTGTCGAAATATCGAGACCCGATATCACCGACGAGGGAGAAGAACTGAGGTGGGCGCCGATCCCGGATGCCACGCATCAGTTGCAGTCGCAGGTAGGAAAGGATGCGATGGGTGTGTGGAGTGCATTTATTAGTCTTCCTGAACCAAGGGGCGCTCGAAAATACCGATTGATCTTTAAGGAGTATGAACACTTCATTTCTGACGCCCTTGAATCCATGAACAACCCTACGGCGATGATGTCAAGACCAAAGGTCAAGAGTCTGGAGAAGCGACTCGTTTTCGCAGAATCGATCGAGATATAATTCGGATCATCATGAAACATCGAATCTTAAACCGAACCTCAGCGATCTTTGCCATCTCATTCCTTGCAGTCATTGTATTGTTTCCGCTGATCGTTCACGCGCAGGTCACGGTGTCGTTGCAGCAGCCGCCGCCAAATCAACTGAAGGTTGCGGACCTCTGGCGCGTTACGTTAATTAACACTTCGCGAGAAACCCAAAAGGTCTATCTGCAAGGGACGGCGAAAGAGGCAAGCGCTGGACTGATCGTTGACGCTCAAACGACAACATTCACGCTTCCACCAGGCACCAAGATCGTTACGGGTCGGGATGTAAGTCCGATCAAAGTCAACTCATCAAACGGTCGTTACAAGAATATCTTGATGCAAACCGGCACTGTACCGGCAGGTGATTACACGATTTGCGTGGCTGTCAAGTCCGCGACGAACGGAGAAGAACTTGGTAACGATTGCATCGAACAGCACGTAGCGAATGCATCGCTCGTGCTCATCAACCCGGGCGACGAATCAACCGTCGAAGAAGATCTCCCGGTCTTTATCTGGACGACGACACCCCCTCTTGGCACTGGTGCAACCTATACACTGAAGCTGGTCGAGGTGCTTGGTAACCAATCACCGTTCGCTGCAATGCAATCCAACAATGCCTTCCATATGCAGTCGGATATTCACACTACAACTCTTCAATATCCGATTTCCGCGCCGAAATTAATTCCAGGTCGCAGCTATGCATGGCAGGTTACTGCATTTGAAAATGGCGCAGCGTTATCGACAAGCGAGGTGTGGAAGTTTACATTCAAATCTGCAGACACGGCTGTTCCATACAAGCTCAAGAAGAAAGAGCTACTTACACAGTTCGAGAAGCTCTACGGAGGAGCACAGTACGATCACGGATGGGCGATCGAGTCTACGAAAGACTCAGGATATATTATTGCGGGCTATACGAGGAGCTTTGGCGCTGGGAACGACGATGGTTTGCTTATCAAACTCGATAGATCCGGAGACGTTCAATGGGCGCGGACGTTCGGCGGCGAAAATGATGATGGGTTTTATGCCGTCACACAGGTAATGGACGGTGGTTACGCTGCTGTAGGATTCACGCGAAGCTTTGATGTTGGCAACGACGACATCTATGTTGTAAAGACGAGCGCAGATGGCCAGCCGGAATATTCGCGCGTACTGGGTGGAGGAGGCTTCGATGCTGGATATGCCGTGACTCCTTCTCCAGAAGATGGTATCGTGATCGCCGGCGTAATAGGCAAGGGCGATGATTATGACGCCTATGTTGCTATGCTCGACAAGGGAGGTAATCCTGAGTGGGCAGAGAATATTGGATTGTACGAGTGTGATGTTGCACATGCGATTGCAAGGACGGCCAATAGTGGCTATATTGTCGCAGGCTATACCCGAAGTGGCGGGATGGGGAATGATGATATGTACATTATCTCGATTGGCCGCGAAGGTACGATCAGCTCTATCTCGACTTTTGGAAGCTTTCTTGCTGACCGCGCAGAAGCGATTACTAGTGTCGGTGGTGGGAGCAAGTTTGTCATTGCCGGTTATCGACCGAACGATCAAATGACGGACGCTGGTGATGTTTGTTTGCTGTCGATCGGTCCGAACGGAGAAAGAATTGATGTTCGCGATTATAACGCGGGCTCGATCGACAAAGGCATCTCGATCACAGAAACACCCGACCGAGGTGTGGTCGTTGCGGGATACAACTCTGGCGATACCGCAAAGCCGGGTGGCATTATTGCATTCAAGACGAACGTGGACGGTGCTGTAGAATGGTCACGATTCTATCGTGATTCGAAGCTTGACGAAGGATACGGAGTCGTGCAGGCACGCGATGGGGGATATGCGATTGCTGGGTATTCCGACGCAGGACCAGAAGGTGATGTCATTCTCATCAAGACCGATAGTAAGGGTGTCGTCGGATGCACGGACAAAGATGGCGGAGTCCAGCAAGTATCGCCCCGAGGCAGCTTCGCCCCATTCGTAGCGCTTGCAGATCGTGGCATCGTGTCAAGATCGGTTTCTTCAAACACTTCAAAGCCTCCTATCAAAGTAGAGCAGCTCTGTCCAAAGCCCACGACACCGGAGCAAGGGAAATAGATGAGCAATTTGTAAGAAACTCTTTGGACGCTCTCGGCTTTGTGTACCGAAGCTTCAATCATCCATGCACAAGTGAGTCGAGAAGTTCTGCACGCAACGGCGGTTAAATCGGGAAATACTCGAGGATTCAGATTGGGAAGATTCGACGAGCTATCCGGAGGTATGCTCTTTGCAGCGCGAGTGATCGTGCTCCTTTTATTGCTAGTACGGTGCTCGACCGGATTTCTTCACCGTCATTCCGTAGTCGCAGATCTCCCGACCGGAACTCAGGTCGCCTTCGTAGATAATCATTGCGATGCTTGCGATCTTGAGTCGACGCAGGCCATAACTGGCAATCCTCAAGTTGTTCTTGAACCTCGATTCTGGAAATATCGGACGGTCGTTCAAGAAGTTATTCCTCTTCCATCCTCTGATCGAATTGTCTCTGCCTGGTATCGCGGACCTCCCAGCCCCACGGTTCTCTAAGGGCATTCATCGTCTATTGTCGCAAGCATCTTGCGAAATAGAAGGACAATTCAATTTTCTTCATATCTCACATGAGTACGTTTCTACGATTCACAATTGCATTTGTGCTTTTCGGACTTTTCCCGTCGACGTCGTTTTCTTCACCGGTTGTTCGCAATCCAGGAGTTCAGTCGGTAGTACAATACACTGTTATCGTCTATGATAGCGCTGCCCAGACACCACTTGAGTTGGCCCGCGTCACCCTAACAAGCGACGGACGTCTTGTTCAAGGTCACGTTACCAATGTCAACGGCCGTGCTCTTTTCCGCGATGTTCCCGAAGGGACATATACGCTCAATGTGCGATCGGTCGGGTATGTTGAGGTGAACAAGACTGTTACGCTTGAGGCAACGCATTCGTTAGATTCGATTGCGATGCGAGAGGTCACACAGCAGGAAGTGCTGATTACGGCTGGGATCATCCCAAATGTTTCAGTGGACACGCGAACCGGCAACCAGGTCTTCGATGCCAGCACCTACCATGCACCACCCCAATCCAGAATTACCGCTCTTGTCCAGCAGTCGCTTGCAGGTGCGGTCCGAGCTCCGACAGGCGAAGTTCACATCCGTGGTCAGCACGGCGAGTTTACCTATTATATCGATGGTATGCCGGTTCCGCTCGGCGTCTTTGGCGGTCTGAACGAAATCGTTGATCCGAGGGTGATTGATCGTGTGACATTCCTGACCGGTGGTTTCCCAGCCGAGTACGGCGGACAGATGGCTGCGGTGATGGATATCCAGACACATGTACCCTCCGGACACTTCCACCTCGATGCTTCGACATATGCAGGAAGCTATCTTGTTTTTAACGGGACGAAGCCATTCTCGCCGGGCAGTGAGACTGCTCCAGCTTCTTCTGGGGATACACTCGGAAGTCGTGTGGGCCCATTTCGTGCGCTCAATTCAAATGGCCAGAGTCTCGCAATCAGCGATCAGGCAGGCAAATTGGGTTATTTCCTTTCGGCTTCTCGTCAGGAAACCGATCGACGTATCGATCCACCCGTTCAGCGCCTTTTCCATGATCATGGATTTGATTATTTCTTATATGGCAAAGCCAACTATGTGATCGATCCAACGCAGTATCTTTCACTCAACCTAAACTATGGAAAAACCGTAACGCAGATCCCGTATGATTCGAACAAGGCGGTGCTCTTCGACGATCAGACGACGACTGATGCGTTTCAGACACTAAGTTATTTCAAAACTTTTTCTTCTGAAGTAGACCATGAGAAAGGTTTAGTGGCCGGCCTCTATGCTCGCGAAGGGGGATTGATCTACAATCCAGGTAGCCAGGACAGCGCGACATTTCAGTTCGCGAATGACTCGAATTTCTATCGCGTCGCTGAAGATCGGAATTTCCTTACGATTGGGACACGCATCAAATATGATTATCGTGTCTCGCATCAGACCAAGTTCTCTACTGGTCTGTCGTTCAGTTCAACGCATGGTAACGAACAATTCACTACTACGGACACAGCCCTCAAGGCGGGCCCATCATTGACCGAAGCTTTCACAGGGAGTGACTTTGGCATCTTCCTGCAAGCAGAGCAGGAGTTGGCAGAATGGACGAGTATCGATGCAGGATTGAGATACGATCAACATATTGCTCCAGACATCCCGTTCACTTCGCAATTTAGTCCAAGAATTCGATGGAATTTCTTCATCGACGAGTACAATACCTTCTACCTCTATTACGGAAGGCTATTCATGCCAAACAACATTGAGGGTTTGCGCTCACTCGCGGGCAAGGTCGCGAACGCTGGCGAAGGTGCGCTGCCAGAACGAGATCATTTTTTTGAAGCTGTGTATGCCCGCAATTGGGGAGCGGGTATTTCGTCCAAACTGGCGGGATATTATAAGCTTTCTAATCCAGGTGTTGATGATGCGACGATCGGTTCGAGTGCGATCAAGACACCAGTCAACATCGATACAGTGCGAGTATCCGGGATCGAACTGGCTCTGACGTACAGTGCACCTTCGACTCCATTCTCAGCGTATGCGAATGCGTCAATTATTCACGCATATGGCAGTGGTCAGATATCAGGAGGATTTTTGGGAAACGGCTCTGAACCTCCGACTGATCTTGATCACGATCAGCGGATGAGCGTTGTGCTTGGTGCAAATTATCAGCCTGCCAATTGGTTTGCGAACGCTGCTGCAATCTATGGAAGCGGATTGACGAATGGCAATCCATCGGGACAGCCGTTTGGGACTGGTTTATTCGATTTTAACCAGTTTGCTCATACCACGCCTTCGTGGATCGTCAATGTGTCGATGGGTTACACATTTCATCTAACAGGCGGGAGCACGTTAGCACCTTCACTTTACATTTCAAACCTCTTCGATAATTCTCATCTTCTAAAAGGAGCGTATTTTAGCAACGCAGTTTGGGAGGAGAGGAGAAATGTGGTGTTGCGGCTGGATTACCATATATAGACCGCACCATGGTTTTTAACGTGTGCCATCTATGGCGATTTCCACGACGTCGGAGTCATCCGTTCGCTCACAGTATCTACTTGAGTGGCTAGCCGTCGCCACGATCTTCCTGATCGTCAATGTACTCGGCGCGATCTTCCAACCCCCATTGACCTTCATGGGGGGGAAGGCGTGGGAGCTTAACGTCTACTATGACATCGCAGAGCGATTCAGACATTCGCTTCCAATAGTTGGCCCAGCTCCAGCAATCTTCCGGATCGGCATCCCCTGGCTGGTATCAGTCTTGCCGTTCTCGGATCTTTCAAAAAGCTTCTTTTACATCAACCTCTTTGCAAATGCCTGCACCGCTGCACTGCTCGTGTGCTTGCTGCGGTATTACGTTAAATTCTGGAAGATCCGAGTCGTCCTCATTGGATTTTATCTCATCCATTGGTTAGGGCCAACCCGATTTCTATACTTTGTTTCCGCTGAAACTGACGCAACGGCGATATTCCTGCTGACGGCAGGTTTGCTGCTCATCGAGCGCTGGAGAAAGAGCGAACGGGCGGTTGATCTTTTAAGGCTTTGTGCACTCGTTCTTGTAGGAACAGCTGTTCGGGAAATCATGCTTGTCATCCCGGTTGCCTTCTTATTTGCGAACAAACCCTTCGACAAATGGGGCGTAAGTATTAGGCGACTGGGCATTTCTATCGCACCATTGTTGTGCGGTTCGTTGGTCCTGTTGCTGATCCATTCCTTCGTACATCCCACTGAATCCTATCGGTTTGCGAGTGCTGCGCTCAATTGGGCCTATTCGAAATCGCTTCCAGTTTTCATTCTCGGCTGCTTTATTACGCTTGGTCCGGTCGCTGTTCTGCTCGCGCTGGACTGGAAGGGGACGAGGCTACTCTTGAATCACAATTCCGCGCTTGCTGTGTTTTTAATTCTGATTCTATTCCTCTCGTATTGCGGTGGCTCTGATACCGAACGGTTCATGCTTTGGGGAGCACCTTCGATACTGATCTTATTTGGCACTTGGTTCGAAAGAAATAGGAATGTTCTGCGTGATCGGGGTCTTGTCATACTCATCATCCTTCTACAGCTCATTAGTGAACGCGCGTTCTGGACCACTCCAGATCTTGGATATTCCGTCGAAAATTCAATGATCTTTCTGACAAGCCTCAGTAGTAATGCTTACTATCTGAATCTGTATAGCTATCATGCTCCCCGCTCGGTGAGTGCATTGATGCTTCTGGAGTACGCTGCCGTTGGCACCGTGATCCTTGCCTGGGCCGCGTATCGGTTATCGCATAAATCCAATCGTTCTGGGATGATGCCGGCATAGTGCAACCAACTTCTCCCGTTTGCGTTGTTTCTATTGAGTGAGTGTTGTATTCCCGATGGGTACGTAAGAGCGTTGTTGTCCTACTCTTCGCCTGTCCTATTATCATATTGATTTCGCTACAATGATCCGTCGTTGTATCATTTGCATTGCTGTCCTCGTTGCTTTTCCTTCCGCGAATCTCAGCGCGCAGTGGGTAACCGTTGGACAGTTTGATGCCCCAATAACCTCAATCTATTTCCTTTCCGATTTTGGTGCTCCGGCAACAGGCTTTGTCGGACTCTCGAATGGAGGTGTCTGGAAGACGGGAGACGGAGGTGGCACCTGGATTCAAGTACAGGTCAACGCCAGTGGTCCTATTTCTTCCTTCACCTTCAAGAATATCAATGAAGGCTGGCTATCCACACGCCAGGATGCCGCTCAATTCAATGTCTTTTCAACGACGGATGCCGGGGTAACATGGAGTGGCGTTGCACTTGGCAGACAACGTCCTTGTGTCTATTACAGCACCGCTAGAAATCTGTTGTTTGCTACTTCTTTGTCCTTACCGTCAGTGGTCTCGGCGGATGGCGGTCTTACATGGAAGAACTTTGCTCCCGCAGGGATGAATTCGATCGACTTCAGCGATAATTTCTTCGGGATCCTGACTCCCTACTTAGGATACGCTCAAGTCACGCTCGATGGCGGGTTTAGCTGGTATCAAACACCGATGGGTGCGGAATCCTGGAAGCCGCTGGCAGTACGCGGCAAGCATATCGTTTTTGCTATCAGCGAATCAGATCGAAGGCTCTATCGATCAAAAGATGAGGGAAGAAGTTGGCAAGTAATGTCGCAGTTGTCTGCAAAACCGACAGGTGACATCGAAGGTACATGCCAACAACTCTATGTTCAAACTGACAGCGGTATTTATGTGTCTGCAGACGAAGGTATTTCGTGGGTTCCGCTTCACGGACCCTCGAATCAGTCTGACACACGGTTTGTGGTTGTCAACCAAACGATCTTTGCCGGCGATCTTCACGGTGGGCTCTTTCGATTCAACGACATATCCCGCGAGTTTTACGGACGGCTCGGCATAGAAACGGGATCGTCCGGAACACTGGAAATCACAGCTCAGGGTTGTTCGCTCGACAGCACTCAGTTCCGGATCTTCGCCAATAGCGTCTGCCTGCTTACAAATATCGATAGCCTCATTGTAAAGAGGACGCGGAATTTGCGGGTAGGCTTGCGGCAAGGTCTCCCACGCGATCTCCCGCTTGATTCGAACTATACATTCTCTGTCTACTATCAGCCGAACAGCGGGGAGTCGGACACAATGCAGTTGCACGTTTATTTTACGGAGAATGGTGCACAATTTGATACGACGCTAGTCCTCCTTGCTCACTCCGAGCCACAGCTTCAACTTACGAGCGACGTGCAGACAGTTCAACTGCATGCTCGCTTCACGTGTGAAAAAGTTACCGGAATGCTGACCTTGTTCGAAGGCAAATGCGATTCTCTGACGATTGATAGCGTAGTCTGTGATGATTCATCGCGATTTAGTGCGAAGGCTTCTTACTTGCCATTCGGCATCGCCCCGAGAGGAAAGGCGTCGATTACCGTTACCGGTCATGGCGAATCGCGAGGTGTGTTCCAAACCATTCTCACGCTTTACGTACATGTCAGGGGCAAGAGTTTTACGTTTGCGTTGCCGGTAGCACTTCTGATTGACGCAGATGGTAAGGTCCAGGCGGACATCACTCCGACAAACGTCTCGTTTTCGCCAACGAGTATCTGCGGCAAACGAGAGAATGTATTCTACATCTTGAACTCCGCTTGCCTTTCCTACAAACTGATCAGCGTTGACTGGGAAAATCCTTCAACCTCTTTTCAGATCATCTCTCAGCCTCTGGTACCTCGCACCCTCAATTCTGGCGATGTTGATTCGGTCGTGGTTCGCTTTTCGCCCCAACAAATCGGAAATGCCTCGGCTACAATTCGCGTAACCTTTATCGCAGATAGCGTCGTCCACGATACACTCATTACCATTACCGGTATGGGTTATACACAATCAAAGGCAAGGCTCTCAGAATTGGAAACACAGTTTGATACGATCTCGCAATGTGAACTTTCGGATGCGATTGCATATGTGCGGAACGAGTCCTGCGATTCAACCCAGATCGTCGAAGTAATTGCACCCAACGATGTTTCGTATGTTGTCCTCGATCCAAAGCCACCGATTTGGGTGCCACCTGGTGACAGTGTTCCGATACATGTCAAGCTGAATCCGTCGAACCATGCCGGGAGCGCGGGAGACCATCTTGATTCTGTCGAGTTTCGACTGAAAAACAAAGGTGGCAGCGAACAAGCCCTCGATCTTGTTTTGAAGGCATATGTTTTATCAGCACGACGTCAAGCCTCGCTGAGCATTGCCCGCTACATCGATTCCAGTTTCACTCCTTGTTCGGAAAAGGACACAATAATTACGCTCAGAAATCTTGGTCGATGTGATACGCTCTCCGTCAAGACACTTAATGTTACGGGAAGCAACTGGTTCAGCACTTCATCAGAGCCTAATCTGCCTGTCTCACTTCTTCCAGGAGATTCACTTGTTGTTCATCTTCACATAAATGCTGCGCCCGATTCAAGTACTGTTGGAAGGCTGATGCTTTCAGGAGACCGATTTGATACTTCGATTGTGCTTCAGGCATCTGTCCATAAGTCTAGCGGCCTCGGACTCGAGGCGATATATCGTGACACGTTGTTCGTCGCAAAACGGTGCACGAACCACTCCGGCCACGTCAGATACCAAAATCTTACGTGCGGCACGCTGACGATCGATTCAGCCTGGATTGCTGATGCCGCTGGAAATGCTTCTCGATTTCAGCTTGGCAGTATCAGACTTCCTCTCACGCTCAAGCCTGGCGACACAGTAGATTTCCCGATCATATTCTCCAGTGATGCTATTGGTGATACTTCGGCAACCTTGCAGGTGCGTACACGTGAGGGGCGGGCTGCGGATGCAGTGCTAATGCACGGTCACATTACCGGTGTTCGAGGCACCGCGACGCTCATTCCGCAATCGACGACAGGTGCAAATACATGGAAGGTGGACGTCGGCACAGTTACGAACGTGGAACTTGTGATGCACGATCTTGTGCCTGATACAACCAATCTTTCGGATATCCATATTCGTCTATTGTTCGATGATAACGTCTTGACATCGAAGACAGGACTTGGCTTAAATGGCTGGAACATCGCCTCACAAACCGCTGGCAGCGGTTATCTCGATCTCGATCTTTCTCGAACCAATGTGTCCACGATAAAGGCTGGGGATGCAGTTGCCAGTATTCCATTCTATTGCACGCTTGGAGATGCTCTTTCAAGTTCGGTAACACTTCAAGACCTGACACTCAATCATGACGATCCGGACTATAAGCGTTGTGTGCTGACCGCTTTGCCTTCGTTGGATTCGGCTCTGATCAATATCAATCCTTTCTGTGGCGATAGTCTCATGCTTCATGTGAACTTGAAGCAATCCATTCTAGGAGATCTTCGAATCATCCCGAACCCAGTTGCTTCGCCTCACACGCAGATCGATGTCCTCTACAAGTTGCTCCGCGCTGCTGATGTTGAATTTCGCTTGACCAATGAAGCGGGCAAGGAACTTGACCATTGGCGAACCTCTTCGGATGGTGTAGGCGAGCATCGATCTCAACTGAATGTTTCACGCTTAGCACGAGGTGTCTATTTCCTTCAGGTGGCTGCATCCGGCGAACGCACAGTACGAAAGATCGCGATCGATTGAGATCGCTCGGTCGGTATCTTCGTTCGGTATTTCATCCTTTTCTTGACCAGGCTTACAATGTTCCGAAGACTCGCTGCTGCAAGCGTTTTATTCGCTCTATCAGTTTGCTCGACGACCCTTGTTGTTGCACAATCGGAGACAGCGAAACCCGAAAATCTCGGGCCGTCGATCAATACCGCCGCTGAAGAGTTGTGCCCCGTGATCTCTCCCGATGGGAAAACACTTTATTTTGTTCGTCAAGGCAGTGACGAAAGTATAGGTGGGCCCTCTGACCAGGATATCTGGTACTCTACTTTGAATGCCGATGGTTCATGGGCCCGAGCTATCCATATGTCTGCTCCGCTCAATGATTCTGGCTATAACATCGTCGCAAGCGTGCTTCCAGATGGAAATACACTGTTGTTATTGAACGTCTACCGTCCGGATGGCACTCACGGCGAAGGCTTCTCGTATACACATCGTACTCGCACTGGATGGAGCTTCCCACAAAAAATCGAGATCACCAACTATTACAACAATGACGCGCATACAAGCGCGGTAATGTCGAACGATCAGAAGACAATCATCATGAGCGTTCAACGTGACGATTCGTATGGTGGGCGCGATCTCTACGCATCGCATTTGAATGCGGAGGGTATCTGGTCGGAGCCGGTTAATCTGGGCAACGAAATCAACACCCCAGAAACAGAGGGCACACCTTTCCTCGCCGCTGATGGCGTGACACTTTACTTTTCGAGCGACGGTCACGGCGGTTATGGTGACCGCGATATTTTTGTCTCCAGGCGCGTGGACAGCACCTGGCAGCACTGGACGAAACCAGAGAATCTCGGGCCATCGATCAACACGCCAGGTTGGGATGGCTATTACACAATTCCCGCGTCAGGTGAATATGCCTACCTCGTCACAGATCACGATGGGTATGGGCAAGAAGACATTTGTAGAGTTGCACTCCCCAAGGCGATGAAGCCCAAGCCGGTCATTCTCGTCTCGGGTCATGTGCTCAACACCAAAACGAACCAGCCGATCGGAGCCAATATCACATACAGCTCCCTCACAGCTTCAAATGAATTGGGAACGGCTACCTCCGATTCTGTTAGCGGAGGTTATAAAATCGTGCTTCCGGCAGGTGATCGATATGCGTTTCATGCCGAGGCCTCAGGCTATTATCCGATCACCGAAAATATTGATGCCTCTTCGCTGACCGAGTACCAGGAAGTCAATCGAGATCTCCGGCTTGTGCCGATCGAGCGGAATAGTATTGTCCGGATGAACAATATCTTTTTCGAGTATGCGAAAGCCGATCTCAAGCCAGATTCCTATCAAGAACTTGATCGCGTCGTCAAGTTTATGCAAACGAATCCGAAGGTCGTAATTGAGATCGGCGGCCATACGGATAGCATTGGAAATACCCAGTCCAACATTGCTCTTTCGAAAGCGAGAGCGGAAGCGGTCGCAGATTATGTGGTCAAAGCCGGCGTCCCCGTTTCGCGGATTAGCGCCAAAGGTTATGGCAAGAGTCGACCCATCGCATCGAATTCGACCGATGAGGGCCGACAGCAGAATCGAAGAGTCGAATTTACGATCCTTCGAGACTGACAGAGCCTGCCCCCACGACTTATTGCTTATCGCGGTTTCGAACGGGAAGAGGCATCACACGCTTCGGATTCCTAGCAAGAACTAATGCGCCGATGATCGGACCGAAGGCCATGAGGAAGAAGAGGGCTGGAAGTAGCGTTTCCATGTAATTAATCGGTTAAGTTCGTCTCCTCCTTGTGAGGATGTGACAGACGTACACTATAATAAACCTCCATCTCGCCGTTTGTTGCAGTTGGTGGGGATGATTTCTTGCTTTTTCACGAAGAATAATTATTCATGTAACTTTTGGCTGCCAATGCTGTCTTCGGGCTTCTCTGCACTATATTCGCACTAGCATCTCGCGTTCTACTGTTCACATCACGTGTTATCGCCTAGTTTCGTGATTCAAAATCCAATCGTATGACCAGTTTTCGTCTTCTCTCACGGAGCATCATTCTTGTGCTGATGCTCGAACTTCTTACCTCTCAAGCTCGGGCGGTAGAGAATGTGAAGTACTTCTGGACCGTCGAAGTCGATCAGACCCACGCACTGCTTTGCTTGCATCCGGTCGATGCCAAACTGACTGGAAAGGCGCGATGCTGTCGTGTGACCTATGACAAGCAGGGCAGAATCGTCCTTGTTGAATACCTGAGCGCGGGCCGTCAAGTCATTGACAACGGAACCGGTGTTGCTCAGGTCAAAGTCGAATACCAGGATGGATTCGAGCGGCGCAGTTACTTAAATACGTTCGGGCGGTCAATGACGTGTAATGGCGGCTTCAACCATGAGCGCTTCAAGATGGACAAAGAATCTCACCGTGGTTCGCTCTTCCTTTATGATGAATTTGGAAATCCCACTACCGATCAGACTGGTATTGCACGTTATCAGTGGGAGCTGGATGATAATGGCTTCATCACAAAAGAACTCAAGATGGATGCCGATGGTGGCCGCATCGCAAACAATGATGGTATCTACGAAGAGCGTTACAAGCTGGATGACAAGGGGCGCGTCATCGAGCAACGTTACTTCGGCAAAGAAGGACAATTGATTGCAGATGGCAATGGTGTCGCCTTCAAAAAGTTGAAATGGAACAATGGTCATAACGTAATCGAAGTCCAGAACTTTGGACCCGACGAGTTGCCTTTAGGTCGAAACGGCGTTGCGAAGATGGAGATTGCTTGGGATGACCGCGACAATCGCACCGAGATGAAGTACTATGATGACAACGGCAAGCTGGTCCACATTACCAAGAACGTCTTCGATGTCAACGGCAACATGACGGAGCGTCAGCAATTCGAAGATGTGGGCAAGCTGCGCGCAGAGGGTGTTGCGAAGTCATTATATCAGTTTGATGAATCCAATCACTTGCTCCATCTTGCCGTCTACGACAAAGATGGGAAATTGATCGACGATGATGACGAGACTGCCGAAGAATTCTTTAAGTACGACGAGAAGGGAAATCTTGTTGAGAAATCTTATAAGAAAGCAAATGGCAGCTTCGGCGTTGATAAGTCAGAAGGATTTGCGATCAAACGTTATGTCTACGATGGTCACGGACACATTGCCGAAGACCGCTTCTTTGATGCTGACGATAAGCCAATGATGCTCGAAGCAGGCTTCGCAATCGAGCGCCGCAAATTCAACGATCACGAGGATCAAACCGAGGTCAGTTATTTCGACAAATTGGATCGCCCTGTCGATCTGAAATCCGGCATTCAACGTATCGTCTGGAAATACGATGATGCCGGCAAGACGATAGAAGTTCATGATTACGACGCCACGGGTAAGGAAGTCAATCCTGATTCACTTCGAACTCATGGTGCTTCGATCAATGATGCGGCTGCTTCTGCTTCCGGCTCGGCCAGCGTACTTAAGAGCACGGAAGGAGCATACGCCTTCAAATACAACACAAGCCTTTGGGAGCAATCGCGAGAGCAGATCTCGGAAAAGGCGGACTTTGCATTACTGCATAAATCCGGAAATTCGTTTGGGCTGATCTTTCATCATGTCTCGGATGATGCGCCCGCCGACGTGCTCAAGTCGGTGATGAGTGATCTGGAAGGAAGTATGACGGATGTCTCTTTATTGCGCAAAGAATACAAGAGCGTGAATAATCACGATGCGCTCTTCGCACAGATCCAGGCCAACATCAAAGATGTACCGTATATCTACGTCCAATATATCTTCAAGACGAAGAAGGGACATGTGATCATCATGTGCGGGGCGCCGAAGACCTCATTTACCAAACTTGAACCCGAGATGATGGGGTTCATCAATGGAATGAGCATCACCGATTGAATTCGGTTTGGAGTTCATAGTCCGAAGTTCGCGGTCGTTGATAGCGCTGCGAACTTCGTTGTTTATTGCTGTAGTTTTGCCTCACTTACTCTCTCACACACTACTCAATGACAATGATCTACAAACATCTCGGACGTTCCGGGCTTGAAGTAAGCCGATTGTGTCTTGGCACCATGAACTTTGGTGTGCAAACCGACGAGCAAACAAGTTTTCGGATCATGGACCGTGCACTCGAACTGGGGATCAATTTCTTTGATACGGCCAATGTCTATGGTTGGCAGCTCAGTGAAGGAATTACGGAGAAGATCATCGGTCGCTGGTTTGCCCAGGGCGGAGGCCGAAGAGAAAAGGTCGTGATAGCGACCAAACTCTATGGCAAGATGGGGGAGTCGCCGAACGAACAAAAGTACTCCGCGCTTGCGATACGCGCGCAGTGCGATGCTAGTCTTAAGCGGCTGCAGACCGACCACCTTGATCTCTATCAATTCCATCATATCTGGAGAGATGTCACCTGGGACGAGGTATGGCAAGCGATGGAAATTCTCGCAGCGCAGGGAAAGATCATCTATAACGGGTCATCCAATTTTGCGGGTTGGCACATCGCCCAAGCTTCGGAAGCAGCCACGCGCCGCAATTATCTTGGGCTCATCAGCGAGCAGAGCCTCTACAACCTCAACGCTCGGACGGTCGAACTTGAAGTCTTGCCAGCCTGCAAGGCTTACGGTATCGGCGTGATTCCCTGGAGTCCGCTAGCCGCAGGACTACTTGCCGGAAGGCCGAAGTCTGGCGAAGCCGGTGGCCGACGCGACACACCGCGGACAAAGGAAATGTTTGAGAAGAACAAACAGAAGGTTGATGCCTTCGAAGCGCTCTGTAAATCGCTCGGTGAAGAGCCCGCGAATATTGCGATGGCCTGGGTCCTAAAGAATGATGCGGTAACCGCGACGATCGTCGGACCCCGAACAGTTCAGCAACTCGAGTCTATCCTTCGCGCTCTTGAGATCACACTATCGAACGAGACGCTGTCGGCACTAGATAAGATCTTCCCTGGACCTGGCGGAGCAGCGCCAGAAGCCTATGCTTGGTAGCGTTCATCGTTCGACCCAGCGCTTAGAAAAATTTGAGGTGCCGGTCACAGTTCTCGCCGGCGCCTCATTGGTTCGAAACAGGCAATCATGCTACGTACCTGCCGGTCATATACCGGCAGATAGTGCGAACGATCCATGTTAGTGAAGACCATCCGCCGATGCCAGATGAGTATCTGCCTATTCCCTCGCGTGCTATCCTGGTCTCCGATCCGCTCTGTACGCGTGAGAAATAAGTGCCGTTTCCAAATCGTGTTGCATTTCAATCGAAGGCATGCAAATCGAATGAGCGGAGCCTTTAAGCAATTCACTCATTCAAGAAAAATGTTTAAAAGTTAGGCGACTCGCAGTAAAGAGCGAATCGATTCTGTTTGTCTATGCGTGTCAGCTTCGTAGCCTTCCGAATGTTGAAAGAAGTTTAGTTGATGCACCTGCGGAATTGGGCGACATCTTCTGGATTGTGGGGCTAGCAGCCTGCGGTGCAGCAAATGTTTTCTGGAAGTAGCCGAACATGCTGGTAACGCTAGTCCTCTCATTCGCGCGATTCTGGCAAACGCTGTTCCAGTCCAAATCGCTACAACCATAAAAAACAGAAACTGCGAAACGGCATCCAAACTACAAAAAACGGATAAGACAAACTTGTTAAACCAAACTTCTCTGTGTCGGAAAATCGAACAAGTAGAGTTCAAGTTGTACGCTTCTGAGGATCAATTTTACGGCAGTTGAAAGTGAACTGATTCTTGAAGAAAACAGGTTTTTCATTTACGCTAAAACGCGACTTTTCTGACTCACCAAAAACTATGGCCGTTCAATATCAGGATTATTACGATACGCTGGGCGTAAGCCGCACGGCAACGGAAGACGAGATCAAGAAAGCCTTCCGCAAGCTTGCGCGTAAACATCATCCCGATGTAAATCCGACAGATAAGGACGCCGAGGAAAAATTCAAAAAGATCAACGAAGCCTATGAAGTTCTGAGCGACGCAGACAAGCGCAAAAAGTACGATCAATTCGGTTCGAATTGGAAGACAGGGCAACAGTTCACACCTCCGCCAAACTACCAAACGACAGGCCCTGGCGAATTCCGTTACACCACTTCCGGTGGAGACTTCGATGGTGATTTCTCCGAGTTCTTCCAGCAATTCTTTGGTACGAGCGGTGCAGGCTTTAGCACTGCGACCGGTAATAGAGCGCGTACTCGGGCGCGTGGCCCGGGCTTCAGCACTCGCGGTGCGGATGTCGAGGCGGAGCTTCCGATCACACTTGAGGAAGCGATGAATGGTGGGTCGAAGCAGTTCACCATTCGCAAGGCTGACGGGTCGACAAAAACATACAAAGTAAACATTCCTCCGCATTCCTACGCTGGCAAGCAGATCAAACTTGCCGGACAAGGCGAGCAAGGCTCTTCATCAAACGGCGACCTTGTGCTCACGCTCATCTATCAGCCGCATCCCGAATTCGATGTGAGCGGCGACGATCTCTATAAGGATCTCGGCGTTCGCCCCGATGAAGCCGTGCTCGGAGCGAAGGTACCATTCAAGACGCTCGATGGCGAAGTCCGCTTGACGATCCCACCCGGCGCTCAGAACGGACTCAAGTTGAGGCTTCGCGGACGTGGACTCTATCGCCCCGATGGCACTCGCGGTGATCTCTACGCAATCGTCGACATTCGCGTACCAGATAACCCGTCACCGGAAGAAAAGGAATTGTACAAAAAGCTAGGGCAGATCACAACTTTCGATCCTCGGGGTTAACATGACAGACAACATTGTTTTTCTTCATGTGCAGCCGCATGCTGCGATAGGCGAGAACTTCACGTTGGAAGAGATATCGAATATGACCGGCGCTCCAGTTGAATTATTGCAACGGATCGTTGATGAAGAGATCGTACGTCCCATCGACTCAACTAAACCCGAGTTTCGACTCGACCGCCATGGTCTCGCGATCGTCGAGCGATCACTTCGTTTGCACCACGAACTCGGCGTCAATCTTTCCGGTGTAGCCATCATCGAGGATCTGCTGGACCAAATTGCATCCATGCGTGAGGATCTCATTCGCCGTACGTATATCGGCGGCGAAGCCCGTGATGCAGGCTGGGAATAGCCCTCCTGCGCGTCTTCGAACTTTCGCCCAGAGCTCTCCGTTCTTCGCGGCAGTAAAAGAAATGCGAAGGAGCTCAGATGGGAATGTTCTCGAAATCCGGCAATACAGTGACTGAAGCAGAGGTTCTCCAGGCGCTTCGAAGTGTGATCGATCCTGATCTGCATCAGGATGTCGTCACGCTCGGAATGATCAAAGATCTATCGATCAAGTCGAACAACGTATCATTTACGTTCGAGTTGACGACGCCTTCTTGCCCGTTGAAGGACAGTCTGCAGAAGGCTGCGCTCGATGCCGTCGAACCGATCGCTGGAAAAGGCAATGTCAAGGTCAGCATGACGGCGCGTGTCGCGCAGCACAATGATAGCGCTCGCTCAGCGATTCTTCCATTTGTAAAGAACACGATTGCAGTCGCCTCCGGTAAAGGCGGTGTTGGTAAGTCCACCGTTGCTGCGAATCTCGCAGTGCAGCTTGCCAAAGATGGCGCGAAGGTTGGGCTCATCGATGCTGATATCTATGGACCAAGCATTCCGATGATGTTCGGTCTCAAGAACACTCGGCCTGAAGCGATGGCAGTCGATGGAAAGCCGAAGATGATCCCCGTGCTCCGCGAAGGCGTCAAGATCATGTCGATCGGCTTTCTTGTCGAGCCCGATACGGCAGTAGTTTGGCGCGGTCCAATGGCCTCCGGCGCGCTCAAACAATTCATGACCGAAGTCGTCTGGGGCGAACTTGATTATCTCATCTTCGATCTTCCGCCGGGCACTGGTGATATTCAATTGACACTCGTCCAGACCGTCCCGCTGACCGGCGCAGTCATCGTAACAACTCCGCAGGATGTCGCCCTCGCTGATGCGCGCAAGGGGATCAAGATGTTCGAGAAGGTGCACGTCCCAATACTGGGTATCGTCGAGAACATGAGTTATTTCGAATGCCGTACCTGCGGCGCGCGTGAAGAAATCTTCGCTCATGGCGGCGGAAGCAAAGCGGCAGCAGAATTTGGCGTCCCGTTCTTGGGTGAATTACCGATCCAGACCTCAATTCGTGAAGGCGGCGATGCCGGAAGTCCGATCGTGATCTCGCATCCGGAAAGTCCCGCAGGCAAAGCCTTCGCAACCATCGCCGGAGCACTCGCCCAACAAATAAGCATCCGCGACCTCATGCCGCAGACAAAGCCAGTCGAAATCTCCCTGACGATCTGAAGAATTTTGAGGCTGTGCACACCCAATGTAGCGTAAGCTTTAGCTTGCGTCAAAAAGGACTCAATGTGTTGCGCGTGTAAATGCGTTATTCATAATCCAACTCCCAACCCTCGATTCCGGTCTGAAAACACCAATCAGCGTTTTTCAAGCTTGCGTGTGTGCAAACTTTATTCATAATTCTCCTTCGTATAGAAAACTATGCGAAAGTCATACTTCATAATTCATACCTCATACTTGCCCCTCGATTCCCGCATTCGCAGGAATGACAGGTGCGTTATTCTTCTGCGCTTCGCGCACTAAGTCCCGAGTCATTGTCATTCCCGCGCAGGCGGGAATCCATGGAATGCCGGAGAAAGGCAGAATCGGTGTAGCGTGAGCTTTAGCTCGCGTATGAAAAAGGAGGCTGCGGCGCATCTTGGAATCCGGGTCCGGTAAGGACTGTGTTCCCCGTCGACAAGGGAAGCGACTGCGGGCTATAAACACGGGAATAATCAGGCAATATAAGAAACATAAAACAACTGCATGAAGGTTCCCGAAACCCAAGGCTAAATCCGGAACCCTACCCACAGCCAGCCAATTATTTATGTGTCCAATTTTTTCAGTGTGAGTATCGAGAAACACTAATAGATCGGAGGTCCGCCAATGAATGTCAAACGAGCTACAGCATTCAAGTTCACCGCCCTCTTCTTACTTATTTGTCTCCAATCGATTTGTGCCGACCATGCCATGGCCCAATCGGATACGGTGCAAGCTCGACTCCGATTCGATTATCTAAATGATTCAACCCTGGTCCGATACGAAATAGGTTCAGTTGGACTCACGCAAGCGGACTCACTTCGTTTTTTACACTTTCCCTGTCCTCAAAGCTCGTATTCAACGTCGTTTTTTAGAACGGAGATTTTTACATCGACGGGTGCAGACACCATATTGTTTGATCGATTTGCATCTTTTGACGATAACCGCGGACGAATGTCGTATGATGGCAGAGTTCCGGATGTCGGTACCTTCGACGCAAATTCATCAATCCTTTACGTGCTTGAACTGATCGATGCTGAGTCGTCCGAACTCATAGCCAGACTCGACACGCTGAAGTGCTTCCTTAATGCTGAAGGGGTGATGAAATATCAAAATTTTCCCTGTTCATACTCGCTCAGGACGAAGGTGCCTTTAACAGGAGCCATCAGCAATCACAGCTACTACCTTAAGGTGGAGACGATCAGCAATCTGGCCTCCAATGGATCTTATGTGTGGAGTGAATACTTCCCAATCGATCACAACCTGCCTCGCAATCGCAACAACTGGATATCTACCTGGGCAGATGAAGTTGGTTATCCGCCATTTCCGTCGCCAAAAACAACGTCAAAAAATTCGACACCTGCTATCCAATCTCCGATCACAAACCTGTTGATCAGCCCCAATCCGAGCAGCGGGGATTACACTCTTTCGTTCTCGCTTTCCAACGCTCAAAACATTAGGGTTATACTGACAAACGAATTTGGCAATGCTGTAATCGATCGTGAGAGCACGTACGAATCTGGGACGAACAAACTTCGCCTTTCGATTTCTAAATTGCCAAGTGGCTCATACTTTCTCAGACTCATATCGCCTGAGGGCGTTGTGTCGTCGAATTTGAAATTAATACACTGAGAGACAAGCTGGCTTGCTTTACATTCCTATGAATGGAACGCCTCGCGCGTGCCGGATGGGGTTTATTTCTGTGTGGTTCGAAGCGAGAGCGGGACGGTAGAGATGCCGCTTGTTGTGAGGCACTGAGTTCGATCTGGCTGGCAGAGCTGGCAAATTGAAGATCAAACTCTTCTTGTCCGCCGCAAATCGTTACCTTTATCGATGTGGGGTGTCTTAGTGTTTCCCGTCTCACGGCAGTTTAACTCAACGCGATGAAACTCATTCCTCTCTTCCTCCTCTTGATCGCAGTGCTCCTTTACACGCCAATGTTCGCTACCGCGCAGTGGGTTCAAACCAATGGGCCTTCCGGTGGCGTCGTTTCATGTTCTGCTGTAAGCGGCCAAAATCTCTTTGTAGGAGGGAGTTCACTAGGCGGTGTGTTTCTCTCGACTAACAACGGTACGAGTTGGACGGCAGCAGGCTTGACGGGCATCACCGTATTCGCACTTGCTGTCAGCGGCACAAATCTATTTGCAGGATGTGGCGACGACGTTGGCGGACGTGGCGTCTATCGCTCAACCAACAAAGGCGTAAGCTGGTCTCTCGTCAATGTCGGCCTACCCCTGACTTATGTCTATTCCATCGCGGCGAACGGCAGTAATCTCTTTGCGGGAACCTACGTAGGCGTTTTTCTCTCGACCAATGACGGCACAAGCTGGACACCTGTCAATACCGGCTTGACGTGTCCCTATGTTAATGTCCTTTTCGTAGATGGCGCAAATCTATTCGCTGGGACATCCGGCGGGGGCGTCTTTCGCTCAAAGGACAATGGAACAAGCTGGACCGCAGCCTACAATTTGACGAACGCTACTGTCCGAACTGTTGCTAAGATTGGCTGGAACCTGTTTGCTGGGACTAGCAACTTTGGAACTGACGACGGCGTCTTTATATCACACGACAACGGTGTGAGTTGGATAGCGGTCAACAACGGCTTGACAAACACTGACATCAGATCCATTGCGGTGAGCGGCACGAATCTCTTTGCAGGGACCTGGCCCGGAGGCGTCTTTCTCTCGACGGATAACGGTACAAACTGGACCGCTGCTGGCTTGAGGTACCCTTTTGTCACTATGCTTTCAGTGAGCGACACGAATCTGTTCGCATATACTCTCCACGGCGTTTTTCTCTCCACCAACAATGGCTCAAACTGGACCGCGGTCAATAACGGCTTGACCAACATTAAGACTACATCCCTCGTAGTGAGTGGCACGAATCTCTTTGCTGGGTCCTTTGAGAATGGAGTTTTTTTCTCGAGCAATAACGGCACAAGCTGGGCCGCGGCCGATACCGGCCTCACGAACACTGAGGTTACTGCCCTCGCAATAGGCGGCACAAATCTTTTTGCAGGAACCGGCTACGGCGGGGTTTTTCTCTCAACTAATAATGGCACAAATTGGTCTTCGACCAACTTGCCGGGCGCATATGTTTTTGCTCTTGCAGTGAGCGACACCGACACATCATCGCCGATGCTATTTGCAGGGACCGGCTCTGGTGTTTTTCGCTCGAGTAATAACGGCACAAGCGGGGCAGCAGCTGATGCTGGCCTGACGGACGGCTATGTCACTAAACTCGCAACGAGCGGTGCTACGCTCCTTGCAGGAACGAGTGACAGTGGCGTCTTTCTCTCGAACAGCAACGGCATGAGCTGGACGGCAATCAATACCGGCTTGCCAAAGCCCTACTATATCTACGCCCTTTCAGTGAGCGGCACGAATCTGTTTGCTGGGACCTACTTAAATGGCGTTTTTCGTTCAACAAATAACGGAAAAAGCTGGAAGCACACGGGCTTGATGGGTTCGACTATCTATGACTTTGCGATGAGTGGGACAAATCTCTTTGCCGCTACAACTGGTGGCGTTATCCTCTCAACCAACAGTGGCACAACCTGGACTGCTGTTAATACCGGCTTGGTAAGGCCATACTTTGTCAATTCCCTTGCTGCCAGCGGTGCGAATCTCTTTGCAGGAATTGCTGGCCTCGGCGTATGGCGACGGCCTTTGTCTGAGATGATTACGTCGAGTGTCCCTGGGCTTCACCAACCGACGACGTTTACATTAGCTCAGAATTATCCCAACCCGTTCAACCCTTCGACTGAGATCATTTTTGTTCTCTCTGCGCGAGGCGTTGTGATACTTGAAGTGTTTGATATGCTTGGGAGGCGCATTCAAACACTGGTGAATCAAGCGATGGACGTAGGTCCGCACAGCGTGAAGTTTGATGCGAGCAATCTGCAGAGTGGGATCTATACTGCGTGTCTATCAACGAATGGATTGCGTCGGGAGATGAAGATGGTACTGAGTAAATAATGAGACTAGATCCATTTATGCCCTTGAGAAAACTGACATCGATGCCTCTCCTGGTTGTCGGGATAGTATGTATCGTGACACTCTACTCAATGCCATGCCGAGCGCAATGGAACATCGTCTTTTCTGATTCGAACGCAGGGTTTGTAGATATCGGATTCTGTTCTACAGACACTGGAATAGTTTGCAATCTTAGTTTTAGTCCATCGTGGCGCACAACCGACTGTGGCAACACGTGGGAGCCGCTCACCCTTGGTGATTACTCACTTAATTGTGCTACTTTTACTAGCAGGACTGTCGGCTTTGTTGGGGGCCTGCATGATTTAGATGGAGACGGGCACGGTCATTCGCTTATAGCAAAAACCACTGATGCAGGGGCCAGTTGGAAAATCGCTTCATTGAGTGTTGCAGGAGGTGTTCAACAATTTTCTTTCCCGACTCCTGATACTGGCTACGCCGTAGACGAAGGATATAATAGTCCTCACGTAGGGTACGTACTTAAAACAACTGACGCGGGTGAAACCTGGGATACTATTCGTACGCTCGAAAATGATTATGTGGGTGCCACAGATGTGGGCTTCCGTGACGGAATGCACGGATATATCTTAACGAACGGGGGCATCATCCGGATGGAATGGACTGATGACGGAGGCAAAACATGGAAGTCTACGACGGACGTGGGCTATGGAAGGTATATTAATCATTGGGGGTGGTTATTCACGAGCGGAGGCGATTTAGTTCAAACAACCGCTGACACGCTCGCAGGGAAGCATCTCATCCCTAATTTCTATCCATGGTTTTGGTCGACGGTTGGTGATAGCACTATCTACGTGCTAGCTTATCGCACCACTTATCGCACGATCATTCGGTCTCTGGACGCCGGAGCGACTTGGCAGCGTCGGGCCGATTTGCCCGGCGGAGAAGCCATCGGTCAGATGTGGTTTGTGAATCTAGATACCGGGTTCATTTGCACAGGCTACCACAGAGTTTATAGAACTACAAATGGCGGCGGAGACTTTGCAGAAGTACATTTAAGCGAGACCATCCCCCTCACTCTAAGCACTTTTCCTAACCCTTCAACAGCGAAAATCTACGTTAGTGGGTTGGGGTCCGTTCGAGGCGAAATCACAATCATCGACGAACTTGGAAGAGAGGTTCGACGCCAAGCTCGCAGCTCGTCCCGATCAATCGAGTCAATCGATATGACAGGCCAGCCGCAGGGAGTTTATGTCGCGAGGGTAGGGCGCAAGTCAGTCAAGTTTGTGATCCAGCGGTAGCGGCCCAGCTAGACTTACGCTCATTTCACACTTTTGAACTTTCACCCAAACAGCGCCGTTCTTCGGCGCTGTTGATGTTTGGGCCGTTTTTGGCGAAACTTCCACTGGTTTTGGGGTTTAATAATAATGGAGGAGACCGTTTTGGTTGAGCAGGGTCTTGAAGTCCGCATCGAGCGGGCTTTGGAGCGTGTGCGGCCTTACCTCATGATCGACGGTGGCGGGGTTCAGCTTGTTTCGGTCGATGGCGACACAGGCATCGTTGAGGTAGAGTTTACCGGTGCCTGCCAGACCTGCGCGTTGCGCATGATGACCCTCCGAGCGGGCATCGAACGGGCTGTCCTTCAGGAGGCGCCTGAGGTTCGCCGGATCGAGGCGATAGAGGTTTCGAGAGGCTAGGGGTTTTCTCATTATGCATTTTTGATGTTGGTTTTGGCGAAAATCGCTTTATATTAGCGGTCTGTAATTGAAGCCCCCGTACAGTGTCTATCGGTTAGGCGCTGCGGCTTTGAGTCGCCTTGCTGTTTGCTGTTCTTGACAATTGTATGAGTTTCGACCTTGCACAAGCCTTGTGGCCGTTGAATGCTGGTTCGTCCAGTATTCGTGCCGGCACAAGCACCGAATATGAGTATGGCGATGAGACATTGACCCTGATCGATGTGCTCTCTCGCGTGCTACTCTACAATGACGATCATCACACCTTTGATGAAGTCATCACCCAGGTAATCAAAGCGACTGGTTGCTCCGGTGATCGCGCAGAGGGGATTGCGCTTGAAGTCCACACACAGGGAAAAGCGATGGTATTTGAAGGCGAGCTCTTCGCATGCTTGCGTGTCAGCTCGGTCCTCGAAGAGATCGCATTACACACCCAAGTCCTGACCTGATCAGCCGCTAAAACGAGAAATGTCGAAATGAATGCGCTGAACAGTTTCAGCGCATTCGTGTTTTTATGACGTTCCTATCACTTATTCACCACCGACGACCTGATGACATCCGACGAATTGCGTCAAAGTTTTCTTGAGTTTTTCCGCGAGAGGGGCCACACGATCGTACCGAGCGCACCAACAATTCCGCACGGCGACAAGACGTTGCTCTTCACGAACGCCGGGATGAATCAGTTCAAGGATGTCTTTCTTGGCGAGGGCACGCGGCCCTACACGCGGGCCGCGGATACGCAAAAATGTATTCGCGTTTCGGGCAAACACAATGACCTCGAAGAAGTTGGACTTGATACCTATCATCATACCCTCTTCGAGATGCTCGGCAATTGGTCGTTCGGCGATTACTACAAGAAAGAAGCGATCGGTTGGGCATGGGAGCTCTTGACGAAAGTATGGAAGCTCGATCCATCTCGACTCTATGCTACGGTTTTTGTAGAGGACGATGAGTCCGCAGAGCTTTGGCGAACTGTTACCAACATTGATCCAACGCACATTCAAAAGCATGGAGCAAAGGATAACTTTTGGGAGATGGGCGAGACTGGTCCGTGCGGCCCATGCTCCGAGATTCATTACGACAACACACCTGATAAATCCGGCGGCCCATTGGTGAATGTCGGCTCACCGCTCGTGATCGAGATTTGGAATCTGGTATTTATACAGTACAACCGTGCACTTGGCGGAACGCTCGAAGATCTTCCGATGAGGCATGTCGATACCGGGATGGGCTTCGAACGTGTTTGTGCGGTAATTCAGGGCAAGCATTCGAACTATGACACGGATGTCTTCGAGCCATATCTAAGTTGGCTCTCGGATAAAAGTGGAATTCCCTATGGCGCGAACGAAGAGACGAGCATCGCGATGCGCGTGATTGCCGACCATATTCGGACGCTGAGCCATGCGATCGCAGACGGAGCAATTCCGAGCAATGAAGGACGGGGCTATGTGATGCGTCGCGTATTGCGAAGAGCGGCACGTTATGGCCGCAAGCTGAATTTTCGTGAGCCATTTCTCTATGAGCTCGCAAGTGTGGTCGCGCAGAAAATGGGTAAGGTCTTCCCCGAGGTGATCGAACGACTCGAACATGTCCAGCGCGTGATCAAAGCTGAAGAAGAGAGCTTTAATGTTACGCTCGATCGCGGTTTGGCACTCTTCGAAGAGATTGCGCTCAGTGCCGAAGAATCGGAGTCGCCATTTATTGCCGGTGAATCCGCTTTCAAACTTTATGACACGTTCGGTTTTCCGATCGATCTGACCGAGGTGCTTGCACGCGAGCGTGGGGTTGAGGTGGAGATGGAGCGCTTTTACGAATTGCTTCAGGAGCAGAAAGATCGAAGCCTGCGCGTTCACACTTCAAAGAAGCAGGTCGTGCAGGTCGTCAGCGAGCTTAACGACGTACAATCAACCTTTACTGGATATGACACAACCGACGACACTGGCCGGGCGCTTATCGTCGAAGGGAATATGATCGTGCTTGACAGAACACCGTTCTATGCGGAGTCGGGCGGACAGATCTCGGATACAGGGATGATGACGATCGAAGGCCAGCAATTCGAGGTCAAAGATGTCCGCAAAGTTGGCACTGCCATTGCACATGTGCTTGCTTCGGAAGAAGTTTCGGTCGAGCCTGGAATGCTGGCTCACGCCGCGGTCAATCGCGAGCGAAGAAAAGACATCATTCGGAATCACTCCGCAACCCATTTGATGCATGCCGCGCTACGTAAAGTGCTGGGAGATCACGTGCACCAATCGGGTTCGCTCGTGACGAACGACCATCTTCGCTTTGATTTTGCTCATTACTCGAAAGTAACTCCGGAAGAACTTCGCGAGATAGAATCCCTTGTCAATGAGAAGATTCGCGAGTCAATCAAGCTCATTCATCATCGAAATATCCCCTTCGATGAAGCGAAGAAAATGGGAGCGCTCATGTTCTTTGGAGACAAGTACGGTGCGAAAGTAAACGTGGTCGATTTCGGACCATTCTCCCGCGAATTCTGCGGAGGAGTGCATGTTCATTCAACGTCCGAGATCGGTTTATTCAAGTTCACCAGCGAAGCCAGCATCGCGAGCGGCATTCGACGTGTGGAGGCTGTGACTGGTAAAGGTGTCGAGCAATGGCTGCTCGAACAGGAGTCAAAACTGAACGAAGTCAGTCGCGAATTCGAACAGCTTCAGGACGAAAAGCGTAAGCTTGAGAAAGAGATTGCAAAGCTCAAACTCGGTCAACGTCGCGATGAGATGAAAGCACTTGCCGCTTCAGCGCGACCATTAAATGGATCGAAAGTGCGAATCCAGACAGCAGAGCTTAAGGTTACAGATAGTGAAGAATTGAAGGCGTTGGCTGAGATGCTTCGAGAAGAATTGAAGGATTCGGCGGTTGCGGTTGTCGGCGCGAAACTTGCAGACGATAAAGTATCGTTGGTTTCAATAGTCACCGACGATCTTATCAGGGACAAGAAGCTTCAGGCCGGCAAGCTCATCGGTTCTGTCGCAGAGATCGTTGGAGGCAAAGGCGGTGGACGTCCGCAACTTGCTCAGGCAGGTGGGAAGGATCCAGATCGCTTAGCCGAAGCACTTGCATCAGTCGAAGGATTTGTCAGAGAGACCCTAAAGGCATAAACAGACCGCATTACTACTAGTCAGTGTTTTTCAATACACGAATTCGCATTTTTTCTTCGATCACTGTTTCGTTTGCCTTAATCGCCCTGCTTCACTCTGGTCCGACCAGCAGCGAAGTGCGCAAGCTTGCGTGGCGTGGCGGTTATCAGCTTCCGGCAGGGGATACGAACATGTTCCCGATGAAGGTATCCTTCACCGGCTGGCAGGGTGATACCGGAACTGCGTTAAATAATTTGAGGGCACAGCTCGAAGCGATCGTCAGCGGCCGCTCGTATGATCGGGCGACCACCAGCGTGCGCGTGGTCTTCTTCCAGCCTGACGGTTCGCTCCATAACATCTTTGCGAAAAATCCTGGACTGAATGTTTTGCCTGCATCAACTGAGAAGTTGTTTACCTCTTCTTCCACATTGTGGGCTCTCGGTTCGAAATACTCATTTACTACGAAAGTTGATCTGGGAGAAAAGGCGGTACAAACGGGTTCGGTTATAAATGGTGACCTCGTTTTGCGGCCGAGCGGTGACCCGACGTTCCGGTCAGCCGATCTCGACCAGCTCGCCGACCAACTTCGTGCACAAGGCATTACGCAGATCAATGGGAACGTCGTAAGTGATCTCTCAGGTGAAGATGCCCTAACACCCGAAGCCAAGAAATATTTTGCCGACCATGAGTCACAGCCTCTGTTGACAAAGGATACCAACTTCGATTCAGGCGTGCTGACCGTTTCAGAGAATGGCGTGCAGGTAAGTGTGAAACAGTTACCGTTAGCTTCCGAGATTCCGCCGACCGGTCAAATGAAAGTGGCGATTGCCGACACCATGGCTGCGGCAGATTCGAGCGATGCAGCTGACGCTGCCGGCGAGGATGCACAGACCGATCCAGGCGCTCTTTCTGCGTATCCCAATTTCTCTATCGACCGAAATGTTGTAACAGTTACCGTTACCGCCGGTTCTCGCAAGGGATCAGGAGTGAGCGTGCGAGTATCGCCGCCGATCCAGCAGATCACTGTTATAAATCGAGGCCGAACCAGCGCGCCTGCAGTCCGCCTGCGTAAACGCGTGAGGGTGCATCGCCGCTGGCGCACGGTTTATCTCCGCTCTCGTTCGACAAATACGCTGCATGTGAGTTCTTCCGGAACACCAACAGATGAAAATCAGGTGATTACCGTGAGCGGGCTCATCCCTGCTCGAAGCGCGCGAAGCTACAGCTTTGCGATCAAGAATGTGCCGCTGGCGATGGCGGCGATACTTAAGTATCGTCTCGGATTGCATGGCGTGCGTGTGACTGGTCAGGCGAAGTCTGAGAAAATTACAGAGGTCGGCACGCAAAAGACGCTTGCTGAGAAAGAGACAAAGCTGATGGACCTGCTCATGCAAATGAACAAGCGCTCGGATAATTACCTTGCCGAGAGCATGTTTCGCAAGCTTTCCACGATCGCATCCGTCGCGGCAAATGCCCCTGATGACCGAGCACGCAAACTTATGCGCTCGTTTTTGCAAGTATGCAACACCGAAGGCAGCTACTGCACATTTATTGATGGGTCCGGACTTTCCCATGCAAACCGGGTAACTGCGAATACAGTAATCGATCTTCTCAAGGGAATCTGGGATCAGGGAATGTTTGATCTCTTTACACGGACGCTCTCGATCGCCGGCTACGACGGCACCCTTCGTAACCGCATGATCGGTTCACCTGCGCAATTCAATGCACATGGCAAGACGGGCACATTGAGCAACGTTACGGCACTCGCAGGCTATGTCCTGACTGGCGATGGCCAACTTGCCGCGTACTTTATCACGATGCAGAATTTTCGCGGTGGGATCTATACC
>Ga0207148_1015_pt1 | contig 48682 bp, 36 predicted proteins | sample Alteio_BWMinHeat_34_FD_153558 | JGI IMG/M metagenome (GOLD analysis project Ga0207148, IMG submission 153558) | Enriched cells from forest soil in Barre Woods Harvard Forest LTER site, Petersham, Massachusetts, United States -... | ecosystem: Environmental > Terrestrial > Soil > Temperate forest >... | reverse complement strand
GGCTGATCCAGCAAGGAAAGTACCAGGACCGTCATGAATGTAAGTCCACTGGTTAATATCGTTCGTGACAGCGTCTGGTTGATCGAACGATTCACAATCGTCTTGAATGACTGGCCGCGCATCAGCCGCAAATTCTCGCGGATCCGGTCAAAGATGACGATGGTGTCATTCATCGAGTAGCCCACAAGCGTAAGAAGCGCCGCAATCACAGTTAACGAAATCTCAAAATGTAATAGCGAAAACAATCCCAAAGTAATGAGCACATCATGGAAGACTGCTAAAACGGCGGCGGCACCGTACACCAATTCGAACCGAAGTGCAATATAAACCAGCATCCCCGCCAGGGCGTAGAGGGTGACGAAGACTGCCTGGCGGCGCAAATCAGCGCCCACCTTCGGTCCAACGATCTCCACGTTCACCACGGCAAACGGGCCCGTATAGAAAGCATCACGAAGAGTGGAAATAACCACCGGCGTCGCGCCAGCCTGCCGAAGATCATCGAGATTCGCGACTACCCCGCGAGCTTGCTTGTCACGGTAGTCGGTCAACTGCTTCGCCAATTGCTGATAACGCGCAGCGCCCGCGGCGCCCGCGGAGAGCGGATCTTTCCGCGTCAGAATATCAGCGACCGTCTCCGGCGAAGCTTCATTAAAGTCTTGCTTCCCCGCTTCTCCCGAACCCAGAGTTGCGTGCAGCGCGTTCAGGATAGCGGCCTTGCCTGCGTCGAGTGCTTCGTTGCCCTGCCCCCGCTGCGGCAAGTAGATCACCACTTCATTCGCATTCGGAGTGGCAATATCGGAGATCTGCTGAATCACGCTGTCACCCAGGCCCTGCTGCACAAGTCCCTGACGCAATTTGTCGACCGGGGGCGTGCTGGCGAATCGTACATAGACCAGAGTGCCGCCCTTGAAATCTATGCCGTAATCCAGACTGCCTTTGTGAATCCATGACGCCGCGCCAACAAGAAGCAGCGTCAGGGATAGGGCCACGAAGTACTTCGTCTTGCCCATCCAGTCGAAGTTAACGTCGTGACTAAAAAAATCCATTCCGAATTGGTCCCTTCAATTAGACACCGCGCGGGCACAGTTAGTGCCCGAAAACGGCTTTAGATACTCAGGGCCGCCTGACGCGGCATCTTCGCCAGGTGCCAGTCAAAGATTACGCGAGATACATAGACCGCCGTAAACAAGTTCGCAATCAAGCCAATCGTCAGGGTCACGGCAAAGCCGCGCACCGGTCCCGTCCCAAAGACGAAGAGGAAAATGGCGGAAACCACGGTGGTTACGTGCGTGTCGATGATCGTCAGAAACGCCCGCTTGAAGCCCGTGTCCACGGCCGAGGCCGGCGCTTTCCCGGCGCGCAGTTCTTCTCTAATGCGTTCGAAGATCAGGACATTCGAATCGACGCCCATGCCGATGGTCAGAATGACTCCGGCAATTCCGGGCAACGTGAGCACCGCGCCAAAGTACGCCAGCGCAGCCAACAGGATCACCAGGTTAAGCAACAGCGCGACGACCGCATTCACCCCGGAAAGTCGGTAATAGAAAACCATAAAGATGAGTACGACCATAAGACTGATGATCGAAGCCTGCACACCATGCCGGATCGAATCGGCCCCGAGCGACGGACCTACCGTGCGTTCCTCTAAATAGCGGATGGATGCGGGAAGCGCTCCGGCCCTCAGCACCAGCGCCAAATCATTAGCCTCTTGCTGGCCGAATCGCCCGGTAATTCGTCCTGAATCTTCAATACGGCTCTGAATCACGGGCGCCGACACAACCTTGCGATCCAAAGCGATAGCCATGGGCCGCCCGACGTTTTGCTCCGTAAAGGGACCGAACCTGCGCGCAGCATCCGTGGAAAGCGTGAAATTCACTTCGTAAGATCCTGGGTTATCGGTGCTGGGCGTGGCCACGGCGTTGCGCAAATCGCGGCCGGTGATGATCGGCGAACGATCCACCAGATACCAGCTTCCTTGCCCCGCGGCATCGGTTGTCTTGGATGGCAGCAGTTCGGTTCCGGGAGGCAAAATGCCTCCATGCGCCGCCAAGGCCGCCGCCTCGGAAGGATACGGATTCGGATCCTCCACCCTGCGCAACTCGAGCTGTCCTCCAGCCTGAATAACGGACTTCGCTCGGTTCGGATCGCCTTCGCCAGGCAGCTCCACGATAATTTCGTTATCGCCTTGCCCGTACGGAGCCACCACGGGTTCCGTCAAGCCCAGCGCATCGATCCGGCGCCGGATGGTGTCTTCGGATTGCGCCATGGTCTGCGCCTGAATGGCCGCGACCGTCGATGGCTTAAGCGTGAGCGCATAGCCTGATTGCTCGCCGGGGGCCGGGGCGAGATCCCATTCGGGAAAACTAGAACCGACCAGGTCTCGGAACGTTGCAGTCCCCTCAGGAGCCAGATTGTGGACCAGAATCTGCGTGTCGCTGACCTTGCGCAGATCGTCATATCGGATGTTCTTATCGCGAAGCTGAGTGCTCAGATGGTCGATGGTTTGGTCGGTTTGCAGGCTGACTGCCTCATTCACCTGTACCTGCAAAATGAGATGAGTGCCGCCCTGTAGGTCTAAACCAAGCTTGATTCGGCTGGAGAAATTATCGCGAGCCTTTGCCAGCGAAGTGGGAAACGTGGGCAATCCCACCAACCCAAAAAGGCACAACAAAACGACCAGCGTAATAAAGATCACTTTCCATTTGAGATTGGATTCCATTGCTTCTTTTCATCCGCGCAAGAGCTCGCAGAGCTCCACGGTCGCGCTCCCTAAGTTATTTCCTTGCCTTCCATCTGAACCCCGGATACCGCCGAGCGCGCCACTTTCACCTTCACCTGGTCGGCGATACGCAACTGTACGGCATCGCCGTCCAGTGCCACAATCGTTCCGTAGAGCCCTCCGGTCGTGATGACCTTATCTCCGGTTTTGAGCGCGCCTAACATAGCCTGCGTTTTCTTCTGCCGCCGCTGTGCGGGAAGGATCAGCAGTACGTAGAAAATTACCATGATGATCGCCAGAGGTAAAAAAGCGATCAAGCCGTTTCCCGGACTTTGGGCGGCGAAGACGATCGCTGGCGCCACGCCACTGAACATCATTGCTGCTTCCGCTCCCGGTAATTGCCCTAATTATTGCAGGATCACGCGGAGAAAGGAAATCCTGCCGCGATTTTCCCGACGGCCGGACCAAAGCCTCTCCGCTCTTGTGCGCGCAACTTCATGGAACGAGAGGACCGCTACTCCGCTACGGATGACCCGCTTCCAGACGCGCCTGAAGCTCAGAAGAGAACCGCGAGAGGTTCCCAAACGCGATAGCCTCGCGGATTGCCTTCATGATGTCAAGGAAAAAGTAAAGGTTGTGGTGGGTGTTCAGGATGGCGCCCAGAATTTCATTTGCCCGGAATAAATGGCAAAGGTACGCGCGCGAATAGCGGCGGCAAACCATGCAGGCGCAGGCTTCGTCGATCGGGCGCGGATCGTCCATGAATTCGGCGTTCTTGATATGTAGCGGGCCTTCGTTCGTATAGAGATACCCATTACGCGCGTTGCGCGTAGGCAGAACGCAATCCATCATGTCGGCCCCGCAACGGACATAGTCCACCAGTTGTTCCGGCTTACCCACGCCCATCACATATCGAGGTTTCTCCGGCGGCAAGCAGGCCGCTGTCTCACGGGCAATCTCGCATGAGATTTCATGAGGCTCGCCCACAGCCAGACCGCCGATAGCGTAGCCAGGGAAATCGAGCGCCACGAGTTCGGCGGCACTTTCCCGCCGAAGGTCTTCGTGCATCCCGCCCTGCACAATGGCAAAAAAGGCCTGCTCCGGATTCGCTTCGCTCGCGGACGTGGTCTCAATCTCTTTTTGCGATCTCTTGGCCCATTCGATCGTGCGTCGCGTCGCCGCGGCGGCACGTTCATGCGTGGCCGGATACTCCGTGCATTCATCGAGCAGCATGCCAATATCCGATCCGAGCGCTCTCTGAATTTCGATAGCTTTCTCTGGCGTAAGCACGTGTTCGCTGCCATCGAGATGAGAACGGAAACGCACGCCTTCGTCGTTGACCTTTCGCAAGTCCGCAAGGCTGAAAACTTGAAAGCCTCCGGAATCGGTCAGGATGGCTCCTCGCCACGCCATAAACCGGTGCAGCCCGCCGACGCGGCGGATCAGCTCGTGCCCGGGCCGCAAATAAAGATGGTAGGTATTCGCAAGCAGCAAATTGACGTTCAGCCCTTCAAGCGCCTCTTGAGTCATGGCTTTGACGGTGCCGGCCGTGCCCACGGGCATGAATGTAGGTGTGTCGATCGTTCCGTGCGGCGTCGTCAAGCGTCCCAGCCGAGCGCCCGATGGATCGACCTTAATGATTTCAAAGCGAATTGCCATACGTGCAGTTTAGCAGGCTGACTTTCAGAATTTGGTAACGGGCCCGATTCGGCCGGGGACGATCCGTTCGGAGATAGCACCGTAGCAATGCCGATAACAGTACCCCTCTCGTTTCTCAGGCCTCTCGTTTTTTCTTATAATGCTGTTGGTCATATAGGGCGCACAGGTATCGGATGACTTTCTTTCGGTCCTCAAAACCTGATTGGCGACGGCTCTTCGCCAATCCTGGCTTCCCCTTGTACTTCGTCGCGATGTTTGTCTCCCTGTTCGGTACGGGAATGAACTTCGCAGGGGTGACGCTTTACGTCCTGGCAAAAACACATTCGACCGTTCAAGTCAGCTTTACTGTAATTCTGCTGACCCTGCCTCGATTGCTCGTTCCTCCGCTGGGAGGAGTCCTGACGGACCGCGTCGATCGCCGTTACCTTTCGATCGTCCTGGATCTTGGGCGAGCCGCCGTTGTGCTTTTGGCCGCTTTGCTGGCCTGGCGGGACCGGCTGGAACTCTGGCAGCTTTACGGCATGGTCTTACTCCTGGGTGTTGGCTTCGCGATCTATTGGTCGTCGAGCCTGGCGTTGCTTCAGGAAGTGATTCCGGCCCCTCAGTTGATCAGCGCCAATTCCGCAGTGTTGATTGCGGTGCAGGGAGGAATGCTGGCGGCCGGCGGTTTGGTGGGCCTCGTTTACGAGCGGACCGGCCTGGCGGGAATTCTTTCCATCGACGGTATAACCTACGTCTTATCGGCCCTTTGTTTCTACCTGCTGCGGCGCGGATATTTCCCACCGCAGATCGCGGCTTCGCCGGCTCTGTTCGGCTCGGTCCTCGTATCACGTCCCTCTGAAAACTACTTGGTCGGAAGTGCGCACAGCGTGCTGGCCGATATTCATGAAGGGCTGAACTACCTGCGAACGCAGCCCACGGTGCTCGCTCTTGGACTGACCTATGCCTGCATGATGGCGGGAGTAATCAGCGCCAATGTGCTGGTTGTGGCGCTGGCGAACAATTTATTGCATGTGGGTGCTCGCGGATACGGCTTCATCGAATCGGGCTGGGCACTTGGTGCTGTGATCGGCGGATTTGCGGCTGCTCCGCTTTCGCACAAGCGGCCTTTTCAAGTGCTCATCACCGCCTTATTGTTGCTGGCGGTAGGACACGCTCTTTTCCCGTATGCGACGTTTCTGTTCGTGGCCATCTTAATGAACGCGGTTTTTGGTGCGTGTCGCGCGATCGTCGCCGTGCTCACGCAATCGTCAATTCTGGCCTCGGTGCCAAACCGCTTGATGGGCCGCACGCAATCCGCGTTTGCGTTTATGGCTACCGTCCTGCAGGTCGTGATGAGCTTCGCACTGGGCTGGCTGGCCGAACATGCCAGCCTGCAAATCGCCTTTCTTCTTCTCGGCGCGATATATGGCGCCGCCCTATTGGCCGCGTTACGCGTACGGACCTTGGACAGCACGCTTCCGGCCACTGAGCCCACCGCAGCTTGACTGGCCTGCTGTTCTGATTGAAAAAAAAGAGCCCGGTCAGAGCCGAGCTTCGTAAAAGATATTGAGGGGCGTTTCGGTAGCTCGCCGAAAACGGCCGGAACTGGCAGAGACTTTGAAGAAGAAGACGACAGGATTTTCGAGCGTGGGTACCGAGGACCGAAATGCGGAGCAGCTTTTAGAGGTATTCCCGGGAGGAGCCTTCCAGAAACGCGCGCAACTTCCGCGAGCGCGATGGATGCCGCAGTTTACGCAGCGCCTTGGCCTCGATCTGGCGGATGCGTTCGCGCGTGACCGCGAACGACTGCCCGACTTCTTCGAGCGTGTGTTCGGAACCGTCGTCCAGACCGAAGCGCATCTTGATGACCTTTTCTTCGCGCGGCGTGAGCGTCTTCAAAACCGATGCAGTCTGTTCCTTGAGATTCAGATTAATCACGGCATCGGAAGGCGAAACCACCGCCTTGTCTTCAATGAAATCGCCTAAATGCGAATCTTCCTCTTCTCCGATGGGCGTCTCGAGTGAGATGGGCTCCTGCGCAATCTTCAGAATCTTGCGCACCTTGGCCACAGGAATGTCCATGCGCTTGGCGATCTCTTCCGAGGTGGGTTCGCGGCCAAGTTCCTGAACCAACTGCCGCTGCGTGCGGATGAGCTTGTTAATCGTCTCGATCATGTGCACGGGAATGCGGATAGTGCGTGCCTGATCGGCAATGGCGCGGGTGATGGCCTGCCGAATCCACCACGTCGCGTACGTGGAAAACTTGTAGCCGCGGCGCCACTCGAATTTATCGACTGCCTTCATCAGGCCGATGTTGCCTTCCTGGATCAAATCCAGAAATTGCAGGCCGCGGTTGGTGTATTTCTTGGCGATGGAAACGACGAGCCGGAGGTTGGCCTCGATCAACTCTTTCTTGGCCTGCTCGGCTTCCATTTCGCCGCGAACGATAATTTGCAGCGTGCGCTTGAGCTCGGTCAGTCCAACTTCGCTGGCGTCGGAAATCTCTTTCAGTTCGGTGCGGCGCGTACGCAATTCCCGCCGCGCTTCGGCCGCCGTGTCGCCCTTGGAGACGTCGGCCCGCCGCTCCAATTTGCCCGCTTCGCGCTCGAGCGACTGTAGCCGCTCCACGGTGTGCCGCATCTTGTCGATCAAGCGCTTGCGCTCGAACGGATTGAATTCGATCGAGCGCGCGAGCTGAGACATCTCGATGCGCGTGCGCGAAATGGCGTATCGGCAGTGCAGATAAGAACGCTTCTTGGCCTTGGGGACCTTTTCCAGCTTGGCCGCCTGCTTCAGCGCCAGGTCGTATAGGCCGGCGATCTTGTCGAGGATCTTGAGGGTCTGTTTCGTCTTATTCTCAATCTTCTCTTCGGTCAGCTCCTCGTCATCGAACACCACGATTTCTTTAATCGAGCGCGTTCCATTGCGCAGGTCTTCGGCGATAGCGATGAGTTCCTTGACGACGATCGGCGATCGCGTGATGGTCTTCAGAACGAGAAGCTGGCCGCGCTCAATGCGCTTGGCGATGGCCACTTCGCCTTCGCGCGTCAGCAGCGGAACGGTGCCCATCTCCCGCAGATACATGCGCACCGGATCATTGGTTTTTTCGAGGAGTCCCGGAGTCAGGTCGAGTTCGACTTCTTCGCTAGCGGCAGCCTCTTCCTTGATTTCGCCTTCGACCGGTTCCACCACTTCTAACGCAGCTCGGGCCGCCTTGGCAGCAGCCACATCTTCGTAGATGTCGATACCGTATCGCTCGAAGGTCGAAAGCAGATCGTCAATCTCTTCCGAGGAGTGAACTTCTGCGGGCAGGATATCGTTCACTTCGTCGTAAAGCAGGTAGCCACGCTCCTTGCCCATATTGATGAGCTGGCGAACTTGATCGTATTTTTCTTCTAGCGCCAGAGCCAAGACTTTCCTCCGTGCGTCCGCAAAACGTCAGCCTTCGGACCGCCCGTTAGCGCCAAGGGCGCACTTAGGTCCAGTGAAAAAAATAATGTTGAACGCTCGATTGTGAGGCAAAAAACACGCTTTGCTGCTTCTTCCGCCCGTACCCAATTTCAGAACCCTACACCGTATCCGCCTACTTGGATGCGCGACGTACCCCACCCGTTACTCGTTAAACCGTATCACGTTACACGCCGGAGATCGCGTCGTCAAATCGATTCATTGCGCAAAATTGCACGAGCGCGACCGGCGCAGCCGGCGTTAAGGAGCCGCGCTGGCAAGGCGACGTCGCAACTCCAACTTGCGCTCCTGCAGCAAGCGCAGTTCGTCTCCATTTCCGCCCGAACCTGATCCGGCGCACGCTTCGATCTGCCGTTGTACAGAGGCCAATTCTTCCTCCGACTTACGGCGCCGCAGCACCTCCAGACAGCTTTCCGCCTCATCCCAACTCGTTTCCGCGCCACTCTCGAACGCGATCTCGAAGAGCAGCCGCCGGTCGTATTCCTCGAGTTTTGGACCGAGGCTGGTCGCTTCCGGCGGCGCGCCGGGAGCCTCATCGAGCAGCATCGTGAGAATTCTCTCGGTCTCCAATCCCACATGGAGTTGATGCGCACGGATCTCTTGGCCCAATCGTTCGCGAAAATCGTTCTTTTCCATCAGCATCTGCACCAAACGCCGCTCCGCGGGCCTCGCCGCCTTGCCTGCGAGCAGCGGCTGCGTTTTAACTTCGCTGCGCCGGTCCGCCGCGGCTCGCTTAAGCGCTTCCCGCAATACCGGTTCGTCCACGCGTAGTTGCTGAGCAATGCGCGAAGCCCATTCCGACCGCAACAGAGCATTGGGAATTCGTTGCACGAAGGGCATGAGAAAATTCATCGCGCGCACTTTCTGCTCGGCGTTCGCCACGCCCAATTGCCGCGCCCGTCCGATCAGATAATCGAGATACGCGGGCGCGCTTTCCAACAGCTTGCGATAAGCGCCTGCACCTTCCGTGCGGATAAAAGTATCGGGGTCTTTGCCGCCGGGCAGCGCCAAAACCCGCACGTCGCAATTGTGCTCGAGTAAAATCGCCAGCGAACGTTCCGTCGCCGCCTGTCCCGCCGTGTCTGGATCGTAGTTCACGATGATGCGGCGCGTGAAGCGGCTGATCAGCTTCACCTGCACTTCCGTCAAGCTGGTGCCGCAGCTCGCCACCACGTTGTTGATCCCGGCCCGCGCCACGGCGATCGTATCCATATAGCCCTCGACGAGAATGGCCGCGTCCGTCGCGCGAATGGGCTCCTTGGCCCGATCAAGGTGATAAAGCACCGTGCTCTTGATGTAGATGGGCGTCTCGGGCGAATTCAGATATTTGGGAAGATCGTCTCCTAGCGCCCGCCCGCCGAACGCGACCACTTTGCCCGATTCGTTCGCAATCGGAAAAATAATGCGCCGCCGGAAACGATCGTGCGCACGCCCGCTTGGATCGCGGCTTGCCAATCCCGCTAGCTCCACAAGCTTCTCGGAATATTTCGTTTTTAGGTGCCGCAGCAGCGCCTCGCCACTCGCGGGCGCATAGCCCAATCCAAAACGCGCGATCGCCTCGCCATCCAAACCGCGATCGGCCAGATATCCCCGCGCCGCTTTTCCTTCCGGAGTGCTCTCCAACTGCCGCGCGAAAAACGCCGCCGCCTCGCGATGCAACTCAACAAGTGCGGTGCGCTGCTGTTGCTCGCGCCGCTCTTCCGGCGAGTGCTCGCGCGATCGCGGAATGGCGATTCCGCATTTATCGGCGACGGTTCGCACGGCCTCCATGAAATCGCATTTATCCATCTCCATGACAAACTTGAACACATCTCCGCCCACGCCGCAGCCGAAGCAGTGATAAATCTGCTTCACCGGATGTACCGCAAACGACGGCGTTTTTTCGGAGTGAAATGGACAGAGCCCCGTAAAGTTTTGCCCATTCTTTTTCAGGCGCACATACTCGCCCACCACGCGGACGATGTCCGCCTGCTGCTTCACGCGATCGGCAAAGGAACCCGCTTCCGCCATTCTGTCGCTTTCGCCTCGTTATTCTAAAACAGGGCTCAGCCCCACAAATTAGGCGCGCAGCGCCACAACCGTAACGGCGGTTCCGCCGCGCTCTTGCGCTTCTGCGTGAACGCTTTCCACCAGTGGATGCGCCGAAAGGAATTCGGCCAAGCCACGCCGCAATGCGCCGGTGCCGTGCCCGTGAATCACGCGCACCTGAGGCTTCCCGGCCAGGGCTGCGCCATCGATAAATTTGTCCACGCGCCGCGAGGCTTCTTCGACCGTGCAGCCAATCACGTTGATCTCGTCGCCGGCGGCGCCGGGTTCGCGCTCTACGGGAGATGTATGCACTGTGACGCCGCTGCGCGATTCGCGCGCAGGCTTTGCGCCTGCATTTTCTCCGGACCGCGCGCTCGCTCCCCGTTTGACATCCGCCTCGCTCGCCAAGCCGGTGATCTCCGACAGCGGCACCTTCATCCGCAAAGGGCCGGCCTCGATCTCAGCGCTCGCGCCGTCTCGTCGCCGCAACAAAACGGCCGACGGCAGCCCGCGCACTCGCACTCGAACGCCGGGAACCAGTTCCTCGGGCGAAGGCGGCCGAGCCTTATCGGCAGCGATGCCCAGGTCCGCCTGCGATTCCGAGAGATGCACCACCACAGCCGCGTCCGCTTCGCTGCGCGCATCGGCGCGTGCGTCTGACAATTTGCGTCGAGACTGCTTCTCGAGTTGCGCTCGCAGCTCACGATCCTTCACCGCCTCGATGGCGCGCGTCATCTGTCGCTCATGATCGGCGATGGCCGCTGCAAATTGCTGCTCCAGTTCCGCAATGCGGCCGCGTTGCCGAGCGATCCATTCCTCGCGAAGTTCGCGCCGCTCGGTCTCCAGTTGCCGCGCCTGTTCCGCCAAATCGCGCTGCATTTGCTCGAGCACGTCGCGGCTGCGATGCAAATACGCGATCAGGCCAGCCGCCTCGCGTGCCCCGGGAGTCATCAGCTCTCGTGCCTGCGTAACGATTTGTTCCGGCAGGCCCAGCCGCCGCGCGATGGTGATGCCGCTCGATCCCCCCGGCACGCCAACGCGCAGCCGGTAAGTCGGGATCAAGCGCTCTTCATCGAATTCCACCGCCGCATTTAGCACGCCTGGGGTATTCGAGGCATAAGCCTTCAGTCTGTCGTGATGCGTGGTCGCCAGCACCAGACAGCCTCGCGTGCGAAATTCTTCGAGCAGCGCTACCGCCAGAGCTGCGCCCTCCTCGGGAGCAGTGCCCGTGCCCATTTCGTCCAGTAGCACCAGCGACCTCGGCGTGAGTATTCCCAGAATCGACTTGAGATTCAACACGTGCGCCGAAAAGGTCGAAAGGTCCGCGGCGATCGATTGTTCATCGCCGATATCGGCAAGCACGCGGTCGAATATCCCGAGTCGCGCCGCGCGCGCCGCCACGGGAATGCCCGATTGCGCCGCCAGCACCGCAAGGCCCACCGTCTTCAGCGCCACCGTCTTGCCGCCGGTGTTTGGCCCGCTGATGACCAGCACGGTATCGCCTTTGCCTAGGGTCAAACTGAGCGGCACGACCGAACGCCCTTGCGGGCGCAGCGTGCTTTCGAGCACAGGATGCCGGGCCGCATCGAACGCAATTATGGCTTCGTCCGCGAACTCTGGAATGCAGGCGTCAAATTCGCGCGCAAAGCGGCCGCGCGCTAAAAGCGCGTCCATCTCCGCGACGGTCGCCGCCGCGTGAGAAAGCGGTCCGCGCTCCGCCACAATCCTCGCGGTGAGCTCTTCCAGAATGCGCGCGATCTCTGCCGCTTCCTCTTCCCTGAATTGCACCAGGCGATTGTTGATCTCGATCGTTTCCAGCGGCTCCACGAACACCGTCTGTCCCGTGGCGCTTGCCGCATGGACCACGCCTTCGAAATTCCGCCGCTCCGACGCGCGCACCGGTATGACGTAACGGTCATTGCGCTGCGTGACGTAATCGTCGCCGCCCTCGCTGCCGCGCGCGCGCAGAATGCGCTCAAGCGTCTTCTGCAGATTCTCCCGCGTTCGCGCGGCTCCGTCGCGAACGCGCCGCAGAGCCGGCGATGCATCGTCGCTGATCTCGCCGTTAGGCAGAATCGCGCGGCGGATAGCAGTGGCAACAAAGCGCAAATCCGCAAGCGATCGTGCGCGTTCGGTAAGCAGTGGAAATTTTGCGGAGGTGTCGCGGAAGATTTCGCGCAGCGCCGTGACCGCGTCGATCAGCGACGTGGCTTCGAGCAGTTCCGCCGGCGTCAGCACCGCGCCGGGCATGCTCAGGCGTCCGAGCCACGCTTCCGGATCGGCCAAACCGCCGAAGCCCAGCTCTTCGCCGGAACGCAGATACGCGATCGCTTCGGCAATTGCGGAAAATTCTCGTTCGAGTTCCCGACGTTCGGTGCGAAATTCGAGCGCTTCGATTGCGCGGCGGCCAGGCGCGGAAGTCGTGCGGCCCCGCAGCAAATCGCGCAGCCGGTTGAATTCCAGAATCTCTTCGGCGCGACGTCCCATAATATTTATCGCTTAATGGCCAGTGCCTGCGTGAGGTACTCCGCCGCTTCTGCCGGATTCTTCGCGCTATGCACGAGGCGCGCTTTGGCCTCTCCCCAGCGTGAGTCGTGATTGACCTCGACCTCGCGCACCCTCTCGATGATCGGTTCCCAAAAATCGCCAAGCGTGACAAACGGTTTCCCCGCCATCACGCCCTTGTTCAACATCTCCCAAACCACCGCCAGTTCCACCAAAGTGCCCGTACCGCCTTTGCACGCGACGTAGGCCTCGCCAAAACGAATTAGCTCGAATAGGCGCTCCTGCCACGTGTTCGCGGCGTGTTCCTCGTCCACCCACGCATTGGCCCGATTGCGAAAAAATGTCGAAGTGATCGCGATGGTGCGGCCACCCGCCTCTTTGGCCCCGCGCGACACTGCTTCCATCACCCCCGTGTATCCGCCGGAACAGACTTGAAAGCCTCGTCGAGCCAACTCGCCGCCCAACCTGCGCGCTTCTTCGTAATCCGATTCGCCTGGGCGCGGGCGCGAACTGCCAAAAACGGTGATGATGGTGCTTTGCGAAGCCATGCGGGCAATTATTTTACCGGGAGATCAGTTCCTGTGCTTGGTTCGGGGTCGCCGCCTGCTGGACGCTGATTGATCCTTGACCGTGCGGCGCGAGTCTCGCGATGCGACGCCAACTCTTCCACCATGGCCACGCAGATTGCATCCACGGCGTGGAGCGCTTCCGGTCCGTGCGTTCCAGTATTATTGCCAAAAATCGCGAAGATCAAATGCGCGCCGCGCCGCGTAGTCGCATAGCCGGATAGGGAATTCACGTGTTCCACTAATCCGGTTTTCGCATGAACCTGCCCGGCTGCCGCCGTGCCGCGCATGCGATTCTCGAGCGTGCCGTCCTGCCCCGCGACCGGCAAGCTGGCTATAAAATCAGCTCCCCACGGCTGTCGCGCCGCGTAACTCAGCAGTTGCACCACGCTTTGTGGAGTCACCAGGTCGCCCCGCGAAAGCCCCGATCCGTCGGTCAACTGCACTTCGTCCTGACCGATTCCAATGCCTTGGCGAAATGCAGTCGCGAACGCGACCGCGTCATCCATGGTCATCGCTGCGCCTTTTTCCCTGGCCGCCACGCGCAGCAATAATTCCGCATGCAGATTCATGCTCAGCTTGTTGGTCAGCCGCACATCTTGCAGTAGCGCAGGTGAAATGTGCTCGGCGAGAACGTGCATCGGCGGAGCCGTTTGCGGCTCGGCGTTGCGGTCGCCGTGTCTTGCCCGGCTGTGGCCTTCCACGCGCACGCCTCGCGCTTGTAGCAGTTGCATCAAGACCGCCGCCCCATTCTCGGCGGGCTGCGTCACCGCGAGCTGCAGCTCGCGCGCTGGCGCATCCAGCGGCAACGTTCCGGTCAAACGAAAGATTTGCGAATCGGGATCGCGCTCCATGCGCAGCTTCGGTTCCGTTCCCGCCGCGCTGGTCAGCGTGTCGTTGCGGAATTCGTAAATTCCCGGCCAGGGCGCCGCGCTATATACAAGTGGCGCGCCAATTGTGGCGCCGGGTCGGAGAATCACGGAGATGTAATTATCGTTGATCGCCAGCGCCGATACCGCCGCGCCATAGCTCCATACCGTATCGTCGATGCCCCACCCGGGTGGGTATCGCTCAGGAACGAAATAGCTGTCGTCCGCGACCACGTCGCCGGAGATCTCTTTTACTCCCGATTTCACCACCTGCTCCGCCAAAGCCGCCAGCGCTTTCTCGGGCGGCCCGTCGCGCTCCGCGTGTTCCACAAACGGAATCACGCGGCTGGAAAGGTTGGCATCCCCGCGGCCAACGAACACAAGGTCGCCTTGCAAGTGACCTGACGAATCGGGCTCCGCTGCGCTCTCTACCGTCGTGCGAATACGAAAGTCCGGGCCGAGCGTGGCCAGCGCCATCGCCGTGGTAAACAGCTTCGCGTTTGAGGCCGGCATGAAATAGCGTCCGGCGTTCACCGAGTACAGCACTTCACCGGTGTCGGCGTCGCTGACTATCAATCCCCAAAACGCCTTATCGTTTCCCGTAGATGCCAGCGCAGCCTGCACACGTTCGCTGAATCGAGCCACGTCGCTGCGTCCTTCTTTTGATTCGGCGGTTGAGTGGACTCTGGTCGCCCTCGTAGACGTTTGGGCAAACCCCGGCGGCGGACCGGGGAACGATGCTGAAATAAGCAAGCAGATGAGAAGCGGATACAACATTCCCGCTTTTACCAGGGATGCTCGGTGCGCGCGTAGAGTCTTCATTGCGCCGCGTTGCCTCATGCGTGCTGCTCGGCTGGACTGATCGAGATTATAGAGCCTGCACTCCCATCCGGCCACAACTCGCACCACACCCTTCGCCCTACCTCTAACTCTGAATACACGCGGGGTTAATTTTCTGGCTCAGTGTAATTGCGCCCAGCGCGTGGAGAACTTATGATGTGTTCGCCAAGCCTAGGAGGAGGGTAAACAATGAAGAAGGCATTTTCTGCGTTTTTAGCCATCGCGCTTAGCGCCTTGCCACTCGCTTCCCTGGCTGCCAGCAAAGAAACCGACCGCCTGGAGAACTGCGGGATGGTCCTCGATGAAATTCTGCGTATCCCCGACAATGTTCCTCAGGACCTGCTGGATAAAGCCGAATGCGTCATTGTCATTCCTTCGGTGCTCAAAGCGGCATTTGTATTTGGAGGCGATTACGGACGAGGCGCCATGACCTGCCGCTCCGGTGAACACTTTACGGGGAAATGGGGCGCGCCAACCATGATCGCTCTCGAGGGCGGCAGCTTCGGATTTCAGCTCGGCGGCCAAGCCACCGATTTCGTGATCCTCGTGATGAATCCTCGTGGCGCTACTGCAATTCTTTCCAGCAAGGTCAAGCTTGGCGCCGACGCCTCTGCGGCAGCGGGACCGAAAGGCCGCGATGCGGAGGCCGCGACCGACGTGACATTGCGCGCTGAGATGCTGACTTATTCTCGAGCTCGGGGTCTTTTTGCTGGCGTATCGCTCGAAGGCTCCACGCTGCGCCCGGACAACAACGCCAATGAGAGCATCTATCATAAGAAGATGGATGCCACCAACATCGTTCGCAAGGGCGGCGTCGCCATACCTCCTGCGGCGCAAAAAATGGTTTCATTGCTGGATCAACACTCTCCAAAGAATACCTCTGATTCAAAGTCGCTGAAGTAGCGCAAAGGCGTCGTTCTCGCTAGCGGAGCTTGGCGTAGTTCACATTTCCTCGCGAGTTGCGCGAGTTGAAGCCCTTGCCAGGCAGGCGAGGGGCTCCGTCTTGGGTTCAAAGCGCTCCCATCGGATATACTGAAGCGTTCTCCCTGGACCTTTGACGAGCTTCTGACAAATGGCAGAACGACTTCTCTGTGCAATTTGCCGCAAACGAAGGCCCGAGCGATTTTGCCCGGCGAAGGGCGAGAACATCTGCGCGCCATGCTGCGGCAGAGAACGTGAGGTTACCCTCGATTGTCCGCCCGATTGCGCCTACCTTATTAGCGCGCATCGCTACGAGCAGGAACATCGCAAACCGCTTTCTGCAAGCGAGACTCCTTTCCCTGGCGTCGAGTTTTCTTCCCGGGTGATCTACGACCGTGAACCTTTCGTTTCCGGCTTGGCTTTCACCATTTCGCAATTTGCGGCGAATCATCGTGATCTGACCGATGAGCAAACGCTCACGGGTATCACGGCGCTGGGCGAAACCTATCGCACTCTCGTCTCCGGGATCTATTACGAACGGCCTCCCGCAACGCAACCCGCGGCGGGGCTCTACAGTGCGCTGGCCGCATTCATCCAGGACTACAAGAAAAAAGAGCACGAACGAGTCGGTTTTTCGACTCTTAAAGACTCCGAGATATTTTACGCTCTCGTTTTTCTGGCTCGCCTCATACGCAATTGGACGAATGGGCGTCCTCGCGCCCGTATCTATCTGCAACTTCTGCGCAGCCAGTTTCCCCAACAGGAACTCCAGGCGGAAACCTCGCGCATCATCGCTCCCTAAGATTGGTCGGTTTGCTGCAGGGCTCTAATTTCGCAATACAGCCGGAGATTACAGACACCACTAAAGTCCAAGCGTCAGCTGCTCCTGAGTGTGCAAGGAGTTCCGTTCAGGGGGTTCCGGTCGCGTTTCGAGGTCATACTTCTTTCGCAGGTAGGCGAATCGCTCGGCAATCTCTTTTTGGTAAGACTCCGGCGCATAGCCGGATCGGGTATACCAATCCTCATACTGGCGCGCGAGCCGCGGAAATTTCTCCGCTAAAAAGGGGAAAAAGGTCTTGCGCGAAGCCGGCATGAGAAAAAGAACATTGGCGGCAAACCAGCATGCCCCCGCATCCCGCGCCGCTCGCGCCAGGATCTCCAAATCCGCAGTGCGATCGGTCAGTCCCGGCAGCACGGGCATAACCAGAATCCCCGCACGGATTCCAGCCTGACGTAAAGTGCGCACCGCCCCGATACGCAAGTCAGGACGCGGCGCCCTCGGCTCGAGCAGCCTGGCCAGACCCCGTCGTGGTGTTGTTACCGACAGATTCACACTCAGCCTGGATCGCTCGTGGAGGCGTTTTAGAAGATCGAGGTCTCGAAGCACCTGGTCCGATTTCGTTGTGATCGAGACGCTCAGCCCTTCGAGTTCAGCCATCTGCTCGAGTATCGCGCGTGTCGCGCCGAACTCGCGTTCGGCCGGCTGATAGGGATCGGTGGCTGTGCCGATGGCAATATGCTCGCCCCGTACGGCGCTCGATCGCAGCTCCCGAAAAGCCATTGGGCCGGCGTCCTGTTTGACAAAAATCTTGCGCTCGAATTCGCCGCCGTCGAGTTCCATATATTCGTGCGTGTAGCGCGCATAGCAATATTTGCACCCGAATTCGCAGCCGCGGTAAGGATTGACGGTCCATGTGAAGGGAACCCGCTCGGAATCGCAACGATTCAGAATCGACTTAGCCGGCAAGAGAAAATATTCCGCTCCGCGCTTGCTGTCCGCTAGCGGAGAAGAGGCGGCGAGGCGTGCAATGCCAACTCGGTTGGCGCCTGGCTCCGGTGGCGACGGAACCTGGCGCTCGGCGTCCCGGTGGGGGACTGGGGGAAACAGAGGCAAGGATTCCTTCGCGCCTGAAGGCTCGTCGGAGCCGTCAAAAGCACGAAGATTCGCCTCGAGATTTGAGTGAGTGGCCATTGCACGCTCGCCATTGTTCTGGTTATATTCGCCTTTTATTCGCTTGTCAACAACTATTTCGCCCTATATTCGCCTTGACCGCGCCGCTATTGTCGAATCCGCTGCTGAGGCTCGAACCAAGCACATCATGTCTAAGATCGGCGGCTATACTCGTTCCTTTAGGCAAAGGCCACGATCGTGGAGAACGTCGGCATACTCATTATCGATGATGACGCCTCGAGCCAGGCCGCCATGCGCCAAGTGCTCGGATCCGAGGGCTGGCTGGTTGAGGGTGCAACCTCGACCGCACAAGCTTTCAAGCAGCTGGCCACTGGAAAATGGGCCCTAGTGCTCGCGAACACGGGGACCACGGGCATCACCGGCGCTCTATTCGTTACGCTCAGGGAATTGGCACAGCCTCCCGAAGGAGAAGCGACTAAAGCTCACGTACGGGTCTTATTCGTGGTGCCGGAGGCGGCCGCAGCTAAGGCTACGGCGCTGCTCGAAGAGGAACACCTGCCCTACGTTGTGAAGCCCTTCACCTTTCACGATCTACTCGAACGCGTGAGCGATCTGCTGATGGAAACCGAGGCGATCGGCACTCCGCTTCGTAAGGTGAAGCAGGAAGGCCTCAAGTCCACCCGCAGATCGCGCAACGCCGGCCGTGATCCCGGCCGCGACGGCGCACGAAATACGGGGATGTTTTCCAGTCACGATTATCAATGGAGCGAAGAGGAACTCGCCGAATACGAACAGCAGGAAACAGAAGCGCTGCGTAAAAAGAAGAAGAAGCCGCTGACGCTGGGCTGATCCCCGTACGGACTGCTTTTTACTGATTCGATCCTCTTTTCTCAACACTTTCGCTTCGTAAATTTGCCACTGCCTCATGCTTTTGCAGTTGCGTGCCATAGCCGCACTTCGCTGCGGTCGGGCGTGTCCGCGAGGAGCTGGGTGACGCTTTTGTGCAGGCCCGGATGGCGGAATTCCGGAGCGATCTGCACCAGTGGCACCAGAACGAACCGCCGCTCGGGCAAGCGCGGATGAGGCACTTCGAGTTCTCTGCTGCGAATCACACTGGAACCATAGAACAGTATGTCGAGATCGATGGTGCGCGGGCCATGCGGCGTGATGCGCCGCCGGCCCAATTCGCGCTCGATTCTCAGCAGTGCGTGTAGCAATTGGAGCGGCAATAGCGATGTTTCCGCTTCCACCACGGCATTCAGAAACCACGCCTGGCCGGGCGCGTCGACGGGTTCGGTGACGTAGAAGGAAGATTGCCGCAACACCCGAATGCCGGCGGATTTCATCGCGGCGACCGCGCGCTCGAGCACGGCGGCACGGTCTCCGACGTTGGATCCCAGCGCAATGTAGACGACTCTCTCGGCCAAACGTAATCACTCGCGATCAAAAATCCCCACGAAAAAGCAGATCCCTCGTCCGCAAGGCGGACTCGGGATGACAGCGCAACAATTCCGTAGCGTCTGCAGGCGACCGCGCTAGAACAGGGCGTGCTGCGCGCGCGGCGGCTCAAAGCCAAAATGTTTGTAAGCCAGCGGCGTGGCCATACGGCCGCGCTGGGTGCGGTCGAGCAGGCCCATCTGCATCAAGTACGGCTCGTAAATCTCCTCAATGGCATCTTCTTCTTCGCTGAGCGAGGCCGCGATGGTATTCAGGCCCACGGGGCCGCCCGAAAATTTCTGAATGATGGTGAGCATCAAGTTGCGGTCCACTTCGTCGAGGCCGTGTTCATCCACGCCGAGCCGGTCGAGCGCTTCGCGGGCGACCTCGGCGGTGACGCGGCCTTGCGCGCGCACTTCGGCGAAGTCGCGCACGCGGCGCAGCAGGCGATTGGCGACGCGTGGAGTGCCGCGGCTGCGCCGCGCTACCTCTTCGGCTCCGCCGTCGTCCAGAGCGATGGAGAGAATTTGCGCTGAGCGGCGCAAAATCTCCACCAGATCCTCGGGCCGGTAATACTCAAGCCGGTGCACGATGCCGAAGCGCGAGCGCAGCGGCGCCGTGATCAGGCCGGCGCGCGTCGTCGCGCCAACCAACGTGAAGTGGTTCAAGTTAAACGGATGGATGCGGGCGCCCGGACCCTGCCCGATGACGAGATCGATCCGGTAATCCTCCATGGCGGGGTACAGAATCTCTTCGATTGCGGGAAGCAGGCGATGAATCTCATCGAGGAAAAACACCTCGCGGACCTCGATCGAAGTGAGAATTGCCGTCAGATCCCCTTTGCGCTCGAGCAGCGGGCCGGAACTGGTTTTGATGGAGACGCCCAGCTCATTAGCAATGATCTGCGCGAGCGAAGTCTTCCCGAGCCCAGGAGGGCCATAGAGCAGCACGTGGTCAAGCGAATCACCGCGGCTACGCGCCGCTTCGATGGCGATCAGGATGTTCTCTTTGACGCGCCCCTGGCCGATGAAATCCGCCATGCGCTTCGGGCGGACGCTCGCATCAAGCCGCGCGTCTTCGTCGAAGGCGCGTCCGGAAACAATGCGTTTGGGCGTGTCGGTCATTTCTTAGGCCGCGGCAACAGGATCATGGTTTGCTTGCGCCCGAAGCCCCGGCCTTCTTGGCCGAATGGCTTAACTGTTGCAGCGTGGCGCGAAGGAGCGTCTCAAAACTTTGCATAGCGCCGTCGGCGGCCGGGGCGCCGTGGCCGTTGCCGGCGGCCCGCTCGATAGCCTCCTCCGCCGCGCGGCGATCATAGCCGAGATTGAGCAGCGCGGAAACGACGTCGGATTCCAACTGCGTGCGGCCGGCAGCCGTAACGCGTTCGGGTTGCGGCGGCTCCATCGCGGCAAGTTTATCGCGCAATTCGACCACGATGCGCTCGGCCGTTTTGCGTCCAACGCCGGGGATCCGCGTCAGGCGCACCAAATCGCCGGCGCGAATGGCGGGAAGCAATTCGTCCACGCTCATTCCCGAGAGGATCTTCAGCGCCAGCGAGGGTCCGACTCCGGAAGCCGAGATCAGTAGCTCGAAGAATTGCTTTTCCCGCGCGGTCAGAAAACCATAAAGCGCAATGGAATCTTCGCGGAGGTGCGTGTGGACCAGCAGCGTGACATCGTCGTGCAGCTCGCCAAGCGAATAGAACGTAGACAGCGGGATGGAGACGACGTAGCCGACTCCGTTCACGTCTACCAGGACCTGGCTCGGCCGCTTGTCCACGAGTTGTCCGCGCAGGTATCCGATCATCTGTTAAGCGTGATTATACTTTTTTATGCCGCAAAAGCGGCGTGGACTTCGTTAACGCGCGAAAACTCCTGATGCGCATGACTTTCGCGCGAAGAAGGCCCTTTTGCCGTTCGACAATCCCCATTATGGGTTCCTCAACCTCACGCTGGCCCGCCTGAAGGCGGCCGCTACACGGCACGAAAACTCAGTCACTCTTGCTTAATTCGGCTGCCCCCTCCCGATTTTTTTGTAAGTGCTGATTCTGCGAGAGTTGCGGACGCGTTTTGCGTAAGTGCTGATTTTGCGGCGCTTACCAATTGTGGGCCGGCGGATAGCAGTGATTGGTCTCGATCCGCTTTGGCGTGCCGATTCGCCGCAGCACCTCGCGGCAGAGAGATCAGGGAAAAGACACGCGGAGGATGGCGACGCGACCGGGCGCGAGATGGGCAGGGAACTCCGAAACAACATACGGGACTATATCACTTTATCGAATAGTTAGCAATTACATTCATGGGTTTAACGTCTAGTATTCGAGCAGGAAGATCGTTCGAATGGAAGGGCAAAGCAGATCCCTCGGTCGCCAGCGCAGCCATCGCGCGCAACAGCGCTCGCGGGCGACCTCGTGATGACAACATTCGAGTGGCGCGTGTTTCGAAAGAGGAATGGGGGGCAGCGCTTCAAGTGCGCATATAAGAACTCACACAGGGCAGTTCGCTGCGAGGCGGTTTCGAATGAAAGTTCGCGAACAACGCCGCGAGACTCGGGACTACGACATGAAAGATACGCAGAGGCTGCGGGTGCGTTCGAACGCACTTTGAGCTTTGGGGACTATGAATCGTTAGCCGACGTCGACCCAGATGTCTTCGCCGCGAACTTCGACAGGGAAGCAGACGACGGCAACGGCGGGATTCGTCGCGGCTTTGCCGGTGGTGACGTCGTATTGCCAGCCGTGCCAGGGGCAGGTGACCACCTTGCCCTTGAGCTCGCCTTCGCCGAGCGGTCCGCCGCGATGGAGGCAAGTGTTGTGAATGGCGTAGAAGGTTCCGTCGACGTTGGAGATGGCCAAGGTGCTACCGTCGACCTGAAATTCGCGGACCGTGTCCGCGGGAATTTCATCTTTTCGCGCTGCACGCAGAAACGCCATTTCTGGAAGCCTCCTCGTTCAAATTATTCGAAGGATGCCGCACTGAAGAGCGGCGCTACATAAGACCGCGCTAGTGCGCAAGCAATGGATTTGCCCAGCAAGCGGCTAACGGGGCGAGGGCGTCTGCGCAACCATGACGCCGCGCTTGAACTGGTCGACCATATCGGGTTGCAAGCGCACTTCGGTGGGCCGCTTCGCCAGGGACATCTGGTCGATCTTATCCTGCAACTTGAGCAAGGCGTAAAAGAGGCCCTCGGGGCGAGGCGGGCAGCCGACTACGTAAACATCCACGGGCACTATGCGATCGACACCTTGCAAGACCGAATAGGCATTGAACGGACCGCCAACGCTGGAGCATGCCCCCATGGAGATGCACCATTTCGGGTCGGGCATTTGCTCCCAAACGCGCTTGAGGACGGGCCCCATCTTCAGCGTGACCGTGCCGGCGACGATCATTAAATCCGCCTGCCGCGGGGAAGGGCGAAAAACTTCCGCGCCGAATCGGGCGATATCGAACCGAGCCGTCGTGGAGGCGATCATTTCAATGGCGCAGCAGGCCAGTCCGAACGTGAGCGGCCAGATCGCGGATTTGCGCGCCCAGTTGAAGACGTAGTCCACGGACGAAATCATGAAATTCTTTTCGAAACGCTGATCAAGAACACCCATGGTGTTCGGATGCCTCCAAAAAGCACGTCAGTATAGCTCTGCAGCTAAGTGGAGTCAAAGAAACGGCGCAGGATCTACAATATCAGGCAGCGTCTTATTTCAAGGCGACCATTTGTGCTTTACAGAGGACGTGCGGAAGCGCGATGATTGCAGGGCCCTTTTCTTGCAAACGGAATGCCTGGACGAGCACCCCCGCCCTGCTTGTCAGGTCTGATGGAGGATAAAAGTGTGGCGGAATAAGGAATCGCAATCAACCGCGCCGGGCGCGGCTTCTGGACGCGCGGCAGAGAATTCGAGCGCCGCAAAAGCTCCCACCAACAGCGGTGGCCCGGGCGGCACAACAGCTCACGAGGGTTCGTGGCTGACCCCGACCATGAAAGTGAAAGGCCAAATCTCCGGCAACGAAGACCTGCTAGTGGATGGCAAAGTCGAAGGGCCAATCTCGGTGGGGGAGCACAGGCTCACCGTGGGGCAAAACGGCCATGTGACCGGCGGGCTCGCAGCACGCGAAATTATCATCTGCGGCAAAGTGGACGGCAATCAGGCTGTAGTGGGCGAAAGCATCGAGATTAAGAAAGATGCTTCGATGATCGGCACCGTGACCACGCGACGAATCGTGATCGAGGACGGCGCGGAGTTCAAGGGCAATATCGAAATTCAGGAGAGTGGCCAGCGGGCTAATTCGAAGGCGGGGAGTTCCACGGAGCAAGCCTTTTCGAAGTCGGCGTGATCACCACTTCCGGCGAAACCGCTGCTCACAAAGCGCAACGAGATCGATCGCTTCAGATCTTCTCGGTTCAAAGACCGGTTTAAATCTTTCCGTTCTGCTTCAATTCTTTGCGGAAGCGATGCGACACAGCCTGTGCCCAGACCGGCTTGGCAAAGATGGCTTCGGCCGCGTCAGTAACCCAATGCACGACCGCGCCGAGGCCCGCTTCGGCCCAAATTACGATCTGGCGACTGGCGCGGTCCACAAGGAAAACCACAAGCGCCACGATAGCGCCCGCCGCAAACAAAACCGAGAAGATCATCAGCGCGGCGATCATTTCCCGAACGTAATAGAAGCGAAGTGCCAGCACGGCGGCGAGGCCAATCCATACCCACTTCGTTCGGGTGATGGCTGCTAGCAACTGCTTCAGTGAAATCACGGCCGTCGATCCTTTGCGATGCTTTTGTTTGTCAGTTTGCTTAGATGCCGGTTGGTGACCGAAAGACACAAACGCAAAGACGGGACCTTAAGATAATCAGCGCTACTGAGCACCGCGCGACTCGATAGAAAACAAAAAAGGCCGAAGCAGTTTGTGGCTGCTTCGGCCTTTTGTTTTTATCCTGGCGGCGACCTACGTTCCCACACAGTTGCCCGTGCAGTATCATCGGCCCTGCGGGGCTTAACTTCCGTGTTCGGGATGGGAACGGGTGTGACCCCCGCGGTATGACCACCAGAAACTCGAGATGCTAACCACGCTTGGGAAGAAACCCAATCGGTTAGCATCGACAAACTGAAGAAGCTGAAATCCGCAATTGCTCTTGAGAGCATCCGCACGCCTTTATGAAAGATCCTGAGCGCTAAGGCAGCGCTCAGGATTCGCCATCCTTGCAGGATGGCGACGTGCTGGGAAAGTTTTATGGTCAAGCCGAACGGCCGATTAGTACGGGTCAGCTACACGCATTACTGCGCTTACACCTCCCGCCTATCAAGGTCGTAGTCTTCGACCGGCCTTCTTACGCCGCCGTAGCGGCGTTGGGAGACCTTATCTCGGGGTGAGTTTCTTGCTTAGATGCATTCAGCAATTATCTCTTCCGGACTTCGCTACCGAGCAATGCCCCTGGCGGGACAACTCGTACACAAGTGGTCCGTTCATCCCGGTCCTCTCGTACTAGGGACAACTCCCCTCAAGTCTCCTGCGCCCACACCAGATAGGGACCGAACTGTCTCGCGACGTTCTGAACCCAGCTCACGTACCGCTTTAATAGGCGAACAGCCTAACCCTTGGGACCTTCTACAGCCCCAGGATGCGATGAGCCGACATCGAGGTGCCAAACCTAAGCGTCGATGTGAACTCTTGGCTTAGATCAGCCTGTTATCCCCGGCGTACCTTTTATCCGTTGAGCGATGGCCCTTCCACGCGGGACCACCGGATCACTAGACCCAGCTTTCGCTCCTGCTCGACGTGTGTGTCTCGCAGTTAACCCGGCTTATGCTCTTGCACTCCACAGCGGGTTTCCAATCCGCCTGAGCCGAGCTTTGGGCGCCTCCGTTACATTTTGGGAGGCGACCGCCCCAGTCAAACTACCCGTCTGGCCATGTCCTCCGACCCGTCGAGGGTCGTAAGTTAGACCGACAGAAGAATCAGGGTGGTATTTCACCGACGCCTCCCCCCGGCCCGAAAGCCGAGGTTCATAGGCTCCCACCTATGCTACGCAGATCCTCCCGTTAATCATGACCAGAGTGCAGTAAAGGTGCACGGGGTCTTTCCGTCTAGATGCGGGCATCCGGCGTCTTCACCGGAACCACAAATTCGCCGAGTCACTCGCCAAGACAGTCGCTCTATCGTTACACCATTCGTGCAGGTCGGAACTTACCCGACAAGGAATTTCGCTACCTTAGGACCGTTATAGTTACGGCCGCCGTTCACCGGGGCTTCAGTTCAGGCCTTCGTTGCCTTGCGGCAGCTGAGCCCTCGCTTTAACCTTCCGGCACCGGGCAGGTGTCACCCCCTATACGTCGTATTCGACTTTGCAGAGAGCTGTGTTTTTGTTAAACAGTCGCAGAGCGCGTTTCACTGCGGCCGCTTCGGGCTATAAACCCTAGTGCGGCACCCCTTCTCCCGAAGTTACGGGGCTAATGTGCCTAGTTCCTGAGCGAGTGTTCTCTCGAGCGCCTGTGGAGATTATCCTTGTCTACCTGTGTCGGTTTGTGGTACGGGCACCTTGCGGACTCCTTAGAGGTTTTTCCCGGCAGCGTGAAATCAAGGACTTTGTGGCCGTGTGGCCTGGGGCCCTGTCTGACCGTTGAATGACCGCGTGGATTTTCCTGCGCGATCCGGCTTACACAGAGCCATCGGGAAATCCATCTCCCGACTCCCCTATCCTTCTGCGTCACCCCATCGTAATAACGCCCGCTAGGTGGGGCAGGAATGTTGACCTGCTATCCATCAGCTACGCCTTTCGGCCTGGCCTTAGGACCCGCCTAACCCTGAGCGGATTAACCTTCCTCAGGAAACCGTAGACTTTCGGCGACACGAGTTCTCATCGTGTTTATCGCTACTTATGCCGGCAGGGTCTCTTCCGTGGCGTTGAGTAGTCCTCTCGGTCTACCTTCAGACTCCACAGAATGCTCCCCTACCAAAATGTATGGCTTGCGCCACACACATTCCGCAGCTTCGGTCGCAGGCTTAAGCCCCGTTGGATTGTCGGTGCATGATCGCTTGACCAGTGAGCTGTTACGCTTTCTTTAAAGGATGGCTGCTTCTAAGCCAACCTCCTGGCTGTCTGAGCGATCACACTTCCTTTCCCACTTAGCCTGCAGTTGGGGACCTTAGCTGGCGGTCTGGGTTCTTTCCCTCTCGACCACGAAGCTTATCCCTCGTAGTCTCACTCCCATGTTGCTGTCCACGGCATTCGTAGTTTGATTGGATTCGGTAACCTTGGTTGGTCCCTAGTCCATTCAGTGCTCTACCACCGTGGCAGATCACATGAGGCTGCCCCTAAAGGCATTTCGGGGAGAACGAGCTATCACGGAATTTGATTAGCCTTTCACCCCTACCCTCAGCTCATCGGAGCTATTTTCAACTAACACCCGTTCGGCCCTCCAGCAGCGGTTAAGCCGCCTTCAGCCTGGCCAAGGGTAGATCATCCCGCTTCGCGTCTATTCCCACAGACTATGCGCCCTATTCGGACTCGCTTTCGCTACGGCTCGCTTACGCTTAACCTCGCCTGTGAGAGTAACTAGCCGGCTCATTAAGCAAGAGGCACGCCGTCAGGCGGCTCCAACCCGAAGGCTGGAGATCACCCTCCGACTGCTTGTAGGCATATGGTTTCAGGTTCTATTTCACTCCCCTCGCAGGGGTGCTTTTCGCCTTTCCCTCACGGTACTGGTTCACTATCGGTCGCCAGAGAGTATTTAGCCTTGGAGAGTGGTCTCCCCGGGTTCCCACGAGATTTCACGTGTCCCGTAGTACTTAGGATACCGCTTCGAGTCCGGTAGACTTTCGGTTACGTGGCTATCACACTCTGTGGCCCCGCTTTCCAGCAGGTTCACCTAGCCTCCGGATTGGTAACTCTACTCACGCGGTCCTGCAACCCCGCCGTGCAAGCACGACGGTTTAGGCTGTTCCGATTTCGCTCGCCGCTACTTTCGGAATCTCTGTTGATTTATTTTCCTCCAGGTACTGAGATGGTTCACTTCCCTGGGTTAGCTCGCACCCGCCTATATATTCAGCGGGCCGTATACCGGTTTTACCGGTATGGGTTTCCCCATTCGGAAATCCCCGGATCAAAGCCTGCTTGCGGCTCCCCGAGGCTTATCGCAGCTAGCCACGTCCTTCATCGCCTTCTGGCGCCAAGGCATCCACCATACGCCCTTAGTAGCTTGACCATAAAACTTACCCGGCACGTCGCCGCCGCGACTTGCTTTTTCGCGGAAGTTCCGTGCGGATAATTCGCCTTTTTTCTTTCCACAATTCGCTCTCTCGAGCAGAACTTGCGGACTAAAAAAGCTTCGCATTCGTTCCGACAAAAAGTCGGAGCGAAACGCTTAGCATTTTTGCCAGCTTCTTCAGTTGTCAAAGAGCCTCGGCCCTGGGTACCGCCCAAGGCGTTCCGCGCCTGGCGGAACGTTCGAAAACATTTCGAACCGAAAATAAAAAACCCGGCGTCGAGCGCCGGGCCAATCCGCCTGCAAACAAGCACAAGCGGCTTCGCGCGATGCTCGACTAGAGATTATCCGGTATTCGTAACTGACCTCACCTAGAGCCCGAGAGGGCTCGACGAAAACTCATCGTCCCCTGGAAACCATGTGGCCGGACCGACGAAGTATAGCAGTTTCTTCAATAGCGTCAAGCGCCGTTTATAATTCTGGCAAACCGAAGCTGTGGGAAACCCAAAGCTTGTGGAAATCCTAACAGGACTGTAATCGAGGGCGCTACCGAAACTACCAGGTTTGGGCGCCCAAGGCCCGTGGGAGATTCAAAAAATCCGTCTCAAATAATTATGGTAATTATCGCCGTTAATACATTCACCTCGAAAATGAATTTATTTCGGATCGGCGACGGGAACGCCAGGGTCTCCGGGCACGACGCCAGGATCGGCTTTCGATTCGGCGGCTACCGCCGGTGCTTCCTGCTGCGTTACGCGAGACTGCTCGCGGCTCAGGTAGATCACAAAAGGGGTGACCTCAAAGGGCATCTTTTCGCGTTCCGCGATGATGCTCACGGGTTTGGCTTTCAGCATGGTCAGTTCATCGTTCCACGGGTCCATCTTGATGCGGCCTCCCAGCGGTAGCGCAGCCAGCACCTTATTGTCAGCCCCGTTAGTCGCGGGACTCGAGGACTGCGGCTGCGGGAGAGCTCCTTGTGTGCCCGGAGTTCGCGCTGCGTTTGCGGGTAGGGAGACGGACCAATTATTGGGAACGCGATCGCCCAAATGCGGGCTGATCAGATTCGGAACATCCTTCACGCGATCCTGCAGGGCCTGGATGAAGAGCTTGGCGGCGGCAAGCTGATCTTTGTAGGGCGAATTCTGCAGCAGTTCCGCGCCTTTCTGGGCCGCGGCCTGTTCTTCTTCCGGCGTTCTGCGGAAGCCGAAATGACGGAAGGTATCTTTTTCATCGAACAGCATGCGATCGAAGAACGCATACTGGGTGTCAATGTGATGAGCGAGCACAATGTGACCGAGTTCACGCGCCAGCAGGGTGGCCAGGCTGGCCTCATCCGGCAGCACGTCAATCAACCCACGGCTGACCACGATGGTATGGTTGATCGTAAACGATTCCAGCGTTGAAGTGGTCAGCACGCGGCAGCGGACCTCGGGATCGATATTCAAATTGTTGGTGACTTCCAGATTATTCACGACCGTCTCGAGAACTTTGTCGATTTCACCGCGCGGGGCGAGCAGCCCAAGGTTTTCCATGCGATCGACGACGTTATCTTCGGCCTGGAGATCCCAGGTGCGCTGCGCCTGGAGGGGCGAATAGTCATTGGCGGCTTCGGCCTGATCTTTCACCGGCCGTTCGGACTCCACCAGAATCTTGCTCAGCTCCTGCTCTTGTCTGGAGCGACCGACGTTATAGCCCCACAGGCGGGTCTGCGACTTGAACGTGAGCTTGCGCGTCATGGCGTACTTGACTTCCCCTTCTTCGCTGTAAACGTACGCGGGCAGCCACTGCTGAGGACCGGCAAGAACGCGCCAACTATCGAAATGAAAGTAAAAATCCGTGCGCGACGCGCCGTTATAGGCGCCGTTGAACCGAACAATGTGGTAACCCTGATCCTCTACCCAAATCCGTCCCATGAACCGGCCCTTGCCGGCGTTCACCATAGGCGTGACATCAAATACGAAGCAGCGGACATCACCCAGGAATTCGCGGCGAACGTAGTCAAAGCGGTAGTTTTGCTGGTCGAATCCATTCGTATCCAGATAGATCATCTGCAGAAAGCCGCGCGGCAGGAACTCAACCGTAAAAACACTGCTGATCCCGCTTAGCTTGTGACGGACGCCACCTCCATCAGCGGCAAAGGCTTCCAGGTCCACGCCGTTCGCGAGTTGCGCTTTGCCAAGAAAATATCGATCCCCGGCGGGGACGGGCCCCAGTTTGGGATCAGGCCGCATCATCTGTATATAAGTTTCCACCAAAGGCGAATACTGGCGGAGCATCTGCATTTCCGCCTTCTCCTGCGTCACGATCCGATCCACCACCTGGTCGATGCTGGAAGCCTGCGCTTTTGCGCGCAGCGGCATTACGCTCACGATCAGCACCGCCCCCACGATTTTCCATGCCCGCATAGGTCCCCCTTCAGTAAGCAAGTTGAAATATGATGTGTGCGATGGCAGGAAAATCCACCGCCTGCCCCTCTTGCAAAGCCGGCTTGAAGCGAATCTGCTCCGCGGCATGAAGAGCAGCTTCGTCCAACCCGTGCCCCAATCCCTTCGTTACGCGAACCGCCCGTACCTGCCCCGACGCAAGAAAGATCACTTCGACCAGCACTTCGCCTTCAATCCCCAGCTTCCGCGCTTCATCCGAATAGGCGGGATTTGGTTTGGACAAAATCACCACCGGCTGAATTGCCGGCGCCTGTTCGGCTTGCTTTTGAGGTTTCGCCGCAGGCGCGATCTCTACGCTCCCGAAGCCGCCCGACTGCACTGCGCCGCGGGTGCCGCTCGCAGACGCCTTCGCGGCAGAATTGTTGGCGAAACCGGCGCTGGCCACAACGCCGCGTGCCCCATTCGCGCCGCCGGTACCGTTTCCGTAACCGGGGCCGGAAGGCAGTTCGAACGAGCCCAGGCGCGCGACGTTGCCATGTTTTGCATCCGGCGCGCCGCCGGCAAATCCATGCGGATCGCCGAATCCGCCCGTCTGCACCGTTTCGCTCGCGGCCTTGACCGTCGGTTCTGGTGCGTTGCTTGTGTTTAGCATTCCAGTCTTGACGGGCTCGCGAGGGCGTTCGGGCTCGGCCGTGGAAGTATCTAATTTGGTGCGCGCCGGGACGGGCTCTAATTTGGGCACATCGGAATTCAGCTTCTCGGGAGCTTTGGGCTTCGGCGCGATCAGCGGTTGCGGTGCGAAAAGCTTGGCCACACGAACCGGTTCGGCCGGCTTCACCGGAATCGGCTCGGCTTTCTTGTGAACTTCGGGCTTTTCAGGGGGCTTTTCAGGCTCTATGGGAACTTCCGTCTGCGGAGCCTCCACTGGCGTGACCTGATAGATCGTTCGGATTGAAATCTGTTCAGGAAAAATCAACGGCAGCGAAATCACAATCAGGGCGAGCGTCAACTGCACGACAGAGCTCACTGCAAACGCGCCACGGCGGAGTTTATTGTCCGGCAAAGTTTCCAGCCGGGCGGCTACCCGCTTAGTGCCAATAAGCTTCTTCCAAGCCTGCGGATCGCCCGGGACATTTTGGGCGCGCTCGCTTCTAAGACCGCTATCTCTAAGCTCTATCAACCTTCAACTCCCGTGGGTTCTTGCAATCCAGAGTTTTGCATTCGGTCCCAACGCCTCAGGTCCTTCGTGATTGAAGGGCCTTATTGAAGCGCGATGACTCTCATCAATTGTGTTAACCGATTTGTTTCGGCGCAGAATCTGGACTACTTCACTCGGGGCTGCCCACAAACGAGCCTAAAGGGGAGAGTGGGCCACTCGTATAGGAAATTCGTACTACTGTGCTTAATGAATGATTATTGCTTCTTCGAACGCCTGACTAACTCGGAGAATGCTCGCCGTGCGTAACGATGTGCACGTCGACCGAGGGCGCTTCGCGCAGGAAGCGGTGCACGGCGGACAGATAGAAAAGACGATGGAAGCCTTTGACTGCGGAACGTCCGAAGATCACTTGGGTGATGTGTTTATCTTTGACGACGTTGGCGACAGCATCCGCGATGTTTCGGCCGCGAACGCGAATTACCTCCGCATTCAGATCTTGAGCAAACTGAATGTTTGCCTCGAGCGACCTCTGCCGGTCAGGGCTGGAGTCATTTCCCGTATGTACGTAGATCACATAAAACTGGGCATCGAGCCGGCGGGCCATCCGTGCACCGCGAGCGACCAGGTATTGGGCCGCAGGATTGGAACTGATGCATACGGCCAGCCTCTCGCGGACGGCCCAGGTCTCTTCGATATCCTTGGCTTCCATGTAGGACTCCAGACTTCGGTCCACATGTTCGGCCACCTGCCGTAAGGCCAGCTCGCGCAGGGCGTTCAGATTCCCGCTCCGAAAGAAGTTGTGCAGCGCTTGCTCGACTTTCTCGGGGCTGTACACATCTCCGCGGCGCAGCCGATTTTGCAAGGCCTCGGGCGTGAGGTCCACCATCACCGTTTCGTTAGCCATCAGCGGAACCCAATCCGGCACCGTTTCCCTTACGGTAATTCCGGTGATTGAGTGCACGGTCGGGGCAATGCTTTCCATATGCTGAATGTTGAGCGTGGATATGACATCGATCTTTGCAGCCAGGATTTCCTGCACGTCTTCGTAACGCTTGCGGTGTTTGCTTCCGGGCACGTTCGTGTGCGCGAGCTCGTCGAGAAGCACGACTTGCGGATGCCTCGCGATGATCGCGTCTACATCCATCTCCTCGAAGGTTGTGCCCCTGTATTCGAGTTTGCGGCGAGGAACAGCTTCGAGCTTCTGAGCCAGTTCAGTGATTGCTTTTCGGCCGTGCGTTTCCACGATGCCGATGACCACGTCCTCGCCTCGGCTGTGACGGCGTATGCCTTCGCTCAGCATGGCATACGTCTTGCCCACGCCGGGCGCGTAGCCGAGGAAGAGTTTGAATGTTCCCCTGGTCTTCTCCGACGGGGAGACCTCGGCGAGCCATTCCTCGGGGTTTTTAGGCATAGGGCGTCAATACAAAGCAGTCGTGCCGGGCTAGAATACCGCAGTGGCGCGCCGCTTCATCCTCCGAGTTCTACCGTTCGTTGCCGCGCTCATCCCGATCATCATTATTGTTTTTCTCTACCGAAGCGTTCTCAGGGTCAATCAGACTACCGTAGCACTCACATTATTGCTGGCAATCTTGGTGATATCGACGATCTGGGGTCTCGCCGTCGCTATATTCACGTCTGTTGTGGCGATGCTCGCCTTCAATTTCTTTTTCCTGCCACCTGTGGGCACGTTCACGATTGCCGACCCGCAGAATTGGGTTGCGCTAGCGGCATTTCTGGCCACTTCGCTGATCGCCAGCCAGCTTTCCACTCGCGTGCGTCGCGAAGCAGAGGAGTCGAAGCGCCGGCGGCGCGAGGTCGAGCGATTGTATGCTTTCAGTCAGCAACTCCTCGTCTCAGGAAACGTGATTACGCTACTCAACGCCATCCCGAATCACATCGTGGAAACGTTTGGTGTGGGGGCAGCCGCGCTCTATTTGGATTTCAAGGACAAGTTTTATCATTCAGGCGCCGCAGACCACTTCAGCCAGGAAGAGATGCGGCGCGCCACTCTGGGAGAAGAGCCGCTGCTGGACCAAACGCGCAGCCTTAGTTTTGTTCCGGTACACATGGGTAGACGCCCTCTTGGCAGCCTGGCGATTTCCGGGCCGTTACTTTCGCGTGAAACGCTGGAGGCCTTGGGAACCCTGATCGCCATAGCTTTTGAACGAGCGCGAGCCGTGGAAGAGCTCGGCAAGACGGAAGCGGCGCGCGAAGGGGAGCGGCTCAAATCCGCTCTTCTTGATTCGGTCACGCATGACTTCCGCACACCGCTGACCTCCATCAAAGCTTCAGTAACCAGCCTGCTTTCGAGTCAGGATCAAATGAAAACGGAACAGCACGAGTTGCTCACTGTCATCGATGAAGAGTGTGACCGGTTGAATCAATTGGTCGGAGATGCCGCTGAGATGGCGCAACTCGATGCCGGCGAATTTGAGCTCGATCTGCAAGCAACTTCTATAAACGCGATCGTCAGCGCCGCGCTCGAATACCTTAAAGCAGCCCTGGGATCGAGGCCTGTTCGCGTGAATCTTTCCGACGATTTACCGCCGGTGCGGGCTGATGCGGGCCGCGCCCGCGACGTTTTGGTGCGCCTCATTGAAAACGCCAACGCGTATACGCCGGCCGGCCGCCCGATCACCATTTCCGCCGAAGTGAGGGGCGGCTTCCTGACCATCTACGTGGCCGATCAGGGTCCGGGCATCGACGAGATGGAATTGGGCCTGATTTTTGATAAGTTCTACCGGGGGCGTAATCAGCGTTATCTTGTGCAGGGAACGGGAATGGGTTTGCCGATTGCGAAGGCAATTGTGGAGGCCCATGGAGGCTCAATCGGCGTCACCAGCCAGCTCGGCCAAGGGTCCGTGTTCTCATTTAGCTTGCCGATCGCTGCACCGCGCGGCGATTCACGATGAGTTCCGCGACGATCCTCGTCGTTGATGATGACTCGCAAATTCGGCGCGTCATGCGCAACGCTCTTTCTTCCCATGGTTATACGATTATCGAGGCGCGCAATGGAGAGGAAGCGCTCAAAAAAGTTCGCTCGGAGCGCCTCGACCTGATCATTCTAGACTTGAATATGCCCGACATGGATGGCATCGAAGTCTGCCGCGAAATCCGTGTGGTTTCGAATTTGCCGATCATTATGCTGACTGTGCGCAGCGCCGAAAAGGACAAAGTACGCGCGCTCGATGCAGGCGCCGACGATTACGTCGTAAAGCCTTTCGGCATCGACGAGTTGCTGGCTCGCATTCGAGCGGCCCTGAGGCGCGCGCCTGGGGAGGCCGTTGAGACCAGCGTGATTACCAAAGAGATGAACCTCGACTTCGATAACCGAACTATCGTGGTTCAGGGTAAATCCGTACATCTGACGCCCAAAGAATTCGAATTGCTTCGCGAATTGGTCACGAATGCGGGCAAGCCAGTCTCGCACCGGCGCCTGCTGCAGGCTGTCTGGGGACCGGATTACGGAGAAGAAACCGAATCGCTGCGCGTGATGGTGAACCAGTTGCGAAAAAAGATCGAGCCAGACCCTGCGAATCCCCGCTTCATTCGCACCGAGCCTTGGATCGGCTATCGTTTTGTGCTGCCGCAGGAATCTGTGGTCAAGCAGCCTCGATGATTTTGTAAATCCGCCCGTGGTCTTACTCGAGCACACGCTCGGCCGAGCCGCGAAAATACGCTCGGACTCCTACGGAAGTGTGTAGCGAAAATCAAGATAAACCATACTCAGGTGCGCGTTTTTCGGGCTTGTAGGAGAAAGAAACCACGGGTTCCGGGATAAATAAGAGTACTGCATGATGATCTGTACCTTGCCGAAGCTCTCATTCGACCAGAGAGTTGGGATTACGTCAGCCGAAGCTTCCTGAACCGTACGGTTATTGGTGTTCTCTGAACCAGGAAAACCAAAACCGACGCACGTGAAACCGGCGATGCCCGCGCAGGAGGCGCCTGGAGTGGCCGAAGGCAGTAAACCAAAGTCACGTCCGAAGTAGACGCCGCCATAATAGCCGGAGATCGAGAGCTTGGGGCTGGTTTGCCATTCCAGTCCACCGAGGCCGGCGCCAGAATGAACTCCAGAGAGCTGCCCGTTCGGCGTCACGATGACGTCTGGACCAAGCCCAATCGTGTAGCGGCCGCCGCCATCACCCCAGAAAGAATCGCCGATCACCCGGAGGTTCTTGACGACTTCGAGATTCACATTGATGGAACCGGCGCCACCCACGATTGAGTCTGTGACGGCAGGCGTAGCCAGGGTATTGAACACCCTAAAAGTGCGTATCAACCCGGCAGCCTCAACGTGAAACAGGCGCCCGCCGGGATGAAAGTCATATGCCGTTTTTACAACGAAATCGGGGAGCAGATTGGGAACGGCCGTATTCGTTGCGCTGCTCGCCGCGCTTGTACTGATGCTGCCGTTATCGAACTGAGCGGCAAATGATGAGGCAGGGAAAATCACCGAAGCAGGCACGAATTGCTGCGGGTTCTCAACTGACACGCCGATGGCCCAATCCTTGGTTGCGTGGTAGGTGAACCGGAACTGTGGCTGCCGCGCCCAGATCAGGCCGGCCTGAAAGTTCGGATCCTCGTTCAGCGTGTAAAAGATGTCTGCGGTATTAGGCGAGAGACCCACTCGGTTGGGTTGCAGGAGTGACCATTCCTGACCGCCGAGAAATTCCCACTTGGCGTGCTTCACATCGGCCCAATAGACGCGCAATCGCAAACTATCGCTGTTCGCCGTTATGTTCGCGTTGGGAGGCTGAAAGCCGAGAAAATCAGCTTCGACGTATCCGGTGATGGCTGTGGAGGGAGTCAGATCCGCATCGACTTTTAGAGAAAGGCGCGAATACTGAGCGGAAATGTGCGTCTCGCTCAAGTGCCCTTGCGTCATCACATTGTTAAAGGGAACCGTTCCAAAGGAAGTCGCGATCCCACTCCCGAGGTTCTTTGTGCGGTAGAACACGGCGGCGTCGAGAAAGCCGCCAGGCGTAAATTGCGCCGCGCCGATCTTGAATGAAAGCGGCGACTGGGCTCTCTGCGGAGCTTGCTGCGGCGCTGTGCCTGGAGTTGGATCGGGTGTAGGGGCCGACGGCCCGGTGCTGGGGTCGTCGGGTTCGAGTGGCGTTGTCGATGAATTTGTTGGAGTGCTCGGATTCATACGTTTATCGTCATCGTTTGCGGCTAACGGACAGTTTGCGATCAACAGGATCGAAACGATCACTGAAATACCGAATGCGCACATGACCCCTCGCTTTCTATTTTTTGGAATTTGACGCGGTGCGAACTAACACTCTTGTACCCTGTGGGCTTTTACTCTGCGGGACTTGACAAAAAAGCCCGCGTAAAGGAGTGTGATGGCGGAGAAGGACCGACCGAAATATCGTGTGCGAAAAATACAGCATTTTCCTTGTCGACGTGAAGGGACCATCTGCATCTAAAACTCGTTGTCAACGCGGATTTTGAGCACTAAGAAAACGCCATAGGAGGCTGACCTATGGAAACGAGCCGGCGAGATTTTCTGAAGGTGGCTACGCTTGGGGGCGCGGCGGTTACAGTCTTCGGTTTCGACCTCACACCTGCTTACGCTCAGCTTCGTGAACTAAAAATAGCGCGCGCCACGGAGACGCGGTCCACTTGTCCGTATTGCGCAGTAGGTTGCGGTGTCCTGATCTACACGATCGGCGACCGGGCCAAGAATGTCACGCCGCAGGTCATCCACGTCGAGGGTGATCCCGATCATCCGACCAATCGCGGCACATTATGTCCGAAGGGATCGTCGCTCGAGCAGGACATGCTGAATCCACGCCGTCTGACCAAACCGCAAGTCCGGCGCCCTGGCGGAACCGAGTGGGAAGACATTTCGTGGGACAAGGCGCTCGATGAGATTGCCCGGTGGACGAAGAAAACGCGCGACGCCACGTTCGTAGAGAAGGATGCGAGCGGCCGTATTGCGAACCGCTGCGAAGGTATTTCCTTTATCGGTGGGTGTACCGATACGAATGAATTCAATTACCTGGTCGTGAAGACGATGAGGAGCCTGGGCTTGGTCTATTTAGAAAACCAAGCCCGTGTTTGACACGGCCCCACGGTCTCAAGTTTGGGACCTACATTCGGACGCGGGGCGATGACCAACGGCTGGATCGACATCAAGAATACCGACATGATGTTGATCATGGGCGGGAATCCCGCTGAGAACCATCCCTGCGGATTCAAGTGGGCGATGGAGGCCAAGCGAAACCGCAACGCGAAACTGATCTCCGTCGATCCCCGATTCACGCGAACCTCGTCTACGGCCGATCTCTTCCTGCAAATTCGCGCCGGTTCAGACATTGCTTTCCTGGGCGCGCTGATCAATTACGCCATCGAAAACAACCGGATCGCAAGGGAGTATCTGGTCTACTACACGAATGCTGCCTTCATTGTGAAAGAGGGTTTCAAGCTGCCCGAGGATGGCCTCTACTCCGGATTTGATACGGCGACCGGACAGTACGACAAATCGACATGGAATTATGAGCAGGGCGGAGAGGTAAGCGGCAGAACGGACCCAACAGCAGATGGCGAGCACGCGCCCGCGGCGCATCCGGCGGCCGCAGCAACACCCCTGCTGCCGCCGAATGTCGCCTATGACCTGACGCTGCAGCATCCAAGATGCGTATTCCAACTGCTGAAGCGCCAGTATTCGCGCTACACGCCGGAAATGGTCGAGCGCATCACGGGCATTCCGAAGGCCTCTTTCCTGAAGTGCGCGGACCTCTTCACTTCCATCCGCAAGGATGGCGACACGAAGAAAGTTGCGACGATTATTTATGCTGTCGGTTGGACGCAACACACTTTCGGCACGCAAATCATACGTACGGCAGCGATGTTGCAGCTTCTGATGGGCAACATCGGGCGGGCCGGCGGGGGCGTCAACGCGCTGCGCGGGCACTCGAATATTCAAGGAGCAACGGACATGGCCGGGCTATACGATAGTCTGCCCGGCTACCTGAAGGCGCCTATTCCGACTGACACCGATCTAGCGACGTATCTAAAGCGCACCACGCCGACCTCATCGAAGCCCACGCCGTGGGATTCGATGAACTACTACTCAAACACTCCGAAATTCGTGGTCTCGTTCTTGAAATCGATGTATGGCGACGCGGCGAAAAAAGAGAACGAATTTTCCTTCCACTATCTGCCCAAAGTCGATCGGGATTATTCCTGGACCCACATCTGGGATGACATGTACAACGACAAAATCAAGGGCATGATGGCGTTCGGAATGAACGGTGTGATGATCGGGCCGGACACGAATAAAAACATCAATGCGCTGAAGAAGGCCGACTGGTTAGTCGTGGGTGAGATTTATCCAGACGAAACCAGCGAGTTCTGGAAGGCTCCTGGAATCAGCACGGACGAGCAGAAAAAAATCAATACGACGGTTTACCGACTTCCCTGCGCGGGTTTTGCCGAAAAAGACGGCAGCATGACGAACTCCGCGCGCTGGGCGACCTGGAAATATGCCGCTGTTCCACCGCCTGGTGATGCACGCCTCGATCAGGACATCCTCGCCCAAATCTTCGTGCGTGTTCGAGACCTTTACAAGAAAGAGGGTGGAAAATTCCCGGATCCGGTTTTGAATTTGAACTGGGCGTACGCGGATGCGGAGCACCCGCCGCTCTCCCAAGCGGCTATGGAAATCAACGGGAAAGCGCTGGCGGACCTGAAAGATGAACAGACGGGGCAAGTGATCAGGGCTGGGCAGCAATTGCCGGGTTTTGCCTGGCTGAAGGACGACGGGACGACTTCGTGCGGGAACTGGATTTACTCCGGGTCTTGGACTGAGGCTGGGCCGCAAATCCAGCGCCGCGGCACAGACGATCCATCGGGCCTGGGGGTATACCCGAACTGGGCATGGTCGTGGCCCGCCAACCGCCGAGTGCTTTACAACCGCGCCTCCTGTGACCCCGCTGGTAAACCCTGGGACCCGGAGCGACTGCAGGTCTGGTGGAACGAGGCTTCGCAAAGATGGGTCGGCAATGATGTCCCCGACTTCAAACCCGATTCGCACCCGAAAGATCACATGGGGCCTTTCATCATGAACCCGGAGGGTGTAGGCCGGCTATTCGCGCCGATCGGAGTACTCGCTGACGGGCCCTTTCCGGAACACTACGAGCCCATCGAAAGCCCTACAAAGAATCTGTTCCATCCGGAGCAGTCGAACAATCCGCTTGTCAAGAAGTTCCAGACTCCATACGACAAATTCGGCGATCCTGAACAGTACAGCATCGTTTGCACTACCTACCGGCTGACTGAGCAATATCACTACTGGACAAAAAACAACCCGATGAACGTGCAACTGATCCCGGAGCCCTTTGTGGAGATTCCTGTTGAATTGGCGGAGGAAAAAGGGATTCGCGCGACGGAAACGATCAAGGTGATCAGCGCGCGGGGAACGTACATCGCCAAAGCGTTCGTGACCCGCCGCCTGAAACCCATGATGATCGACGGCAAAAAGGTCTATCAGATTGGCTTGCCGATTCACCAGGGCTTCCGCGGCATTCAGGAAGATGCGGATCGAAACGCGCGCACTCCCGCCAATCTTCTGACGCCCGCCGTGGTCGACCCGAACGCGCATACTCCGGAATCCAAGGGCTTTCTCGTGAGGATCGAGAAGGCTTAGGAGCGAGCTATGAGCCAGGCGGCAACAGAAATCGTCAGGATCTCAGGGCACGCCGGCAGCGTTCCCGGCGCGGGACTCAATCGCGAGTTCCGGGTCTGCAAGCTCGTAGACACAACCACGTGTATCGGCTGCAAGGCTTGCGAAGTAGCCTGTCTGGAATGGAACGGATATACGTTCAGCGAAACTACATTCGACAACAGCTACCAGACGATGCCGGAAACGCAGTGGAACTATTGGAACCTGATCAAGTTCAACGAGCACGAGCGCGAGGACGGCACTGTGCAGTTGCTGATGCGCAAGGATCAGTGCATGCACTGCGAGGAGCCGGGATGCCTGATCGCTTGCCCAGCCGACGGCGCCATCGTGCAGTACGCGAACGGCATTGTCGATTTTCAGGAAGCCAATTGCATCGGTTGCGGCTATTGCATGACGGGCTGTCCCTTCAATATTCCAAAATTCAGCCCGACGGCGCGGAAGGTCTTCAAATGCACGCTGTGCAATGACCGCGTTTCCCAGGGGCTCGAGCCTGCTTGCATCAAGGCATGTCCCACAGGGTGCCTGCATTTCGGGACGAAAATAGAGATGAAGCAGCTGGCCGAAACTCGCGCGCAGCAGCTTCGTGAATATTCTGGATTTCCCGATGCGGGAGTTTACGATCCGCCCGGCGTCGGCGGTACACACGTCATTTACGTGCTTCATGACGCCAAGAATCCCGAACTTTACGGGGGTCTGCCGAAGAATCCCCATGTTCCCCTTTCTGTGCGTTTGTGGAAGGGACCCCTGAAGTGGATTGGGAATCTGGCCATGCTTGGTGGCGTGGTAGGTCTCGCATGGCACTACATGCGGTTTGGCCCCAAGAAAGAAGAAGAGATCGAACCGGATAGTGGGGGCCGTCCATGAGCCTCAGCACGAGCGGTGCAGTACCCTACGGGGCCGGCAACGAGACGGTTGCGCGCTACACCCTTGCCGAGCGTATCAATCATTGGATCGGAGCGGCCGCTTATGTTTACGCGCTCATCACGGGGTTAGCGTTCTGGTCTCCTTATTTCTACTGGCTGGCTGCCATTGTCGGCGGGGGCCCAGTGGCTCGGTTCTGGCACCCTTGGCTGGGCGTCGTTTTCGCGCTATCCATCTTCTGGACGTTCAAGGAGTGGCATGGCGACATGCGAATTGACGAAGCAGACCGCGCCTGGGCCAGGGCGATTCCGCATTACATCCGGAACGAAGACGAAAAACTGCCTTCAACCGGGCGCTTCAATTACGGACAGAAGCTTTTCTTCTGGGGAATCTTTTACAGCGTAATCCTGTTGCTGCTCACCGGAGTCGTTCTCTGGTACACGGAAGCGCTGCCTTGGAGCCTCAGGTACGTACGCTACGCGGCTATTTTGATCCACGCGAGCGTCGCGCTGATCACTGTTGGGCTCTTTCTCATTCACGTGTACATGAGCGCGATTTTAGAAGAGGGTAGCCTGGCTTCCATGATTCATGGAAAAGTAACCCGCGCCTGGGCCTGGACGTTCCATCGCACGTGGTACGAAAAAGTCGGTGCCGGCGTAAAGTCACCATGAGTCAGTGCGAGTGGGACCGGCATATCCACCGCGCGAATGAATTAGCTTCGGCGTACCCGTTTGCCTCCGAAGGCCTGCGTTTCTATGAGCGCCTCGCTCGATTTCAGAAATCCCTTTACGCGGAAATCAAATCGGAATGCGGAAACGATAAGCGCAAGCGGCGCGCCGGCACGCTACGGGACGAATTCGATGCTTTCATTCTTTTGCCACGTTTTGCGGGCTTCGTCTCCACGCTCGAAGAGATCGCGCCTACTCCGCTGGCGCGCGCGGCGCATGAATTGCGCTCGCGGGGCTCCGGCCGTTGGCAGGGGATTCTTCAGCAGTTTTGGGAGGGCGACCCGGCGGGCGCGGATCTGCAACCGGCGGAAGAGCTCGTCTCATGGCTTTTCCTGCAACCCTACGCCGAATATCTCGCAGACCACAGCGAGTGGAGCCCGCGCGAGGGCACAGCATCGACGTGCGCCTTTTGCGGCAGCAAACCGGTGGTGGGGGCGTTGCGTCCCGAGGGCGATGGGGGAAAGCGCTCCCTGATCTGTTCGCTATGCGCGGCGGAATGGGATTACGGCCGAATCGCCTGCGCCGCATGTGGCGAAAGCGATCCGCACAAGCTGGCCGTATACTCCGCAAAAGAATTTGACTACATGCGCGTGGAAGCCTGCGAGACCTGCCGGCGCTACATCAAAACCGCGGATTTAACTAAAGATGGGCACGCTGTGCCTGTCGTGGATGAATTGGCGTTCATTCCCCTCGACCTGTGGGCCACCGAGCACGGCTACCAGAAGATCCACCCCAACCTGCTCGGAATCTAAGCTGCCCCCAAACGACAAGTGCCATGCAGCGAGCCACGCTGTACCGCCAGCGCAGTTATAAAAGAATAATGGTGGACGTGGGGGGACTCGAACCCCCGACCCCCTGCTTGCAAAGCAGGTGCTCTGCCAACTGAGCTACACGCCCACGAAAGCGCGGGACTGATTTTAGAGCATTTTGCCGCAGTTCCGAAAACTGCGTGCTGTGCCCCGTGGATTGGATACTGCGGCTGCGCCAGGAGGTCACTGCAATGCTGGCCTATTTCTCTTCCCCGGAAAAGGGACGCAAGCGCACGAAAATAGAAACACCCACCGGGTGTTGGCCGTAGATAGATTGCAGCTGATTTGGGACGCCATATGTTGTCACCTGCGCCCCAATGGCTGACGCCAAATGCGGCACGAGCTTGACGTCATGATCGTAGCCAAGCGTATAGCCCTGGACCCGGCCGATCGGCCGTTCCTGAAATCCGGGGGCCAAAGGATTCTCACCAAGGATGAGTTCGTTTGAACGCTCGGCATTCTCGATCCGCGTCCACACGTAGTTGCTGTCGCGGAAACGCACGGTCGATTCGAAAAGGTAGCTGTCGAAGATAGAGTTGTCGCTAAGCGAGCGCGTGCGGCCCCACAGAACCGTGCTGGCCCAATTCCCTTTGTGGAAGGGCCGGTTGTACATGACGGAAGCCGTCATGCGCTCCTGGTCTTCGTTCGGAAAAAGCGCTTCCGGGCTCTTGATCCGTGCGTAGGAATACTGCCCGCTCCAATTCTTTCCCGGCTCGATCGTCAACCGCGTCGACCATGAATCGATTTTCCCCTGATCGATATCCCAACGAAACTCGTCCGGCTCGCGGCCGTGAAATCCCGAGGCCTCGATTCTGGCGATTCGATAGGTGAGGCCAACCGTCACCACGTCGTCCGAAATGTGCGTCGAATCTTCCTGGTGATGCCCCAAGGTCCCTACCGGGTCCTCGAGCGCGGAGGCACGATGCGGATATGCCGTGGGGCCAATGGCAGGATCGCCTACGGGAGCAAAATAGAAAGAGAGCAGGTTATTCGCGCTGAGCTTCAAATCGTAGAGAGCGGCTACTTCCATAACGAAGTTATGCGGGTGCTGGCCATCGGCAATCGGAACGCCGAAGGCCGTTTCGCCCTGCTGGAAAAGCAGCGGATAACGTTGCTTCGTCACCGTCGCGGGTTCGAGGCTCAGCATCGCGCGGGCGGTAAAAACGCCGGGGCCAGCTTTGCGTTGAGCCATTCCCATGAACCAGTTGGTCGAGAAGAATCTGTCCGCGCCTCGCGTGCTCGATTGCTGCTCGTCGAGGATGAATACGTTTGCGTGGAGCATAAGCATCCAATTGCCTTTTCTCGTCATGAGCATCGGTGCAGGAGTGGAAACCGGCTCCGCGCTGGTACCGGAGCCCGTGTGACTGACAATCTTCTGTAAGAAATCCTGTGCCTGCATAGCCATCGCGTCGCCGCCCGTGCATCCCGGCATGTTCATTCCCGGCATGCAGGGCTGGCCCTGCGAACTACTTTGCGCAAGGGACAGGGCGGGAAAAACGAAAATAAGCAGTAATAAGCTACGAAAGCGCCTCATGAATATCTCCCCTATCAGGTTCGCCTGTTTGTTAGCACGGATGTGTGTTGAGTACGGAGGCGTGCACGCAGCCGTTTACAACGCAGCGAGCAAGCCGCAATTCGAAACGTTGACTGCGCGGGAGGGTTCTAGATTCTGAGTGTGGGGAGAAGATCCGCCAGGCGGCTTGCTGGTGGAGACGTTTCCGGAGCCAGACGAGTGATCGTCAAAGGCTTAGCAAGATTCAGCGCATGAACGGCAACGACCTGAAGATGAGCGGGCTGAGCGTGGCCGACACTAGGAGGTGAGGCAGACGTCGCGGACTGAGCGCATGTCCCATGGCCACATGGGGAGAGCGTGTTCGAATGATCGAGCCCGGCGCTCGAGCTGGCGTCCGATTTCTGAATGATCTGGAGCGAGCCGCGGCGCATATCCATTTGCGCAGACATCGAGCGATGCGAAGCGGCGCTCACGACGTGATCTGCAGCCACGCTCGTTTGCGCATGAGTAGCCCCGGTTTCCGCCGCGGAGCTCATATCCATGTCTGAGGCTCCAGACATCGTCCCTTGCGTTTTCTCGGCGGAGCCAAGCCAGTGGCAGTCGGGGGCGTTTCGTTGTAACCAGCAGGATAAATCGCAAGCGGAAGCGGAAAGCGGCGCGAACGCCAGCACGAGCGAAAACAGGATCGGCAGTAATCTTGCGACCTTCCGCATAAGACTATATTACCTCAGCTTCCTTTCGAACTGCACATTCTGAACTACGCGCAAACGAGTGGAGCAAGTCAATCCGCAGCCAGCCGAAATCTTTAAGCGCACGGCGCCATAACATACATATCTCCAGTGCAAGCCCGCTTGACTGCGCCCAAAGCTCTCTTTAGAATCGCCCCAGAAGATCGGCCCGGGATCCAACCTAAACGCAAATCTTGTCCTCGCAAAGAGGAGGTGGCCCTTGAAGCGCAATTTCCTGATGTTTTTGGGTTTCGCGATCGGCATTTTAATCGTTTCTCTTCCGCTGTCCGCCCATCATGGCAATGCGGCATACGACACCGAGAAGACGATTACCCTTAAAGGGACTGTTACACAGTGGTTCTGGGCCAATCCCCATTGCGTCCTTGAGATGGACGTAAAAGATGAGAAGGGACAAATCGTGCACTGGGGCGCGGAGACGGAGAATCCCACCACCATGAGTCATCAGGGCTGGGCCAAAGCGTCCTTCAAACCCGGCGACGAGGTCACGGTGACCATGATCACCGTGAAGAATGGCAAGCCCATCGGGCGCATCACCGAGGTTGTGCTGCCCAACGGCCAAAAGCTGGCGGGTCGTATAGTTGCACCGCTGCCGGCCTACAACCCGCAAGACCCTCCGAAACAGTAGGGAGGTGACGCGTGCAGCTGGCGTGATGCATCAGGGGCGCGTGCATGGATGCTGAATTCAAGGACGGCTTTGGACCGTGGAAAAGCTTCCCGCGATGCTGAAGCGTTCTGTGATCCCGGAACTCCTACTCGCGGCGTTGATGTTTTCACCTCTCGCGCGCGCTCAAAGCACTGCGCCCCAATCAGAAACTCCGAAGACCCAAAAAACTGCCCCTGCCGCGGCGGCGAGTGTTGATTATGATGGCTGGGGCCGGCCCATGCCCCAGCTCGCGAAGGACCAGCAATCGGCGCCCGCCCCTCGCCACGACATTTCCGGCACTTGGGACCCGGCCAACGGCCACGAGGATGGCGGCCAGTTTCTCGGCGCGAAGACCTTGCCGGTGGACGGCAAACCGGGACATGAGCCGCCTTATACCCCTGAGGGACTGAAAGCTTATCTCCTCACGAAGCCCGGCAACGGGGCTAGAATGGTTGCCCCTACGGACACCAATGATCCTGAAATCATCTGCAATCCCCAGGGATTTCCTCGCGAGAACCTTTTCCAGCTAAGGACCACGCAGATCGTTCAAACGCCCGTCTCGGTAGTCATTCTGTACGAATTTGACCGGGTATGGCGTGTCATCTGGACTGATGGGCGCGAGCTTCCCAAGGATCCCGAGCCGAGGTGGTACGGCTACTCGGTCGGAAAATGGGTGGATGATTACACGCTCGTCGTCGAGAGCAATGGCACGGATGACAGGACCTGGGTTGACCATGCCGGTCGTCCGCACAGCGCCGACCTGCGCGTCGAGGAGCGATTCCATCGCGTCGACCAAGACCGTTTGGAATGGACTGTGTTGATCGATGATCCGAAGATGTACACCAAACCCTGGCTGGCCATGGACAAATTTCCCATGCGGCTGCAGCCGGCCGATTTTGACGTTCGGGAGCTGATTTGTTCGCCGTCAGAATATACGGAATACAACAAACTGGTTGGCAGTGGCGCCAGCGAGGCCGCTGACCCGCCAGCTAATAAAAAGGATCACCAATAGGCTCGTTATGCGAAAGCTTTGTCTCGTTTCGAAAGTGCCCTTAGTGCTGCTGATGTTCGCCGCTCTCGCGAGTGCTCAAACCGCACCGTCACAATGGGGAGCCGGGACGTCATCACCAGTCCAGAACGAGAACAAGTCAGGTCCGGCGCCCAAGCATGATATTTCCGGCATTTGGGACCCGGGTGACAACGGAATCCAGCAGCTCGGCTCAAAGGCCATGCCGGAAGACGGCAACCCGCAACATCAGCCTCCGTTAACTCCTGTGGGCCGGGAAGCCTTGAACCAGAACAAGCCGAGCAATGGGCTTCGAGCCGTTCTTCCTGCGGACACAAATGATCCGGTTGTCACCTGCGATCCTCAGGGGATGCCACGGGAAGACCTCTACGAAATAAGGACCACCCAAATCCTGCAGACGCCCGAGAAGATATTCCTCCTCTACACATTCGGCAAAGTCTGGCGGGTCATCTGGACCGACGGCCGGGAGCTTCCCAAGGATCCCGAGCCCAGGTGGTATGGCTATTCGGTCGGCAAATGGGTGGATGATTACACGCTCGTCGTGCAGACCACGGGTCTGGATGATAGGACATGGATCGATCGAGCCGGTCGTCCGCATAGCGACGCGTTGCGCGTGGAGGAGCGCTTCCACCGCGCTGATCGCGATCACCTGGAGCTGTCTGTAACGATTGACGACCCGAAGATGTACACGAAGCCTTGGCTGGCCCTCGATAAATTGCGGTTCGATTTGCAGCCGCGCGATTTCGACGTCCGCGAGATGATCTGTTCGCCCTCTGAATTTGCGCAATACAATAAGCTAATCGGCAGCCCCGCCAGCGAAAAGAATAAGTAATAGCTCGCCCAAGCGTCTTTCAGAATTGACGCCGTCCAATGTAGCTGGGCGTTTCGCCGTCCGGTCTCAAAATGAAGTTTCTACGCGCGCGAAAGCCGCTCGTGGAGTCCCTACTGCGTTGCCCGAAAAGAGCCCGGCGAAATCCAGGACGTTCAGGTGATTGGTGATGTTTTGCACATCCGCTTCCATGCGAATGCTGACCTCGTTTCGGGTCCACACGGTGAATCCTACGCCCGCATCCACTGAAAAATTAGGCCTTGCCCGGCCGCGAGTGAAGTTGACCTGATCGACAATCGTGGCGCTATATTGCGCGAGGGCCTGCTGCTGCGTGCCATTAAACGCGACAGGAAGCCCCGATCCGTACTGGCCTCCGCCCGCCACCCACAACCGTGGCGCGAGCTGATACTGCAAGCGAGTTCTTGCGGTGTTCCGCTGATCCTGAGAAGACCACAGCCGGCCTGTCTGGTTCAGCGCATTCGTGGCATCCACACCGAGAAAAAGTCCGCCCGTCACCGGCAGATTGACCGAGCTCACGAGATAAGAATAAGCCACGTACCCGCTGAGCCGTCCCCACCGCGGCAAATCCAGCTTCGCTTCCGCCCCGTAGATATCCGCATTGCGAAAGGCAATCGGAAAGCCCACAGAAGTGTTGAGCAAAGGATCGTCGTCGGCGAAATTATTTACGCGCCGTAGAAAATAGTTCGCATCGAGTTTGAATTTTCCCAAGAAGCCCTTGGTCATTCCCACCTGATAGTAATTTCCCCGCGAAGGCTCCACGGGCAGCCGCAGCACATTGGGATTCAGCACCGCAACCTGCGGAGAACTCGACAACAGAATATTTTCGAACGCCGGCGTCTGAAAAATTCGGTCGTAGGAAGCGCGTAGGACGAGCCCAGCCGAGGAGAAATAACGCGCCACGCCCAGTCGCGGGCTCACAGCATTCTGGTTGACCAGCAGCTCGTAGTGGTCCCAGCGCAGGCCCGCGTTGATCGTCCAGGCGCCCAGGCGCACCTGGTCCTGAACGAAGGCGCCCTGCTCCAGGTCCCATCGACGTCCGAAAAATTGAAAAGCCGCAGGCGTCCCGGGATCGAACAGCGCAAAATCCGTAATGACATCGCTGAAAGCCTCACTCAGATGCGTGAAATCCGCCTCGATCCCGGCCTTCCATTCCTGCCGCCCGCGGTGAACCGAAACGCTGCCCTTTACGTAACCTTCGCGAAAGCTGCGGTCCTGAAAAACAACGACCGGAGTGCCGAGATCGTTGGACCAAAGCTTCTGGGTATCGTCCCGGAACATCCCGCGCAGATTGACCAGCACGTTCGGCGAAACAATGTGCTGGTAGGAGAGAGTCGCCATAGTCTCCCCAATGCTCCGGTCCTGCCGCTGGCCCGCCTGCTCCTGAATGAATTCATTGGGCACACCAAACCGCGAGAGTTCATGCCGCACACTCATGGTGAAGTGGTCCTGATTGGCGAAATCGCGGTCGTAGCGCGCCGAAAAATCTGCTGTCGTGCCATTGTCGGTGAAGGCCTGCAGAATCGGCGGGTTCAAGAATCGGCTCGTCGCCGCGCCTTCAGCGCTGAAGCTCAGCGCGTTTTTTCCCCAGCCGTATTGAGTGGAGTCATAAGCGTTGGCAGTGCCAAAGCTTCCGCCGCCGAATACTGCCTTCCCATGCCATCCCGGCCGCTCGTTTTTCTCCGTGGTTATTTCGACGACTCCGCCCATCTTCCGTCCATACTCGGCGGGGAAGTCCGCCGTATAGACGGTCATCGCCTGCACATCGTCGGCTTCAATTTCGGGGCCAGCCGATGGCGAGCGGTTATCCGTGAGCGGGATTCCGTCGACAACATACTGCGTCTGATATTCCGAGCCCCTCGGATGCAGCACCGCGCTGCCCTCATAGAGCCAGCCCGGCTGCGAATTCACCAGCTCCGCCAGCGATCGGCCCGGCAGCGAAGAAACGCGGTCGTCAATCATTTGGGAGCCGACCTGCTCGGTGCTTCCGGTACGGTGGGGATCGACGAGCGTTTCTTCTTCCTTGACGACCACCGCTGTATTCAACTGAGCCACAGCCAGCCTGATCCCGAATTCCATCGGAATCGCCGAGCGGATCTCCACCGAGCCGGAGAATGGCGCGAAACCCGGGTGCTCCAGTGAGACGCGGTAGATGCCGAAGGGAAGGTG
>Ga0207148_1013_pt1 | contig 53334 bp, 42 predicted proteins | sample Alteio_BWMinHeat_34_FD_153558 | JGI IMG/M metagenome (GOLD analysis project Ga0207148, IMG submission 153558) | Enriched cells from forest soil in Barre Woods Harvard Forest LTER site, Petersham, Massachusetts, United States -... | ecosystem: Environmental > Terrestrial > Soil > Temperate forest >... | reverse complement strand
TCGGCCATACGAGAAACCATGGCTCGCGATGAGAATCTCCTGAGGCCGGGTAGAATAGGATCGGAGATTTGACGTAGAGTCGAAAGTCATCCGATGGCTGCGCGACGATGCCACGTAGACGAACGCCAATCGCCTTCGAGGTCGGAGTGAACCCACCGACAACACCGACGGCAAATCCATCGCTGACGCCATAAGCATATTCAGCGATTGAGATATAGGGAACACCGGTCCAAACGGTGAGCGTCGTCTTGCCCTCATCCGGGAATAAAGGATCTTGTTTCGGAACCGGTACGAGTTGTGCGGATGCTGTTTGAACGGTAAATGCTGCGGTAATCATTGCGACTAGAAATACGAGGTAAGTTTTCATGACGTTTTATGAAAAACGAGTGAAATGAATTTCGTTGTACAAAACTGGCGAAATGAGATTGGTGAATTGTCACCGATTGGTTGAAGGTTTGTCACAAGATTGTCATTTGGATGCTGCCCGTATGGCCTGTGTTCGGTTCTTAAGGAGCGCGATTACTTCCTCCGTGCTGCGAGCAGGATTCTGAAGCTCGACAAAGCGTGCTGCGAGCAGGTCATATCGTTTGAGCATGAGAAAGACCCAGACTGTGATGAAGTCTATTCCTGCAAATACGATCGCACCACGGTTCATATAGAGATCCATGTTCGTCCGCAACTCTGCGGGCAACTCTGTCCAATGGAGTGTTGACTTGCGATGATGACCGATGTGGTACCCGTCGTTGAAGCATCGCTGATTATAGCGGCAATTGATGACGGTGATGCTGCTCGCAAACGGGTCGTCGGGGCGCGCAGCGTCGATAAATGCGTGCTGTCCCCAATTCCCGGCTATCATCGCTATGCGGCACGCGATAAACGGCACGATGAAGACGACGATCGTTGCTTGCCAGTTTATTATGCATGCTACTGCAACCAGCAGGGCATACGCAACTTCACCTGAAATGACGCGCGAAAGAAGCTTCCGCCGCCCTTTCTTCGCCAGATATATTATCAAGTTGATATCACTACCAAAGAAGAACCGAACGGAATATCTAAGCCAGCTTGCGAAACTGTCACGCTGATATGTCATTGTCGAACTGAGATCCTCTTCGAGATTCTCTTCAACGTGATGCATACCCATGTGATGGGCGAAGTATGTCTCGGGTGATTCTCCGAAGAGCGGTCCGAGTATCCAAACGATGTAGTACGTAAGGCCACGATACTTCTTGCGAAAGAGCGGGCGATGACTTGTGTTGTGGAGCATCAGAATGAAGCGGTCCATGTAGAAGAGAATGTTCAACGGCAAATAAAGCGCTGCGACAATCCATGGGACCGCACTGAAGTAGAGTGCGAACGCCAGCGGCACGATCACCACTGACGCTTCAATCACGAAGTGCATAAATGGCAGATCGCGTGGATCGTTGATGAGGCGCAATAGGAATCGGTCCAAAGCATTGTAAGCGGCTTTTGGCTCATAGCCTGAGTCAGTGACGACAGGGATGTTTTCGATTGTTCTCATGTGAGGTTCTCGCTTGAAATGGCTTGTAGTGAATTGCGCTACAAAACTATTTTTTGCGAATGCATGAGTTGTCACCCGATTGTCACATAGTTGTTAGAAAGCTTGTGACATCTCCAGAAATACCGACTTCTTGGAAGTTGGTTAGGGAGTAAGTGGACTGCTACCAGTGCAGAGATCCCCAGCTCTTCGCAGGGGATCTACTTAGCTAATGAGGATTTACATCACACCTTCACCTAGTGATGATAAGCTCTGCTGTCCCGATCAACTGTCCACCAGAACTGACACGCAACAATGAGACTCCAGACATTCGCGGGAGGGCCATTGGAATCCTTTGCATCCCTTCGTTCAACGCACCGATATGCTGCGTAAGTACAAGCCGTCCCGCAGCATCGTAGAAACTCACATTCACATCTTCCAGATGTTTTGCGAGATTGAGCTTGAGGGTAGCGCGCTGTGAAGCAGGGTTCGGTGAGACTTCAAGTAAACTTATCACCGAGCTGGTCGTCGGGAAGCGGACTCCCCTGCTTGCCGTATCTTTTTTCCCTAAGCCGATTCCCGCTAGCAATAATTGTGACTGAACTCCTTCCGCTGAGCCAATCGTAAGCGTTGCGCTTAATGGACCTGACGTCACAGGTTTGAATGCTATGGAAATGACACGTTGGGCACTTACTGAAATAGCGAATGGTGTCGTCGGTGTATCTACCGCAAACATCTTCGAGCCAGTGAGTTGGAATGAACTTATGGTCGCAGCAGCCGTACCGTTGTTTGTAATGGTAAATGTTTTTCTAAGACTCGCTCCCGAATCAACTTTGCCGAAATCTAGCGTTGCCACGCTTAGATCGAGTTTCGGACCAATTCCTCTACCGGTAAGCTGGATCTGGTGCGAACCTAAAGTTGCTTCGTCTGTCATGATCATGACCGAAGCAACATATGACTGAGCGCTGACGGGATCGAAGTGCACTTTGATTGTCCCACTGTCATGCGCTGCAATTGTATGCATTGAACTATCGGCTAGAATGAACCCAGTCGAGCCAACGATACTGTACTTGAGAATCTTCACTTGCGCCGTCCCAAAATTTCGAAGTACAATGGTCGTATCCCTGGCTGAGTTGATTTTCACATCGCCGAAGGCCACGGTGTTCGGGGCATTGAAGATCGCAGCTCTTATGATAGAACTGCGCTTGTAATATACTGCTGGGTAGCCATTCCGCGCATCGAGCCAGATGACATGCAGCGTATGTCCAACTGCTACGATAAACGTATTGGTGGGTTTATTGGCGACACTGACCAAACTCTTCGATGAATCCCAGGTTGCTCCGCCATCGCTTGAGTGCAGATAATACGCATCACCGCCAAAGCTCGAATGAACAATATGAATATTCGAGCTGTCACGAGCAATTACAGGATAAACAGCCTTGCCCCCGCTATGTGTTAGTTGCCTTGAAGTCCCCCAGGTTGCTCCGAAGTCTGTAGACTGTTTGAAAAAGATTTCAAATTGACCGCTGCCCTCATCACCATAAGCAAGATCTACATTCGCTCCTGAAACATGGACGATCGGGAAATAGCAAAACACAGTCGTATTCGATAACTGAGTCTCCGGTCCCCATGTAACTCCCTGGTCTGAGGAGCGGCGGTACCAGGTCTGCATTAGGCCAGTCCGGTTGTCGTTCCATGCCAAATGAACGCAGCCTCCGCCAGCAGCAATCGATGGGTCTTCCGAACGATTAGGAGCATTCGAGATCTGATGGACGGTGTCCCAGGTATTGCCATTGTCAGTGGAGCGGCGGCAATAGACTTCCGTGTTACCCGGATGCAAATCATTCAGTGCCACAAAGACCATGGATCCAGTTGCTGTGATCGATGGCCACCAGTAATAAACTCCAAGCGAAATATTCGGACCCCATGTCATCCCACCATCCAGGGATCGTTTGTAGTATGTGATGTACTGACCGGTGCTGGAATCACGAAACGCGACGTGTACTGTAGCACCACTTACAGCGATCGACGGGAAGTCTGCATGATTCGGAGTGCCTGGAATAACGGCATCAGGTCCCCACGTCACACCGCCATCGAATGAATGTTTGTAATAAATCCGACTGCCACTGTTCTTGCGGTCCCACCAAACGACATGCACACTATCACCACTCGCAGCAAGACATTGCCCCATGTTTTCGTTCAAGCTTGCGGCAGTATCAGTAGTCGAGAGTCTGCGATCAGGCTCCCACTGAGCCTTCAGGTTAGGCGCAAAGAACAAAGTAGGAACAAGAAGGACTAAGACACGGATAACAAGATTGTGTTTCATAGGCGAAGGGTAAACAAAATCTTACAGGGCTGGACGCTCCCCCACCACTATAGTCATGGGTTTGGAAGCTCGATTGTAACAAAAGTTATTCATTACAAGTGCTTCGTTTGCTTCGAAGTTACAAGCTGTTCACCGCGAATAAGAATCTGATTAGTTGGCTCCGGAACGAGAATTCTCAGCGATTAGGGAGGAGATTAGAAAAACAGCTTATCTATTTTCAATAAAAGAGAAGGGGTCCATCGTGCAGGAAGGAGTAAGAAAATGTGGAGCCGAGGGGAGTCGAACCCCTGACCTCCTGCATGCCATGCAGGCGCTCTGCCAAACTGAGCTACGACCCCGAAGAAACTTGAACCCTCACACTAGCGCGGACTGAATTTCCCGCCGCCTCTGTGATGATTCATTACGCCGCCCGCATAAGGCTGTCCTGCGTTCGAGCGTTCCTCTCGGAGTTTTGGAGTTGGCCTGTCCCAATTCTGAGATCGATCATCATTACGCGGTTGCTGATAGCCTCTATCATTCCGCTGATCGTCAAACTTTCGCACCGGGCGGGGCGCACTGCCGTTACGCCGGTCTGGTTCATGCTGACCGGCAGGCCGCTCCTGATGCTGTCGCTGATCGCGCGCCGGGGTTGTGACCAGATCGGCACAACCGAAGCCCAAAAGATTTTTCTCTCCAAAACCCGCCACATAACCGAGCCAGATCAATTCGGGGTTCCCCTCAACTTCAAACGGGGCGACGATCGCTTTGACCTTCTTCTCGTCCTCTTCACCTTCGTGGAATGTTACAAGTTTCGAGATCCGCCCGCGGCGGCGTTGCACATATTTCTCATCGAGCGTAAAACGAAAACGCGTATCATGCGGCTTGTGACCTTTCCAGCGCTCGTATTTCGCTACGAGAATTCCACGGATCGACTCCGTAAACTCTGGCTCGCCATAATGCACATATCGCGGTTCACTGCCATCCCCTGCATCCCACATCGGCGAAGCAAGCGGTGAAAGCATACGAAAACGTGCATAGTTTGCGACGGATGTCGCCTCGTCAACGAGCGTGATTTGCGAAACAAGCAGTTCTGTACCGATATTGGTTGGGAACAGCAGCGAAGGAACGCTGCGGAGTCTGGCGAGCAATTCCTCGTTGTATTCAGGTTCGAGCAGCATCGAGATCGTCAGCTCGATTTCAACTTGCCCGAAACGAAGTGTACGGTCTTCCTGCTGAACCTCTGGAATATAGAGATTCGAAAACGTATAATACGGAATACCTTGCTGACCTGCTTTCGGCTGTTTTGCGAACGGCACATCAGGCTGGATCGCCTCATAGACGAACTCGGAAACGAACGCATTATAATTAATCGGCATGTGGCCATGGGTCGCCGACGGAGTAAGCCTTATATGGACACGCATGAAGTCCTCGTGTGCTTCGTAAGTGATGAAAAGAATACTTAAGTCCAATGCTGGCAGGACGTGGATTCAACTCGCATTAATCTCGCAAGTTGGTGATCCGCTAGGATTTATCCGGTTCTACAAACAGCAACGACTCTACGTATCCAAATGAGACAACCTTCGCGACAGCTTGAAAGGATGTGAAAAGACACATCTCTGTAAGAGGCAGCGAGTTATTTTTAACCGATCCACTGGTCCTGACGTGCTCTGGTACACGCATTTACAGGACTCAACACTCTGATAACTGAAAAAGAACTTGACAGGGAAAGCGCCAGGAACAGGAATTTCACGCAATCAACGGCTGCACCATCACTTCCTCCGGAAGTAGCTATGAGAAAGCTATTCAGGGGAAGCTTTCTCCCGGCTCCTAATATACTAAGACTCTGGCCGAATTGCAAGTAAGAAGTCGTTATAATTTTCTCGCAGCATACTACCCATTCCAAAATTGGCGGTCAAGAGTGCGGTATTGAATGGCTTCACTAACGTGAGCGGTTGTGATCGATTCGGCCCCTGCGAGGTCTGCAATCGTCCTTGAAACCTTGAGGATGCGGTCGTAGGCTCTGGCTGAAAGGCCCATCCTGGTCATCGCCATCTTCATAATCTGTTTGGAGTCTTCCATGATCTCGCAATACTCCTGTACGAGCTTCGAACTGAGATCGGCATTCTTGTACACGCGCGGACCAGTCGATTTTCCGTTGAGACTGCGATAGCGCTCGCGCTGCTTTTCTCGCGCTCGGAGTACACGCTCGCGAATTGCGCTCGAGCGTTCGCCGGAAGATTTCTTCGACAGCTCCTCGATCTTTACGCTTGGCACTTCGACATGAATATCAATACGATCGAGGAGCGGTCCCGATATCTTGCTCATGTATCGCTGGATCGTTTGCTCAGTACACGTGCATGAATGCACGGTCGATCCAAAATTCCCGCACGGACATGGATTCATGGCGCAGATCAGCATGAAGTTTGCCGGATAGTCGACGGTCATGGCTGTCCGCGAGATCGTGACACAACCATCTTCGAGTGGTTGGCGCAACACTTCCAATACATTGCGCTGGAATTCAGGAAGTTCATCAAGGAAGAGAACTCCGTTGTGCGAAAGTGATATTTCACCAGGTCGAATGTTCCGCATACCGCCGCCAACAAGTGCAGCATCCGAGATCGTGTGATGCGGCGATCGAAACGGACGCATCGTAACGAGCGGCACGCCCGGAGGAAGAATACCCGCAACCGAATGGATCTTCGTCGTTTCGAGTGCTTCATCGAATTCGAGTGGCGGCAGGATCGAGGGAAAGCGCTTTGCCAGCATGCTCTTTCCCGAACCTGGCGAGCCAACCATGATCAGATTGTGACCACCGGCTGCTGCTACTTCAAGTGCACGCTTAACTGCTTCCTGACCTTTGACTTCAGCAAAATCCAGATGCTGCATCTCATAGACATCTTCACTGAATAAAGATTGGATATCAACTTCTACTTTCGTCTTTTGAGAAGTTCCATTCAAGAGTTCAACAGCCTCTCGCAATGTCTTTGCAGCATACACATCAATCTCCGAGACGAGCGCAGCTTCCTTCGCGTTTTCGTCGGGCAGGATCATCCCTTTGAGTTCGGGAAAAGTCTCTTTCAGCTTACGAACATGCAGCGCGATATTCAGCGCTCCGTGGATCGGCCGCAATGTTCCGTCAAGTGCAAGCTCACCCAAGAGCATGAATTGATTGAGACGCTGCGCTTCGACGCTGCCCGTTGTGGCTAGCAATCCCAACGCGATCGGAAGGTCGAAAGCACTCCCCTCCTTGCGAATGTCAGCAGGCGCCAGGTTTACGGTAATGCGCTTCGAGAATTCGAACTGGATCGCCGAATTCTTCATCGCAGCGATCACACGCTCCTTGCTTTCTTTTACGGCAGAATCGGGAAGTCCGACCATAATGAAGTTGGGGACATTGCCCTCAACGTGAGTTTCGATTTCGACAGTGTACGCAGTGATACCTTGCGTAGTACCGGAGAGGCATTTAGAGAACATGTATACCGATGGGCTTTCTGTGACGATTATTTTAAGGGGTCGCTGCCGCGTAAGGATCTAAGTCGCAAAGCAGTAATGCGAAGATACTAGAATTTTCTGCCACGCTAGTATAGATTCTCTCTGAGGGTGCATACTGTTGGGGTGTTGTCAAACTGATCTAGAGAATCCCCTCAACCTGAGTTCTCCTGGTTTGGACATTCGGGAATGGAATTTGCACGTTAATGCTCACAATTGTGCCTCCATTTTTTCCATCTCTGCAAACCAGGATGGCAGAATAGTTTGCTACCGACGTCGTTGGCAATCTCGAAACGTCGGCTCTGCCGTTCCAGCTTGCAGAGATGAGTTAATCCGGAACCACCGGAAGCTCTATCATCTCGTCGGCCAGGAGAGGCACACGATGAAGTTCTACATAGTCTTCGTTTGCTTTTTTGTCGCGGCTGGTCTGCGTGCGCAGAATACAGATTGCGGGTCCGAGAGATGGTCTGTAAAAAACCTAACCGATGCTGATACACTGAAGATCGATTTCCAAAATGCGATCGTCAGCTTGATTGCAGTACAGGCAAGATTTCCAAAAATTGTTACAAGGGCCAACGATGCGCGAATCGCAAGTGAAGACACGCTCTATAGCGTGATATGCAATCTGATCGCCTACAAACTTGAGGCTGACGGCGACTATCACCTCCAACTCCGAGATCCTGTGACCGACTCGCAGATGGTTGGGGAGATTCCGAATCCGGACTGTCTTACGGTCTCAGACCGTTGGCGTGGAGCATGGCAAAAAGCACGGATGTTCATTGATACAGCATACGGGCCGGCCAAGACATCCTTCCGCTATCTTCCAATTCCAGTAAAGATTGCTATTCGGGGTTTTGGTTACTACGACCCGTATCACGGCCAAACAGGATTTGCTGCAAACAATCGTGAGCTTCATCCAGTGATGATGATTGGAAGAGCGACTGATGTGGTTGCGGATGAGGTTCCGATCGGATTCAGCGGCACCGTGAGTGTCTATCCAAATCCAGCCGGCGATCATGTGATCGTTGAAGCATCATTGAACGAGTCAATCGAGCGGATTGTGATCGAAGACCTGAGAGGCAAAAAGGTTTTTGAGAGCCTCTCACATGAGGGTAACTCTTTCAGCATTAGCGTTCCGACATCGAAGCTTCCGCTCGGGACTTACTTCGCGCGCGTGATCTCGAAGTCCGGATATATTGTTAGGAAGTTCGAAGTAAAAAAGTGACGACATTGTGACGTTAGTTCATACCTACTTGCTAATAATCGGTTCGGCATCCTGAGCGCTCTTAGGACCCGCGCATCGAGGACAGATGCAGACTTTGCCTCGCAATTCCTCCGGCACCCGCCCGATTGTTTCATCCGTGATTACAGCGGTGTCACACCAGCATTCTGACACGGCGACACTCTGTGCAACTGCACAGTGATTGTCTGAACCGCAGATTGGACAAACGTTATCGCTCGGAGTTAGTCTCGTCATTTTCCGAAATGGAACAGCCTTCGCCAGAAAGCTTTGTCGGCCAGTTTCTCACGATCACGCACTCCATCGGCACCTGCGCTTGCATAAATCCCATTCCGATTAGCGGTGACTCTGACTGACCCTTCCCCAATTGAAGTTGAGATTCCACGCTTCGACAAGCTGATTCGAAATGGACCAATTTTCTTTGACTTACGAAATGAGATGGACATGGGCAATTAAGATTTGTATTTTGAGCTGGCGACAATATACAACAATGCGACCCGGCTTCTGAGTATTTTTTAGGTAGTACATTCTGGAATGGGGCGTTGAACTTGTAGGTTGATCCAACTGGTCAAGGCAGCATTGGAGAAAGTGTGTCCGGTAGATTGCTGCTGAGATGTTACCTGTCCTGAATCTCACTATGAGAATCTTCGCAGCCTTCCTTTACACCCTTCTTGCCGTCCCGTGTGCTGCGCAGAATGCGCACTGGACTCAACTCCCCTGTCGAGTTAAAGCAACCATTGGTACCGATTACCAATTCGTGAACAATTATTTCTTCAATTCAAGGTGCGGCTTCGTCTTCTCCCCACCACAAGTCTTGGGGGTCGGAAATCCCCCGATGCGCGTGAGGGCTCTGGCTCAACTCACTCGTACAACCGATGGAGGCATTAGTTGGACGCCAATTCCCTTCTTTGACACACTTCAAGCAAAAATTTCACAGATCTTTTTTGTCGGCAAGAGCCACGGCTACATTGCAGCGTTTGAATACCTGGATCAGCATCTTAAGCTCCCTGCCGGAGGTATCTACGAAACGTTTGATACCGGCACAACCTGGAAGCGTATCACCCCCAAAGGCGAGTCCTTCTCCTCGATCTACGTTGTCGATGGGCGCATTTACGCAGCACGCTGTGAGGATGGCTCCGCAGTTAATCTCTGGCATTCAATGAATGATGGTGCCACCTGGGATTCTGTACTGTTCCTTCACAACATGTTCCTCGGAACGCAGCGAAACATAACAACAATCACTGGAAACCGCGATAGTCTTTTGATGCTGCTCTATATTGATTCGACACTCAACAACTACCTCATTTACTCCACGGATCAGGGATACAATTGGCGCGGGGATACGCTCGACCCAAATTATCCTTCGCCAACTCCTTCGATTTTCGGCTATGCACATTCAAAGACAATGCTACGACAGTCTTTCAATGAATTGCGCGATACGGATGATACTTACACTTTCACAAGGTCCTCTGCCCCGTTCGCTCATTGGGATAGCTCGCTGCATGCCGAAGCAGGGATGTTCCTTTCAGGGACGGCATGCGCGACCTATACCTCGGAAGAACTGAATGGCGATGGTGTCTACCGAACTACCGATCAAGGACTTTCCTGGAAGATCGTCAATGGACCCTTCACGCGAGAAATGGACGACGATGGAGAACACCACAACATTTCAGCGGTTGGCTATGGCGCGGTGGTCTATATGAGCGACGCAAATGCCCGATTATGGAAAACAACTGATGGCGGAGACGGGACACTCTCGATTCGTGCTCTCGCACCACGATTAGACCTTCATTACTTTCCTAAGTCGAACACGATCGACACTATTGTACTATATGCATGCGACACTACTCAGTTCAGTTTCTCTTACCAGAATACGACGTGCAGTTTTGCTCGACTGACCGATCTCTCCATTGACGGCTTGGACTCCCAAGAATATTCCTTTGGGAGAATTCACCAACATCCAGACTATTCGCTTCCCGATACAACCAATGGAAGCATTACACCTTTGGGCCCCGGACTGCGAAATGTTCAACTGCATGGACACTTCATAGACGACGAGTTTGAGACTACAGACACGACCATCTCACTCGTTCTTCAAATTCGGCCCGGAAGCCCGAGCGATATCACCATATATACAAAACCATTGCAGATCGAGGTTGTAGCAGGTGAGCAAGTGTCGATACCAGTCTATTGTGCAACCAGTCTTCATTTGACGCTTCCACCGACATCGATCAGTCTTGCATTCGATGTTCAACCGAATATTTTCAGTTCATTTGAATTCATACCCGCGCTGGCTGCCATCAGCTCTAACAATGTCACGTTGGCGGGCAACACATTATCAGCCAATCTACAATCCACGTCAGCGCTGCATCTCGACGGTGAGACAATTCTTGGCTGGCTAAGTTTCGTAGTGAGCTTGACAGATAGTAGCAAAGCGACGATAGTGCTTCCAGAGATAGTCATCGGACCAAGCGGCCCTCATTGTCTGGCACAACTTCTTCCGAATGACACGGTCAGGATCATGCGCTTGCCTCGGTGCGGCGATAGTACCATTCTACATTTTATGCACGGCACCCTCCCGCAACTCGTTGAGAGCATCACTCCCAATCCCGGGAAGCATTGGATCGCGGTTCAGCTTAACAACCCCATGCATGAGACCTTTAGCTTCGAGCTTTTCGACGCACTCGGCGTGCTCCGTAATGATGGATTCACATCTGACGAGACGATGGAGCTGAATGTTAATCCCCTAACAGCAGGCACGTACTACCTTAGGTTACGCAGCCCTCACGGTGGTGCAAGCACAAGCAGAATTGTCGTCGAACGATAGATTTGCGTCTTTATCTTCAAATCGATTGCGCTCAGTGCAGCAAGACCATCCGTCGATTTTGCGAACGGCCTTCGACGTTTAGCTCATAGAGATACGTGCCATCGGGCAACCCGTTCGGTTGGAACGCTGCCTCATGCATTCCACTCTCAACCCTACCCTGTACTAAGGTTTCGATTTCGTTGCCCAGGATATCATAGATCTTGAGCGTAACGAAGCCACCCTTTTTGAGAGAATAAGGAATTCGAGTGGAAGTGCTGAATGGATCGGGATGATTTTCGAATAGTGTGAACGCCTCCTGATCCGAAACCAAACGATCAGGGCTGACGCCGCTAAATACATTTTGCTTTCGCAGGATACTCCCTGTCCCCCCGACGGCCCATGCGATGTTGTTTTTCAACTCCAGCGCCAGTAAGGGGAATCCAATTTCCCGATCCAATTGCCAGGAGTTCCCTCCATCAGTCGTCGCGAGTATTTTCCCGCTCGCAGTTGTGACAAGACCGAAGCGGCCGTTTCCGGCAAACTTGACTGCGTCATAATCCTCCAGCGTGTCTGTTGAGAGCACCGACCAGGTTGAACCGCCATTTGTGGTCTTGATCACAGTGCCGAATGTCCCTACAGCCCAGGCAGTATTCCCATCAATGAAATCGAGGCCAAGCAAAGCAGTTGAAATACCAGAGTTAATCGGGTGCCACGAAGTGCCACCGTCCGAGGTTTTGAGAATCACGCCTGAATCTCCTACGATCCAAACGTTGGACGCGTCTGCAACTTGGAGACGAAACAGATTCTTCGATGTGCCACTCGATTGATTCATCCATGAACTACCATGAGCGATCTTTAGAATGGTGCCATCAGCCCCAACGATCCAGCCTGTGGTTGCAGCTGCGAACTTGACATCGAAGAAGTTCGCGCTGCCTACTTTATTCAACTGCCAACTCGATCCGCCATTCAGGGTACTGAGTATTACTCCAGAATCTCCAGCAACCCAGCCGTTCGTAGCAGAAGTAAAGTCTAGCGAGGAAAGAAACTGCGGAGTGGATGTAATGCCGCTCTGCCAATGTGCGCCACCATCGCTCGTGGAGAGGATGGTGCCGCCATCGCCGCAGACATAGCCGGTGTTACTATCGAAGAACTGCACCGCGGAAAGATTGCTGAGATTTGTCGATGCGGGAGTAGCCCATGTAGCTCCGCCATCGGTAGAAACAGTGGCAAGCCCACTATCTCCCGTTGCGTAAACTGTCGTTGCGTCAGGGGCTGAGAGACTCCATATCCATTCGCCAGCATTCGTCTGCAGTTTCTTCCAAGTCGAACCGCCATCGGTCGTTTTTAGAACAGCGCTCGCGCCCCCGGCTGCGTAGCCCGTTTGCGTATCAAGGAATCGGAGGGATTGAATCGAGAAAGCTGCGTCGGAATATTGGAGTGACCATGTCGCTCCCCCATCGATAGTGGAATAAATTCGCCCCCCACCTCCTGCGATCCAGCCAACGGAAGGACTGACAAAATAAACGGAGTAGAGATCAGCCGGGACTGCATTCACTTTACCACCCCAAGTTGTACCACCGTCTGTTGTGGTGCAAATCGTGCCATAGTCACCTACGAACCACCCGTGATTCGCATCCGAGAAGTTAACAGCAGAGAGGTAGTTGCGGGTTTGATTGATGCTGACAGACCACGTAGTGCCGCCGTCGGTCGTCTTTTGGATAGTACCGCCGTTTCCTACGAGCCAGCCTGTCGTCTTGTTCACGAAGTAACAAGCACCATACAACGACAGAGTATCAGTCAAGACAATCCTCCATGTTGCGCCTCCGTCAGACGTTTTGAGAACCGAGCCGAATCTGCTGATGGCAAAACCATTCGACTGATCCGGAAATGAGAATGAGACAACGAAATCGCGCGCGCTTTCGAATGTGAACGTACTCTGCCATGTCTTCCCGCCGTCCGTTGTTTGACTTATTGCAGGCCCGGCTCCAGCGACTGCAACCGATTTGCTGGTCGCCGCAACCGTCAAGATTCCGTGCCCTCCATTTGGTGTCGGATTTTGCCAAACCCAACGCGATTGACCAAACAAGGCGACCGCCGGCAAGAGTAGTGTAAGCAGTGTTAGTACACCGATCTTAGTATCTCGCATCACATTTTCCCTTTCATCTCATCACGATGGAATCGCATTTCTAATCACTGCTATGTTGCAGCCTTCATTACGGCGATGATAAATCGTGGGCTTCAGCAAGCCCACCATGTCTGTAATAATGTTGTGCCGTCTTCGCGAACTCCCACGTCTCCTCATCTTTAGAATATCCTTCCACGACCGCATTCGGAAATACCGTATACCAATTTGCCTTCAGGGTCGAACAACCAAGAAGATCGACTTCACGAAGCAGAGGTTGATATTGACAGCCGAACGGCGACTCCTTCGCAACATCCGAGTTCGAGAAGACCTGAATGTTTCCTAGCTGCTTATCTGTCGTATCAAGCGCCATCGCACCAGCTCTGCCTGACTTGTCACTTGTGCCGTGAGCACAGATGCACATTGCCTGATTACATGGATCGTGAAGCACTTTGAGAATTGAACCTAGGTCCGCATGATACAGCAAAGTAGTATCATAGCCAAGTTTTTGAAAACTGGCAAGCATTAGTTGTGCAGCGCCCTCGAAATTTGCGTCGGAATTCGGATATTTCGGATTCTTTGATCGGTTCGACATATGGATCGTGCCGGTCTGCGGTATAACGTCATCGCCTACTGCAACAAAAGCCTTTGGTTTCATGGACTTTGAGACAGTGTACGTGAGCGCAACAGAGGAATCGAGTCCTTCCTTTTGACTATCAGTGATAACACATTTGACTTGAGTTGTGGAAGATCGGGACCGCCGAAAAACAACGCACGGCCCATCGGTGCCAAGTGGAAATTCGCCGCCGCCATTTACGAGGCTCCATTTGTAGAAGAGAGGATCAGTAATGTGTCGAATGCCATCCGATGGGGTACAATCTGTATTCGGTGAGCAGGTGAATCTGAACCTATCGGTATCGAATCGCTCGCAGGAAAGGAGTGTCAAATAAGCCGGACAAAGATCCGCTGCTGTATCCTCCTGAATATTAAATCCTCCGTCAATTGGAGTAAGCGCTTCCCACATCACGACGCTTGGACTGCAAGCCGATCCGGGAGTGAGGGTGAGCACTTTCGGTGCTTGCGGTTTCAAGGAATCGACCTTAATTTTCACCCGGAGTGCCAGTGGGTCGAACGAATTCAACCAAGCTTTAAAGACTGGGCCAGAAGTTGACGGTAGATATCGCTTCGGATGATACTCCGTTGTGATCGTGATAGTCCCGGTAAGAGGATTGTCTAACGCCTGCGAGACTCTATCCATCGTAGAATCATCAGACACGACACAAGTAAGCGTTGCGACAATCGTCGACTCCGATGGACAAAGTGGAATCTGGTACATCACTGAATTGCGTTCCGAGCTTTTCGACGGCTGAATAAGCGTGCCTGGACCGCTCATGGACCAATGATACCCGACCTTCCCGAAGAATGCGCCAGGTTGCTGCACTGGGTTCTGATCGGTACACATGCAGTTCGCAACAAAATTCATCGTATCGACGACGTAGAGAGAGATGCCAATCACATCTCCAGGTCGCATATAATTTTCCAGGACAGAATCCTTTGGGAAGTAACGAATATTCTTGACGATGGTCATAGGAGGTCCCGCAACGAAGAATGCGCTGGCATAACAGACGCCACCGGACGAGGCTTCATTCTTTGGGTCGTTTTGTACTTGCTCGCTGGCGAGTTGCGAGAACGCTCGCACTGGAATCGCGAGCAATCCGAGGAGCAAGACTATTCTTAGACCGAACGGATTGAGATTCGACGAGTAGCTTTTCAGTACGGAACTAGACCTAGCTGGCATATGCACTTCCTCCAAACAATTCAATTCTTTTCGGGCGGACAAAAAAGCCCTGTGAGATTCAGTGCAGGCTGGTGCGAATATATACGTTGAGGACCTAGTTTCCTAGCACCCAAACGAACAATGTGATGCTTTTGGCAATTCTTGAACGGCCGCTTTTCTGCGTAGGAAGAAACATGCGGCGTTGGCCTCCTTCCGTTCGACTTCTGATCTGTTACAATCCGCGTTTCACGATGTTGGTGACTCTGTAGATTAGTACTACCTCAATCACATACCAAGGATCCTAATGAGACAATCTTTCCCGCGATTGGACCAAATAGCAATTCGGTGACGGTGACTATGCCTTGAGTTTCTCGACGACGTGAAAATAATTTTCACCGTTTGCCAGCCTCAGAACTAGCGTTAGTCAACGAATACCGTCGCGACGCAGACCGCTTGTATTCGGGCTCATCTTGTTGTACCTTCGTATGGTTCTCTCGACCTGTTCACATTCAGTCCATTAAAGCGCTGTAGTACTGATCCATCCAGGCGTTTAACCCCGTAAAGCTCTCGGGGTTTTTTGATGGCCTAAACCATAGTAGTGCTAAACCATTTCGATCTTATGTATGAACTTTACGGGAGCCAGACGCGCTACGTTCTCGTCGTTCTGATCAGCGAACGCGAGGCAGTCTTCGAGAATACCAGCCGCGTCTTCAACGCTAACGAAGCACCTCGTTTCCTTACCGAGCGGTAGGAACCACTCTCCTTCGTGATTGAAATCACCGAAGAAATGAGTCGCATAGAGACCTTCCAGTTCAACCACAAATCCTTGTTCGTATTCCATATCTCGGTTCAAATGTTAGTGGTCGTGACCAAGAGATGTGGTCTGCAAAGACTAGTACATTGTTCGTGGTTCTGTCATGACCGACAGAAAAAGAACCCGGCTTTCGCCGGGCTAACGAATAATTGAACACGAGAGGATTCAAGAGCATCGATCTTTGGGATACGGACTCCGTCATGCAGACTAACCCTGCTAAGTCTTTCGCGTTGTGGAGCGCACGTGCCAACAAGCCGATCCTGAAGACATTTGGTTGCTTCAAGCCCATTTCGCGCGTTTACGGTAATCGCGTTTCCTATAGAAGCGGGTCGCGTTTACTTGACACATGCAGGGCAAAGATAAGCGATGAAAGAGCCATTGTCAAGAGGTTCAAACAAAAAAATAGACCCGCCACAAAAAAGTTGGAACAAAAATGCGCTGCCAATTCAGTCCGCCAGGCATACTTTCAGAGGATGGTGCGAAAGTTGCATCTGGTCTTTGATATGAAAATCATCAACTTAGCCCGTGTCGAACTCCTGCAGAAACACCCCGCCTTCAAAAATCAATGGGTTACCGATAACGTGTATATGAACTCCGCGGTCATCTACGAACTCACCGAGGTGTCCTTGGTCGAAGCGATTGCCCGTGGTATTTCGCGACGTGTGAAATCGATCATCAAGGCTCCAAACACGAAAGAGCAGTACTGCACCGAATCGGTAGAAGCTCTCCGAGCAAAGTTCAAGGAGGCCCTTGCCTGATCATATCCTACCGTTAGATAACATTCGCTGCAATCCTGGCGAGCCGTCGATTTTCCGAAAGATATTCGTCGTACTCTTCGATCGGGATCAAGTTAACAGCGAGCCGAGAGCAGAACTGCAACGCGGTAAGGATTTCCAGTTCACGCTCTGGCGCCTGTCGCTTTTTCGACATTTCGATCAGCTCCTGCACATAGCGTGGCGCATCGCATAATTCCTTGATCTCATTAAATCTATTCTGGCTAAGCATTGTGATCTCCAGCGAGAAGATGCTGCGCCGCCGCCAATACGTCCAACTCCTTGCGGGAAAATGTTATGAGACTAACCGTCGCGATTGGCATGATCCCTAGTTCTTCGGTTGAGAGTCGGGTGACATCAAGCTTAAAGATGGGAGACGTAAGACCATCGTCGTTGAGGACACGATTAAAGATCAATTCGAATTTGAGGGCGGATTCAATTCGATTTCCGTTCTCCCAGTTGACCCTGTGATACGGCGGGTTGAGAACACAAAAGCTCAATGCTAGGAATCCGAGCCAGAAAATCAGCCCTTGCTTCCTGTTCATTGTAACGTTCAGTTTAAATACACTATCGCGTTAACTTGACTGTACAAAGATAGTCATTTCACGGCTCCCTCACAAGGATATTCGAGGATTTCAGTGCTTCAACCGTTCTTTCAGATTGCTTTGCATAAGGCAAAGCGCCATACTCGGCGCCCGCATTCGATGTATTCGTAACTTTGTCTCTCGTATCAATCATTGCCCAATCACCAATGTCGGACATTTCAACGTCCCCCTCTTCAAAAATATCAGTTTGGCATGAGCGGGAATGGTGGTTTGCCATTGGTGGCTGTGCCCTCATTTTAGCAGTCAATCTTGCTCGTCCTCTTCACCATGATAATGCTCTCTACCAGTCAATCGCATGGCAGTGGGTAGAGTTCGGCAGAAAGCTTTATGTTGGCACCTTCGACCAGAATTTCCCTGGCATACTCTATTTTCATGCAATTTCCTGCTTACTATTTGGGACCTCGGAAATTGGATTTCGCGTGCTCGAAACGGCGCTTCACCTCCTCGAAGCCATGGGCATTTATTATCTGGTCCGCCGCTCGCACAAACCGCTTACCGCATTAACCGCGGCGCTGCTCTCGTGCGCTATTTATCTATCGGGCTCTGATTGGTCTGTTGGCCAGCGTGATGCGTTTGCAATGGTCGCCTTGGTCTTTGCAACGATCATGTATTTCCGTTTACGCGATCATCCGCTTCGAACTGCAATGCAGCTATGTATCGCGCTTGTTATCGGACTGCTGATGGGACTTGTGATCCTTCTTCGCCCTACCTATGCCCTGTTCGCGATTTGGCTCGGTGTTATTATGCTTCTCACATTGAGGGAGCGTCGATTGTTCATTGCCACTGTGTACACAATCGGTGCTATCGGGGCTGTTGCAGCTTCGTTCTGGCCGTATCTCGCGATGCCGGGCATGATGGACTTCATCTATACCGCTCTCGTTAAGTTTAACATGGACGTATATGGAACATCGAAATACAGACGCACACCGTGGCAAGCAGATGCATGGAAGCATTGGTCGCTTGTGATTATCGCTGTTACATTCTCGCTATGGGTTGGCATGCGTAGTCGTTCCTCCGTCAGGCGGAAAGACTGGATAGCGAGGAACACTGAATTGCTTCTTATCGCAGGATATCTTGCGGGAGCATTCATCTCGATCGTGTGGATGGGAAAATACTTTCGAACGCATTTCGAGCCACTGTATCAATTCTCAGTTATTCTTCTTGCGGTGAGCATCGAGAGATATTTCCGAGCCAACGACAAGTATCGGACAATCGCGTGCATCGCATTGCTTTTTGTAAGTCTTGCCCTATTCTATCCATGGAAGATTGCAAAGTTTTATTATCAGGCTGTTCGATCGAACGCACATGACCGGTTAGCATTCGTCGCAGCCGAACAGTATCCTGACGCGCTGAGTGGCTATCGCAAACAAGTGGAGTTAGCATCGTATATCCGATTGAATTCAAAGTCTTCTGACCGAGTCGAATTTGCGTGTGCCGATCCCTGGCTAAGCTATCGAACCGAGCTTGAATTGACTTCGAAGTTTACCTCTGTAATGCATATCGTGATCACAAAACCGGATGGAAGTTACCCGCAGTATGAGCAAGAGTGGCAGCAGGAGTTTCTCGATTCGATTCGGACAATCAGACCAAAGTTCTTTGTTACCGCCTTAGGTCCCACACCTGCTCAGGATGAGTTTTTGCCAGATGTTCCTTCACGGTCGTTGGAGGCGATCCCAGGCTACAAAGAGATGTTAAACTCCAATTACTCGCTTGACACAACGATCGGCTGGTGGCTGGTTTATCGGGTAAAGCCATTCAAAGATCACTAACAGATAAATGTCTTCTTCTTCCACATCCTCCTCACCAAGAACATCACTCTGGCAAGAACGCGAATGGTGGTTCGCCATTGGGGGATGCTGCATCGTATTAGCGGTCAATCTCGTCCGTCCTCTCATCTGGGATAACGCGCTCTATCAATCAATCGCGTGGGAGTGGGTTCGATATGGCAGAATGCCCTACGTCGGAACATTCGATCAAAACTTTCCGGGAGTTATATACTTCCATGCAATTTCCATCCTTTTGTTTGGGACTTCGGAATTTGGATTCCGAGTGCTGGAGACTTCGCTTCATCTGTTGGAGGCGATGGGCATCTATCTCCTGGTCCGCCGCTCGCACAAACCCCTGACCGCGCTAACCGCAGCACTTCTTTCGTGCGAAGTTTACTTGCCGGGTGAGTCTGTCGGTCAGCGCGATGCATTCGCAGTGGTCGTATTAGTATTCGCAACTATCTTGTATTTCAGGATTAATGACCGGCCTCTCACTACCGGCAAGCAGATATTCCTCGCTGTTGCCGCAGGACTGCTCATGGGATTGATGATCCTTTTGCGACCTACGTATGCACTCTGCACACTCTGGCTTGGGGCAGTCATGCTTTTGACGCTGGAGAGAGGACGATGGCTGACCGCTTCTGCATATTCGTTTGGAGTAATTGCTGCCATTGTAATTGCGTTCTCGCCTTACTTAGCAATGCCTGGCATGCTGGGATCACTCTATACCGACTTGATAAGGTTCAACACAGAGGTGTACGGAGCGACGAAGTATCGGCGCTCACCCTGGGAGCCTACGGTTTGGAAACACTGGTTGGTGTTCTTCATAGCTGTTGCGTTCGCGCTCTTTGTGTGGCTTCGTAAACGAGTTAGCGGAACAGAAAAAACTAACGGAAAACGAAACCCTGAATTACTGCTCATTGCGGGTTATCTTGTCGGAGCGTTCGTTTCAATCATGTGGATGGGAAAGTTTTTTCGATATCATTTCGAGCCGCTGTACCAATTCTCATTCATCCTTCTTGTAGTCACGATCGAACGGTATTTCCAGCGCAATGACAAGTACCGTACGATTGCGTGCATTGGCCTTATCCTGGTCGGCCTAATTGTATTTTATCCATGGAGGGTCGCCAAGTTTTATTATAAGGCTATTGCTGCGAACGCACCTGATCGATTAGCATTCGTCGCATCCGAAGACTTCCCCGATTCCTTGAGCGGCTATCGCAGACAAGTTGAACTGGCTTCGTATATACGATCAAAGTCAAAGCCCACAGACAGAGTCGAATTTGCGTGTATGGATCCCCGCTTATTCTACCTGACTGGACTGGAGCCTTCTTCACAATTTACCTCACTCCTTCATATAATGGTTTCAAAACCAGACGGTAGCTTCCCACTATATGAACAAAAGTGGCGGCAGGAGTTTGTAGATTCGATCCGAGTCATCAGGCCAATATTTTTCGTAACTGCCCTCGGACCCGATGGAGGGTTTTTCCAAAATGCACCCTATCGCGCACTGGAGGGAATCCCGGGCTACAAAGAGATGCTCAATGCGAATTACTCGCTGGATACAACGATCGGCTATTGGCTGGTTTATCGTGCGAAGCCACTTAATGCTCATTAACGCAAAGTACTCCGCGTTGGCCTTGTCCGAATTTTATTTGCCGGGAATCGGTTAGAAGGCGTCCATAGACAAGACGATTTTTTCATTCGTAACGATTTTTTCGCGACCGCAATCATGACTGAGATTTCATCCACCTCTATTGCCGAACTACGCGACCGTCTCGCGGACCTCGGCGACTCTCTTTGACCTCGGTCGCAAAGAACGCCGTATAGACCAATTAGAAGAAGAGTCCTCGAAGCCCGACTTCTGGAACGACAACAGAACAGCTCAAAAGCTGATGCAGGAAGCATCGCGCCTTAAACAGGAACGCGACGCCTACCGGAAGTTAAAGACACGCCTCGATGATGCAGAAGGTCTGCTGGAGCTTGCCGCAGAAGATCCTTCTCTCATGCCTCAGGTCAATGAGGAGTTCGAGCGGATGTCAAGCGATCTCACCCAGCAGGAAGTTGCTGTGATGCTTTCGGGTCCCGACGATAATAAGGACGCAATTATCATTGTCAATGCAGGCCAGGGTGGCACGGAAGCAAACGACTGGGCAGAGATGCTCGAGCGAATGTATACGCGATGGGCGGAGCGTCAGGGCTTCAAGGTCGCGCTCATGGATGAACAACCAGGTGAAGCAGCCGGCATCAAATCGGCTATGCTTGAGATCAAGGGCGAGAATGCCTTTGGGTATCTCAAAGCCGAGAACGGTGTCCATCGTCTCGTGCGAATTTCACCCTATGATTCGAACGCCAGACGCCACACGAGCTTTGCCAGCGTTTACTCTTACCCCATTCTCGAAGAAGAGACCACTGAGATCGTTTTGAATCCGGCATTGCTGCAGCGCGATACATATCGGTCCGGCGGCAAAGGCGGTCAGAACGTGAATAAGGTCGAGACTGCGGTGCGACTAACTTATAAGTACACCGACTCGACCGGTGTGCAGCATATCGTTGTGGCTGCTTGTCAGGAAGAGCGTTCGCAGTTTCAGAATGGCGAACGAGCGATGAAGATGCTGAAATCGCGAATTGCACATATAGACAAAGAGGTCGAAGAAGCACGCCTTGCCGCGATCGAAGGATCAAAGAAGATCATCAGTTGGGGGTCACAGATTCGGTCGTATGTCTTCCAGCCATATACGATGGTAAAAGACCATCGTACCAAGTTTGCAAAAACCGACGTACAGGCAGTCATGGATGGCGACATCACCGACTTCATGAAGAATTATCTTCTCTATGAAGGTGGCAAGCTGAAGGTCGCGGATGGCGAAGATAGCGACGACGTGTAGTTCCTGAGCGCCAAGACCTAAGTTTGAGAGCACTTCAATAAGAATCGAGAACGAAGCCACACAGCACTATCTGCTAAATGTCTCTCTCCCCCGAGTCCTCATCAGTCAAAACATCAGTCTGGCAAGAACGCGAATGGTGGTTTGCGATTGCTGGATGCGCCGTCATCTTAGTTATCAATCTGGTCCGTCCACTAAATTGGGACAATGCGCTCTATCAATCGATCGCGTGGCAATGGTTAAAATTTGGCCGAATTCCCTACGTCGGAACGTTCGATCAAAATTTTCCTGGGATTTTCTATTTTCATGGAATTTCCTGGCTTCTGTTTGGCAACTCAGAAATTGGATTTGGTGCGTTTGACGCCACGCTGCACTTATTTCAGGGTTTAGGCATCTATCTCCTGGTTCGCCGCTCACACAAACCATTTACTGCGCTCGTTGCGGCGTTGCTTTCGTGCGAAATCTATTTGTCGAACTCGGATTGGTCTGGCGGTCAACGAGATGCGTTCGCAATGATCACCGTGGTCTTCGCAACGATCTTGTATTTCCGAATCAAAGACCGCCCGTTTCCTGCAGGCAAACAGATATTCCTTGCTGCTGCCGCGGGGCTGCTCATGGGCTTGGTTATACTGTTGCGTCCAACGTTTGGACTCCTTTCGCTTTGGCTAGGTGTCGTCATACTTCTCACGCTCAATAACGGACGATGGCTGGTTGCTACTGTTTACGCATTTGGCGTGGTCGCAGCAATTGTAGCAGCATTCTCGCCATACTTTGCGATGCCTGGAAGGATGGCGTCCATCTACACCGCCTTGATCAAGTTCAATGTGGAAGTGTATGGAACAATGAAGTACCGGCATTCGCTGTTGGATCCAGGAATTTGGAAGCACTGGTTAGTATTTCTTGTTGCACTCGCATTTGCACTTATCGTCTGGCTCCGTAATAGCGCTACAGGAAAGAGGAAAGTCGGAAGAACCTGGAGCCCCGAAGCATTACTTATCGCGGGATATCTTGTCGGGTCGATCATTTCCATCATGTGGATGGGAAAGTATTTTCGATATCATTTCGAGCCACTTTACCAATTATCAGCCATCCTCCTTGCAGTCACGACTGAACGATATTTCAGGGGCAATGAGAAGTCTTACAAACTGGCGTGCGTCGTCTTGCTGCTCGTCAGTCTGCTTTTATTTTATCCATGGAAGTATGCGAAGTTTTATTATCAGGCCATTGCTGCGAACGCGCCTGACCGCTTAACATTTATCCAAGACAAACACAGCCCAGATTCTGTTAACGGGTACCGCAAACAAGTTGAGTTGGCTTCGTATATCCGGTCGAATTCAAAACCTACAGACCGAGTCGAATTTGCATGTCTGGATCCCTGGTTGATGTATCGGACAGGACTGGAGTCATCATCGCAGTTCACATCAATTGTTCATATCATGATATCGAAACCTGACGGGAGCTTCCCACCTTATGAACAAAAGTGGCGACAGGAGTTCGTAGATTCAATTCGAGTGATTCGACCAAAGTATTTCGTCACTGCCTTTGGGCCACCAGCGCCATCCAATGAATTGTTGCGAGATCTTCCCTACCACGCATTGGAGGGGATCCCAGGCTACAAAGAAATGCTGCGCGACAATTACTCGCTGGATACAACAATCGGCTGGTGGATGGTTTACCGAGCAAAGCCGGTCGAAGCACATTGAGCAAAGCAATCACAAGATCGTGTCCAGGGACACGTTCTCATCCTTAATCAAGTTTGTGTGAATAATTAACAACGATCTGAACTATGGAGCGAGGCCCTAACGATAAATTATCCGCAGAAGAAGTAACTGCGAGCTTGAGCAAACTTCCCACCGGCTGGGAATTCTCTGAAAAGGACAATGCGATCGAAAAAGATTTTACACGTCACGATTTTATTGACTCGGTAAATTTCATTCAGTCGATCGCCGAACTTGCCGAGGAGGCCGATCATCATCCTGATTTGCTTTTGCACGACTACAAGAAGGTGCGCGTGATCCTCACTACACATTCCGCTGGCGGGATCACACAAAATGATTTCGATCTCGCAAAAGCTATCGACTTGATTGCATGAAGTTCGCGATCCTAGTTGCCCTTCTTACACTTCCCTGTTCCGCTGCGCAGTCGCAGAGCGTCTCTGTCGACACACTTGCGAAGTATGGCCGTTACGATACCGACAGGCTTCCACCTTCATTCCATGCTGGACGGCGCGAGAAAGTGCTTGGTCAGTTGGGGCCGACTTCCGTGGCTCTTTTTATGGCAGCACCAGAACGCGTTCGCTCGAATGATGATGACTACATGTATCATCAGGATCCCAATTTTTACTACCTGACTGGACATCTCGAATCGCATTCCGCGCTCCTGTTATTTGGTAAGCCGATGGCCATGGGCGATGGCGGTACGACGAGAGAGATCATCTTCGTACAGCAGCGCGATCCTGCACAGGAAACATGGACAGGTAAACGGCTAGGACCGGACGGCGCCATCAGTGTCCTCGGCTTTCATTACGCTCTCTCCTATGATTCTCTTGCAAGTTACCTGAAGCTTGCCCTTCCAACAGCCGACACGCTTCTCTATCAACCGTTCGATCGTCAAATGGCAATGCCGCTGCTTGACACAACATGGATGTTTTGGGAATCGACGAAGGATGCACTCGCTAAAAAATATCGGAAGCTTGTCGTGATGAGTCCGCAGCATATGCTCGCTGTGCTTCGCGCAGTCAAGACGCCAGAGGAAATGGTATTACTCCGGCGCGCAATCTCGATCTCCAATATGGCCCACAACGAGATCATCAAGAGTGTGCGGCCGGGATGGTATGAATATCAAATTCAGGCGCTCGGCGAATACATCTTCGCAAAGAACGGCTGCGAGTACGTTGGCTATCCTTCCATCGTTGGCAGTGGTGAGAATTCAACGATCCTTCATTACGAGACGAACCGGCGTCAGACAAAAACAGGTGACTTTGTCGAGATGGATATGGGTGGCGAGTATCATGGATATACCGCAGATATTACCAGGAGCTATCCGGTTGATGGTCACTTCACGCAGGCGCAGGCAGCGATCTATGATCTCGTGCTTGAAGCGCAGGATAGCGGCATTGCGGCCGCACGGGCAGGCAACAGCTTTAAGGAGACTCACTTCGCTGCGCTTAGTGTGATCAAGCGAGGCTTACTTAAACTCGGAATCCTAAAAGACACCGCGAATTACAAACAGTACTTCATGCATGGGACCTCTCACTATCTCGGACTTGATGTCCATGATGCCGGCCCCTACGATACACTCCGCGCTGGAAACGTCGTTACCGTCGAGCCTGGCATTTATATGAAAGCCGGAAGTGATTGCGATCCGAAGTGGTGGAATATCGGGTGCCGCATCGAAGACGACATTCTCATTACTGATGGCGCACCGGTCATCCTCTCTGCTGCGAGCCCTCGCAAACGAGTCGATGTCGAACGGTTAATGCATTCGCACTGATGCTCGGCCTGACATCTGCCACGAATGCAGAGTGGGTTGCGGCCGTGCTTGCTGATCCCGCTCGTGTTCTGGTGGACCACGCGCACTGCGAGAAAAAGGCGGCGACGATGGCGATCTCACTCATCAATCGCTATCCCGAACGGCGCGAACTCGTTGAAGCGATGGCTCTTCTAGCGCAGGAAGAGATGGAGCATTTTGCGAGCGTTACGCAGAAGATCTATGAACGCGGCTACAAGCTGAAGCACGACGCCGGCGACAAATATGTTCAGGCACTTCACACGCTCATTCGGACAAATGAGCCCGATCGTTTGATCGATACGCTTCTCGTTAGCTCGATCGTTGAAGCGAGGAGCTGTGAGCGATTCCAACTGCTTGCACAGCATATCGCGGAAGAAGATTTGCGCCAATTCTATTCTTCACTCGTAGAAAGCGAAGCTCAGCACCGAACACTTTTCGTGCGGCTCGCGCGCACCTATGCTGATCGGCGAACTGTCGATGCGCGTCTGGAAGAACTTAATGTTCTCGAAGGCAACATTATTGAATCGTTACGCGGCGAGCCAGCCATGCACGGATGAAGCATCTTTTCCAGCACCAGCGATTGTTCTCTTAGCTATGCCTTTTCAACTTACCTCAGAATACCAACCTTCCGGCGATCAGCCGGAGGCCATTCGGCAACTCATTCAAGGGATCGAGCGCGGAGATCAGGCGCAGGTGCTGCTTGGTGTTACAGGTTCGGGCAAGACCTTTTCGATCGCCAATGTCATTGCCGCCGTCAACAAGCCAACGCTTGTCATCAGCCATAACAAAACACTCGCTGCGCAGCTTTATGGCGAGCTTCGTCAATTCTTTCCAAATAACGCAGTCGCCTTCTTTATCTCCTACTACGATTACTATCAGCCGGAAGCCTACATCCCTTCGACCGACACGTACATCGAAAAGGATTTTGCCGTTAACGACGAGATCGACCGCCTACGCCTGAAGGCCACCAGCGCGCTTCTGGAAGGTCGCGACGATGTGATCATTGTAGCTTCAGTAAGCTGCATTTATGGCATCGGTTCGCCTGATGAATATGCACGACAAGTAGTTCGCCTTCAAAAGGGCCAGCAGGTGGTGCGCAACGATCTTATGCGTGCGCTTAGCGACATTCACTATTCGCGCAATGATGTTGAATTCCAGCGCGGTGCGTTTCGCGTTCGCGGTGATGTTGTCGAAGTGATCCCCGCACAGGAAGACGAAGAAGGCATTCGTATCGAATTCTTTGGTGACACGATCGAAAAGATCTCTCAGATCAATCGAGTTGATGGCAAGACATTGGGTGAGCTTGATCGCGCGATGCTCTATCCAGCGAAACATTTCGTGACCAGCGGTCCCGATCTCGAACGAGCCATCAAGCTGATCGAGAACGAACTCGAGGACCAGCTTCAGGTCTTTCGCCTGCAAGGCAAGCTCCTGGAAGCTCAGCGGATCGAGCAGCGCACTCGCTTTGATCTGGAAATGCTTCGTGAACTCGGATACTGTAGTGGCGTAGAAAATTACTCGCGTCATCTGACAGGCCGTAAGGCCGGCGAACGCCCAAGTGTGCTCATCGATTACTTCCCTGAGAATTTCCTTACAATCATCGATGAATCGCATCAAACAATGCCCCAGATACGAGGCATGTTCGCTGGCGACCGTGCACGCAAAGTGACGCTCATCGAGCATGGCTTCCGGCTCCCAAGTGCTATTGATAATCGCCCGCTGAATCACGTCGAGTTCGAATCGATGGTCGATCAGGTGATCTATGTCAGCGCGACGCCTTCCGAGTACGAACTTGACCAGGCGAAAGGAATCGTCGTCGAACAGATCATTCGTCCAACCGGTCTGCTTGATCCGATCATTGAAGTGCGGCCAGTCACAAATCAGATCGATGACCTGCTTGGCGAGATCCGCAAGCGCGTGGTAAAGAAGGAGCGTGTGCTCATCACTACGCTCACAAAACGGATGGCCGAGGATCTGACAGACTACTATATGAACGTCGGTGTCAAGATCCGCTATTTGCACAGCGATATTGATGCATTGGAGCGTGTCGAGATCCTGCGCGATCTTCGCCTGGCAGAGTTCGATGTTCTCGTCGGGGTAAATCTCTTGCGCGAAGGGCTCGATCTGCCGGAGGTCTCTCTCATTGCCATACTTGATGCCGACAAAGAGGGCTTTCTCCGCAGCGAGAAAGCACTCATGCAAACTGCCGGACGAACAGCGAGAAATGCGGATGGCTTAGTCATCTTTTACGCCGATAAGATCACGAACTCGATGCAAGCTGTGATGGACGAAACAACACGTCGGCGCTCGATCCAGCATGCATATAACGTCGAGCATGGTATCGTACCCCAGACGATCATGAAGTCCTTCGACGACATTATGCAGTCGACATCGATCGCAGATGTCTCTGCAAAACAGGAGGCTCGTAAGGAAGCCGCCGCAGACAAAGCGAAAGAACGCAAACGTCAGCTCACTCCGAATGCTGTGCTCAAGCATTTGAGCCCGGCACAACTCAGCGATCTGATCGAGCAGATGAAGCTCGAGATGAAGCTCGCAGCAAAAGAAATGGAATTTGAAAAAGCTGTCGATATTCGCGACGAGATCCAAAGTCTCGAAAAAGTGCTGGAGCATACCAAGGCTAAGTAAGTTGTGTCATGTTGAGCCTCGTACTCCCCGAGCGTTGCATTCATTGTGGACGACCGACGGTCGCTGCTGAGCGTCTCGCATTTCGTCCGCCAACCGATTCAGCTTCGCTGAAAAAATATCTTTGCGCCGTCTGCCATGCAGAATTTGATCGCATGCCGATTCCCGATCCTGCGTTGCTCATGGATCGGGCAATGCCTCTTACTTCAATCGAGTGCATAACTTCCGTGCGAGCGCAAGTATATTTTATAAAAGACTCGCTGATTCAATCGATCGTCCATTCATTCAAGTATGGCGAGATGCCAAGGCTGGTCCGCGCAGCCGGCGCCTCGGTTGCGCTGAAGGCACTCGCTTGCAAGAATGAGATCGATGCCATTATCCCAGTCCCCCTCCACAGGACTCGCGAAGCAGAACGAGGGTTCAATCAGTCTGAGGAATTAGCTGCCGGGATTGGAGCCGGATTCAAAATACCTCTTCTCTCCCACAAAGTGATCCGCCGTGTCCGTCCAACACGCTCTCAGGCACAACTGACCGTCGCAGAGCGTCTGGAAAATGTCCAAGGCGCTTTTCGCCGCACGAAGCGCGCAGATGAATTGCTTCGTGGTAAGCGCCTGCTCCTTGTAGATGATGTGCTTACGACGGGTTCAACAATCTCGGCCGTCGCTTCAGAGCTTCAACTTGCCCAGCCAGCATCCATCCAGGTCCTCGTCTTCGCCGTGGCAGCAGCGTGAGGGTGTGAAAACTTCCTTCATCAAATTAGCAACCATACAATAGGTCATCCTCGATTCTGAGCCGGAATCGACATTTTGCTTCTAGCAAACCTAATGCGCGTGAAAACTTTATTCATAATTCTCATTCTAAAAGAAAGCTATTGGCATTGTGCTGGGGATGGATTCCAGCATTCGCGGGAATGACGGAATGACATGGCAGAATTGCTGGCGCTTCGCGCGATCACTTTTCGTCCTTGTCATTCCCTAGGGAGGCGGGAATCCATTTGGGTGCGACAATCAAGGTGGATGGTCGAATAGGACTCATAGGACTAATCAGTCCGATAGGACATGTATGCTCTGAAGATGGATTTCGCATCCGCGCCGTAGATGCACAAGACGTCTGGGCAATCGGGATTTTGGCCTACAGCATAATAAACATATAATATCAGCAGATCAGTTCCTGTCGCCGCGACTTTTGCGCATGTTAGGGACCAAAAAAGAAAGTGCGCAACTCATTGAGCTGCGCACCTTGCCAAAACCAGTTCGAAGAAATTATTTCGCGAGCACCATGCGGCGTGTGAGTGTGGTGGTACCGGACTTCAGAGTGTAGAAGTACGTACCAGAAGGCAGACTGGAAGCATCAACAGTCACTCTATGCTCCCCTGCGCTTTGAACACCACTGAAAGCGGTGAACATTTCCTGGCCGATCGAGTTCGAAACCACGATCGAGGCCTGACCGGTTCGGGGGATAGTGTAGACAATGTCCGTCGTTGGGTTGAACGGGTTAGGATAATTCTGTCCCAATTCATAACCAGTACTCGTGATCGACTTGGCAACTCCGGCCGAAGATGTGTCAGAGATAAAGGCCGTCATCACAAAGTTCGGGTACTTCCAAAGAGTATCAGTAGTATTAGCTTGGTTCACGCTATACCAACTTCCGGCGAACAAGTTGGCATAAATTTGCAGCTTGTCCCAAGGTTTTGCACCAATCCAATACGAACGATCCCTCGATGTGTCAAAGGCTGGATGCGTGTCGTCGCTCAAATTGTCAGCCATGGCGGCGATGTGATTCTTCGAAGTATCACCAAGTGTCAGCTCGAGATAGAACATCGGCTCAGTGAGAAGCTTATGATGGAAATTCAAGCTGTAGCTATTGAATGGGAACGTCGTTGCGCCATCTGCAGCGACTGGAATGAGGGCAGGATCAACCTGGGCAGAATCAATTTGTTTCTTCATGCTGAACGGGAATGGAACTCCATTAAACGGGCTGCCAGCCTGCGAGACAAAATAGTCTCCGTGCAGAACGCGAAGCGTAATGCGATCCTTCGGATTTACGCTGTCGAACGAGGATGTCGCGAATACGATTTCAGCCGAATCGATGTACCACTTACTTTTCGCTGCCAAGGTAAAGCGCTCGGCGAAACCCAAATACGCCAGGTATGGATGGGGAACATGGTCAACCCCAGCACTGTCTTGGACATAAGGTAAATAGAAGTAACCGATGCCGTTCGCCGCTGTGTCAGCAAAGGTCAGTGCGCCTACCTTACCCTGAGGTTGAAGGTGAGGCTTCTTTCCCAGACTGGCTGGGTAAGAGTTCGTCGTTTTTTGTGGCGCTACAACCAGCGGCACCCCGCTGGAACTCTGGGCAGATGCCAGGTCCGCAGCAACCACGATAGCGAAGCAGAAAAGAAATGCTGTAACGAAATGTTTCATGTCGAATTGGTTAGCGTTTGAGCGTTGAAGCAAAATCTGGTGGTTCTTCTGGTGAACCCATTTCTGTAGTTTTCCTCTAAAACCTGTTTTCGCGAAATAGTTGCGTAATAGGCGCAGCCTGATCGCCCCGTCCCTTGCACCTTACTAGAACGCAAAAAGGTGCGTTGGTTACAAAAATTGTGCAACTCTGTAACTCTCGGGAGCCATATGGGTCTTCCTATTTGTATACTAACAGCATCAATCTCGACTTGCCGTCGTCCAACTGTTTCCCGTGCCCATCCATGACGAACCTGATCCGCGCGTTTTCTGCCTCGCTCGTTCTTGCTGCTTGTTTCTCGTCTGCTCGAGCACAACTGCCTTCCGCCACAGTGCAGGATATTGGCAGCGTGCCTGCAGGACTTCATCTCCTACACGCACACGCTGACGGATCGGCAAATATTCTGACCATTGATCCGGCCCAAACGCTTCGTATCATTCAGGATGCGGCGACTCCTTCGAAGGTCCAAACGGCTTCGGATCTATACTTCGCTGAGATCAAACGCTCCGTCCTAGGCTTACCTTCATCGTCCACACTCTTGAGACGGAGTACTGCACTCATAGGAAAGCTTTGGCATTCCAGCTATACAATTTCTTATAACGGCATCCCTGTGGTCGATCGCAAGGCATCCCTGCTGATTGGTGCACTCAGTGGCAAGCCGATGATGATCGAAACGAACCTGCCACGAACAGAGCCAAACGCCATCGAGCCCACCCTTTCTTCTCAATCTGCGTCGTCCAGCATGAGAGATTACGCCGAAAAGAATTTTACGGTTTCGGCAGAGCTGAATACTCCCGCGCAACTCATTTACACTGTCGCAGGCGAATCCGGTCAACTTCGGCTCGCCTATGAAGGCTTAGTGAAAGATTTATCTGGCCCGCACCTTTGGCGTATGCGTATTGACGCAAATACTGGCGAAATGCTGGACGCCCACGATATCTATGAATACATCGGCGGACATGACGAACCGCTCGCCTCCACAAGCGGCACACTCAGTGCGCTCATTCATCCGCAATCAAGCTACGATACGCTCGTAAGCGTTTTTATGCCAAACGAGAGTATCATCGTCAATGGTCAAACCACGACGACCGATTCACTGGGCAGATGGAGCCTAAGCGGGGTGACGTCACCATACACGATCTCTTCCACGTTCCTGGGTCCGTTCGATCGTGCGATACGAAAGGATGGAGTTAATGGGCGCCTTGCACTTACAGCCAGCGGCGCGACGCCGATCGATTTACTCTGGTCGGATGCGAATTCCAATCCAGCAGAGCGCGATGCATACTATCATGTTGGTATCGCTCGAGAATATGTTCGGCATCTGGATCCAAATCTGACAAACCTCGATGCAAGACTTACGGTCAACGTCAATTTGAATCAGATATGTAACGCGTACTATGATCCCACCACAGTATCAGTTAACTTTTTCAAGGCCGGTGGTCAGTGCACGAACACCGGCGAGATTGCCGATGTTGTGTTCCATGAGTTCGGTCATCGCGTTATCGATTCGCGCTATACTCAGCATGGAGGCTTAAACATTGTCGATGGCTCACTTGGTGAGGGATTTGCCGATCTTGTCAGCGCATTCATGCGCGACGATCCGAGGATCGGCATCGGGTTTTTCCAGAAGGGATCGATACTGCGCACGTGCGACAATACGAGGAAGTGGCCGAAGGATCTGAACCCCGACATTCATATTTCAGGTGAGATCATCTCTGGTGCCATCTGGGACCTGCGCAAGTTGATCGGGCATGATACCGCCGAACACCTTTTCCATATGATGGGATATTTGAATCCAGATGGCATCGGCAACATGGCACCCGGTCCAATGCTCGATGCATTTACAAGTGTTCTTAGCGCGATCATAGCAACGGATGATGACGACAACAACCTTACCAACGGCACTCCTCATCTCGCTCAGATACTTAAAGCCTTCAATCTGCACAATATAGGTCTGAGCGCCTTCGTCTCGATCTCGGTCGATCAGATCCCTGATCAGGACTCGCTGGTTGCCGGCTATTCCGTGACGGCGAATGTTAAGTATGGCGGTAAGGTCGGCGCGCTCGATGCCAATTCGGTGATGGTGCATTATTCCATCGATGGCGGAAAGATATTCGAAACTGCGCTGCTTGCCACGCAAGGCGGAAATGTTTTTACTGGCCTCATTCCAAAAGTCCGTCCAGGCAACATTGTCCAATACTATGTATCGGCGAAAACAAATTATGCTGATGCTGGAGAAGGCGTTTCCTCAACTGCGATGTTTCTAGTCGGCTTCCGCAGGATCTCGCTTGACGATGCTGAGCAGGATCGGGGTTGGTCGCTTTCGCAACCTTCGGACAATGCAACGACAGGCCTTTGGACGCGCGATATTCCCTTCGGTACCTACGTCGTGCTTCCCGACTTCGTCCAGCAGGACACCGACCACTCACCGAATGGCAGCTACTGCTATCTGACTGGGAATGCAAACAAGGCAATCGCGAGCAGAGATATTGGATATGATGACGTCGACAATGGCTCGACAACGCTTACCACACCCCTTCTTGACCTCTCGACATACGCTAATCCGGTCATCAAATACTGGTATTACTATCGAAACGATGCTGGGAGCAACCCAGGTATACCCAAATGGACTACGATGATCTCCGGGGATGGCGGCGCTTCATGGAAGACCATTCAGAATACAAACGAGATCGCACCTGGATGGACAGCCTACGTTGTGCCGGTCAGCTCTTATGTTGTCCCATCGGACAAAATACAGCTTCGGTTTATCGCCACGGATAATGTAGGTGCTATTGTCGAGGCCGGCATTGACGATCTTGAAGTGCTCGAAGGGCCGAAGAGCGAATTCAGGTCAGTGACATCGAACGCTCCAGCGTCTTCCGCGATCTTGGGCAGTCTTCATCCGAATCCGATTTCGAAGGGTGCATCGGCTTCGATCCCGTTCTCGCTTGGGAAAAGCGAGCATGTGGTGATCGTGGTCAAAGATTTACTCGGCAGGATCGTTGCGACCCCTGTGGATCAATATCTTCATACGGGCTCGTATGACTTTCCGTATCCAGTTGCCACACTCCCGGCGGGGACCTATTGGGTTCAGATGATGACGGCAGAAGAGACGAAGTTCAGCCGCTTTGTAGTCACGCGGTAAAATAGAAGCCCCGCGGCACTTCCAGAAGCCGCGGGCTTTTTATGTTATCAGGGAATGCTCCACTCTAGTCCAGAGTGTCAGCACACTCTATTCGATCATGCTTGAAATCACTGCGACAAATACCCCGATTCACAACAGCGGCTTCTTGCCTGCTGCCGGGTTGATCTTGTAAATGATCTTCCGGATCGTATCGCCTTGCAGGTAGGGATAACTCGCCTGCACAAATTCGATTGCTTCGGCGCGTGAGAATTGATATTCCTGCCTCACCTTTCGGTAAGTCTGGCGTATAATAAAATCGCGGAGCGCTTTTTCGTTAATGAGGTCATACCGCGAGAGCTGTTCGAACAACTCATCGCTGATGAGGTCGCCAAGAGGGTTTTTCGCATCCGGCCGGCGAACAATGGGTTCGTTGCGCGCCTGGTAGCCCGAGAAATGAGGAAGGTCGGTTGTGGCCGAATAACGAGCGGGTACTGCCTGAGAAGTTACTGACATAGCCTTTGAGCTTATTCAATTGATACTCAATCACACAGATCGAAGCTTAGACGATTGAACAATTGAGGCGGCTCGCGGCCTGTGAGGGACGAAAGCGAACACACTGTTCATCGTATTGCTACGAGTTCGAAATCAGTATCAATGATTGCTTAAGGCTTGGCTGCTACGTTAGTGACACACACTCAAGCGGCACTTGTTGCTCGCTTGTAAGAATAAGACCGATGAAGTGGTAAAAGGTAACACGATATCGGGGTCACAAAATTTTACCCCAATTTCGTCAAGACTTCAACGTAGTAGCAATTGGCAGGGTGGTCGGATCTATCGGAAAAAAGCCAGTACAACACAATTCCCTAGGAACGCGGCAAATATAAGCAATTTCTGAGGCCATGTCAAGCCCTCATCTCAGAGAAAAGCCTTCGCCAAAGCCAGCCCATGTTCAATCTTCGATAGCTTTGGCCGCTCCCTTATTGTATCGCAGCCTAGTACATCTATCTTCCTGATCATCATCCTCGCTTCAATGACTATGGCCCTTAGCTCAAAGCGAAGCCTTCCGGTGACGAGTCTGGGAAGTGATTCGCCGTTCTTAAGAAGACCTCTTGCTCGCGCGAGTTGAAGTCCCATTATTTGGATACGCAGATCACGATCGACGAGCAAAGCCGAAGCTGGGTCGGCACGAAGTTCGGTCGGCAAGTCGGCACTTGGAAAATAACATCGACCCCGCCCAAGATCCTCCTTCGTATCCTGAACAAAATTTATCAGTTGCAGCGCCGAGCAAATGTCATTGGAAAGCTTTATACGTTCTGCATCGCGATATCCAAAAAGCGCGAGCACCAATTCTCCAACCGGGGCCGCCGAGCGAGCGGTGTACCAGAAGAGATCGTCCTCCGTAGTGAATTTCGGACTGTCATGAACATCAAACGTGAACGCGTCAAGTAGTCTATTGAAGGGATCGATCGACAGTTGACAGCTTTCGATGGTGTGGCGCAGTGCTATGAAGACTGGATGTGTTAGCTCCTTGCTTGTGAATGCTTCTTTCAACTGCTTTCTCCAATCCTCGAGCAAAGTGATGCGCTCTTCGATGTTGCGGCCTTCATCATCCGCGAAGTCGTCTGCAGTGCGCATGAACGCGTAGAGATTGTAGAAATGCTGCCGAGATTTTTTCGGAATGAGGATTGATCCAACAGGGAAATTCTCGTAATGGCCAAGAGCGATCTTTCTCGTAATGTTTTCGGCCTCAGCCAGGGTAGGAGTATTTCGCTTCATTGAGCAGGTCAACGATTTTTGGGGTCCATTTATTCCGATGTCTGTGTGAAGGAAAGTCGCTAATCTATTCGGTTGCGAAAATGTTCTTATCTTTGCACCTGAAATTTGATAATCATGCCAGATTGTGCGCTGGCTAATTTACTGAAACCCTTAGAAGCTATGATCATTCATCCCTCGTTACGGCAGCTCGGTTACATGTTAAGCCTCACACTCGTTGTCGGCCTGGTTGGCTGCGGCAAGAAGGATTCTGACGAGGAAGACGATTCGGGCGGAAAGTCCGACGCTGCTGCTACCGTTGCGACGGTTGATATGACCAACGGCGCTACGATCGTTGGTACGGTGAAGCTCGATGGAGCTGCTCCGGTCGCGAAAGTAATTAACATGGGTGGCGATGCATACTGCGGCGCTGCACACAAGACAAGTCCGGTCTCTGATGATCATTGGGTCAACAACGGTGGTGCGCTCGTTAATGCGTTTGTCTATGTTAAGGATGGCCTTGGTGGAAAGACTTATGCCGCTCCCGCAACTGCGATCACGCTGGCGCAAAAGGGTTGCACCTATGAGCCACATGTATTTGGAATCATGGTCGGTCAGACAATGAAAGTCGAAAACGACGACCAAACTCTGCACAATGTACACTCTGTTTCCGCAGCGAACGAATCCTTCAATGAAGGACAGCCGCCGGGAACACCTGCGAAAGAACATAAGATGACGAAGCAGGAAGTCATGATTCCGATCAAGTGCGATGTGCACGGCTGGATGAATTCCTATGCAGGAGTTCTCCCCCATCCGTTTTTCGCTGTGACGGGTGCTGACGGTAAGTATGAGATCAAGGGCGTCCCTGCAGGAGATTATACTATCGAATGCTGGCACGAATCGACCAAGTCGGACGCCGCCGGAGTTACGCAGGATCAGAAGGTAACCGTCGCTGCAAAGGATTCGAAGACGGTCGACTTCACCCTGAAGGCTCAGTAGACTTTGCTTTAAGGTGGTCACCTCAGGTGACCACCTCCTATTTTGACGAGGACACGATGCATCTGCGTCTCTCGAGTGTTTGACAGAGTTGTTTTGATGGCCTTTTGGAGGAATACGTGAATCTACGACGATTGTCCCGCTTCAGTTGGGTTGTTCCAGTTCTACTTTTTTTGGTGCCGACGCTTTTGATGGCGCAAGCTGTACCGCCAAGGTATAAGCATTGGTGGCTGCCGGATGCTTCGTCAAGCTATGCCGGACAGATCGACGATATGTTCTATCTGATCCTCTGGATCACGCTCTTTGTGTTCTTCCTCGTAGAGGGGGCGCTCATCGTCTTCCTTTGGAAGTACCGCTACAAAAATGGGCGCAAAGCGATCTACACGCATGGCAATAACACACTGGAGATAACCTGGACCGCGATTCCAGCCGTCATCCTTGTCTTTCTCGCTGTCTTTAGTAATTCGCTCTGGTCCGAGATCCGCGACCCGAACAAATTCCCGAAAAACGCGCCTGCGATCCAGATTAAGCCACGTCAGTTTGAATGGGATATTACGTATCCTGGACCAGATAAGAAATTTGGTACTGCCGATGATATTCAGACGATCAATCAGCTTTTCCTTGTTGTGAATCAGCCGGTACAGATCAAGCTTGAAGGTCAGGATGTGATCCACAGCTTCTTCGTGCCTGAATTCAGGATCAAGCAGGATGCTGTCCCGGGAATGCCGACGGCTGTCTGGATCAAGCCGATCAAAGAAGCTCAATACGAAATAGCATGCGCAGAGCTTTGCGGTTTGGGACATTATCGCATGAAAGGCACTGTCTCGATCATCTCGCAGGATTCGATGGATCGTTGGGTGAAATCGCAGGCCCCTGCGCCGGCGGCCGCACCGGCAATCAATCTGACGCCTTAAGCACTCCGCATCTCGTTTACATGTTCACGTAGTACCACAAGTTTTAGTACCACAAGTTCTCATTCGCGAATCTCTTCTTTATGGCAACGCTTGTAGCACCGGCGATCGTAAGAAAGAAGCCAACCAAACCTGGAGCCCACGATGCCCACGGGCATCATGAGCTTTCGTTCGTGCAGAAGTATATCTTCTCGCAGGACCACAAGAGGATCGGCATTCAGTTCATGTTCTCAAGCCTGTTCTTCCTGCTCGTAGGCGGAGGGCTTGCAATGATCGTTCGGTTAGAGCTTGGCTGGCCCGGTCATGCGTTCAAGTTCTTGAGTTTCCTTCCTTCCACGATGGTCGCGGGCGGCGTGATCCTGCCGGAGTTTTATAACTCTGCATTCACGATGCACGCCACGTTCATGATCTTCTTCGCCGTGATGCCATTCCTCATGGGCACGTTCGCGAATTTTCTTATCCCACTGCACATCGGCGCACCGGATATGGCATTCCCGAAGATCAACATGCTCTCGTTCTGGTTTGCGCTGGTTGCGGGCATCATCATGTTTTCGAGCTTCTTCGTAAAAGGCGGCGCCGCTGGAGGAGGTTGGACGAATTACCCCCCGCTCTCCGATCTCTCCGAACTTTCGGGAGTGAACGTCGGACAGAATCTGTGGATCATCAGCCTGCTTATTTCCGGCGTAGCATCGCTCATGGGTGCGGTGAATTATATCACCACAGTCGTAAACATGCGCTGTCCAGGTATGAGCTTCTTCCGGATGCCATTGGCGATCTGGGCGATCTTTGTAACTGCGATTCTGCTTCTGCTTGCGATCCCGGTGCTAACGTCGGCGCTGGTGCTGCTGCTCTTCGATCGCACGGTACATACAAGCTTCTTCATCCCGTCGACTATTCTTGTCGCTGGACAGCCACTCGTTGGGCGTTCCGGTGGCGGTCAGGTGCTCTTGTGGCAGCATCTGTTCTGGTTCTTCGGACATCCCGAAGTGTACATCATGATCCTTCCTGCGATGGGCATCGCTTCTGATATCCTCGCGACTTTCGCGCGCAAGCCGATCTTTGGATACAAGGCGATGGTCTTCTCGATCTGCGGTATCGCTGTGTTAGGCTTCTTTGTGTGGGGACACCACATGTTCCAATCGGGCATGAATCCGCTGCTGGGGACGACGTTCATGATCTCGACAATGCTTATCGCCGTGCCGTCCGCGATCAAGACGTTCAACTGGCTTGGTACGTTGTACGGCGGCAATTTCAAGTTCACGACGGCATTCCTCTTTGCTGTTGGCTTTGTTGCGATGTTCGTTATCGGCGGACTCTCCGGTATCTTCATGGCTTCAACGCCGGTCGATATTTTCATCCACGATACGTATTTTATTGTCGGCCACATTCATTATGTGCTATTCGGTGGATCGATCTTCGCGATCTTTGCCGGTGTTTACTACTGGTTTCCGAAGATGTTTGGCAGAATGCTGAATGAGACGCTGGGCAAGATCCATTTTTGGTTGGTCTTCCTCACATTCAATGGCGTCTTCTTCCCGATGCACATACTTGGCATTGGCGGGATGATGCGCCGTATCTACGACTACACCCAGTACCCGCACTTGAGCCATTTCCAGGGCTTGAATGCGTTCATGTCAGTCTGCGCATTCATACTCGGCGCTTCGACGCTTCTATTCTTGTTCAATCTATTCTGGAGCATGTTCAAGGGCAAGCCCTCCGGCATGAACCCATGGCACGCCAACACGCTCGAATGGACATTGCCTTCGCCGCCGGTTCATGGGAATTTCAGCGAAACCCCGCATGTTTTTCGTGGGCCTTACGAATACAGCGTGCCGGGACATACTGAGGATTACTGGCCTCAGAACGAACCACCCGAAGGTTGGCTTGAGCGCGCACAGCAAATGAAGGCTACTGCCACTCATGGATAGTCAGTCCCGTTTCGATCTTCTTAACGGTGGAGTCCATTCCAAATGGCTCCACCGTTTTGCATTGCTTACTGCGGTCACCACATTTTTCCTGATCTTCGTTGGAGGTCTGGTCAAATCGCATGAGGCCGGCCTCTCCGTTCCTGACTGGCCAACCACATACGGCGAATTCATGCTCACCTTCCCGTATTCCAAGTGGGTTGGTAACATCTTTTATGAACACAGTCATCGTCTACTTGCCACGCTCGTGGGCGCGTTCATCACGGTCGAGGCTATCTGGCTTCAACTCTCAAAGTATGGCAAGAAGCTGAAGATCCTTGGGTGGATTGCGTTCGTTGGAGTTTGTATCCAGGGATATCTTGGTGGTCTGACGGTGAAATATCTCCTTCCGACTTCGATCTCGACTGGCCATTCCATGCTTGCGCAGGGTGTGTTTTGCCTTACGGTCACGATAGCGCTTTTTACCTCGAAAGCTTGGCCGAATGTCGAGCGAACATTGCAAACGAGTTCGATCGATATTCGAAAGCTATCGGCTTGGACAGTCGGTGCCATTGCATTCCAGATAATGCTCGGTGCGCTAATGCGTCACGAAAACGCCGGGCTTGCGATCGCGACTTTCCCGCTTGCCAATGGACGCATCATTCCTGAGTTTACATCGAGTGGCATCGTTCTCAATTTTGCGCACCGCGTTGGAGCATTGATCGCTTCGGGCTTTGTGCTTGCAACTGTGGCAGTCATACTGCGGGATTACAGATATGATCGTAAGCTTTCGCGACCAGCGATCTTCGCAGTCGTTGTGCTACTCCTGCAAATCGCTCTCGGTGCGATCACAATTCTTAGCGAAAAAGCGGTGACGCCGACCACATTGCACGTATCCGGCGGAACGTTGTTATTATGCACAATGCTCGTGATAAGTCTGCAGGCATATCACCATTACGAATCAAAAGCGGCGAAACAAGAGGAGTCGCTTCATCGCGAGCCTGCCGTCATACCCTCAACGATCAGTTAACGAATCCACAGTGGAACAAGCGATCCAACACGATCTTCAGGCTCCATTTAACTGGCGACAGTACGCACGGGATTTCTACGATCTCTCGAAGCCTGGCATTGGGTTCTATGCGCTGATCACGACGGCAGCCTCTTTTTGGCTCGCTTCGCATGGCAAGTTCGATGTTGCGTTCTTTGTGAAGACGATGATTGCCACCGCGCTTGTGACATGTGGCGGCGGCGCGCTCAATCAGGTGCTCGAAGTTATCCCAGATGGACAAATGCGGCGCACGGAGAAGCGTCCGCTGCCATCGGGGCGCATGCCGGTTTCGACAGGATTGATCTTTGGCGTAGCGACTTCCATCGCGGGGGTGATTCTGATGCAGGCATTTGTTGGAAGTCTCGCCGCTCTGCTTGCGATTGGTACACTCGTGGGTTATCTCTTTGTTTATACACCGCTTAAGAAGCGAACGTCACTCTCCACCATCATCGGTGCATTTCCCGGAGCGATCCCGATACTCATCGGCTGGGTTGCCGTCATGGGTTCGATCGACATTCGCGGTTGGGTGCTTTTTGCTATTCTGTTCTTCTGGCAGATCCCGCATTTTCTGGCGATCGCATGGATGTATCGCAAGGACTACGCGCGCGCAGGATTCCCGATGCTCACGGTGATCGATCCAGACGGATTTCGCGCTGCGCATCAGGTGATCGTTTATGTGCTTGGATTGATCCCGATCAGTCTGCTTCCGACGATGCTCGGGCTAACCGGCTGGATCTACTTTGTCGGGGCTTTCATCCTTGGAGTAGGGTTTGCAGTCAGTGGAATCCAAACTGCGTTTCAGCGTACGAATGCTGCGGCAAAGCGACTACTGTTTGCATCGATCATTTATCTACCTGCACTGCTTGCATTAATGGTACTCGACAAACGGTAACGCGATAACGATGGATTCTACACTTCGCGAGTTCACGATAAAATCCCGGAACAAGATTCTGGGTGCAATCTTATGGTCCACGATCGTGCTTCTGATTGCTGGCTCGATCGCATACATCATTTGGTATAAGTCAGCACAATAGGCATGAGCGAGATCGTCTACGAAAAAGCGGGACTTCGAGACTCGACGCACGCCGGCGGTGAGTTGATCAATAGCGGCCGCTTCGCTTTCCTGTTGTTGTTGGGAGCGGATGTGATGATGTATGTTGGTCTGCTGGGTGGCTACTTCGTTCTGCGTGGCGGCTCACTTTCCTGGCCACCACCTGGATCGCCTGCGCTCGATCCATCGCTCATGTTCTGGACATGTCCGCTCATTCTACTCGCTTCGATGAGCGTCGGACTCGGCGTTCGCTCACATCACAGGAATACCCTTAAGAACTTGCGGCTCTCGCTTGCGGCCACACTTATTTTTCTCGCACTTTTCGTTGCGATCAATGCCACAGAGTGGACGAACCTCCTCCAAAATGGCCTTGATATCATGACAGTTTTTGGCGGCATCTATCTCATCATCACCGGTATCTTTCTTCTTCATATTCTCGCATCGGCGATCGTAGTGATCGGGATGATCCGTCGCGTCTCGCGTTGGCGCACATATGTTCGTTCGGCCAACAGCATTCCGCACCTCGCAATGTTTCTTTATTTGCAAACCGCAATCTGGATCAGCGTTTACGCACTCATTTACATCTCATGAGTGTTAGGTTGCGCGATTGATTCCATTCACGATGCAACCAAATTCAAATCGAACGCAGTGGTTTTTGTGGACATTACTCGGTGTCGTACTTCTGGGAGTCGGCATTTTTGCCCTTAATGGCTGGCTGAAGGAGCAGGAATTGCGCACCCCGACTGAACAGCTCCCCGATTACGGCGTCGTGCCATCCTTTCAGCTCACGAACCAGAACGGAAGGCAATTCACCGATGCAAACCTTCAAGGACACATCTGGATCGCAGATCTCATCTTCACGCACTGCCCTGGGAGTTGTCCGATCATGACATCGAAGCTTGCGTCGATTCAGAAGAGTCTTACAAAAACCCCGCAAGTGAAACTTGTCTCCTTTAGCGTCGATCCCGATCGCGATACGCCTCAGGCCTTGCGCGAATACGCACGTAGTTACAACGTTGATACGACACAATGGGACTTTCTCACCGGACCGCGTGGCCAGATATTTACGCTTGCGAAGAATGGATTTCATTTACCTGTCGATTCCGTCGGCGGCGACAAAGGGAGTCCGATCGTTCACAGTGAGCGATTCGTGCTTGTTGACAAGCGCGGACATGTCCGGGCTTATTTTGATGGCGGCTCAGATGAAGTGCAGCCAAAGGTGTTGACAGCGATCGGCGACCTCATGCGCCAGGAGAAAACAAACTGATATGACTGTTCAGGATCTACCGATGATCAACGCAGGATTGAATGGACTCTGCGCCGTTATCCTGCTTTTTGCCAGACGCGAGATCAAACGCGGAAATACCCTGCGTCACCGCCAACTCATGATCGCTGCCTTTACTGTGAGCATTATTTTTCTTGCGAGTTATCTCACATATCACGCTCTTGCAGGGGTTGTGCTATTTGGCGGTCAAGGTATCGTAAGACCATTCTACTTTGTGCTCCTGACTACCCACACGATCCTGGCAGTCGCTGTTCCTGTGCTTGCAACGATCACGCTTGTTCGCGGATTGCGCGCACGCTACAACTCACATCGTAAGATCGCGCGCTGGACATATCCTATCTGGCTCTATGTGAGCGCGACCGGGGTTCTCATCTATGTGATGCTCTATCAGATCTACCCTCATTCGGTCTAAGCCATGTTAACCGATCCGCTGTTGCCTGCAATTAGCCCACTCGAATTTCGAGAGGTGCCAAGCAATGCTGATGGGAAGCAAACACCCTCACCGTTCGGCGATGGGCCGCAAGCTCCGGCGTTTACGCTACCGTTGGCACTACGCTCGATTGGTCGCGGCCTTCGGAAAGCGTGTCCAGCGTGCGGAGAGAAAACAATGTTTCGTAAGTATTTTCAGATGGAGCCTATCTGCTCCAACTGCGGTGTCATCTTTTCGAGAGAACAAGGCTCATACACCGGAGCGATGTACCTGAATATTCTTGTGACGGAGTTTCTTTTCGTATTCGGGTTCATCCTACTGGAGTTTGTGATTGGCACCTCGACCATGCTCGAGATCGCCGTTCTGGTACCCTTCAATGGTCTCTTCCCGGTCTGGTTCTTCCCCCGTTCACGCGGGCTTTGGGCTGGAGTTTTGTATCTTTGTGGAGACTTATATCCTGATCCATCATGATGCGTAAGAGTTTTGCCACCGGAATATCAGCATTGATCGTCGCGCTTGTCTCGGCGAGCAACGCGTTCGCACAATCGTGTCCGATGTGCAAGGAAAGCATGACTGCGGCTGGTGCAAAGCTTTCGGATGGCTTCTATCTCAGCATCATGAGCATGTTTTTTTTGCCGTTCGCGATTGGTGGAGCGATTGCCTCTATGGTCTTCCAATCGTGGTGGCTCCGCACACATCCTGGAAGCACGCTCTCCTTTCCAAACGCACTCCTCGCGGCTATTCGCGAGCGGAAGACGAAGATGGCGGGACCGAAGCTCTAGGCTTTCTCGTAAAGGGCGCAATACATCGCGGCCCACCAACCTTGTTCGAGTAGAGCCATTGCAGATTCGCTTGCAGCGAGTCCCGCATTAAGATAAATCCCCTCCACTTTCTTCATACCCAGGTCCCCAAGCCGTCGGTCAAGTTCAGAAGCAGAATATTGATGCCGCTGGTACTTGAGATAATCTCCAGTTCCGGCAAAGAGCCTGTTACCGGAAACGTTTCTGATCCCGAATACCAACTTCTCCAATCGTCTGAGCATTCCTACTTTATTGGGTACCGAGACCATCAGCATACCATCCGAAGCGAGCGAATCCACGAGTTTCTTTAGCACCACAGTATCATCTTGAATATACTCGATCACACTCAAGCTCACGATGAGGTCGTATTGTCCCTCGACATCCTGGATTGATCCATTGATATAAGAGAGATGATCCGGAGTCGCGCCAATTGAACCGGCCCTGGCAGCATCGATCATGCCTTGAGAGACATCGACGCCAGTCACTCGCCAGCCATCTCTGACTAAAGCCCGAGAGAACACGCCCGAACCACAGCCGAAATCAAGGGCGTTGCCGATCGAGCGCTTCGAAAAAACGTGTTTGTTGAGCAATGCCATTATGCGCGATTGCCTCCTAACGAATCGGGGGTCCGCATTGTACTGGCCAGACCAACTTGCGGCGCGAGTATCGAAATAAGCCGGGGTCGATTCGGTCATGCACTCGAAAGAGATGAGAACTTGTCCTTGAGTTTCTCGTGCAGTTCTTTCAATCGCTGAACTTCACTGATCATGATCTCTGCATCCGCATCGACAGGGCCGGCGAGCTTTACTTTCAGCGCTTCGAGTTTTCGGGTGATCTGAGTATTGAGGATGGTGATCATAGCCTGCTCAGCCATCTGCAAGGCGACAAGCGCTGCGTTCGTCTCAAGTTCTTTCCATTGCTCGCTCGGTTGTTGTTCAAGCTGTGAGCAATCGATAATGATCTTTTGGGACGACTCATCGCCGCGGAATTCAGCGAGCAGATCAACTGTCCCATATTGACCTCCATCGGATGTATGTTCGAAGAGTTTGCCGAGGATGTGATTAATCTTCGTATCTGAGACAAGACTGATATCAAAGTCATCCTGCTCCAACAACCGTCGAACGGGTTCTGGCCGTAGCAAAGCGGCCCTTAGCAGCACACGTTCTGCCTCCGGGGCGACGGTCTCTTGAGACGGAGGGTCTTGGATTTGCTCATTGCGAAAGTCATCACGGGTTTCCCTCAACTCCTCTCTTCGAGTTGCGATTCGTTGATGCTTCTCAGTCGAACGCCGAAGTTCGGTCAGAAGCATCGTTTCCGAGAGACGAAATCTTGTTGCAAGCTTACGAACAAACAGCTCCTGTTTGATCCCGTCAGGCACCTTCCGGATACTCTCGACGATCGAACGAATGGCCTGCGCTTCTCTGCTGGGATCACTGAGCATGCCTTGTTCCTCGAATATCTGGGCCTTGGTTTCGATAAACGACTGCTCCTGTTTCAGCGCGTTCTTGAATGCCTCGGCTCCCTTTGCGCGAATGAAAGAGTCGGGATCCTCACCTGGCGGAAGGATTACCGTATTGACGTCGAAGCCCGCTTCAATCGCCAATTCGATACCGCGCATTGCGGCGTTCTTTCCAGCTTGATCGGCATCGAAAAGGAGTACGACAGAGCGCGTATATCGTTTAAGAACATCAAGTTGGCCGCTTGTAAGTGATGTGCCACTTGCTGCAACCACGTTTTCGATTCCGGCCTCGGCCATAGCGAGCACATCCAGATATCCCTCGACCAAATATGCCTTCTCCTCTTTCCGAATTGCATCCTTCGCCTGGAACAGACCATAGAGAACAACCGACTTATTGTAGATAGATGTCTCGGGTGAATTCACATACTTAGCCTGATTTGAGATAGCATCGACCCCAGGAATAACCCGACCCCCAAATCCAATGACCCGGCCCGTCGCCGAAAGGATTGGGAAGATCAATCGGCCGCGGAATCTCTCGTATGGCTGTCCCTGATTTCCCGGCGAAACAACTCCCGCAGCCTCTAGCGAATGTTCTGTGATTCCCTCCCCAATGAGCTGGCCGAGGAGAGCGCCTTGTTTTGGTGGAGCGAATCCGACTCCGTATTTCTTGAGTACGGCATCGCCAAGTCCGCGCGCTTTGACATAACTCATCGCGACAGCCCCTTCCGGTGACTGTAGCGCTTTATAATACCACCCTGCGGCTGCTCGCGCGGCCACATAGACCGATTCACGCTCGGATTGCTGCTGTTGTTCAAGGGGATCGTGCTCGAGTTGGAGTGTAATGTTCGCGCGCTGCGCGAGACGCTCGACCGCTTCGGGGAAGGTCAGTTTCTCAAGCTCCATAACGAAGCCGAACACATCTCCGCCTTTTCCACATCCAAAACATTTGAAGATTCCGCGATCCTCAAGGACGCTGAAGGAAGGAGTTTTCTCTTTATGAAATGGACAAAGCCCAGTGTAATTGCGGCCGCGCCGGCGTAACTGCACCGTCTCGCCGATCACATCGACGATATTGCTCGCACTCCGAACCTGTTCGACCTGGTCTTGGGTGATCCGCATTAGTAGGATTTGTCAAGGGAAAGAACACGGATGGGGCAAAATCGTCCTAGCGGTGTCTTTCAGGTATGGCTTAAAGACATGCACTAAGCCAAAAGCCCCAACATTTGTCGGGGCTTTTACAATTTTCGAATGAAGCTGTATTACTTCATCTTCATCGTATCCTTCGGTGTCATTTGTTTTAGCGAGTCCATCGAGGTCACTTTACCCGTGGGCGCGGGAGACTCCCCTGGTACGGGAACATGAACAATAATCTCTTCATCCGTTACGGTAACGCGGTAGCTCTGAAGTGCAGTCTTTGACGGCCCCTTTACTACCTCACCGGAAAGATCATACTCCGAACCATGGCACGGGCAAACAAAGCCCTTATCTTCTTTCTTGTACTCGACGTCGCAGCCCTTATGCGTGCACTTGATATCGACTGCCACATACTTATTCTCCGATACGTGCACGACGAGGATGTTCTTCTCCAGATCCTCGATCTCTAGGTGATAAGCGCCACCGATAGGTTTGAGATCGGGCGTATCCTCTATCCGGAGCGGGATCTCCTTGAACTGTCCCGTCTTCGTGGTACGAGATGAGGCCCTTAGCGTTGCGACTCCATTAAGGTCGATGAGCGAATTGCCAACAACAATTCCGAGAGTACCAAGACAAGCAGTCTGAAGGAAGGAACGTCTATCCATGAGCTTTTTAAAATGGTCCGTTACAAAGTTGATTGCAACAGATAGACACTAGTACGAATTCGTATGATACACGGCGAAGTAAAAGAAAAAAGAGGCAGACCTGGTCTGCCCCTTTTGTTGGACATCACTTCCTTTTAGTTCAGTTCAACAGTGCCTGCAGGCGATAATATGCATCGCGAGCAAGTGCATAGTTCGGTTCAATACTTAGCGATGATTTGTACTCACCCAGCGCCTCGAACCACAATCCCCTGCGTTCGAGGATCCGTCCAAAATTGTAGTGCGGGAAGTGCGGCGTTGCGTAGCGCTTCGCCTTCATTGCGAGTTCAAGATATGGCACTGCTTCTTCAAGCTGACCCATCTGGATCAGATACGCACCAATATCGTTGAACGGGTTACCAAAATCAGGATCAAGATCAATCGCGCGCTTACATTCGGCGATAGCCTGTTCGTAATCGCCGAGAAAGCTGTAGGCCCAACCAAGGAAGGTGTGCGCTTCCGCAGTCGGCAGTATCTCGATCGATTGCTTGTAGCTTTCGATTGCTTCGTTTAAGTGACCCGACATCTGCAACCTGTAGGCCTTCTGCAAATGCTCCTGGGCTTGCTCCTTCAGGGAGTCACCCGTGGTTTCTCCGGTTGCGTTCTTCATTGTCGATTTCATTGTCGTCAAGCGAAATAAACTTCAGTATAATCTTTGAATTTATTTACCTGTTTTTGTTCCTGTCTGCACTTAGTGCACAAAGGATGCCAACAGGCAAATGTTGAGTAAAAACTACGGAATTATGACTAAAGATGTAAAGTAAAAATAATTGCTAGTACAGCCAAGGCTGCAACTCCCCGGCTCCCAGATTTCCCCTTGCCAATTGTGACTCGGAGCTTTGGTATAAGATAAATACGCATCTCATCACCAAAAGTTATCTGAATAAAAATAAATTATTCACGCATTCTCGATCACTATTCCCCCATGTAAAGAACATACTGTTGTTCCTGACCACCGGGGAAGTTCTACGCCTTTGCTTTCCTTCGCCAAGCTGCGACGATACCTCCCATCAAGCTGAACGATATCAAAGGATAGAGATGATCAATAAGGCTGAGTTCGAACGGTCTGAGGCTGAACGCATAGGTCACAGTGCCACTTGCGAAGACAAAGACAGCCGAAATCAGAAACGCCCACTTTAGGCCGCCTCCGAAGGTCATTGCCCCAAGCTTCGGCAGAAGATAGCTCAGAAGTACTGCAACCAGAATAGCACACACCACCGCTTCAACGTAAGGCATCGGCCCAGCATGTGAGGAGTCCAGCATTGTAACGTGGCTCAGCTCCATCCATTGCAGCCCCCACACAGAATACCAGGCCCCGCCAAGAAGCATGTGTAGAATGACACACACGAGCACAGCCAACCAGTTTACACGGGTTTGTTGCATAGACGGCCTTTTGTGATCTTACGGAAGTGATATCGAACAAAACAAGATAGAGCAAATCGGACACGAATATAAGATATAGTTTGCCCAAAAACAAGGCCATTTCCCTGGTGAAGGCATAAAAAACCCGGAATGACTTTCGTCATCCCGGGCTGTTCCATGAAGCCAACGAAGTTACTTCTGGACTACCACTCGCTCTGTCATCGTGCTAAGACCATCGCTCACTCTCAGGAAATATGGACCTGAGGCAAGGTGCGTGGCATCAAACTGCACTTCATGCGTGCCCTTTGAAAGAACTCTGCTATCCATGATTGAAGAGACCTGGTTACCAAGTGCATCGAACACAGCTACAGTCACTACTGCTGTTGCTGCTCTGACGGTGACAGCGATCTTTGCAATCGACTTCATCGGGTTCGGCTCTGGCTGGCTGATAGTCAGCGAGGTGAACGAACCACGCAATGCTATCTGCACGACCGAATCCCCGCACAACTTCTGGAAAGCGAATTCGCCGTTCTTTTGAGTTGTGGCGATATAACAGAGTGGTTGCCCGCTCTTATCGTTGAAGCTGACGCCGTTCAGCGTGATGGCTGTTGAAGCGTTTGTATCAAGCATTACAGTAAGCGAGAGTGTCGCAAGCAGCGTCTCGTTTGTCAGTGGGTTCTGACTCGTCGCATGGAACGTATATGTCTGAATGCGGGTGACAGGGTCAACCGCACCGCCGCCTGGCGTAATCGTTATACCATTCGGGGCGGTGGTTAAAGTAGGATTGAATCGGAATGCATCCTCGAACCAACTAACCGAGAAATCATAGCCATAGACCTCGTTGGTCGCTGTCTGGAATGGCTGGCTGATCACGATCGGTACAATCACAGGATCACCCGCATGCCCCTGATACGTCGTGTCTTTCAAAATGCTGCCAGCACCAGCGATCTCAGAAACATTCGACCCGATGCCCTGCAAATGCGCCAGACGTGTATCTGTCACTTTCGAGGAGGATGAAATGAATGAAAATACGAGACCCGCATCGCGAGCACCGGTTGCTGTCGGTGTAAAGCGCACAGGCAGTGTCAATGTCTGACGCGGAAGTACCGTATCGGGGAAATTCCCAGCCGGCGCTTGTTGGAAATCACTTGCGCTATTCCAGCCATTAATATTCGTAGGTATTGCCGATAGGATAAAGGCAGTATCATTTGAGCTAACATTGGAGAAGGTTGCCGTCAGGTCCTTCGACTTGCAGGTATAGACGGTTTGAAAATCCGCACCCTGGGCAGTGAAACCAGTCGAACTCGAAGCAGCTCTCATGCCCTGTGTCTGAAGTGCTGTGCAAGTATTTCCAGTCGGATTGACTGTTGCGATCGCATCATACTGCCGTGCCTGCGCACCTGCAGTGAACGTGATATTCTCAATCATTGAGGCACCGGGAGCGAGCGTGTAAGCCTGGGGCAGCACGTTGAAATTCGCTGCGTCAGCTCCGCTAACGACTACTGAAGTAATGACAAGATCATCGTTGCCGTCGTTCTTCACAATGAATGTGCCTGTAAGCCCTTGATTGATCAGCGTCGTACCAAGGTTAACTGTTTGTGTTGCCCCAGGCGTCACGGTAAGAAGTGGCGATTTGCTATCAGCACTGAGCGTGGCAGTTAGCAACGTTCCAGATCTTGTGTGAATGTTGAGCAAGGCTGTGCGCACTCCTGAAAGCATACCCTTGACCATCGGATCAAACTTAATCGTATAGAAGACGCCAGGTGCTGGCAATTTGTCCAGGATCACCGGATATGTGCCATTGCCAGGCGTGAATCCAGTGATCGAGAAGCTCGGTGCATCAGCTCCTGAAATGTCCGCACTCAGGATCTCATCGGGAAGTGCTTCAGGATCGTAAACAGTGTCGATGATCGTCGGGGTCTCTCCGCAATGTGCGAGGAAGCTTTCGGAGTATGTAGTTAACCTTGCTCCAGCTTTGAACGAGCGACCGATCAACAGCGAAGTATCTTTTATCGAATGGAGATACTTTGTTGGGTTGTTCGTCGAGAAGAGATCTGTCGTCGAGAACGTCCCCGAATGTGTTGGATGGAAGCATGCATTCAGCGTGATCGATTCACCAGGCTGCAGTACGATTGGGTACACCGTCGGCGGCGTGGGCGTGACGGAGAAGTCGGCAGCATTTGGCAACTGGTCCTTCGTGATGCGAAGCACGGCCGTGCCACGATTCGTGATCTTAAGTGGGAGGCATTTCGATGATCCCGAATCAACAATACCAAAATCAAGATTTTCCGCGTAAATAAGCGGCGTAACTCCCAAACCCTTCAGCGGTAAACGTTGCGCCGGACAATTGGAGTTGAATAAAAGGGTATCGTAGGATGTGATTCCCGTATCACTCGGTGCATAGCAAACCGTTAGGGTTGCGCTCTCACCAGGATTCAAACTCTTCAAGGTGTTTGGAGTAAACGTAAATGTTCCTCCCTTTGCGGTACCCTGCAGTTGAAGATTTGTCAGATCGAGCTTGCCGTTTGTCTGCACATTCTTGATCGTGATCGTCTTGCAGCTATCCTGATCGAGTGTTACTGGAGTGAACACATAGTCCGGGGCTGGCGTGAACGAGAGCTTCGGCGCGGCGTAAGAGTACTGATACACAATGCCATTTCCGGCCTTATCAACCGTGTAGACCGCAGCATATGCATCCTTGGTCGGGTCAATGATCGTCAACGAGTAATTCGCAATGGAGTCGCCCGGGTTGAATAACGGATCCAGCGTAAACGTGTAATTGTACGAAGGAATATTCCAGCGAGGATCGTTGGGCTCGGTGATGAAATCGACTTCGGCAATGCGCGTATCTTCAAAGGAAAATTCTGGAATGTGCCGCACCTCTCGAAGCTTCACCGTATAGTTACCGCAATTTGCGATCGTATCCTGTAACGGCGGCAGGGTGTCTGGTGAGGAAATATTCAATGCCATCCCCGTTGGCCAGCCATAGCCTTCGTACAGGCTAAAACCATACTGATACATACCAAACGGCACGTTGGCAGTAGCGATATACGTATTCGATCCGCTGGGCAAATGAACTCTCATCGCCGCCATGACCGGGTTTGTATTCGTGAACGTCTGTTGCCCTACCGCTCCGAACGATGGGAGCGACCTCCCATTGATCTTGATTGTATAAAGTGAATCGAGCTGCGAGATGACGGTAAGATAATTATTGAATGTGCCATTCTTCGCCGGAAGAGGCGTACGGAAGATCATTCGCTTCTCAAACTGTTCCTGCGGCGTCATGAGAATCATGAATGGATCTGCGGTTCCTGGGTCACCCTGATATCCCTGCGAGTAGGAATATTGAATGGTCAGGAATTTCTTATGGTTGATCGAAGTGAAGACTTCCGGCGAAGTAACGGTTGGCAGATCTGCCCATTCGCCGGCATTGAGTTGGAACGGTCCATTGCCGTTATAGGTGATCTGGTTTCCATCCTCACCAGAGAGCACACGCAGGTAATCACCGCAAATGAGGCGGCCTGCCATCGGCATATCAAAATATTGTGTGCCCCACTTGTCAATCGGTGGGACCATTTCGAGTAGGTGATCGGCGGATGACATACTAACGTCGATCGGCGAAATCTGATGACCTGAGAGCAGCGCGATCGGATGATTGCTCGTGACGAGCGAACCCGTAAGATCTTCGGTGCCAATGTAATTGCCAGTGGACTGCACCATATAGGTCTGGCCCTTCATTAGTATGGCGCTCCAACTATCACCTGGATTGTGGCCTGCGGTGCCGTTTGGTCCGCGGGTGTGCGCCTTCGTCGTAAAATTAACTACAGTGTTGTCCTGTGTTGCCACGACAACATACTGCCCAACCGTCGGGGTACCAGCGAAGGAAGCGTCGTAGTAATTAACGGTATAATATTGCGTGCCCAGGCTTGAAGTAGGCAATGCGAGAAACCCGTCTGGCGAACCCCCAATAAATCCTGCCCCCCCGTCCCAGACATCATACCCATACATCGTAAGCGGTGCAGTAGAAACCACATGAATTCCTAGGTCAGCCGCGGTTTCGGTATTACGCGTGACGCCCGCACCATTCAAATCAACGGTGATGGCGGTGTTCGGAAGCATCTTGATGGACTGCGTCGAATTATTGACCGTCACCTTGACTAGATTCGAAGTCCCGGACGCAATGAATAGCTGCGTTACGTTTCTACCGCCAATAAAATTGGGCATAAACGCAACCCAAAAGTCCGAACCGGAAGAGTTTACTCCCTGGGCGACAGCACCATCAACGAACGATCCAACAGCAACGATGGATAAGATTGCACACTGCAACCATCGTAATGACGAACGCAAGATCACTTTCATATAGCTAAAAAGTTTTTATCAAAGACCTATGGCTTGACGGAACGAGGGCGAAGTAAAAACACTCGCACGATAACGACTCTTCTGGAACGACACACACACTCTACAACCATCGCCAGCTCTCCTAACGTAAACACCGGAAAGCCCGTAGAGATACAAGTGTAACTGAGCAAATCTGTCCAACATTCCGGCTCTTGCTGAAAGACACACCGATCTGACGTAAATTCGCGGTTGAATCTGGATATATCCAAGCCTATGAGCCCTATCATTGACCCAGGATCCGCACTTCCGGAGATCGTCCTTCGGAGCACTGTTGTCTACCTTGCCATCG
>Ga0207148_1012_pt1 | contig 53867 bp, 48 predicted proteins | sample Alteio_BWMinHeat_34_FD_153558 | JGI IMG/M metagenome (GOLD analysis project Ga0207148, IMG submission 153558) | Enriched cells from forest soil in Barre Woods Harvard Forest LTER site, Petersham, Massachusetts, United States -... | ecosystem: Environmental > Terrestrial > Soil > Temperate forest >... | reverse complement strand
CAACCCTGGCGGCACCAATCCGTTCCCGAGCAACTACTCATGCAACCCGTCAAGTATTGACGGCTTGGGCATCATGGACAGTTCCCAGGGTGGCGGCGCCATCTTCGTCCACGGCTGGGGACATAATCTACAGATCGCCAACAACTGGATCCACAACAATGCCGGAACACTTTCCGGCGGCGTCAATGTCGGTCAGGGAGAATATCCTCCGGCTTACCTCCAGGGGAGCGCCACCAATGCCGCTCCCGGCTCCTGCGAGGATAGCCCCATACCGAATGCCGTACTGCCGTACTGCCAAAACGTGAATGTAAACGTTCATAACAACAATATTTCGTTGAACATGTCCACGGGCGACGAATTGTTCTCCTCCACGCCCGCTGGGAATGGCGGGGCCAGCTTCTGCACCGGCTCCGACTACTACAAGTTCAATTACAACTGGCTCTGCGGGAATATGAGCAGCGGAGACGGCGGCGGCTTCGGTCACATTGGGTTCAGCTACAATGGCGACATCGAGCACAACACCATCATATTTAACCAGAGCCTGAACCCGACGATCCCAACCAACGGAGGCGGCCTCATGATCATGGGCGCTCCCGATGCCGACCCCATTTGCAGTGCCGCCAACATCAATCTCGACTTGGATTGCCTGCCGAACCCGGCTAACTCTGTCGGGCCAAGCGACGGCGCAGGTCCGGGCCTGGTAATCAACGCGAACCTCATCATGGGTAACGCTGCCGAGGCTGGCAGCGGAGGCGGCATCGCTTTCATGCAGGTGAACGGGTCGGATGTGGTTGCCTTCCCCACGAATCCGAGACAATGGAACACGGTGACCGTCACCAACAACATCATCGCTGACAACGTTGCCGGGTGGGATGGCGCCGGGATCTCACTGGCGGACTCGCTCGCGGTAGACATCATTAATAACACGATTGTTTCCAACTCGAGCACCGCAACTTCCGGGGTTCTCTTCAACACGATTGGCGCTCCGATGGCCAGCCAACCGGGATCCAATTGCACGACATCGTCGACAACATCGTGTCCCCAGCCCGGCGGAATAGTGACTATCCAGAACGGCGCGGTTCTCTCGGCAAATATCGCCCCGTTGACGGTCACTTGCCCCCTAGGTCACTTCACTGACACTGCTATTAACGGGAATTGCCGGACCGTCTCGGTTCCGAAGCTGGAAAACAACATCATCTGGCAGAACAGCTCGTACTACATCGGCGTGGGCGCTCTCAGCGCGAATTTCCAGCAGAATGTGGTCTCGCTGTATAACGCGTTTACCTCGACACAGGCGCCGAGCCAGACGACAACAGGCGCTTGCGTTGCCCGCAGCTATTGGGACATCGGTGTGCGCGGCGACACGGGACCGACCAACCACGCTTCCGGGGTCACGCTCACCGCGACGGATTCGGTGCTGACGGCCGGCGGCTCAAGTGTTAGTGGCACAGGTAACACCACAGGCTCTCCAAACCTCATCAGTCAGTACTGCGACGGCTCGCGGACGCCTCCGGAATTCAAGGCTTCGGGCTGGCAAGTGCCGCCGGGTATTTCGGATGCGATCGTGCCGAACCCAATCTTCAGCCTGACTCCGATTGCTACGGTGGACGAGGGCAACAACTGGATCAACATGTCATGGGGCCCACTGTCAATGGTGAACCCAGTTACCAACGTAGTTCTCGGTAACTACGCGATTGCGGCCGGATCCTCGGCGGCGGGCAGGGTCACGAACGGAGGCGGTGGGACAAACTTCACTGACGCTCCCGCATACGACTTCTTCGACAATCCGAGGAAGAACGCAGGCAATAGCACGGATGCCGGCGCGGTCAGGTTGGGAGGCGCTGCCGGTCACTCACAGTTCACTGTCTCACCGTCGACTGTGGACTTTGGTCTCATCCCGGTTTATAGCGCGACAACGGTGGATCAAGACATACAGGTCACTAACTCGGATATCAACCCGTTGCCATTCAACAGCGCCGCGCTTACGTGCGCGGGTGTGGGTGGCGGTGGTGTATGCTCTCTGGCGAGTTTCACCATCGCATCCAATACTTGCGACGGCACGACAATTGGTGCGGGACAAACCTGCGTGATCAACGTGGTCTTTGTTCCCGACAGCACGTCGCACAACATGAGGCTTGCAAATCTGATCGTGACTGCGGGCGGCGTCAGTCAGACTGTCTCGCTCAGCGGCCATGACACTTTTGCGGTCCTACATACCCCCATCACATGCACGCCGTCGTTGGTGGGAACTCCGACGCCCAACCTTGCCGCAGTGACCTGCACCGCGACCATCACCAACATTGAGAACATCTGCGTCGCGTCGATAACAGCCAACACCTGCCCGGCGGGTACCCCGGCGAATTCAAGTCCGGATGCTGGGCCCTTCACCCCATCACTCATTACGCTCACACCTGCCGCGGGCACGGCGGGCGGTGCGGGAACTTGGACGCTCGGTGGGACTTGCGCGGTTGGCACCCCCCTGAATGCAGGAATCGTGACGCCAGGCTCGCCAGCCACGCCAGGCGGGAGCTGCACAATCACGGCGACCTACACGCCACCGGCGGGAGCAACGGCAACAACACCGAACCTGGCGGGGCGTGCAGTCCTCACCCTATATGGCTATGGCATCGACGGGCGTAATCCTGCAACTACAACGGCGAATGGCGCGTTCCCAATGACCGTCAACGCCAACTAACCACATCAACCCTGGCAGGGCGGCATCCAAATCTTTGGATGCCCGCCCTGTTCGGCGAAGTAAAAGTACTGCGACAAGGAAAAGCCATCAATGATTTACTTTAGAGCAATCTCAAAGACGAAGTGGATGCTGCTGGCAGGGGTTGTCGCCAGCGGCATTCTAGTTTTACCAGCAGGAGCTCAATCTCCTGCCCCGGCTGGGACAACCGCGCCGGCCGGGAAGCCTTCGGCTGCGGCGGGTGCCCCATTCCGAAACCAGCCAGTTCGGATCGCGAACCGAGCCAAGGCGTTTTACGGACTGGTGTGGGGAGTCGAAGCCCTTAGTGTCAAGGCCGTGGAGTCGGGTGAGATCATCCGGTTTAGCTACCACGTAATAGACGCGGATAAGGCCAAGCCGCTCAATGATAAGCAGGTCGACCCCGCATTGATCGCCCCCGAGAAGGGTGTCAAGCTGGTGGTTCCGTCCCTTGAACAGGTGGGGATGTTGCGCCAGATGAGCACGCCGATAGAAGGCAAGTCCTATTGGATGGCCTTTTCGAATAGCGGTAGGCTCGTGAGACGCGGAGACCATGTCAATATCGTAATTGGGCAATTTCATGCTGACAACCTCGTGGTCGAATAGCGTTTTCGGCTCCCCACTTCGCAGCCAAATCACGTGGCTTGCCCTACGCCCTAGAGCCTTCGATTCGAAATTTGGCAGAGCGGCTGCAAATCCGACCTGACAGCACCGTTGAGCTTGTGGATCGCATGGAGAAAGGAGGTCTGTTGCGGCGGGAGCGGTCTGTAGAAGATCGCAGGAGTGTGCTGGTGTGCGTCACAGCGCGAGGGGAACGACTTCTGAGCCGGTTAGTTCGGCATCGGATCGCTGAGCTTCGCGTGAGCGCACCCGCTCTGATTCGCGCCCTGAAGTCGGTGCTAACTGCGGCACCTCGCAAGCAGAAGTGATTCACCCGAGTGCGTACTAAGACCCTAGTCCTGCTTCACTGGTGCCAACCGTTCATGGCCTCTAACCAAGAACTCCGACACCGTTAAACGGGGTCAGGGAAGCTCGTTTTGGGGACGAACGGCTTCGACGAGGAGCCGCTCAAACGAGACCTGGCCCCCAAGCTTCTGATTGCCAGATTCCGGCCCTTTGATTTTTACGATAGAATCGCCGCCTCGCCCTAACGGAGGCAGTCAATGACAAAGCGCACGGGGTTCTTACAGCTTGAGGAAATACAGTTGAGTAGAGTCTGCGTATACATACCGGCATGGCCGGTTCGAATCGAGCTTCGGCCAAGATACGTTATCGGCTGAGGCGAATCACATCTCCAGGCCATTCCCGGTCTCGGTGAGTTGTTTTTTGAATCGCATCATTCTTCCCTGGACCAGTTCAAACCAGAAATACCGTCGCTGCTTTTCGGTAAGGTGGAAATTCTGCTTACGAGCAGCCCGAGATTGACGGCGAATAATCCAGGAATGGTGCTCGCGGCACAAGCCTTTAATGAGAGGCCCTCCGTCGTGGTATCCGTACAAAATATGGTGCTGTTCCGTTGCAGGCCGGGTGCAGCCCTTTACGGGGCAGACTTCGAATCTGTGCACGACTGTTTCCGCCAATTCCATTGGGCACGATTCTACTACATTCGCTCAGGCTTGCTGGTGGTGGAATCCGCACGCACTCGGGCTTGACTCCACACCATCGCTGGGATAAATACCCTGTCCCCGCTCTGGGCACCGTGATGGCTTTCAACTCGGAGAACTTTAAGGTCTAAGTTCTTCGGAACACGGTGCCCTTAGAATGATGTCCTAACAAAGCTTCTCCCATTGGCAATGCCCGGAGTGCGGACAAGACCCAATTAGCCCTGCGAATTCACGTGATGTCACCGCCGATTGAGTCTCGGGTCCGGGTCGGCCGGTTTTTTCGAACCATAGCAGCTTTCCCTTGGGATATTTTAGGCAGCGGATACAGTCGCCGGGCTCTTCAATCGAAAGGTTTTCAGAGGAGGGAACGTGCTGAAATCGGCAACGATATGCTTACTTCTTCTGGCGTTTCTTGGGCTGCAAGCCACGGTGATTATTTTCATCAGACAGTGCGAGAACAAATCGAGGGTGACCGACGCTCGAGGCTAGCTTAGCTAGAATATCTCGATTCGAAACATTCGGCTCACAAACAAAAATCCAATGAAATTAGCTGAATCAGCACTGCTTCTCACCAGGCGTGCGTTCCGTCAACCTACCGCCGATTCCTTTGCCGAGTTGACCTTATATATATAAAGGACCGACCTCCTGGTGTTCCGCCAGGAGGTCACCCGTTCCCTAAGTCGTTGATTGCACATAGATTGTCCAGAACCGGACGTTTTTGAACCCGCCGCCCTCATCGCGAAATCGGAGTGTTGGAAAACTAACGCATTGTGGATTCAGCACCTTAAAACCTCCGACCCCCTGGTCCCGAACTGAAAGACAAATTCACTAAGTCGTCGCTTTGGCGTCATTTACAAAATCTGGAGCAGCATGGAATTGGCCAACTTGGCCAACCGTAACAAGGCCCGAGGCAGTTTCCAGCCTTCTAACCCTCAGGTGCTCGGCAACGATGCTGCGCTCACTCATGTGGTTACGGTATGGATAAGGTTTTTGCACTGCAATTCAATTCGTCGTTGCCTGGGCCTGGCAGGCTCGCCGAGCCTCTGGGCAATTACTCTCCATTCGCGCTCATGTGGACATTTATGGGCTATTCCAAGCCGTACACAATTTTCGCGGGCGCCGGCGAAGTGATCGGAGGCGTGCTGCTTCTTTTCCGCCGAACAACCACTCTGGGCGCAATCATTATCTGTGGCGTGATGGCGAACGTGGTGGCGCTCGACTTCTCGTATGGGGTCGGATTGAAGGTTCTCGTCAGCCTGTACCTGCTGTTGGCGATCTTCCTCCTCGTGCCAGACTTGACTCGACTTATGAACTTCTTCGTGCTGAACCGGCCAACGCCCGCAGCGAATCTAGAGGGCCCAATCCGCAAGGACTGGATGAAAACGCAACGCCTGATCCTGCATCTGCCAGTCGTGTTTTTCGCGTTGTACTTCTTTGCAGGTCCCGGCCTGAACGGCCCACGAGAACGTGGCAAAAGCCCCAAATCGCCATTCTATGGTCTGTACCAGGTTGAAGCTTTCACGCAAAACGGAACACCTGCGACGCAGAATGACGCGAACTGGAGACGTGTGATTTTCGAGGGCAAGAGCGACATGACAGTCCTCTCAATGGACGATTCGATGTACTACTACGGAGCTGATGTTGACACTGCCAAAAACACCGTGACCATCTCAGGAGAATACGCTGATCCCGACAGTCGCTCGCAACGCAGCGCGGATTCTGACCGCAGCAGCCGTCTCCCGAAAAGCATTCTGACGTATTCTTGGCCCGATCCAGATCACCTGGAGTTCCGCGGAAACTTAGGCGGCCAGAGCGTCGCAATTGATATGCGAAAAATCGATTTTTCCAAATTCACATTGGTTAGCAGGCGCTTCCAGTGGATTCAGAACAACGGCCCATTCTATCGTTGAGTCCTGATATGTATGTTTCCGGAAGGTGGCTCCGGCCTAAAATCCCACTGGCGAGAATCCCTGCTCTCGGGATCTCGTCATCCGACCACGATTCAAGCCCCCTGCCCCGAAGATCGTGATTGTTTGCCGGTTGGTGTGCCATAATCAGCACCTGTGAAGGGCCGTCGAATAACTTGGCTCCTAGCTACGCTGCTAGCCCTCGGGGCGGCGAATGGCATGCCGATCGTCCCGCGTGTTCAGCGAAGTGCCGAAGTTTGCGTTACTGTCTGGCTTTCCGAGACGAAGTGTGAACAGCAGTCCGAAGAAGAGCAGCCAAAACCGGAACCCGAACTTCAGTGTCCCACCGCATTTCAGTATGACGTCCTCAAAAGCACCTGCGCATTCTGGCCCACCAATTATCAACGCCCGCCACCGTTCTCCTCACTCGCCTAACTGTATTCCGAACAATTGATTCTTCGTAGTAGAGGAGGATGCCGTGCGCCGATTCCTGCGATCTCTATTCGCAGATTCAGCTAAGTCCAGTGTCCCACTAATCAATCAGCGCCGCAGAGAGTTCACGCAACTAGGCGATGATGCATTGAGAGCCGCGTGCGCGCAGGCCGAAAATTTATTGGAATCCATCGCGGCAACGGCGGTCGTGGCTTCGCGAGTGCTAGGGGTAGAAATGTTCGACGTACAGCTCCAAGGTGCGCTGGCTCTCACAAGCGGCAAGATTGCAGAGATGCAAACAGGTGAAGGGAAAACGCTCGCTGCGGTCCCAGCAGTTGTCTGGTATGCGAAGGCGCGTCAAGGTGTGCACGTGATGACTGTGAACGACTATCTGGCTCGCCGGGATGCGCGATGGATGGGTGGCATCTATGAGTTCCTTGGGCTCTCTGTGGGTTGCGTCCAGCAAGCCATGGGCATCGAGGACCGCCAACGAGCCTATGCCTGTGACGTTACCCTGACGGCGTGCTCTTTGGCTCCTCCAACGCCCATGTCGATATCCGCAAGAAGCTCATCGAGGAGAACCGCCTCGACGGCGTCGTCTCCATGCCCTCGGGCGTCTTCCGACCCTATACCGGCGTTTCCACCGCCGTCCTCCTGTTCACCAAGGGCGGCACGACGGAGAAAATCTGGTTCTACGACATGGAGCACGACGGGTATTCATTGGACGACAAACGCCAGAAGGTCCCTGAGAATGATATCCCCGACGTGCTTGACTGCTGGGATCACCGTCGGGATTTGAAGTTCCAGCAGAAGCGCGCCCAGCGCCTGGCCGACTTGCAAAAGCAAATTGCCCCGCTCAAGTCCGACCGCCTCGAACACCACGCCATCATCCACCGGCTCAAATTTGAGGAGGTTGTCTCCAAGACGGCTGACAAAGCCCGCGCCGCCCGCGAGAAGGCCGAGGTCGAACTCGCAGAGCTTCAATCCCGGATGACCCCGCTGCAAACGGAGATCAACCAACTCACTCGCCAGTTCTGGGTCACCAAGGATCAGGTGAAGGCCAGCAAATACGACCTGTCCGCTGGCCGCTATCGACAGGTCGAGAACGATGACGACTTTTACGAAGAGCCGAAGGTCACGCTCAAACGGATGCGGCAACTGGAAGCGGCGGCGGCCAGCGAAGTTGACGGTTTGCAGGGAATGATGGCCAAGTCGTGAAGACGCGGGCGCTCCAATTAGGTGACGTTGTCCTGAGTGCTGACCCAGGGTTCGCCTCGGGCGAGAATCCGGCAAGTGGCGTCGTTCAACTCCGCATGAACAACGTCTCCACTGATGGAGCAATCGATTGGTCGGAGATTCGCCGCGTGCCCGCCAATGGGCCCAAAGCAGAAAAGTACGCGCTAGCTCCGGGTGACGTGGTTTTCAACAGCACAAATAGTCCGGACCTCGTAGGCAAGACAGCGCTGTTCTTAGGCTTCAAGGAACCGGTCGTTTTTAGCAATCACTTCCTTCGCATTCGCGTAGAACGTGAGGCCGCTGACCCGGGATACGTGGCTAGGTGGCTCAGTTTTCAGTGGAAGCGCCGAACATTCGAGAACCTCTGTACCCGCTGGGTGAATCAAGCATCGGTGAGGAAAGACGATCTGCTTGATCTCCAGATGTCGCTTCCAGAATTGTCCGAGCAGCGGCGGATCGCGGAGCGATTGGAGCGGGCGGACCGGCTATGCCGCACACGCCGCTACGCCCTGGAACTCACCGACACCTTCCTCCCCGCCGCCTTCCTTGAACTCTTCGGGGCTGGTTCGTTCTCACGCGTCGCCTTAGAGGAACTTGCTACAGACGAGCGCAATTCGTTCGTGAACGGCCCGTTTGGCAGCGACCTGCTCACCAGCGAACTCACGGATTCGGGTGTTCCGGTCATCTACATCCGCGACATCAGTTCGGGCCGCTACGAACGAATCAGTTCCGTGTTTGTCACACCAGCGAAGGCTGTGGAACTTCGCTTCTGCAACGCCAAGCCCGGTGACGTCCTTGTTGCCAAAGTCGGCGACCCTCCTGGAATCGCCGCCATCTACCCAGCAGCGGAGCCGGAAGGAATCGTTACCCAAGACGTGATTCGCATCCGTACGAACACCGAAATCGTTTCAGCTTTCTATCTGCAAGGGTTTTTAAATTCACGGCTCGCCCATCAGGAGATGACCAAAATCATGGTCGAGGGCACACGCTTGCGGTTCAGCCTGGGGCATTTCAAAGAGATCTCAGTTCCTGCGCCTCCGCTCGCCCTCCAGCAGAAGTTCGCGGGCCTGGTGGAGCGGGTGGAGTACCTGCGTACGGTGCAACGGGAGGCGTTGCGTCAGGCTGAGCACCTCTTCGCCTCCCTCCTCCACCGCGCCTTCAGCGGTTGACCGCGGCCCCCAATCGAGAGAGAGTGAAACCTTCTGCAATTCTTCGTAGACCTGGCTGTGAGCTAGCTAGGCCGGGACAGTGATCTCCGTAGGTAGCAGTGTCGTTTTCCATACTTCACGAGCCAAAGCGATTAGTTTCTCTTGTCGTTGGTCGATGCTCATCGCAGTCCATTCTTCGAAAGATTGGAGTTTCTCGTTGATTCGAGTTATTGAGGAGTTCTGGCCAACCTTCATAATTTCTGCGATGCTGCTCGTCAGGTAGTATTTGCACTTTCGATATTCAATCTTCTTCAGGTCGAAGAACTTGTTACTCGCAACGATGTTAATGGGCTTTTCCAATAACGCTAGATTGCCAAGCTTGATTTTGTAGTCGTCATATTTCGCGCTTGGGTTCGCCTCCGACCAGACTTCTGACAGAGAAGCCTCAGGGGTGTCGGGAAGAATATGCTCGATTTGCAGTGTCATATAGTCCGTGAGCGGGCCCGGCACGTTTAACCCTTTGTAAGCCATATCTACGAACTGCGTTAGCTTTGCGAGTAAATATCGGGTTCTGTACTGCTGCATGGAGTCGAGAGTGTATCGTCGCAATGCATCCGTTAGTTCGCGTTCTTTTGCGACCATGCCGCTTTGGAAGCGTTGGGTCACGAAGGCGTTCAGCTTCTCGCGCTGCTCACCTGAGTTTGTGGCTTGAGCGATGGTCCGAAGTTCGTCGGCCCAGAGCGAGAAACTCCGCTCCAATTCCTTCGTTGGTGTCTTTGTGAAGATGTAGTAGAAGAGAAAACTCTCCAACTGGCCAACGAAGTGGTCAAACAACGACTTCGAAAAACTGGTTGCCGCGAGAAGTAACACATGATGCAGACTGAAGGCGCCGCCGCACAACAGTCTTAAGTTGTCCATGGGCACGTTTGGCTTGCCATCGTTTCCGCGGCCCTCTGCAAATACCAAATAATGATCGACATTGCGTATGATCTTCCGCACAAAATCGAAAGGTTTGGTCGTGTAGCCGCATGCCATTGCATTCTGCTTATCAGTGAACCAGTCGTAAATCTCGTCCTCCCTGATCACAGCATCCGTTTTGTCGCCACGCTTGACACGAATCTCATAGTTGGCCATTAGGAAATAACGCAGGAACCGTAGGGGTTTTTCATTCGCTTGTTCCAATGGCTTGGTTATCTTTTTCCATTCATTTTTAAGCTGCGTGAATTCATCCTGCGGGACCTGCCGAAATAGGAGGTTCTTTAGCAGGTCCATTGGGTTTAGGACCGTACCTCGTTCGTTGATCGTCTCAAAGATCTTCAGTGCATTTCCAAGATCAGTCGAAATCTGTATGAACACGACATCGTTAGCGAGATAGCCCCAATACTTGCGGAGATCTGAAATATCAGAGTAATTTGAGGTTAGGTAACGATAGATCGTCTCGTAGGCACTGACTATCCGCTCCAAAGAACCGAAACTCGCGATCCCAGCGATGCGAATTCCCGCTCGGACTTCCGCTGGTTCAGCATCCAGTTGAACGATCTTAGTAACGACTTCGCCAGCGTTCTCATATCGGGGCTCCAGTTTCAGACTTGTCTGAGTATTGCCCTGAATGTCAACGTAGCTCGTCGAGATCAATGCGGTCAAAGCCTGGACCTGCGGTTGTCCGCGAAACAATTGCTTGAGCGCACAAAGTAAAAGGAAAAAAGTCGTAAGCCGCTGTTGGCCATCAATAACTTCAAACCGGGTCTTCTGTTCAGTGTCGGCGGCTGACACCAGCACGGTCCCTACGAAATACTCCCGGGCCTTACCGGAGTCGATCTGCTCGTCTATATCTTCCAGCAGTTGCTCGACCTCTTTCTCCGTCCACACATACTCGCGTTGATAATCCGGTACCACGTAAAAGCAGTCACGAAAAGCCTCTGCAATACTGTATTTGTAATTTTCAATCTTCGTCACGGACGATCTCCGAACGGCTTAGAAGATAGGCATCCTTCTGGGGCCACGGATGTTAGCTTCCGGCGAGTAGCTGCGCAATGATGGGTTAGACAGTAGCGACGTGAAACATACTAGCTGCGGCCCGCCGAAAACAGCTGGTTCTGGGGTCTAAAAAACCACGGAACGCTGCTCCTGTTTTCAGCACTTTACATTTCATCACACGAGGAGGTAGATGCTTTGGATCACCGCAGAAAAGAAACGCTGAAGCGAGCCGTTTCAAGCTCCTAGCCCTCATCCCCAACCTTTTTGGTGCACGACCATGCTCGTGCCAGCCCTCAGATTTCACATAGGCCTGCAACAAAATGGCTGTTCCGTTGCATTGTTGCGGAGCACCGCTCGCCAAAGGAGCCACTTGCGGGCACCTTCTGCTCATCAGCTAGTGACGTAATGTTGCATTTGGGCAATCGAACCTTACCTGTTACATTTTGCGCGGATATGCGTGCAGGGTGAATGGCGAACCCACAGTGACCGAAACCATCTCCTCCCCTAGGGGCGCAATCCTCGATGCCTGGTCCGATTCAGAATGGAACGATGGCGTTCAAATCGACCAGATGGAGGAATTAACCACCCTGGCTGTTCAAACAAGTAACAGTCTGTATGAAATCACGGTTCTCAACGGGCACACCGGGGAGGTGCTGCTGCGGGGCGGCGAGTTTTTCCCCGTGCGAACTCCTGTCCGCCTGGAGGGCAGCACGTGCGGCGGCTCGACTCTCAAGAGGCGTGGCATCTACGTGGGTCTGCGGATGGAGATCGTCCCCCATCCCGTAGAAGTTGTAAGCAGAGTGGAGAATGACCCAACGACGGGGAAAAAAGAAATTTTGCTGGGTCACAAGGTGATTAAGACCTCTCCGATTCATTCCATTGGAATCGTTGTCTGATTGAGCGAAACCGCGACACCTACGGTTGCAAATTCATGCGTCGCAGCAGGTTCTGGAAGCGCGGATCCGACCACAGCCGAATCGTAGACTGGGGTCGTGCCTACGCCGATTCGTGTCGCGTAGCCGCCTGGGACGAAGTGCGCGGGACGGTAGCGATATTCCCAATTCGCAACGTGCGCGGGTATGGCTTATCGCGCTTCATTGCGAGGCCGCTTGTTCGTGGCGCAAGTGCTGTTTTGTGTGCTTCCGAATATGGCTCGCCAAGACTTCTGGGATCTCGACCTGTGGGAAGTGCTTGCATCTGAAGATCTCAACCTCGATGTTAGCTCTCTGTGCTACATGGAGATTACCAATCATGAACCAAACTTCGCTGAAACCACCGATAGACCAAACAATCGGCCGCTTCGTGAGTTCCTCGACGTTATACGAGCGGTCCGTGACGCCGGGCTTGAAATAATGTCGGACCCAGGTGACGTAGTTTTTCTCCAGCCGCCGATGATAGTCGGCGCCAAGGGCATCCCAAGCTTGTGGGTTGCTGTTCATCCGATTGCGGAACCAGTCTTTGCAAGCCTGTACGACGCCGGCATCGTCCAAGCTGTTCATCTGTGCGAATCGTGATTCAATCATATCTGGCCATGCAACATCCTTTGTTAACGCAGCCTCGTGGACAATTCCATTTCGCACGATATCAGGATGGTCCGCCACCAAACTCAGCACTGCGTGGCCCCCTGAGCTACAACCATAGAATGTAGCGGGCGCGAGATTGAGCGATTTCACCAGTGCGGAGATTTGATCGGAAAGCATCTGGACAGTAACTTTGTCAAAATCTGGTGGCACACTCGACCGGGAGAATCCCGGCATATCAAACGTCAGCACGGTGAATTCGCCGGCCAACGCATCAGCTACGGTGGCGAAGTTTGCGCAATCGCCTTCGCCAGAAGGGATCAGCACGACTGTCGGACCACTTCCCCGCAATTCGCAGTACCACTGGATGTCAGACGCTTTGTGCTTGAAAATCTTTGTTTGCATCAACCGGAATTTCCTTTTTGGCTTTCAAAATAGCGGCATAGTACACCCGTCTGGCTTGGTCGCGACAGGTGAACGATTTATCATCGGGAGCACTCCCGACGGTCTGCCATCCACACCAGCACAGCCCAAAATTACTCCATTTGGGGCTTACTTTTTGCAACACCCCTCCTTCCCCAACCCGCTGTAGACGGATTCCGCTGCTGACCATCCACCTATCCCGTCGGCATCGGCACCAGCGCGAGCCTGCCTAACTCGCGTTTTTCAGGGCTGCAGGTTCATGCGGCGCAGCAGGTCGATAAAGCGCGGATCGGAGCGCAGCGGATCGAGGGTCGGGTCCACTTTAATGGTGGAAATAGAGCGGTCCTCATAGCCCTTTCCCAACCACTCGAATGCCTTGTCCTTCTCCCCCAGGCCCGCGTAGATTCTCGCCCTGTCCACGGCTGGAACATACTTCTCCTTTGAAAGTTCGGCCAATTTATCGAGCACCTTCTGCGCTTCTGCTCTTCTGCCTATCACCGCATAGGCGTATCCGAGGTCCGATAGTCCTAGTGGATTGCCCGGGGAGACAGCCAACAGCTTTTCAAACTCCGCCATGCCTTCCTTATACATGGATTTTTGAATATATGCATTGCCGAGCGTATCGTGCGCCTGAGTGAAGTTTGGGTCCAACTCCAGTGTCTTCCGCTCCTGCTCTATCGCTTGGTCATATTGCCGTGCCTCGTAGAATGCCAGTCCCAAAGACCGATTAATGATGAGCGAAAATGGATCAAGCTCCAGGGCTCGCTTGTTCTCTGCGATGGCTTCTTCAGGCCGCCCCATGCTCCTTAAAAATATGCCATACTCTCGGTGGGCGTCCCCATAGCTCGGCTTGAGCTCAATGGCTCGCTGGAATTCTTTTTCGCCGCCCGACCAATCCCAGTCATATTCTGCTTTGATATACCCTAGCGAGGCGTGAGCTTCGGCGAGCGTGTCATCAATTTCCAGGGCCTTCAGCGCGGCTTCCCTGACTCTCGGAACAGTCTCCTTCGGGGAAACAAAACCCAAGGGCGTAAGTCCGCCGTAACAATCCGCCAGACCGTCATAAGCTAGAGCGTAACTAGGATCTTTCGTGATCGCCTGCTGAAAGTATCCGATGCACTTGTGCATTCCCTGCTCGGTTGATTTCTTCAGCCAGTAGCTGCCTTTCAGATAGTCCTGATAGGCCTCAGGATTGGCGGTGTAGCTCTTGGTCATGCGGTTTTCATCTTCGCCGGTCAGGCGCATGCGCAGTGCCGTCGTCATTTCCTTGGCGAGGTCTCCTTGCAGCGCGAAAATGTCGGCGGCCTTGCGGCTGTATAGCTGGCCCCAGATATGGCTGTTGTCGTGGGCATCCACCAGCTCCGCGCTGATTTGCAGATCGTCGCCACGCTGCATCACTCGGCCTTTGAGGACGGCTCGAACACCCAGAGCCTGCCCAATTGTGTGGGCATCCGTGTCCTTGCCCTTGTACATGAAGGCGGAGTCGCGCGACATTACTTTGAGATGGGGCAGCGTAGACAAACTGTTGATCAGGCTCTCGGTGATTCCGTCGCCCAGGTACTCCGCGTTCGGATCGGCGCTGGCGTTCACGAACGGGAGGACGGCCACCGAGTCGATTGTTTCGCCGCCGCCCATGCGCGATCTGTAGAACCAGCCCGTACCCGCCAGCAGTGCGACCAAAACGAGTGCAGCAATCCCGAACACCGTTTTGCCGCGCCACCATGGCTGAGCTGGTGCTTCTGCTACTGGTGCGCCAACGACTGAACGACTCGAATCCGTATCGCGTTTAAGCCGCTTGAGATCAGCTCTTATATCCGACGCGTGCTGATACCTTACGTCCCGGTCCTTCTCCAGAGCCTTGTTGATGATTCGCTCCAGTTCGGGTGGCAAGTCAGGATTCAAACGAGTAGGCACCGTGGGTGCTTTGCTGAGAATCGCATTGAAGATGACCGCCGACGTATTGCCCTGAAATGGCAGCTTGCCGGTGGCCACCTCGTACAGCACCACACCAAAAGAGAACAGGTCCGTCCGAGCGTCCAATTCTTCTCCTCGTGCCTGTTCCGGCGACATATAAGCCACCGTACCCAGCGTCGTGCCCGGACTGGTCAGGTCCTCTTCGGAGGCTCCCTCTGTCGGTAATTGCGAAGCCGCGACGTTCGCTAGTTGCTTCTGTCCTAGCTGCACCTTGGCCAACCCAAAGTCGAGAACCTTGGCGTGCCCGCGATCGGTCACGAAGATGTTCGCCGGCTTGATGTCCCGATGCACAATTCCCTTCGCGTGCGCGGCATCCAGCGCATCCGCAATTTCTGTCCCCAATTCCAGCAACTGATCCATCGGCAAAGGCTTTCCCGTGAGCCGATGCTTGAGTGTCTGTCCCTGGAGCAACTCCATGGCGATGAAGTGCTGGCCATTCGCCTCGTCGATCTCGTAAATCGTGCAAATGTTCGGGTGATTCAGCGCGGATGCAGCAAACGCTTCGCGCTGGAACCTTTCGCGGGCGGCAGGATCATTCTCCATTTCTACAGGCAGGAACTTCAGCGCGACGTGGCGGCGCAGCTTGAGGTCTTCCGCTTCGTACACCACACCCATGCCGCCGCCACCGAGCTTCTCCAGGATACGATAGTGCGAGATGGTCTGGCCGATCATGGTTGAATCACTTATTGGAGCGGGCTTGCCAGTTGAGCACCACGGTGAGCCGTGGTGAGGCGCCTTCGTTCCAAGGGGCAGTCACCAGAAAACGCTGGCCGTCGGCGGTGGGCTGATATAGGAAGATCTCCGGAATGGTTTCCGGGGCGCCTTCGAACAGCACCTTGGGCGTGCCGGCCTGGATGCTCGCGTTTGATGCCAGGATGGGCGCGGCCATCATTTTTTGGTCCATAGATATGTAGAACAGTTCCTCGCCGTCGCGGCGCCAACGAGGCTGCGATCCACCCGCGGCGCTTACCTGCACACGCGTGCCATCCTTCGGGACGGCCTGAATGTAGACCTGGCTCTGGCCGGACTCATCGGAGGCGTAAGCCATCCAGCGCGAGTCGGGCGACAACTGAGGGAAATCTTCGTCGGCGGGTGTGTTCAGATACGGAACCGGTTTGCGATCGCCCTCCAGCGGCAGCAGCCATATATCTCTTTTGGTTTTACCGCTGCCCTCCGCGTACACTATGAACTTCCCGTCGTTGGACCACGCATACGGACCCATGTCGCCGCCCGTGCCGTGCGCCAGCAATTCCGGTTGGCCAGTTCCATTGGCGGCCTGCCAATATAGATTGCGCCGCGTCGAACCAGGAGGGCGGATCGAAAACGCGACGCGCTTCCCGTCCGGAGACCAGGCTGGAAAACCCGCAATGCTTCCCGCACCTACCACTGAAGTGAAGCGGGAGGTAGCATTTCGCGTCACGTCTGCCAGCCAAATGTCCGTTGTTCCGGCTTGTGGGTCGTTGATGGAAACGGCCACCATGTGTTCATCGGGTGAAAGCGCTGCGCTGCGAATAAAGCCGGTCTTAGCCAATGCACCCAGGCGCTGGCCGCTCCGGTCGAACCAAGCCAATTCCTGTTGTTGGACAGCAGAGCCAGATAAATAGACCAAGGTCCCGTTCCCCGAGACGGAGAAACCGGCGTGGGCAGCGTTGCCGGCAATGCTTACTTGCTCCGCCAGAGGAAACATCTCGCCGCTGGCTTGGAGCCGCTTCAAATTGAACGGCAGCGCCATCAGGGTGGTTCCGTGCCGGAACAAAAGGTAACCGTCGCGCCCGGGAGCGCTCGCGGGCACATAGGAGGCGCTGGACTGGTCGGACAGCAGACGAACCGTAGGCGCCCCGTCCAGCGATCCCACATAAATTCCGGCGGTCTCGGGTTTTTCGCTAGTGACCAGGTAGAGAAAGCGGCGTCCGTCCGGCAGATACTCTGGATACTTATGATTATCTCCCTCGACCGCAACTGTCACGGGGGTAGGAACGCCTCCAGCTGCCGAAACTCGTCCCAAAACTAGCGCTGAACTCGAACTCGTTGCGCTGCTTAGCGGGAAGAGGATGGTCCCGTTCGGACCCCAGGTTCCTCCCGCGTTGCCGGCAGCATCGCAAAGGACCTGGGCCTCGCCACCAGCCAAGGCGATCTTCTTGAGTTTTCCATCGGCGAAGAACCCGATGTAGGAGCTATCCGGCGACCAGAAGGGGTAAGTCGCGCCTTCGGTTCCTGGCAGCTCCCGGGCTTCGAGCGAATCGATCGGCCGGAGCCACAGCCGCCTGCGCCCAGGGGCGCTCATGGTCAGATAACGTCCATCGGGCGAAATCGCGAACGCACCCATCGCGAACGCACCCACTTGGGGGGTGGGCGACGGCACCTCGAATTGGGCCGCGTGCTGTTCGGGCGGAGGCACCTCGCGGAAGTGGACGAAGGACAGTGCGGCCAGCAAGAGCAGGAGGACGCCCGCCACCACGGGCCAAGCTAGTCGGTCGCGCCAAACTCTCGTCGCTGGAGCAGCCTGCATTGCACCCTCGTGTTTCGGTGCCGCAATCGCATCCTCAATCTCAATCCGAACGTCAGTTGCGTCTGAGATACGCTGACGCCGATCTTTCCGCAAGCATCGCCGCAGCAACACGCTAATAGCGGGCGGCGTTCCTTCCGGCAATCGATTCCAGTCGGGTTCCGTCTTCACTACCGCCGCCAGAATTTCAGTTGTGTCTTCACCCTCGAATGCGGGGTGGCCGCAAAGCAGTTCGTACAGCACGCAACCGAACGCCCAAATGTCAGTTCGTTTGTCTACCGACTTCCCACGCGCTTGCTCCGGCGACATGTAAGCCGCGGTGCCGAGGATTACCCCTTGCAAGGTTGCAGCCCTACTTAATGTGGGCGATTCCGATGGATCGCTGCTCACTGCATCGCTGGCAAACGCCTTCGCCAGGCCGAAGTCGAGTACCTTGACCTTGGCTTCCGCCGTCACCTTCACGTTGGCGGGCTTCAGATCGCGGTGAATGATTCCTTTCTCATGTGCACCTTCGAGCGCCTCCGCAATCTGAACTGCGATCTTCAGTGCTTCTTCAACGGGAAACGCGCCTTCACGCTTGATGCGTTCGGCCAAGGTCTCGCCAGCAACTAACTCCATAATCAGAAAATGAGTGCCGTCGGAATGCTCAAGGCCAAAAACCGTGGCGATATTCGAGTGGTTCAACGCGGCCAACATCCGCGCTTCGCGCTGGAAACGGGCGAGTCTCTCGGAATCATTCGCGAATGCTTCTGGCAGAATTTTGATCGCTACATCGCGCCCGAGCTTTGTGTCGTGCGCCTGGTATACCTCACCCATACCGCCAGCGCCAATCTGCATGCCGAGTTCGTAAGAACCAAGTTGAGTTCCAGCCTTGACGCTCATTGTTTCCCTGCGGGCACGCGGCGGCGGAGTTCGTCGAAGAAATTGAAGATGAAGTTGACCTTGTTCACCCCAGCAGCCTGTTCTGCGCCCGGGCCCTTCAACACGGCGAAGCGCTTGCCGTCGGGGTGCAGGTCAAAGTTATAGGTGGGCCCGCGGTCGGTGAACTGACCGGGCGACCAGAGCTGGGGCTTGTCGCCGTGGAAGGAATCGCCGGAAGTGGTGTAGGTGACGACCATTATCTTGTTGTCAAAGGTGCGATAAAAAAGTTCGTGGCCGTTGCGCGACCACTTGGGCGCTACGCCGAAGCCGGTGGAAATCTGCCACTTTCCGCCTGGGCCGGGAAAGGGCCGAACATACACTTCGTAGTTACCGGATTCGTCGGAGTGATAGGCCAGCCAACGGCCATCGGGCGAGAACGCTGGCTCCCGTTCGAGGAAACCGGTGTTCACGAAGGGCTTTGGCTCTCCGGGCTTCCAGCCGGACTTCTCGTCGCCTTCGACAGGAAGAGTCATGATGTCCCAGCCAGTGTTGGGGTTCAGCTGGTGGAACGCCAGGACCTTGCCATCGGGTCGCCAGGAGCGTGCGTATTTCTCGCTCTTACTCTCAGCGAGGCGCTGGGCATCCCCAGAGCCATCGGCGCGTATCCACCAGAGGTCGTGCATTCCATCCTTCTCTCTTGAGGAATAGGCGATCCGCTCGCCGTTGGGTGTCCAGACGGGGTAGCCGTTTGCCCCGCCAAATGTTAGGCGCGTAAGGGTATCGCGTTCCCACTCGTACACCCAGATGTCACTGCCCTTGCCGTCAACGATGTCCAGAGCCAATCGCTTCCCGTCGGGGGAGAACGCGGGATTGAAGTAGTTGCCAGGAGTCTGGCGGAGGGGCGTGAATTTGCTCTCGCGGTCCATCCAGTAGATGGAGACGTTCTGACCTCCCGCCCCACCCGCGGCATACACCAAGTTTCCCGTCTCGGAAAAGGAGAACTGGGCCCCGCCTATGCTGGAGTTGGCAACGACGCCTTCGAGTATCGGCGCGGGCTGGCCGGCGACCTCCAACCGCTGCAGATCGAACGACACGGCGAACAGCGTGCCTTCGTGCATGTAGACCAAGTGCCCGCTGGGTAGATACCGGGCATGGAAGCCGCCGTGCAGTACAGTCTTTCGCTGTACGGAAGCCATCGAATACACGACGATGTCTGCGTCTGCAAGGTTTGTGCCGGTGCTGGACGTGAATAGCACTGCCTTGCTTCCGGGCAGCATGTGGGGCCAACGCTGCGTGACCTCGCCTGCTTGCCTATCGAGCGTGGTCAGAGGTTGGGGCACTCCTCCCGCCGAGGAGACCTCCGATAAGGCCGACGTACTATCCTTGGTAAACACGATTGTGTCACCGTCTCCCCACGCCCCGCCACGGTCATCGGCAGCATCGCAGAGCGTCACCGCCGCACCACCTTGCACGGAAATCTTCTTCAGCTTCCCGTCGGCGAAGAAGCCAATCCACTGACCATCTGGCGAAAAGAAAGGGTTGCGGGCATTGTCGGTGCCCGAAAGCTCGGTGGCTTGCAACTGGTCGAGCGAGCGGACGTAGATGCGCCGCTTCTGGTCGGCACCCGTGGCGACAAGGGCCAGTCGCGTGCTGTCGGGAGAGAGGATTGCGGAAGGCCCGACGCCGGCGTACAGGCTTGCGTCCGCGCCGATTTCCGCGCTCAGGCGCACCGCTTGCGAAGGCTGCGCCGGTTTCGGTGCGCGCAGCACGAAGCCAATGGTGGATGCTGTTGCGATCAAGGCGAGCGCGGCCGCCGCTCCCCAGGCCACCCGCTCGCGATTCTTGCGATGCGCCGCGACTGGCTCGGCTGGCGCCGGCGCTGTGAGCGCCTCCTGAATCTCGATGCGGACATCGCCAGCGTCTCGAAGACGCTGAGTCTTGTCTTTTTGCAGGCAGCGCCGCAGCAGATCGCGAATTTTCACGGGAATCGCAGCAGGCAATGCTTGCCAGTCGGGTTCCGTCTTAACCACCACCGCTAAAATCTCGGTGATGTCTTCACCCTCGAATGCGGGGTGGCCGCAAAGCAATTCGTAGAGCACGCAACCGAACGCCCAAATGTCGGTGCGCTTATCGACGGCTTTGCCGCGTGCCTGTTCGGGGCTCATGTAGCCTGCTGTGCCTAGGAGCACACCTTGCATAGTCGCCACGGCACTCAGTGTTGGCGATTGCGAAGGATTACTATCGGCCACATCACCCGCGAACGCCTTCGCCAAGCCAAAGTCCAAAACCTTGACCTTGCCTTCCGGCGTCACCTTCACATTGGCAGGTTTCAGGTCGCGGTGAATGATGCCCTTTTCGTGTGCGGCTTCCAGGGCCTCGGCGATCTGCTTACAAACGGCGAGGGCCTCTTCAATGGGAAGAGCACCCTCTCGCTTAAGGCGCTCCGCCAACGTCTCGCCTGATACCAACTCCATCACCAGATAGCCCGTGCCGTTTGACTGCTCCAGCCCATGAATCGTGGCGATGTTGGGATGATTGAGCGAAGCCAGCATCTTCGCTTCGCGCTGAAATCGAGAGAGCCTTTCGGGATCGTGCGCGAAAGCTTCTGGCAGAACTTTGATGGCCACGTCGCGCCCGAGCTTTGTGTCGTGCGCCTGATACACTTCGCCCATGCCGCCGGAACCAATTGCTGCCAGGACTTTGTAGGGGCCGAGTTGGGTGCCAGTTGCGAGGGTCATTTCTTCAACCCAGCGGTCCAGTTGAGGACTACGGTGATGGGTCCTGATGTCGTTTGCTCCAGGATTGTGTTAATTAAAAACCGCTGGCCGTCAGCGGACACATCGTAGGCGTAACGCGACCCAGCCACCAAGTAGGTCTCAAACAGGGGCTTCACAGTACCAACATCAAAGCTTCCGCCCTTTCCGTTTACTGCCGCTGCCATCAGCTTGTTGTCGTAGGGATCAAGATAAAAGATCTCAGTGCCGTCGTGACGCCAGCGGGGAAGAAGTCCACCGGTCGTCGAAATCTGCCACTTCCCGCCAGCCCCCGGAAAAGGCGCGACGTACACTTCGTTCCTGCCAGATTCGTCCGAAACGTAAGCGACCCATCGGCCGTCGGGAGAGAATTGACCGTAGTGCTCATTGAACTTGGTGTTTAGAAACGCAAACGGTTTGTGATCTCCGGTAAGCGGCAAGACAAATAAGTCATAGCCAGTTGTAACGCCGAAGGTGCGATAGAGAATAAACCGGCCATCCGGAGACCAACTGAGAGGATATTTTTCGAGATTGTCTTCCAACAGAACTTCCTCCGTGCCCACTCCGCTGGAGGCCTTTTGATAGAGGTCGTAATGTCCCTTGCGATTGGAGTTGAAAACGACTCGGCTGCCGTCGGGCGACCAGATCGACGTTAATTGGTTTGCTGGGCCGAAGGTGAAACGGGTCCGCAGGCCGCGCGTCACGTCATAAAGCCAGATGTCCCGCGACTTCCCCGCCTCTGGGATGTTGACAGAAGCTCGTTTATTGTCCGGAGAGAGCACAAGGTCGCCGTACGGGAGCGAATCTCCCAGCGCGCCGGTCTGCTTGCCGCTGCGATCAAACCACACCAGATGAGAGCCCGCCGCTGTGGCTCCGGTTTGATAGGCCAAAACCCCATTCTCCGACACTGAGAAGACCCCGGCCGGATTAACGGTGGGAGTATTCACAATGTTTTCGGCAATCGGAAACGCATCGCCCGTCAGTACAAGACGTCGCGCGTCAAACGGCTGTGCCATGAGCATCGTCTCGCGCAGGAAAAGCAGATAGCCCTGAGAATAGAAAACATTTGCCGAATCGGCGTTGAACAGCAACTTACGTTCCGCCGAGTTGAGCGAACCCACATAAATTGGCCCGCCTCCCGGGCCTGTGCTCGCGCGGTAAAGAAAATGCCGACCGTCGGGCAGGAAGAAAGGCCGCATGTGGACGGACTCACCTTGGCCGAGAGTGGTGGCTGTGGTGGGCAAGCCGCCAGCTGCGGACACTCTTTGGAGTGGCGAAGTAGGTGTCGGGCCAAAGACGATCACCCCATCTCGATTCCAGGTTCCGCTGCGAGGATCTGGCGCGTCGCACAACGTAATAGACGGGCCACCCGAGACCTCGATCTTCTTGAGCTTTCCGTCGGCAAAGAATCCAAGGAATCGACCGTCTGGGGACCAGAAAGGCTGGAACGCCCCATCGGTTCCCGCCAGCGACTGCGCGGTGAGCGTATCGAGCGAACGAACCCAGAGTTGTGATTTGCCATCCGCCCTCGTGGCTACAATAGCGATCCGATTTCCGTCGGGCGAGACCGCCAGGGGACCGACAACTGCGCCACTGGGCGTAGGAGCCGACATCGCCAATCGCCCCGTATCTGGCGGGGAAACAAAAAAGCGGACGGGCTGTGCGTCTTGCGGCGGGTGCCGGAGATACGCGAGAGCGCCCCATTCCAGCGCCGCAACGACGACGGCAATCGCCGCAACGGACCAAGCGGCGCGACTATTATTTAGAGGATTTTTGCGCTGCGCCGCGACTGGCTCGGCTGCCGCTGGCGCTGTGAGCGCCTCGTGAATCTCGATGCGGGCATCACCAGCAGCTTGAAGGCGCAGCGTCTTTTCTTTTTGCAAGCACCGCCGCAGCAGAGGGCGTACTTCCATTGGAGTCGCAGCAGGTAACGCTTTCCAGTCGGGTTCCGCTCTTACCACCGCTGCCAGAATGTCCGTTATGTCCTCACCTTGAAATACTTGCTTCCCGGTCAGAAGTTCAAACAGCACGCATCCAAACGCCCAAATATCGGTGCGCTTATCTACCGCTTTTCCACGCGCCTGCTCCGGACTCATGTACGCTGCCGTGCCGAGGAGCGCACCTTGCATCGTCGCCACGGCACTCAGTGTTGGCGATTGGGAAGGATTGCTATCGGCCACATCACCCGCGAAAGCCTTGGCCAAGCCAAAGTCCAACACCTTCACCCGGCCTTCCGGCGTGACCTTCACGTTCGCGGGTTTGAGATCGCGATGAATGATTCCTTTTTCGTGAGCCGCCTCCAGCGCCTCGGCAATCTGAACGCCGACTTTCAGCGCTTCCTCGACCGGCACAGCGCCTTCTCGCTTGATGCGCTCGGCCAACGTCTCGCCGGAAACCAATTCCATCACCAGATAACTCGTACCGTTCGACTGCTCCAGTCCATGGATCGTGGCGATGTTGGGATGATTCAGCGAGGCCAGCATCTTCGCTTCGCGCTGAAAGCGAGCAAGTCTCTCGGCGTCGTGCGCGAAAGCTTCCGGCAAGACTTTGATGGCTACGTCGCGCCCAAGTTTTGTGTCGTGCGCCTGATAGACTTCGCCCATACCGCCGGCGCCAATCGCAGCGGTGATTTCATAGGAACCGAGTTTTGTGCCCGCCTCGATGCTCATTTCCTCAGCCCTGCGGTCCAGTTAGCCACTACGGTCATCGGCACGCTGGCAGTCTGTTCCAACTGAATGGGCATGAGGAACCGGCCGTCCTTGCTGACGTCAAACAAAACGTTGAGAACATTGGCGGGCAGGTGCGTGTCAAACAGGGGTTTCGGCAGGCCGGCCTCGAATTTGGCGCCGCCCTTCACGGCATCGCTCTTCACCTCGACCGCCATCAGTTTTTGATCGGCGCCCAGCAGTGTGGGAGTGTTGGTGACGCCGCCGATGAAGAACAGTTCCTTGCCGTCCCGGCTCCAGACCGGACGGCTGCCGCCATTCGTGGAAACCTGCCATTTGCCCCCTCGGGTGGGGAATGTCTGGACGTAGACTTCATCCCGTTTCGTCTCATCCGAGACGTACGCCAGCCACTGGCCATTGGGTGACAGCCTGGCCCAATTTTCGTTGAAGTCGGTCTGCAGATAGGGGAAAGGCTTCCGGTCACCGAAGAGCGGCAACACCCAGATGGCATACTTGGGACCGACTACGAGTTCGATGATGTAACGGCCATCACGGGACCAATCCTCCGGACGCTTGCCAAGGCCAGGATTGGCCTTATCCAGGGCCTCATCCTGGGCCACGCCGCTGGTGGCCTTCTGATACACGTTCGAACCCCCACCCCCATCTCGGGTTGAGCTAAAAGCGATGTGACTGCCATCGGGAGACCAGACCGGATAGGCGTTCGTCTTCGAGTTGAAAGTAAATCGGGAGGCGGTACCGCGCGCCAAGTCGTGCAGCCATAGGTCGAAGAATCCTGTTTGCTGATCGTCGCGGTCGGCCGCCACGGTATTGCCGTCCGGTGAAATCGCCGGCCATTGCAGGACACCCGGTGCGCCGAGTGTGCCGGTGGTTTTTCCGGATCGATCGAACCAGGTAAGCTGCACATTTCTTCCGCCTCCTCCGCCCGAGGTGTAGGCCAGGACGCCATTCTGCGAAGAGGAGAACTGGCCCTGAGCGGCAACTCCACCGGAGAAGTTAGAATCGACCTGTTCGGCGATCGGGAAGGGATCGCCGCTGGCCTGGACTTTGCCGGCGTTGAAGGGCTGAGCCATGAGGGTTCCTTCGCGCAGGAATAGCAAGTAGCCCGGTTGGGCATACACGGCGTTGGAAAGTGCGACCACAACCAGGCGCCGGGTCTTCGAATCCAGATCTCCGACATAGACCGCAGTCTTTTCTCTGTCCGTATTCAGCGCCGTGTACAGAAAATGGCGACCGTCCGGCAGAAACCAAGGGAAGCGATGAGAAGTCTCCGCCGTAGCTGAGTCGAGAGCAGTCACGGGGGTGGCAGTCCCGCCCGCAACCGGAACGCGGAAGAGACCGCCGGTGCTCGTGGGCGCAAACACAATGACGTCGCCCTTGCTCCAGGATCCGCCATAGCCAAGGGCGGCATCGCACAAAGTTAAGGCGGGGCCGCCAGCCACGTCGATCTTCTTCAGTTTTCCGCCCGCAAAAAACGCGATGAAACGGCTGTCCGGCGACCAGAAAGGTTCGTGCGCGCCCTCCGTTCCGGGCAACGGACGGGCGGCCAGCGAATCCAGGTCGCGCACCCAAAGCGTGTCTTTGCCGTCCAGAGTGAGCACGAAGGCCAGACGATGCCCATCGGGCGAAACGGCCGGAAGGCTGCGCGCATTGAACACCGCCTTTTCCGGAGGCAGCACGGACATTTTGAGAATTCGCGTTTCTTCCGTGGGTCCGCGGAAATGAACGAATGACAGGGCTAGTGTGGCAACAATCGCAATCGCCGTGACTGACCACGCCAGGCGCTCCCGATTCTTGCGCTGCGCGGCGCCTGGCTCGGCTGCCGCCGGTGATGTTAGTGCCTCGTGAATTTCGATTCGGGTATCGCCAGCGGCTTGAAGGCGCAGCGTCTTGTCTTTCTGTAGGCACCGCCGCAGCAACACACGAATTGCTGGCGGTGTGCTCTCCGGCAATCGGCTCCAGTCGGGCTCCGTCTTCACCACCGCGGCCAGAATTTCGGTGATGTCTTCGCCCTCGAATGCGGGCCTTCCGCAAAGCAGTTCATACATCACGCAGCCAAAGGCCCAAATGTCGGTGCGCTTGTCGACTGCTTTGCCCCGCGCCTGCTCCGGGCTCATGTACGCAGCGGTGCCCAGAATCACGCCGTGCATCGTCGCCGCCAGGCTCAGCGTTGGTGAATTGGAAGGATCGTCGTTGGCGGCGTCGCCCGCGAACGCCTTCGCCAAGCCGAAGTCCAATACCTTAACCTTGCCCTCTGGTGTCACCTTAACATTCGCGGGCTTTAGATCGCGGTGAATGATTCCTTTTTCGTGCGCCGACTCCAGCGCCTCCGCAATCTGCACGGCGATCTTCAGCGCTTCCTCGACGGGTACTGCCCTGTCCCGCTTGATGCGCTCGGCTAGAGTCTCGCCAGACACCAGCTCCATGATCAGAAAATGCGTGCTGTTGGAGTGCTCCAATCCGTGGATGGTGGCGATGTTGGGATGGTTCAGAGAAGCCAACATCTTGGCTTCGCGCTGAAAACGGGAAAGCCTTTCGGGATCATGCGCAAAGGCTTCCGGTAGGACTTTGATGGCCACGTCGCGCTCGAGCTTAGTGTCGTGCGCTTGATACACTTCTCCCATCCCGCCCGCACCGATGGCGGAGAGGATTTCATAGGGCCCTAGTTGGGTTCCGATACGCAGACCCATCGGGCCACTCACCTCAAGTGGTGATGCGCATTGTAGCGTACAGACTTGGGAACAGCGATTCCGTTCGCAGGAATTGCGCTACCGAAGCTATGGCTAAGCTGTGAGGACCGACCGGACGCGGTCTACTAACTCCGTGCCCGCTTGGCTCGCTTCCGCTGTCGAAAAATCGGGCGGTAGAAGCAAGACCTGCACATTCGGAACGCTCTGGCGGAACTTCTCGATCGCTGACTCGCTCGTTTGCATCCCGGAACCATAAATCACGATACGGGGCTTGGTCGCACGTACGAGGATCATGGCATCGGACGGGTATTTGGTCGTGAAGACTTCATAGCCTGCCCGCTTCAAAAGAACGTTCAGGTACGCCAGTAAGTCATTGGAACTGTCGATGCAAACGATTCTCGTTCCCGGTGTTCCAGATGTCTTTTCAGGAGGTGCCAGCGCCCAAGAAAATGCTTCAATCGCCTCTTTCTCCGATGCATATGTGTGGAACACGCCATTTAACTTCGTGGCTGTAAGGACCTGGAGAACAAATGGAGATAACTGGCAAAGTTTCAGATCACCGCCGTCGAACCGCAGCAGATTACGGAGACGAACCAGGGCTCCCAACCCGCCACTGTCTACGTAACTAACTTCTGCCAACTGCAGAACGACGCTCTTCCTAACGTGCGTAAGGTTTTCGACCTCCCGTTGGAGAGTGCGGACCTCGTCACCAAAGACGATATGACCCTGGCAATGAATGACAACCACATCTCCCATGATTTGGCTTTGCAGGATCAGTTGCATTGGGGCACCAACCTACCACAACGGCCTCGTTCCCGTATGCGTGGGCCATTGAGGCTCCGCCGGGGACAAAAGGCGTCCTTCGCAGTCGGAAGCTTCGGGACGATGTTCTGCTTCTTTCTACACCGCCCGTCCAGATCATCGATCCAAGGGTTTAGTTGGTTCTGGACGAAAAATGCAACATTACGTCGCCCGCGGCCTTGCTATCGACCGGCGTAACCCCAGAAAAATAAGTGCCAAGGCCTATTGAAACGCAACAGAACGACACCTTTGTTGCGTCCGAGGGCGAGCGAAACACTTTAGCAACGGGCGCTTGAAGATTAGACACCACTGAATAGGTCGGGTAAGGCCTTCTTTAATCCTTTGGCGATCTTTTCGATGTTCACCAAGGACACATTTCTGATTCCTCGTTCAACACCGCTGTAGTACGTCCTGTGTAACCCGCATCGCTCCGCGGCCTCCTCCTGATTGATCTTCTGCTGTTCGCGGACACGACGGATCGCACGGCCAAAACGGATGCGGATATCGAGCGGCATCGCGGGTGATGTTGGCGATTAGCAGCCGATGCGTAAACATCCGATGAGTCACATTATCATTGACTCCTGTTCTTCCGCGGTTCACTATTTGCGCCTTCGGGAAACCTACAGCCGAGACGAGGGTCGCCGATGAAATATCTCTATTCGGGACTGCTACTACTTGTCGCCCTAGCTGCGTCATTCGTAATGGGAGGGTACTTCTCTCGGGTTGTGCGCAAAGATGGACGGCGATACGTGCTGTATTACCACCCCGACAATTATCGTCAAGCATTCCTGTTGGACTCTGCCACTGGAACGGTGTGGCAACTTCAATATGAAGCGGTTGTGCCAGGCAAAGCGGACGGCATACCCGAATTCAAACGCGTAAGCGTGCAGGGACTTTACACGAGTTCCGAGGAACAAGTGCTGCGATCGCTCGATAAGGCGATCGGGACGGATTCAGACGCACCGCACAAGTGAGCTAAACCATTCGTGCCGATGCGCCTAACGCATGAACCGTACTAAATCCAATCGCGATCCCAAAGAAGAGACACCGTTCATGCATATTGTTGTGCGGCGCACTGACGTGGAGAAATGCAATATCGACGTTACACTCCGGGCCTTGAGCGTTCTAGTCGAGGACCGTGAAACAGCCCTTCGCTTCAGAGGGAATGTAAGCGTCACTTTCCAGGGGTACGATGATGATCCACGGGGCGTATTCCAAATTCTGGAGGTCCGTGAGTTTGTCGCTAAACTGAACGAAAAGTGGTATTCGTGGTTTTTTTTCATGACCAAAGATATGGTCATCAGCCCGCTATCTGTCATCGCACTTTGCTTGTGTCGATACACGAGATCATCGTTCGGATTATTCATCCCTGTAGTCCGAGATCTAAGAGAGTTCCTGTGGTTCCACTTTGGCGCTCTGCGAGGTCTCTGCGAAATGTATGACCTCCCGAAAGAGGAGACGGAAGGCGCTGTAAACGAGGTTCTCGATTACTTAGTGAAGGTAGGTTTTGTTGAAGGGTGCGACTCTCCACAACTGGCCCTCGCTTCAGCTAAAACCTGCACAGTGATCCGCTGCATAAAGGACCTGTCCATTCAAGGTTCCAGCCTGCTTTGACCAAACCAAGGAAATCGATACCAGCATGCCGGCAGGAAAGACGGTTCCACCGCCCTCGGCGCCGTCGGAGCTGGAACGCTTGTCAAGGCTGGCTTACGGAACGCACGTGCCAAGGGGACGGCTCGGACGGCCAAAAGTGGTCCTCGACGTAACGACGATTAGCGACCTGCGATCACAGGGACTCGGATGGAAGCGGATCGCAAGTCAACTGAACTGTGGGGTTGGTACTGTGCTGCGCGTTGTGGAGGAAAGTAAGCCCCAGTGATAAGCCGAGTCCAGCTTCTGAAAACGAACCAGCGTTTCACTTCTTCTTTTCGGGATCGCAAGAAGCACGAACACGGCATTTGTTTTATGCTTCAATCAAAGCAGCACGAAACTCCGGAATCGATTTGGTGAACGGCATGGCGTATCGCAGCGAAATCGACCTTGCCCTGAACGAGATGATCTCGGACGAGACTGGAATGAAGTTTCAGAGCCTCGCCGTAGTTCACGCTCAGAAGAAGTGGCCTCAGCTTGTGGCCTGCGAGCGCAAATGGGACGGAGGGCTCGATGCGCATGCAAACGGGGCGCTGGAGTCGGATGGCAAAGGCATTGGTTTGGCCTCTTCGATCGATGCAACCCTTAAGAAGGTCTCAATCGACGCGGAAGGCGTGAAAAAGCACTATCCCGACGTGCAGGTGCTGATTTTTTCGACGCCCAAAAAAGTCACCAAACATACGGAGGCGAATTGGGCCAGGGAAATTCTCGAACAATTTGGCTTGCGCCTCGTCGTCGTTTCGCGTGAAGAGTTCATCAGCTGGCTTCGTGCCCCGGCACAGTCCGACATCTGTCGCGAGCTTGGAATCGCACCAGCAATGGCACAGGAGCTGGAACCAGCACTCAAGCGTGCTCAGGATGCGGCAAAGGAAATCGCAGACGACTGGGATCGCGCATACCGAAAGGCTTGGCGGCCGCTGATTAATCTGAGCGCGGTTAAGCTGAATGACAGCGGAAATCCGGCCGAGGCAGTGACGACCGCTTCTGTTGGAGCGTCTCTAGCCGAGGGGCAGCGAATCATTCTCGAAGCGCCGGCAGGAAGCGGAAAGACGACGACACTTGTTCAATTCGCGCACCGCATTTTGTTCACGCAAGGGCTACCGTTTCTTGTGGATCTCCCTCGATGGGTCAGCTCCCACAGAAATATTCTTTCGTTTATTGCTGAGTACCCCCCTTTCGCGGAGCGAGGGCTCGACGCGGGCCTCCTTTGGAGGCTGCGTGGCGAGCAGCCTCTAACCTTTCTGCTGAATGGTTGGAATGAAGTCTCGATCGCGAGTGCGGAGGCGGCCGATGCGGCCGTGCGCGATCTAGAGCGAAACTTTCGCGCCGCGATCATCATCGTTGCGACGCGTACGCACCGCCTCATTCCGCCGCTACGCGGCGCGTTTCGTGTGGAGCTGAATCCGCTCGGACGCGAGCAGCGCAATGAATATCTTGACTTGGCGCTAGGAGCATCGGCGCAGGGTCTTAGAGTCAGGCTGGATAGCAGCCGGATACTGGACACTATTACGCGCACGCCACAAGCCGCATAATTCCAGAAAGTGCTGTTTGGTCCCCGACTGCCGTGACGCGGACGCGAAGGCTTCCGCCGCTGGCAACGGTTCCGGCAACAACTCTGGCACCTGCCGATTTCGATACAGGTTTGGACTCGCCCGTGATCATTGACTCGTCAACATCGGCGGCGCCGTCAACGACAACGCCGTCTGCCGGAACCCTGGCTCCAGGCCGAACAAGAACGATGTCGCCAACGCGCAAGTCCGACAGTGGAACAGATTCAATGCCTGAGTCCTTCACGTGCTCAGCGGTGTCCGGGAGCAGGGCAGCGAGTGCATTGAGTGCACCACGAGCTTGGGAAATGGCTCGCATTTCCATCCAGTGACCGAGGAGCATGATCGTTATCAGGGACGCGAGTTCCCACCAGACTTCGATTTGAAAGATGCCAAATGTCCCCGCGAGCGAAGTTCCAAAAGCTACTATTATCGCCAAGCTGATGAGTGTCATCATGCCGGGCTTGTGATCGGCCAGTTCGTTCCATGCCTCACGTATAAAAACTAGGCCACCATAAACGAACACGACGGTTCCAAGGATTGGGGGAATAAGTTTCGATCCGGGGAAGGAAGGCGCTGTGTAACCAAGCCGCGTTGAACGTCGGATGACCAAAATACGACAGGAATTGTTAGGGCTAAACTCAGCCAGAATTTGTCGCGAAACATAGCCACGGAGTGCCCGGCGTGGCGGTCGTGGCTCATCTGACCGGCGTGTGGGGCAAACTGTGCGTGTGCGTGATCCGTTGTGGCCATGGTGCGTTAGATGCTGAACAGGTAGGCCGCCGTTGCGGATTTAGCGGCGGTTGAATCTCGGGTCCGGGTTGGCAGCTCTGTATTCTTTTTTCCGTTCCACCAATCCTGTTGACGGCCTCGCAAGCATACGCGTATCGTTAGCACAACGCATCACCAAGGGGTGTTAACGTGACCATCGCTGAGCGGGACACGCGCAAGCGTCTACTCATCAACAGGCACATCGCCAAAATGACTCCCGGAGAGATTTCGCGTCGATTCTCTGTGTACGCTATGCTGAAAACGGCTTCTGGCAACGCCGGGAGCCACGCGAAAAGTAGCGCTGTAAAGGTCCACTAAGAGCAGGCCGCGTAAAAGGACACCCCACGCCATTAGCACGTGGGGCTGTAAAGTGGCTTTGAAATTTTAGATGCGACGGTGAATTGACGGTTGCGCCCTCAGCCAGGAACATTCAGAGTAAAACCCAGATGAAATAGAGCAGTCCGACATGTCCGACGAGCATCCCGGACATGGAATGAACGAAGCCATGTATGTTAAATCCGACGATCAAATGATGTACTTCGAACCTCTCGGAATGCAGGCGTACGGGCGAGGCAAAGAGAAGCTCACTTTTCAGGGTGCCGCCGAAGTCTTTTGGGAGATTTTTATCCGACCGCTGCAGCCTCGATAATTGCCCGGCCACTTGCGCTTAGAACGCTGGAGAGTCTCTACAATTTCCACTACAGTGCGCGAGGGCACTTTACGAATCGCGAAGACGTCGATAAGTTGGGCCTGGGTAAGGGCCGGTCGACGGATATCCCCAGCGGGAAACCCACGGACTTCCGGTTATGGGCCTGCCGTCGCATCTCAAAGGTGAGATAAAGGGCAACCAATCAAGCAGGGTATCGCTATAGCCTAATGAGAGGCGCCGAGGAATACAAGGCGACTCATTCGTCGCCGACGCCACAAGCTGCACTCGAAGAGTTGAAAAAACTGCTCAACTGGGATCTGCGACATCGCTTTACCAAATGTAGCGCCCGAAAGCCGAATTATAAAGCCAGGTTCTGTGAAGTCCGGTGGTCTCAAGGGGTCGACGCAGCCTTGGCGTGCCGTTTCAAATACCGAATGTCGTAGCTAATTGTAGCTAATCCCGTCGAGCCTTTCTGAAACCCTCAGTTTTACTGGCTATTTTGAAGCGAAAAAGTATGGCGGCTATCCCGCATACGGAATAGCCGCCATTGTCGCCTGGAAGACTTTGGAATGAATGACTCTTAGAAACTCGCCACCATGCCCCTATTGCTTCGCCAACGTGAGCGGGCCGCTATTTGTGACGGTTCCGAAGAGACCTCTGGAGGTCATGTCAGTTGTTCCAGACAGGGAAGTTCCACTCACCGTGCCATGGAACGTCATTTCGATAGACCCACCCAGTGGAAACTGATTTTGACCGGAGAACGTCACTGCATCTTTCGAAACGATGCCGGAGGTGATCGGAACTTGGACACGTCCAGCCTGTGGATGTGTAAAGACAAGAGACCCGGAGATCGCCTCGCCATTTTGGTTCAACGTGAGCTCCGCGGCTCCTTGCCACTTGTTTTGTCCGCCTGCGGCACTCGCCTGAATTGTTCCCTTCCACACTCCGGAGACATCTGGGCGCGAAACGCATCCGGCGGATGAAAAGAGTGCGAAAGAGAGGATGATTAAGACAAGCGACAATGGCTGATCGCGCATTTTTATTTTAATTACCCCGTAAGGCGGAATTTGATGCAGTATATAGCCGCCCAGCCAGGTAAAGCGTTGCCAGACCCGTAGGCTAGTGTCCTATTTCGGCCTAGCGCGAGTCTCATCGCAGCATCTTACCTCGAAAAACGTTTAACATTCTCGCCGACTAGGCCCTCGTCCCCCGGCCTTGTCGCAAACGCAACCCTGAATACCATCTACAGCGTCGCGTGACAGTCGCCGTCGGCGACCGCGATACGGTTCAGTCACAAATCGGCCCAAAAACGAGCTTGGCAAACTTGCTCCAGGCTAGGGACGAACCACAATGACGACCGATGATTCCACAAATTCTCTTCGGCTCAATTCTGTAGATCGGCACGGCAGACATATCGATCCAGCAGCACTTGCGGCGGCTGAGGCAGTTTTTCAGAGGGCGCTTGAGCTCGCCATCAATTTGGGGATCGACTATGCGGTTGTCGCAAATATGCTTGAGGAGGTTGCAGCAGAGGCCTCCTTGCAACTTACGTGGAGAGCCGGCGTATGTGAAGCTGAGCCCATCCGAAATCTGCCGGGCTATGTCTTCCGCGCGTTCGAAAGGGATATCAATCGCCTGAAGCGCAAAGAAATCGCGCTGCTGGACGATGACACTCCGAGATACACACTGGCTCAGAGATGGGTTGACCCGTCGCGCCAGCTGGAAATGAAGGTTCTGTCGGACGAGTGCTTGGCCCGATTCGACTTCGAGGTGGGAGACATATGCTCTCGATGGATGGCAGGGTACTCTTGGGACGAAATAGGGAAAATTCACGGAATCTCGGGACATGCAGCGGAGCTAAGATTCTGGAATGCGGTACGACGCATGAGAAAACAACTCGCCAAACGAAAGAAATCATTGCTACGCACGACACGGACCGATCCGAATGAGGAACTGAAGCCGGCGATGCGAACCGATGCCCAGAAAGAAGAGACGTCAGCCTGACGATTTTAACGAAGAGGAATTCCGCGGCTTCCTCAACACGTATCTCTCAGAAGCCTTTCCCAACCGTCAGCGTATTGGTTGCCCCCCAGATTCCGACCTCCAGCGCATGGCTGAATGTCCCGTGGAGGCCCGGGACGCAGAAATCAGCGAACATTTGACCTATTGTTCGCCTTGCTTCAGACGCTACATGGAGATTTTGGCTGGCCTGAAACGCAAAGCGTGATGGCCGGTCTGAGGTGACCATAGCGAATTGTACGCCGGCGATGCGAAAGGCTTCCCACCATGAGGGCGAATACGCCCAGCGGACTGCAAGCCAGATCCTCAGCGCAAACTCAAAGGTTTTCTTCGGCGCCTCCAATGCTCGCTCCGACCAAGATCATTCGAGTCTCACCATGACGGGTCGAGGGAAATTTGCCTGCCACCTTCCGCGACGTTCATCGTGGCAGCCGATATGGGTGCCAAACTTTCTCGAAAATTCTTTGAGAGTTTTTCCCGAAAATTTGCCTCATATATAGTGAGGGGGAAAATTCGAAATGGGGCGGTCGGAACGACATCGAGCCGACCAGCATGAGCGTCAGTCCGGCTGTCCGCGAGCCCCCTTCAGGAGACAAGTCTCAATGCAAAAGGAGAACAATTGCCGATGTGTCGTCTGTGATGTTGAGCGAAGTCTGCTCAATTCGCTAAGCACACAAACAGCCCGAACCCACTTCCAAGCACTTGTCCGCAACCACTCAATTCTGAACCACTTCAATTCGCCCGCTGATGTGATCGTACAGTTGCACGAGCACGAGCGGACGGAGGCGGTGAATCACAAAGCTTGGAACGGAATCCTGCATGCGCTGGTTGACTCCATCGCGGACAGGACTTTCGAAGAAATCGGGCAGCAATTGCTCCTCCTGGCGTATATGCCCGCTATCCACAAGGTTTATCGGGAAGCTTGCCAAAAATTTCCTGGGCTGTGTCCCGAGGATATCGCGCAACAGGCGGCCTTGTGCTTCCTGGAAACTGCGAGATCACCGGAGATGCAGTGCCTCAATGGGCATTTGCCCAGAGCATTGGCCATAAGGTTTCGCCGACGGCTCTTTCGGTGGGCCATCGGCGAACTGCGGCAATCGCTTCCATTGGAGGAGATTGCTGGCAACATTCCAGAAACCCGTGCGCGCAATATCGAGGAAGGCGTTCTCCTAGAACAACTTCTGTCGAAAGCGCAGCGTATCGGCATCCTCTCGACGGGGGAATGCGAACTCGTTCGCAAGTTCCATTGCGAAGGGTTCCAGCCCGAAGAACTGCGGGAGGGCAAAGATGGCCCATCAGCCATCGCGCTCTATTACCGCATTCAGAGGGCGGTGCATCGCCTGCGTCGCGTCGCTGCAACCGGTTCGGCGAGGACGAGCAGTATTCCACGGTCTCAGGATGAGAACATTCATGGAGAAAATTCTTCTCAATCAAAAAATCTTTCGTCAGAGGCGCTCGATTTCTCCGGGGAGATGGGCATTAGGAATAGTGAGAAGGGAAACTCACCGGAGCCAAGCGACCGGGGGCCGCAGGTCGAATCTGACGTTCCGCCGATTGCGGCGTGACTCGGACCAACGAACTGCGAGACTCGGAAATAGAACGCTGATTTAACCCAACCGGGAGCAGGATTCTCAGCGAATTGCCCTGCTGCTGATCCTGCTCCCAATTCATTCGCTCCGGCAGATTCTCAATTTTGTTCTCAGAAGGAGAACAGCGATGTTTCGCGTCATCAGCCGCAAGCGGCGCATCGAATTGCCGCGTTTTGCTCGCGCAATCGTATCGGGTGTCGCTCCGTTGTTGCTTGCCTCGCCCGCCTTCGCTCAGATCGGCGGCGACCGCGTCAGTTCGTTTCTCTCTAATGCCCTGAGTTATGCCCAGAGTCTCGGCATCTTTGGCGCTGGATTCCTCGTCATTTGGGCCGTGGCGAACATCGCCCGCGAGCGGCCGAGCGGCAAGCAGTGGGCTGGTGCTGGCGGCGCGCTGCTCTTGTCATCACTTCTGCAACTACTTCGAACTTTCGCGGGCTGATCAGTGGCACTTCGACTCAAACCCGTTGCGCGCTCGCTCTCAGTTCGAGCGGATTTCTTTGGCCTCGAATTGGAGGATTGGGGGCTTGTCATCGCCTGGGCAATCGTCATGCGGCTGATTGGCGATCACATCCATCGCGTGTTCCTCAGCTTTGTGCCCGTCTCGACTGTGATGACCTATGGCTCGGCCGCCATTTTGGTTCTGCTGATTCGATGGGCGAAGCACGGCAAACCACGCGGATACATGGTCGCGTGGATTCAACGCTACTTCCGTCCAAAGGGGCACAGTGCGCGTTGCGGTGCTCCAGAATTCCCTTACCTGATCGAGGATGAACGATGATCCAGCCGCCGGTAATTCATCTCACCGCTGCGCTCATCGGCGCGTTTGCTGTCGTGATTCTCGCCCTCGCAGTTTTCTTGCCGCAGGCTGCCCCAGGACATAATCGCCCAGAGAACCGAACGGAAGACGAAGTAAGACCCTCCTCACTCGCCGCGCGGGTTCCGATTTCGGAAATCCGAGACGGTTTGATCGTGCGCCGGGACGGCTCTTTCTGTGCGGGATGGGAATGTTCCGGAGTCCCCACACAGTTTGCCGGTGTTGAGCGGCTGGAAGCAGTGAGCAGCGCAATCGATGCGTTCATCAAGAGCATCCGGCACCCAGAAATCGAGTTTCAATTCCGATATGTCATCAACCACGAGACGCCTCGGCTTCTTGAAGAACGGAAGCGGCTAGGCAATTGTGTCAATTCGCCTGCTGCCTGGCTCGAAGAGAACCGCCTCTCTTTCTGGCGCTCGGCCGTTGATGCTGGACAGATTCGCTCGATCCGGCTTTTGGCATTTCTCTGTTGGAAGCCAAGGCGCAGGTGGGAAACGCGCTCTGCTGCATCGCGTTTCGCCACGGCGCTGTGGCGAGGACTCGTACAGGAGGGCTTCGGAAGCTTCTCAACAATTCTACAGTCGGCGCTGAAAGAAATGCGCGAGAAAGCACTCGTGCAGCGTAACCGACAAGAACACAATCGCCTCGTCGCCGAGTTCAATCAAGTCCTTGAAACTTACCGCATCGGTCTTGAAGCCATAACGTCTGTTCGTCGGCTCAGTGAGCCCGAACTCATTGAAGTGGTCTATCGTGCTCTGAACCCTGCTGAGCGGCAAGTGCCGAAAGTCAACACGCAATGTACATCGTTCACAAATACGGACTGGTTTGAGGGAGCGCGGTTCCTTGATCTGGGTGGAGTCTTCAAGGCAATCGTAACGCTTTCGGAATTGCCGGAAGCCACATTTGCTTCATTGCTTCGTCCTCTGATTGCGCTTGATTTCCCATCCGAAATCGTTTTGAACGTGCGCGTCCCTGATCAGGCCGCAAAGGTCCGCAAGTTAAGGGTACTTCTCAAGAAGAGCCTGGCTTTTCAACTAAGAAAAGATGGCAGTCGCCGCCGCGATTTCCAGGCAGCCGCGCTTGAGAAGGACGCCGTTGACACGCTCGCTTCCGCGATCACGTCATCGCAGCGGATCGTTGAGATCGAACTAGCTGTAATTGTTTCAACTTCGGCAGTAGCGCGAACCTCCGCTGAACTAGAGGAAGCTGAAAAGGAATTGGCGCAGCGAGTCGAATCTACGCTGCAGGCCTTCGGTCAGATAAACGGCGCCCGCGGCTACCGGGAAGAGACAGCGGTGCTGCCAACGTTTGTTGCCTTCGTGCCTGGCATTCAGGGAGTCCGCAAGACAAGCCGTGAATTCACGCTGCTATCGGGACAAGCGGCCGATTTCGTTCCCATTGAGCTTCCCTGGACTGGAACCCACGACGGTAAACCAGCTTTTCTAACGAGGACACGTGAAGGTACCTTCCTGCATTTCGATCCGTTCAGTTCTGAGTTGCCCAACGGAAATATCCTCGTCACAGGTAAGACTGGATCAGGCAAATCGTTCCTGATAAAGCAACTCCTTCTTCAATTGCAGGTCCTGAACCCGCGAATCGCTATCGTCACGAAGGGTGCCGACTATCGCGCGCTCGTCGAGTTGCTTGGCGGGCAGTACCGAGAAATCAGCCTCCGCACCAACCTGGTGAAGAACCCCTGGGACCTACAGGGCAACAGCATAGAGCCTGACTCGGCACAGATCGCAGGTGTCGCCTCGCTTGCGTCCCATATGGCCGGCAAGACCGGCACAGACGATGCGATCACCTTGAACTTCCTGGAGAAGGCTGTTCGGATGACCTACGAGCGCCTTCTCGCCATTGGCAAAACGCCGCGGTTCTCCGATTTGAAATGGACTTTGGAGCATTACCCGTTTGAGAACGCCGTCATCGAGCAACTGACGCATCTGGTTGCCCTGAAGCTCAACCGCTGGACGGGTGAAGGCGTCTATGCCCAATTGTTCGACCGCGAAACGAGTTCCGAACTGGACAAAACCGAAGACGTCATTTGCTACGACATCGACGGCCTAAAAGAATCACCGGAATTGCAAACCGCTGTAGCGTTCACGATTGCGCGAGCCATTGATCAGCAAATTGGCCGCAAAGAAGCAAACCGCAATCTTCGTCCAACGATAGCCGTTTTTGATGAAGTGTGGGCAATGCTGGCCGATCCAGTGCTGGGCGCGCAGATTCTCAATGCATTCCGCACCGCCAGGAAACGGTACGGGTCCATCATTGCTGCGAGCCAGGGAATTGAAGATTTCGTGGGCACCTCCGAGTCACCACATACAGTGGGGCTCGCCATTTTGCAAAACACTGAGGCCAAGTTCCTCTGCGCGCAGGGAGGCGAGCTCTCGCGGCTGCGCGATGTCCTTCATCTTTCCGAGCCGGCGGTGGAGGCGGTCAAGGATCTGCGCAACGCGCCCGGCCATTTCGCCGAGAGCTACTTGCTCCTCGGCAATCACCCTGAATCAAGCACCGTACTCCAGCTTACGGCTACGCCATTTGATTATTGGGCCAGCACGAGCCATCCGCTTGAAACCGAATTCCGTCAGAAGTTTGCCAAAGAGCAGCCTGGACTGTCGGTGCTGGAAGTCATCTACAGGCTGGGTACGGCCTATCCGAAGGGGTTGGCATCACTGCCGTCGAAGAAGCAAAAAGAAATATATGCGACAACACTCTAAAAAGGCCGCGGTTCTCGCTTTGATCGCCACGCTGGCTCTGCTCGTGCCGGTCACCGCGCGCGCTTTTATAGGCACCATGCCAGTCATCGACTGGACCTCCGTGGTTCGTATCGGCCAACAGATTGGCATCTCCCGAGACACACTGAATACGCTCGGTCTGTATGTCCAGCAATACAACCGCGTCAACGCGGGTACTCAGGAAGGCGTCGGGCTGGTGCGCGGAAGACAACTCCAAGGAATCTTGAACCAGGCAGTCGGCAGCGATTTTCCACAATTTCAGCAACTGCAGCGTGATTTCACCACCACCTCGGTCGACCCTTCAACTCTCCGCGGAGACTTAGAGGGGACCTACGGTCCTGTCCCATCGGCGGACTTCCCAATCAGCCGCAAAAAGAGAATGGACGCTGCGGATGCTACGGCCACTCTGGGGCTTCTGGAAGCGTCGCGGGCGGAAACAGTTTCTCAGCAGGAAGAATTGGATGCTGATGACATCGAGTCGCGCGCGGCGGTGGCCAGCCCCGGTGGTGCGACTAAGCTCTCCGCTGCAGCCAACGGCGCGATGCTGCGGTCTCAGGCCTACGACCAAAGACTTCTGGCACGGCTGATGAGGCTCCAAGCCCTGAACATTGCGCGCGAAAACTCGGTTGAAAAAGAGCAAGAGCAGAGCCGTGAAGATCAAGTCACGGCGGTTTCTAACCTAGTCGGCGGCATGCAATTGTCTTACGGCATCGGCGACCTAAGGGGGCAGTGATGGACCTGGGCAGCATCAGCCGGTTTTTGGCGGGTCTGGGCGGGCTTTGGAGCCGCGCCGAACAGTATCTACCCCTTTTGCTCGGAATTGCTCTTCCTCTTGCGGCACTGGTCTTTACGTTCAGTATGCTGCAATCGTTTTTCCAGGATGCGCCCGAAGAAGATTATTTCCGCATTATGGGTCGCTTTGGAATCACAATCTCCGTCCTTGGGAATTATCGAGGTCTTTTCGACGAGTTTAACCAGTTGAGCTCTGACCTAGCCCGTCGTTTCGGGGACCTAAATAGTTTCCAGAGCTTCTTCCAGCAAATTCAATCGCAATTCACCACTCTCGGTGGGGCACTCGCTTTTGCTGCGAACATGTTCACAAGTATCGTCCCGCTCCTGACACTTCTCTCAGCCGTCATACTGGTCCTTGCATACTTGGGACTTGTCGTATCACAAGCGCTCGCAGTCATCCTACTCTACATCTTCGGCCCGCTGCTGATCGCCATGCTCCCCAATAGGCAGCTCGCCTCGGTCACTTATACCTACGTCAAAGCTCTACTGCAGGTGCTTTTGTGGCCAGCGATCTGGAGCATTGTCTTCGCGCTGTTCACAGAGGCACTGTTACAAGCTTTTGTGGCCGGTCCGGTCGTCAGTCTCGTTCCGGCTATCCTGCTGGTGTTGATTGCCATTCTGCTGACACAAATTCCACGTTTAACGGGGTACATAACCAGGGGCGCTTTGAACGCAGCGGGAAGCGCGCTCTCGGAGCTGGTTACGGCTGGTTTGGCCTATGCGACCTACCGGACCGTTGATACGGGGGTGTCCTCGGCAATCGCGTATGGAACTGGAGGCGCTGCGGTAACGGTTCCACAAGCGATCGGATATTTCGCCAGAAGTCGGAGTGCAGAAACAACCTCTGTGCCGCCGCAAACCAATTTCCGGGCTCTTCCGCCACCGGAAACGGCATGACAGGAGTGAGGTATGACGACAACCCCATTGGGGCTTGAGGAGAGTCAGAGAGCCAAGTTCGAGCTAGGCGACTACACCGAGTTTTACAGCCATTTGGCAATCCAAGCACGGCGAGCATCCCGGGTGGCACTCGTCGCGTGCGCGGTGGCTTTGATCTCCGTCGCCTCGGCCATTCTTGCCCAGTTACGCCCGCCTATCCTGCTCCGTCTACAAGACGGCCACGTTTCGTCGCTAGACGGATCAAGCGTCCAGGTTGCCGAAACTACTGCGCAGCAGCAGCCCGATAGCGCTGAAAAACTGGCGCTCGTGAACACGTTTCTGAATCGGTTCGTGAACATCGATCCGCTTACAGTCAAGCGCGACACCACCTTGGCGCTCAACCAGATGACATACAGCCTGCGCCAGCAGATTCTGGCGCAGCTTAATCAAGAAAACTTCGTCGATACCGTCCGGCAAAACAACGTGACTTCCACATTGGCGGTCAAATCGGCCGAGTTGGTCTCGGGTGATCCCTACACAGCCATTGTCTTTGGACGAAAGAGGATCACGACACTGATCAATGGTCAGGAGAACGAGAAGAACTTGCTTGTGAAATACACGATCCGTTTGGCGCCTGTGCCTCGCGCCGTGGCTAATGGGTGGGCGGGTCTCGAAGTCGCCGATTACAAGGAAGAGGTTCTGCAACCATGAGAAACATAGCTCGATTCGCCCTGTTCATCAGCGTGGCTGGTATAGGCTGTTTTGCCAGTTCCGCTCAATCACCATCGACGGCTGCTGTGATGCAACAGCAGGGAGAGCAAGCCGCCAGCACGGCCGATGCCGGCGTCACACCCCTGGCCTATCCATATTCGATTTCGACGGAGCCCCATTTTGCGGTCTTCGTCGAGTTTCCAAAGGCGGATTCCATCCGACGAATAGCCCTCGGCGACAGCAATTACTTTCTGGCGGAGGCCGATAAGACCGATCCGCACTACGCCATCGTCAAGCAAATCGAAGCGCCGACCCCAAAAGCCAAGCTGCCGGTTGAAACGAACATGCTGGTGTACATGGCCTCAGGGCGTGTGGTGGACATTACGCTGAAGGCTGGAAAGCTGGAAGGGACGGCGTATTCGATTGACTATGCAGTTCCGAAAGCAGAACCCAAAGATCCGCAGCCCAAAAAAGATGATCCGCCGCCGGTATCGCCCGAAGAAATGGAAAAGAAACTCCGCGACAAGGAGCGCTTAGAGCTTGTCGAGAACATGATTGCCGAAGTAAAGGAACATCCGAAGTCCCAGCTGGGCGTCCGCGCCGGCGCGCTGCACTTTCGCTTCTATGCTATCAAGCGCCTGGACGCAATCGCGCTGGTCTCGTTCGATGTCGAGAACACTTCCTCGGAGATCGTGGATTTAGAGGACCCACAGATTAATCTCATCACCGCCGCCGACAAAACCAAAGACAGTAAGAAGCCGCCGGCGAAGGTCGAGCCCGTAGAACTCGCCCAATCGATTGTTTCTTCCAAGCAGCTCGCCCCAGGCGCTCGCTCCGTGTGTGTGGTGGCGTTCAAGCCGCCGGTCCACGATTCCGATCAACAGGTCGTCCTCTCGATCTCAAATCGCGCAATGGCCGATAAGCCCGCTACTTACCGCCTTGAATAAAGGACGAAATGGCGATGAATAACGGATACAAAACTGAAGTTGTTGAGCCCAAGCAGAACGTTGCGGTACCAGACGTCGGGCAAGCGCCTGACGGGGAACTGACGGCCAAAACCCTCGAAGAGATTCGCAGCACGGAGCGACTCAGTTCTTTCGGCCGATTCGTGACGAGGCTACAGAAGTTCTTCCAAGCGTCCAAGGCTTCGCATTCAAAACAGGGGTTATCACATCTGAAGGTAGCCCCGATCATGATGTCGGCTGGCATGTTGCTACTGTTCGCCACTGGCTTGGTTTTCCTCCTGTCGAAGCCTGAAAGCGCTGTGCCGAGCCATTTTCGACAGGCTGTGGGACTTACCGGAAGCGATCGTCAGAATGCTTCTGCGAGCACCGCGACCGAAGCCCCGGTCACCGAGGACCAGCTTGCCGGTCGAGATGCTAGCGCCAATGCTCGACCGACTGATGGCAGCTCTAAAAAGAACGCCATGGAAAACTCCTCTGCGCGTCGATTCTCTTTTGCGGAAAGCGAGCACGTAGATGCGAATACGCCCACCCAAGCAGGGGTGCAGAGCCAGGCCAGTGAACTTGCAACGCCCGCGACGGTTTTCGTGGCTGATTCCACACTCAATCCTATTCTTAAGCAGGACCTCAGCACGCAGTCCTCGTCTCAGCCCGAGCTTCAACTTCCAGTAGGCACTGAAATCGTGGCGCATACGACGAATGCCATCAGCAGCGGACTCGAATCTCCCGTTGTGGCAGTCGTGGATCGAAGCGTTCAGATGGGCAACACCATGGTGATTCCCGAGGGGGCACACGTGATCGGCCGCACGTCTGGAGCAATGAGGGACCGAGTGAACGTGCGGTTCACGTCAGTGGTGCTGCCCAATGATCGGGAAATGCCGATTTCCGGCCTGGCACTGATGAAGGATGGCAGCGCGGGTTTGGTGGGGAAGGTCAAAGGAAAGGGCAATCCAGCCATTGCGGGTGCTGCGCGTATCGGAACTGGCGCCGCTGTCGTCGCGACCGAGTTTGCCGGGCAGGGTTCGCCAAATCAGCCATTTTCCCAGGGTGATTATCTCCGGAACCAAATGGCCGCGGAGGTGGCTTCTCAAGGTAACCAGCTTTCCAATCGGTTGCAGCAGCCGATTAGCATTCCGATTGTCGTAGTGGACGCCAACCAGTCGATAACGATTTTCCTCTTGGACCCTCTGACGATCTCGGGAAAGGCGACTCGCAGCGCAACCCCGGCGTCGCAACTTCCCTTTGCACGCGCTGCTGCAGAACAGGGCCAACCATCCGACCAGGCGCTGGCAACAGCGGAATCAGCTTACATCGAAGCCCTCGAGGCGCAACTGGCGGAAATGAAGGCCGCCGCTGGAAAGAGCTCAAATGACCACCAGTAGAACATTCGGGTCGGTTGCCTCCTCGGAGGGCGACCTGCATAGGCTCCTGACGCAACATGGCTACGTTGCTAAGCCACAGTCTGCAAAAGTCATATATCTTGCGCTCCGCTTGGGGAAGCCGCTGCTCCTCGAAGGGCCTCCGGGGGCAGGCAAAACACAGATTGCCAAGGTTCTGTCAGAAGCCCTTGGCATGCCATTGATTCGCTTGCAGTGCTATGAGGGAATTGACGAGGCGAAAGCCCTTTACCAGTGGAATGAGCCTTTGCAGAGGATGGCGCTTGAGTTCATTCACGAGAACTCGGCGACCGGGCCGCAGGAAGAGTGGTCAAGACTCAAACGCAAGCTCTACAGCACTGATTTCCTGATCCCGGGTCCAATTCTGCAGGCGGTCCAATCCGAAACTGGCGCGATCCTGCTGATCGATGAAGTGGATAAGACTGGCCCTGCATTCGAAGCATTTCTCCTGGAGTTCCTGTCCGATTTTCAAATCTCGATTCCGCAGTTAGGCACTGTCGCAGCAAACCACCGGCCGGTAGTGGTCCTGACCTCGAATGCCCAAAGGAAATTGACTGAAGCGCTGCGCGGGCGTTGCTTCCTGCTTTGGATGGACTATCCGGCACCCGAACTCGAAGCCGAAATCATCACCCGCTCGCGGGATCTGGAATCTCGACTCAGCTTGCAGGTGGCGAAATTCACCGCCGCAGTGCGGCGCCTGGGAATGACCAAACCGCCGGCCATTCGTGAGTCGCTGGACTGGATTGATGCGCTGCGCGTGCTTGGAGTGAGCGAGTTGACGACCGAGGTCGTTTCCGAAACCTTGCCTGTGCTGCTGAAAACGCGCGAGGACATCGACCGTGCTGCTGGAAATGTCGCTTTGCTTTTGCAGCGAGCCTGCTAGGACTTTCATGATTTGGTCTCTGACAATTCGGCGATTTCCTTACCTGATAATCGGCTGGGCTTTGCTCGGAACTCTCGCGCTCCTGGCTCCTGATCGACTCTTCGTAACTCACCAACAAGGGCTTTGGCTCGGACTTGCGTTCGCTGGAGTGGCTCTGCTGCGCGGTGCGCGTCAAATGGCGCGAGGACTGCCTTCCGAGATTGGCACGCTAGAGCTGTCACGTCTGCCGCAGCGGAGTGAAATGCAGTATGTCGGACATGGCTTCTCGTGGGATTCGCAGCATGCGAACGAGATGCTTGCTGCTGAACGCGATAGCAAGGCTCTGGTCGCACGCAAGCGTAAGCCGGGCGACGCTGGCGGCGTAGCGACCATCCATACAGTTGGCTTGCGTGACGAAGCTCCTGTTTTCCTGCCACTCAGCGATCTCGAAGGTCACATGCTCGTATCAGGTGCGACGCGCACCGGCAAGACTCATTACCTGCAACTTGACCTGGTGCAGGCGATCGAGCGCGGCAATGAAGCCGTCATATTCATTGATCCCAAGGGCGACCTGAGCGTTCTCCACCGCGCCTACGACGCCGCCGTTCGCGCTGGGCGCCAGAAGGATTTTCAATTCTTTTCGTTGGCATTCCCCCACCTGTCCTGCACCTATAACCCACTGCACAATTTCGTGCTGGGAATGGAAGTGCCGGACCGTCTTTCCGGTTTACTGCCTGGAGGAGGTCAATCGGAGCCGTTTAAGGCGTTCGCCTGGGAGGTCATCAATGTCATCGCCCAGGCGATGTTGCTTGCCGGAGAGCGCCCACTGCTATCGAAGATCGCGCGATACGCCAAGGTGAATCGCAGCCTGGAAGAACTGTTACCGAGGGTTCCCGACCACACTCCGGAATACGAATACCTCCAGGGGCTCATCAAGCATCCGCCTGACCACTACGACAAGATGGTTTCCTCGCTCAAGCCCATGCTTTCGAAGCTCGACACGCCCGATTTCAGGAATCTGATGTCGGTTACTACGCCAGATCTTGATTGGGATCGCGCCATCCGGCTCAAGCGAATCGTATACATGTTTATGGGTTCCATGATCGTGAAGGAGACGGCGTATGCGATTGGCATGCTGGCCCTGCAGGATCTGTTGAACTTCATCGGACGTGCCTATGCTTACGAGCATGCAAAGACTCCGATCCGCCTGATTGTCGATGAAGTCGGCAGGCTCGCTTTTCCAGGGTTCATAGATCTGTTGTCCCAAGCCGGCGGCCAAGGACTCATGGCAGTGCTCGCCTTCCAGAGCGTTGCCGACCTGGTGAGTGGCCTCGGGCCAGCAGGGGCACAGCAGATTCTCGATAACACCAACACCAAGCTCTGGTTTCGGGCGACAGATCACGCGACAGCCAAGACTTTCGCTGACATAGCGGGACAAGGTCCTCTGCTGACCCGCCGCGAATCGGCTGCCTACCGCCCGGTAATTCCAGGCAAACCTGCCCGGAACCGGCTGGCCTTCGACGCAACCTTCGCCCAGCAGTCGACCGAAGTTGTCGAGAATCTCGTCCGCGAAGATTGGTTGATGAAGCTGCCGCGCGGACAGGCCTTCTTATATGCCAGTGGACAGACGTACAAGACGCGTTTTCCACTCATGCCTGAACCGAAGCACCGGTTTCAGCTGGAGGCAGCAGCATGAAACTGATTTGGATAGGCGCTTTCGTACTGCTCTTTGCGTCGGTAGCAAGTCTAGTTTCGAATCGCCAGAGCGGGCAGCTCATCGAGCAGAGTTGGGCAAGTGCCAGCAACGTTCTGCCCGATACAGAGCTAAGCGATTTGCGACGAGCTATTCCTGCTTACACCGCACGGGTTTCTGCTCTGCTGCCCGACCCATTCCGCCAGAAATTTGGCGACAGGATGTGGCAAGCGCTTGAGTTGATGATTTTGCGTGCTCTCCTGCTGCGGCATGTGACACCCGTGATCGTGATCGCTCTAATTGCCGGTCTCCTTGAAGGTTCGTGGGCTCGGGCCAACCAGAAAGCCTTAGTAAAGATGCACTCGCCCATGCGGTTCAGTCTCGCGTTGACAAGTCTGGGTTTCATTCCGGTTTTGGCATCGCTCTGGATTGCTGCGCCGTTGGCTATTCCAGCCACGCTGCTGGTCTCTACGCTCGGCACAGTTGCAATTAGTAGTACACGCAGTCTGATTGTCCACGCGCCAACGCAGTTTTAAGCCATGTCTTGTCTGACACAATCAGCCACGGTGAATCTGATCCACCACTACTGCGATATCGGAGTGTGGACAAGGATGGCGATTCGATTTTCTGAGCGCGTGGCATTTGTGGATGACGGCACCGACAGATTTTTGACCACGCTCGCACGGCTCGGCGGCTATTGCACGGTCGAGCAGGCGTACGAAATGGGATTGGCCAAGTCTCCGTCGCAGACGCAGGCGCTCTTGAACGGCCTGGAGCGAGCCGGGTTTCTGCGACGGATCGCGGAATACCCTGTTGTCTACCAGACCACAAAATCGGCGGCGCGGCTGATGGGCACCGATTCGCGCGCCCGCCGTCCTCACACGATCCATCAAGTGCGCTGGCGGCTGGCGACGGTGAGCTTCTATCTTGAGGCGAGGAAATGGCCTGCTGATTTCATCTTTGGCCATGACGAGAAGATCGTGGCATTCGGCAAAATCGGCTGCCCTCGCGTAGCCCTGCCCCACCGAGGTGGACAGCCGTACCTCTGGGAAGACTTCGTCCTGAACCCACCTGGCGGCGGCCTGTGTGTCGCCATCGTTGACCGTCCGCATTGGACGGCCTTCCTGCAACTGCAGAGGTTCGTGAAGCGCTATGCCCCGTGCCGATCCCGCACGGGCGATCGGTTGTCCCTAGTTGTGGCTGTCCGCTCGGAAGCTCGGCTGCGGCTGTATGAAAACGCTACCGGACACCGCAAGGTAATCGAGCACTCGAAAGGCGCACCTGAGCCTGCGAGTCTCTACCAGGTATCCACGCCCACGCCTCCCATTCGCACCCTGACCCACGAACCGGTGATCCACACCAATCTAGATTCGAGGAGGCCATGAGAGGCCATGAAACTTACAGGCACAGTGTTGAGATGTTCGGCTCGGAAGGTCAATTCAAGCAGCAAGGAGACCTACGTCACCAACCTGCTAGTGCTGGACCCGGAGAACAGCGGTGGGACGAACTACGCCGTCGAGGTCTGGGATGACAAGCCCCACCATGTCTCGCTCATGTCCGAGGTCGCAGTAACGGTCATCGGCGTCGTGCACAAAGGCGGTGGGGTACCCGCCTTGCGAGCAGTCATGGCGGCGCAGCCGCCGAAACCAGCCGGGGCAGAGGCCCCGGCTGCAGAAACTCCGGCTGCGGCGTAGGCGGTTGCCGCAGCGGCAGGCGAAAGAGAAAAACGGTGAATCTTCGCCGAGATTTCCGGCTCACGTAGTCACGGCAGAGATTCCTTTAACCATTCCGTTACCACCCGTCCCCAGGGACGGGTAATTGGGGACGGGAGCGTGGACGGGTCACCCGTCCCCAATGGGGACGACTCAGGGGGCAGTCATAAGCCATGCAGTCAGTTGAAACGATGACCGAACGAATTCTGTACTGGCTTTCACTCAACACCCAGGTGCGGGCGCTGGCTGAAAGGCTGCTCGAAAGGTTTGCCGTAACAGTGGGCGATCTGCCAGCCAGCGCCGCGCACCACCACGCCGAGCCCGGCGGTCTCTACAGACACTCGTTGGAAGTCGCGCTGAAAGCCTTGGAGGAGTTCGAGGGAGACATCGTTATGGAGCGCCGGTCAGACGGTAGCGTCGATAGCTTCCGCAGTTCCCACAACCGCCCGCGCTGGCAGTACGCAACGTTCATCGCCGCGCTCTGCCATGACTTGGGAAAGCTGTTCGAGTTGGAGGTGCGCGGCAAGGGTGAAAGGTGGTGCCCACTCGATGAACCGTATGCCGAATTCGGCAGGCGGACGAAAACGCCAGTCGCGAGCTGGCGACCTGACCGGCAGCATGGCGCACATGCGTATGTCTCCGGTTTCCTCATGCACCACGTGCTTACTCGGCAGGACATCGCATTTATGGGTCTGCCGCGCGTACTGCATGTGGGATCGTGCCTCGCAGAAGCGCACAGCAAAGAATCAGCCAGCGCCCTGTCGCAGATGGTCAGCCGGGGCGATCAGGCGAGTGTCGAGCAGGCCCAGCCCGCCATCGCTGTCCAGCCCGACAGCAAGGTCGGGTATTTGCTGCAGACGTTTCAGGAATTGATTGCGAGCGGCGAGATGGGCATCAATGGCCCCGGTGCTCAAGTTTACGTTGAGGGAGATAAGGCCGCAGTGGTTGTGCCCATATCGATCGCCATGGCACGAGATCGGCTGGCCGCCAAACAGATCGTGCTGCCGCCGAATATCAATCTCTATAATTTGCTTCGCAGTGCCCGGCTGGTAGATGCCGATCAAACCGGACGCAGCGTTCGACAGATCAAATTGCAGGGCAGGCAGGGACCCATCTCGCTTAGTGCCCTGATCTTTCCCACAGACAAGGTCGTACCCAAACAGATTTTAGCCACTCTGTCCCCTACCCACTTTGAAATCGAAACGGAGCCTGCACCCCAAGCGACGCCTGTTGTCGAGGGCTAGGCTCACGGAGAGAAGACATGAACACTCTTATCGCCAATCAATACGGCCGAGTCCAAGGCGAAGCGGGCAGCTGTGGGCTGACGTTATCCGTAACGGCTCAGACGCCGCGCCGGGAATCGGTCCAGCTTCAAACCTGCGTGGACTCGGTCGACCAGCAGCTTCATCTGCTTGCCATCCTGCGCGCGGTCGAGCGGCGGATCGAGCAGTTCCAATTGCGTGACGGCAAGGCAGGCGAATCTGCCGAGCAGCAGAGTCCTTTCGACGAGACCGTCTGCAACGAAGGCGATCTCTTCACCTCAAACGGCTCTTCTTCGAAAAACAAAATCTATGGACGCTTTTCCCAGTTCCTGGTCTACGAGCAATTCGATCAAGGCCGTCTGCGGGTCTTCTTTGCCGTTCGCGACGAGGCTAAGCGCGTGGCCCGTTTCGACCTCCACCCTGGCGAGGTTCAGGCTCTGCACGCTTTAGCGAAGCGTGCGCTGTTCACCTGCAAGCAGGTTGATCTGCTCTTGCGCGATGACATGTCGCTGAGCGTCGCCGTTAACGTCTCCCGCCACGGCTTGCGGTTCGACGTGCAGACTCCCTTGTGGCGCTCAGAGTTCGTCATCAGCAAAGGGAACGATCTGGCGACGCTCGCCGTCTTCACGCGTCGCGCCATCAATCAGGAAAAGACGATTCCGATCAAGTTCGGAGTAGAGGTCAATCAACTTAGCTTGCGGAGACGGAATGACGGGCAGGTGCTTGCCGAGTTCGAGCACGACGGCGCGATGGAGCGTATTGCACTCTCAACTCTGCAGCTTTACGAGCTGGAAATCCTGGCGCAGTTCGCGCTGCATCGCGCTTTCGAACCCTCTGGTTTCGCCGCTGGAAGTCCTCTGCCGCCCGAAACGGCAACGGCGGCCTAAAATCGCGTAACTCACGCCTTCGGTCTTACTCCCACAAACCCTTTCTCAACCCATAAACCCTGAAATCAACCACAACCGCATTCACGCGAGAAATCGCGCGGGTGTCGGAATCCACAAAAAGGAGTCTTGGCTATGAGTGTAATCAACACCAATCAGCTCAAATCGGCGCTCGAAAGGCTCTGCCTGGTAGTGCCGAAGCGAGCAACCTTGCCGGTGCTGGAAAACTTACGATGGCGCGCTAGAAACACCCATCTGGAGTTGACCGCCACCGACCTGGACAACCGTCTGCACATCTCCATCCCCTTTGTCGGAGAAGCCGTCGACAGTGATGTCGATGTGCTTGTTCCGGCGAAGGAGCTTTGCCAACTCGTCAAAACCGAATCGGCTCCGAGCCTGAAGATTCGAATCCGCAATGGCAAGTGTGAGGTCAGTGCCAGCAAGCGCACAGTCGTTCTCTCGTGTGCCGACCCGAATAGTTTCCCCGAAGCTCCAGATGGGGAAGCGAAGCCGCAAGGCCAAATCCTGGGTTCGGCATTCGATGGGGCACTGCGCCGCGCTCTGTTCTGCGTCTCGACCGAATCGGGGCGCTACAGCACCGATGTCCTCAAACTTGAACTGCGCGGCTCGGTTTTCCGGGTCGTCGGCACCGATGGTCACCGGCTATCGGTTGCCGAAGGTACGGCCAGAACGACAGGAGACTCCACGTTTTGGGTGCTCCTCCTCCGCTCAACCGTAGCCATCGTGAGCCGGTTGGGCTTGGCAGATGAGCCTCGATGGGTCGAGTTTTCCACCTGCGGCTCTGAACAGGAATTCAACCTGTTCGCGCTGCCGGATGGCTCTCGACTCATCTCCCGCCGCGGGCAAGGCCAGTTCCCGAATTACGAGAACGTCCTGCCCAAGGCACCGCTCGAAGCCAGAGTGGTCTTCCGGCGCGAAGAACTGCTGGAAGGCCTCGCCAAACTCTCGCCCACCGCTCGCAAGGCGCAAGTCCCGGCGGTGAAGCTGGAGCTTTCGCATTCACCGGTTGCAATCAAAACCGAAAACGACGGCACCGCAAGCTGCATCGCGCTGGAGCACACTCGCGTCTCGGGAAAGGCCAGGGACATTGGCTTCAACCATCACTACCTGACTCAGTATGTGAAAAGCGTTGAAACCGATACGGTCTCGATGAAGCTGTTTCCCGAAGCGATCTCCGAGGTCGCTCTCTTTGACGCCTTCCGCTACCAGCATCTGCTGATGCCCTTGCGTTTGTAACGTTGATCGATTTTTACCCACAAACCCCTTTAACCCACAAACCCGTTAACCCAAAAAAGACCCAACCCACAAAAGTTCGGCGGCGCTCCCACGCCGATCCACACCGGCTGGATTGCGGGAGAGCCGATCTCGCGCGAGCGACATCGGCCATTCCAGCCAAAATCCACAAAAGGAGAAAAACCACATGTCAGTAGCAGCACAAGTTGTAGATCCACAATCGGCGTCCTTGGCGCTTACCCTGCTGCAGTCGAAAGCAGGTAATCGCTGGGCCCGGGCAGTAGAAGAGATGAAAACCAGTCGCTTGCGCGTAGCAGGCGATTTTCCGGAGTTCATCGTGACCAACAAGAGCGGAACCGCTTACAAGGTGAAGCTCGATCCGCACGGCAGTGGCTCTTGCACCTGTCCCGATTTCCAAGTGCGCATTGCGCAGGACGGGCGGATTTGCAAGCACATTGCCGCGGCGGCGATCACCTCGTTGGCACCGCAGGTCAAAGTCTCATCGCACGCGAACGGGAACGGGTCCGTCAGGGCGTTCGAGACCGCGACTGCGGAAGTGTCTCCGCTCATCTTTCGCATCCGGCGCACCGTCCAGACTGACGGGAAAGGCAGCGTGCAAGTCGAGGTTCAGGCGCGCGTGACGAACGACGAGGCACAAGACCAAGAAACCGCGTCTTACGCCTACCAGTTGCTCGACCGCCTGGCTGCGATTGCCGTTAAGAACACCGCACCCTCAGAACACAACCACACTCGGGAGACCATTTCACCGAGTCCAGCAAAGCCAACGCTGGTCAAGTCTCGTCCCGCATCCGCCGGGGAAGGGAGTCCTGTTCATGCGGTCATCGCCAAAATTGATCGCATGAAGACCCGTCAGGGCGAATCTCTTTTTCTCAAGGTGGATGTCGGTGGCGAGACGGTGCGCGTGTTCGGCCGTCCCGAAGAGCTGGCGGAGCGTCTGGAGGCGAGTGGTTACGACATTCCGGCGAGCGAGGTCGAAGCCGGGATGGAAGTCCATCTTCCCTGCCTGGTGAAAGTCGGTCAAGGCAAGAACGGATACAAGAACATCGAAGAGTTCTTGCCCGAAGCTGCCCAATGACCGGCTGCCAGACCCACAATTCCGAGACCCACAACTCCGAGTCAGAGAGACGAAAGCCTCTCTGACTCGGATCTTTTAATCCCACCTCAGCCTTCTCCCCAAATCCACAAATAAGGAGCAAATCCATGCGAATGAATACGCAGGAGGCGGTTTTGTCTGCCTACATCGCGTCTATCGGAAAACGCACCCCGCGCGACGCTGCTCAAGACGCCGCCGAGCTTTGCAGACTCGCGACCTCGCTCAACCGTTTGAACGAGATCGCCTGCAACAGCGGCCTCACAGAGCGGCAAGAGCGACGCAAGCAAAAGCTACAAACCCGGATCAAGGCCGTGCTGGAACAAGCGGGCTTGGTCCTTAACCACTTCAACAGTGATCCGCGAGGCTACGCCGTGTACCTCGATCTGCCCGACGGCTCCTACAACAGCTTCGGCGGACGGGAATGCGGCTACGGCATCGGGAGGTGAAACCATGTACGACCGCGTAGTGACCATCAACAACACGCATTGGCCGGCTTATCGGAAAACGGGAGCGACTTTGGTTGACCTGCGGATGTTCGACGCAAACGACCGCGGCGTGAATCCGCGACTGATTTTCCGGCCCGAGAAGCTGCGCGAACTGGGAATACCGGACGCGCTCATCGAGGCGGCTGCAAAATCTGATCCCCAGGGATTCCTGCTGTTCGACGACCTGCCGAATCAGACGGAGCCAGCAACCGGCCTTGCCAACTAACCCACAACGTAAAAATCCGCAACTTAAATCCGGAGGTGCACGATGCACGAGGAGACGCAACACTCAGGGAACTTGAAGCTGATAGTGTTCTTCGACCCTGAAGATCGCACGTACGGCATCTGGGCTCACAATCTGACCTCTAAAGAGGCACCGCTGGATGTGGACGAGCTGCGGCTCAGCGGGCTTCCCGCGTTCACCATAACCCAGCGCTTTCGCCACAGGGAGGATCTAGACCGATGCCGTTCGTGTGCCGCAGAGATCACGCACGCATTTGGACGCCGGAAGAGCAGTGACCCGAAACGAAACCCAAAATCCACAAGAATTGGAGGTGCCTCATGCCAAATGAGGGAAACGGTTTCACGCACTACGTCGTCTGGAACGAAGTCGTTCTCGGCGAAGCCTGCATCATCGAGAGATGCAACGAGTGGATCTCGCTTGCATTCATCAAGCTCGGAATCGGCAGGCCCGATGCAGTCAGCGACCACGCATTCGTTGAGAACCATCTTCTGATTCCCAAAACTCCGAACTAACCCCCTCGGACTCCCACCCACAAGCAGCAAAACCCACCGAATAAATCCTTCCACCTCTGCACGGTGGGCGGCGTGTACTCATGCCGCCCACCGCGGAGCCCAAT
>Ga0207148_1011_pt1 | contig 55829 bp, 59 predicted proteins | sample Alteio_BWMinHeat_34_FD_153558 | JGI IMG/M metagenome (GOLD analysis project Ga0207148, IMG submission 153558) | Enriched cells from forest soil in Barre Woods Harvard Forest LTER site, Petersham, Massachusetts, United States -... | ecosystem: Environmental > Terrestrial > Soil > Temperate forest >... | reverse complement strand
TGCCGTTTTCAACCCGGCTTTTGCTGGCAACATCCTCTTTTTTATCACGCTATTTTCTTGTGCTGCTGACAATGGGTTCTGTCAGCTTCACCCTTTTGGCAGCGGTTCTCAAACTGCATCCACAGTGGAGAAGTCGTTTGCAAGCGGCACTTCCTCTCGTTGGCCCTTTACACCTTCAGCTGGCGCTCACGCGGTTCTGCCACCTCTTTGCTCTTCTTTTTGGAAGTGGCATTGATGTTTTGCAAGCCCTTCAAACGGCGCGCGATTCTTTAGGTCCTGGCGTTCTCCCCCATGCCTTGCGGCGTGTGGAATATCTCGTGCGGGAAGGCTATTCTTTGTCGCGTGCATTTGAAAAGACAGAGGCTTTTCCGCCGATGGTTGTACGGATGATGCGTATGGGTGAACAGACAAGTTCTTTGGCAGAGACTCTGCTCCATGTGAAGGATTACGTTGAGACAATGTTTAAGCGACGGGTTGATCATCTGATTGGCCTTATTGAGCCCACGACGATTTTGCTCATGGGCCTTCTCATGGGATGGGTTGTGTATGCGATCTTTATTCCCCTTTATGACACGCTCATGATCTTGGATTGCTAAGGATGAGAGATATCCTGCATATAACGGATGAAGGGGTAACCCTCTCTCGAGAGGGACAGGTTCTCTGTGCGTTGGATTCCTCTTTTGAGGAGAGTCGTCCTCTCCTTGAGAGTTATCTCAAAGGCGGCCAAAAGATAGGCTTGGTGGTGGATCAAGATTTTCAAACGCCTTTTGATGAGAAGGTGCCGTCCCTTTGGCCGTGGGATAAAGCCCGACTTTTGTTTCATAAAAAGGCAAGTTTATCTCTTCGCGGGGGATACGGGCGCTGCACATTCATTCAGGAAAAGAGGGAGACTTGCCTGCGGAGTGTTTACATTCCTCTCCATAGTCCTTTATTGGCATGGATAGAATGGGCGAAGCTTTATCAAGGACGGGTGTGCATTGGCGCCCTTGAGGTGCCGGGTTTTTTAAAGTACCACACGCGCTCTTCAAAGACCTATCAGATGTTGGTTTATCCGCTTCCTTCGGGTAAAAAACGTCATCTTATTTTTAAGGGAAAGCACCTGCTCTTGAGTCGGCTTGTGCCGCATGAGGAAGATGAGCAGACGTCTCTTCATTTTTTGAGTCGTACCTACTCCGATCTTCGGGATGGGCTTGAGATCACTCAGCTGACAGATCCATTGATTTTTATGAAGTTCGTGGGGCGTCAGCGACGGAGTACCTTTGCTCTACATCCCCTTAAGCCTAGAAATAACCAGCGCCCTCTTATGGCTGGGGCTCTCATGGTGAGTCTTGTCTGGAGTGGTCTCTTGATTTTCCAGGGGATAGGGTTTCGGACGAAAACGGAGGCGTTGTTCTCTGTGATTGTGGCTCTTCAACATGCGGAAAGGACCCTTTCCCCTATTGATGAAGGCTCGCCTTCGCGAAAGGCGATTGAAGCATACGGGCAACTGGTCGTAGGGTATAAAGATCCGCTGGAAGATATTGAGACTCTCTCTCACTTGTTGGAACAGCAAGATCTTTATCTTGAAAAGCTTGCCGTGCGGTATGGGCAGGGGCGCGAGATCATGCTGGAATTTTTGATGAGGGAATCCACAAAGAGTGCTTTGGCTACTCGTTTTGAAAAGTTTCTTGAGGCTTGCCACGGGTATTTCCCAACTGCGCGCCTTGAGGTGATGAGCGCGCCCCTTCACAGCAGTCCGCACGAAACCTTTAAAATGTCTGTTGCGGATGATCTTATTCTTACCTCTCTGAAGATCACGATGCCGTGAAACAGACATTTTTTCAATGGGTTGGGCTGGGAGTGGGGATCATGGTTACCCTATGGTTTGCGATGGACTTTCGTGATTCCCAAGAGGTGCATTTAGAGGAGGTTCGGAGGCGTCATCACACCTTGAACCAAAGTGTCCACCTTTTGGAGGCAGAAGCGCGTTTCAGGCAAACCCATGCACAGGACATCGCAACGCTTCGGGAGAAGGGATGGTTGAAACCTATCTCGCGACTTGTTGCGGCGGAATGGCTCGAACGCTTACGTCCTTTTTTCAAAACATTTGCTTATACTTTTGAGCCGGAAGGCCTGAAGATGGCAGATGGCCCTCTCAAAGCGACCCCGTTCATTCTTGAGGGGACGTCTTCTTTTGATAGGGAAGTCTATGAGAGTTTGGATCTTCTTCTCGAAAAATTTCCAGGGGTTCTTATTCCTCGAGAGATTGTTCTCGTGAGATCTCCTCAAGGGATTGAGAGCCGCTTTGTTTTTGAGTGGATGCGTTTTGATGAGCGGTAGACCTTTTCTGCTTCTTCTTGTCATGATGCACCCTGCTGTGGCGCGTGACTTTCCATCTCTTTTCTTTAGCGATGAGGAGATGGCACTTCCGCAAGAAACGCGAATCCCCCTCGTCCTGTCAGGGATCCTTTATTCTGACCCTGCCCATTGGACGGTGTGGATTAATGGTGCGCCTTTCTGTCCGGATACCCTTCATGAGGATTTTGACATTGAAGCGGTAACGCCGACGACGGTGACGATCTCCTATCGCAATTCAATGCCGACAATTGAAACCTTAGTCCTTCAGATGGAAGACGGGAATCGCTAGCTTCCCCCCCTAAACGCCATGAGGTCGCCCGCATCTGTTAGAATGTAAAGCGTTCCATTCGCGATAAGCGGAGGGAGGGATAAGGGGGCGCCAAATTGACGGGACGTGACCACAGTGCCATTGGTTGGGTTGATAACAAGGAGAGTGCCTTGAGTTCCCACGAGATACAGTTTTCCGCCGGCAAGGAGAGGGCCTGTCCATGCCACACTTGAGGGTTTTTCAGGATGGGGGGCAAGTTTTTTGACCCATACGACTTGTCCGTACTGCCGCGTAAGACAGACCAATTCATTGTGAGAATTCACCATGAAGATAAAGTCATTCATGACGGCTGGAGTGCGTGTGCCCCCGATGTGGCGCTCCCACAGACGTTCTCCCCGGAGGACGTTGTAGGTGGCCATCTTATGGTTGTTCCCAATGATGATGACGCTGTTATTCACCATAACCGGCAGGGCTTTGATATGGGAAAGAGAGGACAAAGAATCAGGGCGGCGGGTTGCACTCAAGGTTTCTGTCCAGAGTTGCTGTCCGTTGGTGGCTTTGAGCGCATAAATTTCACCTGATGAATAGGTGACGATCACAACATCTTTTGAAACAGCAGGGCTTGCGGTGCCTAAAAGGCCTGCATGCTCTGTGATGCCCGCATGATTCCACAGGGGCGTTCCCTTCGCTGTATCGAGTACATCCAGCTTGTTGCTAATGGACAGGACATAAAGACGGCCGTCAGCAAGGGTGGGAGCCGCGCGAACGGGACTCGATGTTTTAAAGCGCCAGAGGGTCTGGCCGGTTTTTGCATCGAGGGCCAGGACTTCTGCATGGGGGGAGGTTACAAATACCTTGCCGTCCCCAAAAGCGATGCCTCCCCCGATGATGGAACTGTCCTTGTCCTCAGGAGTGATGTTTGTTTTCCAGAGGCGTTCTCCTGTGGCTTCGCTCAAGGCTGTGACCGTTCCTTCGGTATCCAGGGCGTAGACTGCGCCCCCTGCGGCAGCGGGGGGAGATAAAAACCGTCCTTCTCCATTGCCAGCGCCAATGGAGGCGGTCCAAAGAGGGGCAAGCCCGCCCTTAAAGGGGGCATTGGGCATGGCATGGTCCGCGCCTCCGCCCATCTGCGACCATTCGGAATGGGTTTTAGCGAGAGGGAGTTTTATGGGAAGCCCTTGGGCTTCTGGATCGACTTTAAGGGAGGAGGCATAGTCGACGACAGCCACCCGTGTTCCTGCGATCGGCGTTTTATCGGGGTCACAGGCGGTTAAAGCAAGCGCTGCGAAAGGGACGCCAAGCCATTTTTTCATGGCTTTTTGCTATTTAAAGTTTGAGCTCCGAGCTTTGCCATCATCATGCGTGCACGCATCTGCGCATTCATGGTTGCGAAATGATTGTCAATGATTTGCACAAACTGCTTGGCTGCGACATCACTTTTTCCCGCTTTGAGATTGATCGAAGCCATCAACTCTAGGGCCAAAGGATTCCATGCGTTTTGAGGGGCTGTGAGGGGCTCAAGTGCCGCTAAGGTTGCAGGATCATCGAGAGAGCGCATGGCGAGGAGGACTTTTGCCAAATTGCCGAGGCTACTCTCTTTTGCATTGGCTTGGATGATTTTAGGGTACACCGCTTTTGAATCGGCCAGGAGGGTGGCTTGATAGAACTGAGCCAACTTGCCATACCCGCCGCCTGCGTCACAGAGAATCTGGAGTTCTTTTGCAGCCTCCCCTTCATTCCCTTGGGTTATCAAAGAGAGGGCATGGGTAAAGGCCGCTGCGCTTTTGAGACGATTTTGCTTCTGCACGTATTGCCACAAGGTGTATCCTGCGGTTGCAAGAACAATTGCGATGGCAAGGCCGATAATAAAATTACCATATTTACGCCACAATAAAAAAAGGCGTTCTTCACGAATATCTTCTTCTAATTCTGCAAAAAAATCAGTCATTGCCTTCAGCTCCAAATTCAAGGCTGCTCGGGGGTGAGCAAGTCTAGGGTAAGCTGGGTAAGTATAGGATAGAAGTTAGGATTGGTAAAGCGCTCTTGTGTGGCTTAAGATGGCTCAGCAGGGTGTTCGTTGGAAAACAATCCGTGGACGGCGTTCATAAGCTTGTCCAACAAAGAGGGTGGTTTTGCTTCTGAAACGGCCGCTGCAAGGGTGGCGGGATTTGTTATGGTGGTATTGGTTGCTGTCGTGCTGGGCAGGAGGCGTGCGACGCTTGAGGCGGCCAGATCCGGGGTGTTTGAGGGCGTTTTATTCTCATCCGAGGGCTCTGGGTTTCCCCCTGCCTCTCTGTGGGTTGTGGCCTCGATAATAGAAGAATTGGTGTTCTCCTTGTTTTCTTGCCCCTCTGCGGGGGGAGGAGAGGGATGGCTTACGGCGGGGGCAGAGGTGACGTATGCCGTGTCCTCGATATCGCTCGCTTTCGAAGGAGACGTCATGCTTATGAAACCGCAGCAGTAACATACGACTAAGATGTTCCAAAATTTCATGGTAATACTTTCGCCTCGAATCTTCATTTCTGCGCTCGTTATACCATAAAATCCTTTCAAAGCAATTAAGATTCCTATAGAGAACAAGCCAATGACCATGAGGTACAGTTTGACTTTTCCCCAAAAGCTGTCAGAATAAGGGCATTAAAGAGAGGAAAATCTCATGAAAATTTCGGCGCTAGCCCCTACCCCTACGGGAAGATTGTAAATGTCACACCTCCAACCTGTCCGGGGGATGCGGGATCTGTTGCCTGCGGATCACCGGATCTATGCTTACATTGTTGAGACTGCGAAAACCATTGCTCAGAGAGCTGGCTTTGATGAAATCGCAACGCCCATCATGGAATTTAAGGAAGTTTTTAAGCGCCCTCTTGGGGATACTTCCGATATTGTTTCGAAGGAAATGTATGAGATTGCGGATCGGGGAGGAGAGGACATCGTCCTCCGTCCTGAAGGAACGGCTGCTGTTGCACGGGCTGTTATTTCTAACGGGCTGACTCAATCCTTACCGCTCAAGTTTTTCTATGCAGGGCCTATGTTTCGCTATGAGCGCCCTCAAAAAGGCCGTTTTCGCCAGCTTCACCAGATCGGCCTCGAACTGCTTGGTGTCGCCGATCCGCTGGGAGATGTGGAGGTCATTTCTCTGGCCTACCAACTTCTGAAACAATTGGGGCTTGCGGAGCGCGTCACGTTAGAAATTAATACGCTCGGTGACGCTGAAAGCCGACTTGCTTATCGGAATAAATTAGTCGCTTACTTGCAAGATCACCGTGGCGATCTCTCTCCTGACAGTCAGACTCGGTTGGATAGTAATCCTTTGCGCATTCTTGATACAAAAGATGCAGGAGATAAGGAAATTTTGAAGGGTGCCCCACGTCTTTCAGAAAGCCTCAACAGCTTTTCTCGAGAGGTGTTTGCGCGGATTCAGGAGGGCCTGACGACCCTCAACATTCCCTTCACCCTCAATGACCATTTGGTGCGGGGACTTGATTACTACAGCCATGTGGCCTTTGAATTTACGACAACGGAACTCGGCTCGCAAAGCGCTGTCCTGGCGGGGGGGCGGTATGATGGTCTCATGGAAACACTCGGTGGCCCTGCGATTCCTGGCATTGGATGGTCTGCGGGGACGGATCGACTTATGATGATGGTGGCGCAAGAAGATCTGCCCCCTGTGTCCGCCATTAATGCCATGATTTCTCTGGATGCCCAGTGTGATTTTAAGGCGCTGTCTCTTGCGCAAGCGGCCCGGGATCAAGGGTTTCGCGTGGACATGATTTATGGGAGCAATCTTGGAAAATGTCTCAAAAAAGCAGACAAAGCGGGCGCGCAAGTGGCTTTGATTCTAGGCGAAGCTGAAAGTGCGAATGACGAAATTCAGAAAAAAGATCTGGCGGGAGACGCGAAAGATCAACGAATGATTGGTTACGAAGATATTCCTTTGTGGCTTAAAAAATAAAGGAAGACCATGAGTTTTGAATACAAATTAGATCAAGTCCTTCTCCACTTTCATGAGCTAAGCACCCAACTCTCTGAAGAAATGGAAGATCCAGCGACCTTCGCAAAGCTTTCGAAAGAGTATGCGGATATGACGCCGGTGGCTGAAAAAATTCAGGAATGGCGCCAGTCTGTGGATGAGAAAAAAAATCTTGAGGAGCTTTTGGCGGATCCAGCCCTTGATAAGGATCTCAAGGAAATGGCTCAAGATGACTTGCAGGCGTTACCGGATAAAATCGAAGGGCTTCTCAAGGAAATTCAGGTCCTCCTCCTTCCCAAAGACGTGGACGACGATCGAAATGCTATCATCGAAATTCGGGCTGGAACGGGAGGGGAGGAAGCTGCTCTCTTTGGGGCTGTCCTTTTACGTATGTATCAACGCTATGCGGAACTCCAGGGATGGAAATTTGAGCTGATGCACGAAAACGATACGGGCCTTGGCGGCATCAAGGAAGCTTCTGCCTCCATTTCGGGCAAGGGCGTGTTCGCTAAGCTCAAGTTTGAATCAGGGGTGCACCGGGTCCAACGTGTTCCCGAAACGGAAACGGCAGGACGTATCCATACCTCCGCTGCAACGGTGGCGGTCTTGCCGGAAGCGGAAGAAGTGGATATTCAGATTGAGGAAAAAGACCTGCGGATTGACGTGTTTCGTTCCAGTGGTCCTGGCGGGCAATCGGTCAATACAACGGACAGTGCGGTACGTATTACCCACATCCCCACAGGCGTTGTGGTGCAACAGCAGGATGAAAAATCTCAGCATAAGAATAAGGCCAAAGCGCTCAGAGTTTTGCGTGCTCGCCTTTATGAACATCAGCGCTCCCAAAAAGACATGGAGCGCGCTGCGAATCGAAAAAGCCAGATTGGGAGTGGGGATCGGTCTGAGCGGATCCGCACTTACAACTATCCTCAAGGACGGGTGACCGACCATCGGATTAACCTCACCCTTTATAAGCTTGATCGTATTTTGGAAGGCGCTGGTTTGGAGGAGATGATCCAAGCCCTCGTTACGGAAGATCAAGCGGCCCGGTTGGCGGATATGGGTGACCAGTAGATCCACACTACCAGTTGCCGTTGCGGTCTCCGGCGGGGCAGACAGTATGGCTCTTTTGCTCCTTGCCCATCAGGAAAAGCGAGGGAAAGTGATCGCCCTTACGGTAGATCATGGCTTAAGGTCGGATTCTCGAAAAGAAGCCGAAAGGGTCGGGGAGTGGGCACGCGCACGGGGGATTGAGCATGTTATCTTAACCTGGGAGGGAGATAAGCCTGCCTCCCGTCTTCAAGAAAAAGCGCGGGAGGCCCGCTATCATCTTTTGACCTCCTGGTGTAAAGCGAATGGGATTTCGACGCTTTTGTTAGGCCACCACGCCCAAGATCAAGAAGAGACTTTTTGGCTGCGTCTTGCTGCGGGGAGTGGGTTGGAGGGTCTTGCGGGCATGAAAGAACAGTCTGTTAGGGACGGGATCACGATCATTCGTCCTCTCCTGAAAGTTCCTAAAGAACAGCTCCAAACCTTTCTCAGAGAAGAGAATCAACCCTGGATCGAGGATCCCTCCAACGAAAGCAATGCTTTCTTTCGGGGGCGCCTTAGAGGCTTTTTAAAGGAAGAGGGGTTGTCCTCAGAACGCCTCTCCCATACTCTTGAAAAATTCCAAGAAGATGCGGATTTTATTCGGAAAAGCCTCCAGATTGCTCAAGATGTGGTCGTGAAGTGTCGCGAGGATGACAGCCTCATCCTTGATAAAGGGGCCTTTCAGGCGCTTCATCCGGCTCTCTCGAAACGACTGCTCGTAAGGATCATACAGCAATTTTCAAGCGCCCCTTACCCTCCACGGTCTAAACAAATTGAGGGCATTCTCAAAAAACTGAGCACTCCCTCTGCCTTTACAGCCGGCGGGATTTACTGGACGCAAACGGCCGAGGAGATTCAATTGAGACGAGAGCGGGGGCGGCATCCATGAGAGAAGCAGAGGCGCAACAAAAATTTTTTATTTTAACGCCCCCCTTTCATGATTCGTTAAGATTCATTATATAAGATTTGCGTACCCTCAACATAAGAGTTTCATTTCATGAACCGTAATTTCGCCATCTGGGTTGTCATTGGGCTATTTCTCGTAGCCATCTTCAACTTGTTTCAATCGCAGCCAAATCAAAAGCACCATGCCACATTGGATTATTCTGTCCTATTGCAAAATGTCAAAGAAGGGCACGTAAAAGACGTCCTGATTCGTGGCAGTACGGTGACGGGGCAATTGGCGGATGGCAGTTCTTTTACATCTGCGACGCCTCCTCAAGATACCCATCTTGTGAAACTTCTTCTCGATCACAATGTGCGCATTAAAGCGGCGCCCACGGAGGAAGAAGTCCCTGGATTCTTCAATATGCTTCTTTCTTGGTTGCCTATGATTCTCCTTGTGGGAATTTGGATCTATTTTATGCGGCAGATGAATTCTGGCAACAAAGCCATGGGGTTTGGGAAATCACGGGCGCGTCTTATGGATGATAAAACCACACAAGTGACTTTTAAGGATGTGGCCGGTGTTGAAGAAGCCAAACAAGAATTGGAAGAAGTTGTGGAATTTTTGCGCGATCCTCAAAAGTTTCAAAAACTGGGAGGAAAGATTCCTCGGGGTGTTCTCCTTGTGGGTCCTCCAGGTACAGGTAAGACGCTTCTGGCACGCGCCATTGCAGGCGAAGCCAACGTGCCTTTCTTCTCCATCTCAGGATCTGACTTTGTGGAAATGTTTGTGGGTGTGGGTGCCAGCCGTGTCCGCGACCTCTTTGATCAAGGAAAGAAGAATACCCCCTGTATCATCTTTATCGATGAAATCGACGCTGTGGGGCGTCATCGTGGCGCTGGCCTTGGGGGCGGAAATGATGAGCGAGAGCAAACCCTCAACCAGCTTCTCGTTGAAATGGATGGGTTCGAAGCCAATGATGGGGTCATTTTGATCTCTGCCACGAACCGTCCTGACGTGCTTGATCCGGCGCTTCTCAGGCCCGGCCGATTTGATCGCCAAGTCGTTGTGCCTAATCCGGATGTGATTGGGCGTCAAAAGATTTTAGAAGTTCATGTCCGTAAAGTCCCTCTTGCAAGTGATGTGGATCTCTCTGTGATTGCGCGCGGGACACCAGGGTTTTCGGGTGCCGATTTGGCTAACCTGATCAATGAAGGGGCGCTTCTTGCTGCACGGCGCAATCGACGCACAGTCTCTATGGCTGAACTCGAGGAAGCGAAAGATAAGGTCATGATGGGAAGCGAACGTCGGTCTTTGGTTATGACTGATGAAGAAAAGAAATTAACGGCCTATCACGAATCCGGTCATGCGGTTGTGGCTTTCCACAGCCCGGCCTCAGACCCTATCCACAAGGCAACGATTATCCCCCGAGGACGCGCTTTGGGCATGGTGATGCGCTTGCCGGAAGGGGACCGCATTTCCATGTCAAAAGAACGACTCCATGCGGATCTTGCGGTTGCGATGGGAGGCCGTATTGCGGAAGAAATGATCTTTGGGCCTGACAAAGTGACAACAGGCGCTTCTTCTGACATCAGCATGGCGACTCAAATGGCGCGGCGCATGGTCACGGAATGGGGCATGAGCAAGGCCTTAGGGCCCGTGATGTATGGTGAAAACACCCAAGAGGTTTTTCTTGGCCACTCTGTCTCTCAACATAAAAGTATCTCGGAGTCTACGGCGCAGCTGATTGATACGGAAGTTAAGCGGATCGTGGAGGAGGCCTATACCCGGGCTAAAAAAATTCTCACAGACTGTAAGGCTGACCTGAAACTTTTGGCAGAGACACTGCTCGAATACGAAACGCTAAGTGGAGAAGAAATCAATACCCTGCTTAAAAATAGGAAGTTCAGCCGACCTAAAAGTGTGCCAGAGACAGAAACGGCGCGCTCTTCTTCTATCCCTGCAGGGGGAGAGAAAACACCTCGAAAACCAAGGAAGAAGAGTTAGAGGCGAGTCGTCTGTTAGACTGCATAATGTCTAACAATCTTTGTCATCCCTGGCTAGAAGTGCTTGATTTGCATCGCAAATCTTTAGCACTTCTTGACCGGGGATCTTATTTCAACAGAGAGGCTACTTTGAGAAGATCCTCGCTTAAGAAGGGCCTAAAGCCCTCGATTCAACCCGGCTATGCCGGGATGAGCGAGTGCAAGGCCTTCTAAGCAAGGATGACAAGTTTTTTTTATTGATCGCGCGCCTGAAAATTTTCTTTTTCTTAATTATCTTGTTAACACTTTAGAAAGATCTCTCCCGCTATACTGCGTCCGTTAAAATAAGAATAATTCCTACTAAACGGAGCCTTTTATGCGCAAGGAACAAAGAAAAATAATATTTAATCTTGCAGGACAAATTTTGCCATTTGTTGTCATTACGACAACCTTCATTTGTATTGCCCGTATTGGGTGTCATTCTTTTTCACCCTTTGATATGGATAAGTCCGGGACGAGTCTTCTTGCTCAGTATGTCTGTTGAGAGAGCTCAACGGATTTTCTCTTTCTTCGGAGAGCGGTCTCCAAAACATCCTTAATTTATTTTGCGAACGACGTTTCCAATTAAAAAAGGGTATGCTATAGAAGGGATTGTCACGATGCGGGCGTGGTGGAATTGGTAGACACGCCAGACTTAGGATCTGGTGACGTAAGTCGTGGGGGTTCAAGTCCCTTCGCCCGTACCATATGAATATAAGGTGTATAAATAATTATTATTAGCGTGTAGTTAAACTCAAGGCAGTGGAAAAATAGGTCATGCAGATTAAAGAAATCGCCTCTACAGGCTTGAAGCGGGAATATGATGTTACCGTGTCAGCAAGTGATATTGAGAAATTCCTCAAAGAACAGCTGGAAACCATTGGAAAACAGGTCAAGATGCCCGGATTTCGTCCTGGGAAAATTCCCTTGGCACTTCTCAAACAACGCTACGAGAGCAGTGCCCTCAAGGAAGTGCTTGAAGACTGTTTGAATAAAGCTGTGAAAGAGGTTGTTAAAAAGTTTGATCTCACCCCTGCCTTGCGGCCAAATGTTGAGATTAAATCTTATGATGTCGGTAAAGACCTTGAACTTCACGTAAGTCTCGAAGTGTTTCCCGTTGTGGGGGATGTGGATTTGAAGGGTCTTACTTTCAAGAACTACGTTGTTAAGATTCCTGAGAATGAAGTCACGGAGGCCCTCTCAGGGCTCGCCAAGTCCTATCGCAAATCAGCTTCCTTGAAAAAGGATCGCAAGTCGGTAAAAGGGGACATTGTCCTCATTGACTTTGAAGGCACGATTGGAAAAGACCCCATCGAAGGAGGGAGCGGTAAAGCGTATCGTCTCGAACTCGGATCAGGGTCCTTTATTCCCGGTTTTGAGGACCAGTTAATTGGTCACAAAAAGGGCGATGATGTTGATGTAAAGGTTCGCTTTCCCAAGGAATATCACGATGCAAAATGTGCTGATAAAGAGGCGCACTTCAAAGTGAAGATCAAAGATGTTCAAGAATTTGAGCCCGTCGTGTTGGATGATGCTTTCGCTGCAGAGTTGCAATTTGAATCGCTTGAGAAATTACGTGAGGTCGTGAAAGAGAGACTAGCCAGTGATTACAAAACACAAAGCGCTCTTAATACGAAGCGTCATGTGTTGGATGCACTCGCTGAGGCATTCCCGATCGACGTCCCTCAAGGATTGGTCGATATTGAATTTGGCACGATATGGGAACAGTTATTACGCGAGGTAAAAGTTAAGCCGGACGATAAAGATTTTGCAAAACGATTGAAGGAAGTGTCCGGAACCGATGAGAAAGAGTTGCGGGAAACCTATCGTCATGTTGCTGAGCGGCGCGTCTGCCTGGGGATATTACTGGCCGAATTTGGTAAACGCCATAATATCAAAATTTCCGGTCAAGACCTTACGGAAGGGCTGATTGCAAAAGCAAAAGAATTCCCCGGTCAGGAGCGTGAGGTCGTTGATTTTTATCGTAACAATGAAGATGCGCTTGCTTCCTTGCGGGCACCCCTGTTTGAACAAAAAGTCATTGAGTTCATCTTGAGTCAGTCAACCGTGAAGGATGTTGAGCTCACGCCTGAAGAATTTGAAAAGACCCTCACGAAAGAAGAAGAGGAAGCAGAAAAGAAGGTTTCCTCTAAAAAAAAAGAAACAAAAAAATAGAATAGCAGGCCATAAGGCTGAAAGAGAGACGTGTCATGGAAATAACAATGAATAATCTTGTGCCGATGGTTGTGGAACAAACCGCGCGGGGAGAAAGATCCTATGATATTTTTTCTCGCCTTTTAAAGGAGCGTATCATTATTCTCAGTGGTCAGGTTGATGATGTGACTGCGAGCCTTGTCTGTGCTCAGCTCTTGTTTTTGGAATCGGAAAACCCTGAGAAGGATATTAATCTCTACATCAACTCACCAGGGGGTGTTGTGACGTCTGGGTTGGCTATTTACGATACCATGAATTATGTTCGTCCTGATATCTCAACCCTTTGTTTGGGGCAAGCGGCCTCGATGGGCTCCTTCCTTTTGATGGCGGGTACAAAGGGAAAACGGTATTGTTTGCCGAATGCACGGGTGATGCTGCACCAACCTCATGGGGGAGCCCAGGGGCAGGCAGCTGATATTGAGATCCAGGCTCGAGAGATTTTGGACCTTCGGGCACGCCTCAATAAAATTTATGCAGAACGGACGGGACAGCCCCTTGCGAAGATCGAAAAGGCGATGGATCGCGACAACTTCATGACAGCGGAAGTGGCTAAGGAGTTTGGTCTTATTGATGAAGTTGTGACCCATCGTGAACCCTCGACGGTTATCAAAAAATAAACCACATAAAAATTAGAGGTATTAACCTTTTTTTTGCAAATCTATGAGATTCTGGAAATGGGCACGAACTGCCCGTCGCCTAAAATCATACAGCCAAAATACGCATAGGAGCGCACAATGACAACAAAATCCGGTGATAGTACAAAAGAACCGCTCTTCTGTTCATTTTGTGCAAAAAGTCAGCACGAAGTGCGCAAGCTTATTGCCGGCCCCACCGTCTTTATCTGCAATGAGTGTATTGATTTATGTACGGATATTATTGAAGAAGAAAACAAGGGGCTCCATGTTCGTTCCCCTGATGATGTGCCCACCCCGAAGCAGATCTTTGATGTTCTCAATGACTACGTCATTGGTCAAAGTGGGGCTAAAAAGATTCTCGCGGTTGCGGTTCACAATCACTACAAACGATTGGAGCATAGCAGTCGCTCTCAAGATGTGGAACTTTCCAAGTCTAATATCTTGCTTGTCGGTCCAACGGGATGTGGCAAGACACTTTTGGCCCAAACCCTTGCGCGCATCATCGATGTGCCTTTTACCATGGCGGATGCCACAACGCTGACAGAGGCAGGCTATGTGGGAGAGGATGTGGAAAACATCATTCTTAAGCTTTTGCAAGCCGCGGATTACAATGTGGAACGGGCTCAGCGTGGCATCGTTTATATTGATGAAGTCGACAAAATTTCACGGAAGTCCGATAATCCTTCGATTACCCGCGACGTATCGGGAGAAGGCGTTCAGCAAGCCCTTCTCAAGATTATGGAAGGTACTGTTGCTTCCGTTCCTCCTCAAGGAGGGCGTAAGCATCCTCAGCAGGAATTCTTGCAAGTTGATACAACAAATATCCTTTTCATTTGCGGAGGGGCCTTTGCAGGGATTGATAAGATCATCTCAGCGAGAGGACGGGGATCTTCCATTGGGTTTGGTGCGGATGTGCGCGGACCAGAAGAGCGCCGTACGGGAGACATCTTGAGCGATTTGGAAACAGAGGATCTCCTTAAGTTTGGTCTCATCCCCGAATTCATAGGACGTCTTCCCGTCATTGCAACCTTGACCGACCTGGATGAAGCGGCCTTCATTCAAATTCTGACAGAGCCTAAGAATGCTCTCACCAAGCAGTATCGGCGTCTTTTCAGTATGGAAGGGGCAGATCTTACCTTTACGGAAGGTGCCCTTAAAGCGATTTCCAGTAAGGCTGTGGAGCGGAAAACAGGGGCCCGTGGATTGCGTTCAATTCTGGAGTCAACGCTTCTCGATACTATGTTCGAGCTCCCCACCCTCGATGACGTCGAGTCGGTCGTGGTTAACGAAGAGGTTATCCAAAACAATGCAAAGCCACTTTTTGTCTACACGCCTAAAGAGACAAAAACAAAAGAGAAAAAGTCACGCTCGGGGGCGTAATCACGCCTTTTCCCCTGGGATTTAAAGAGTACAGCGACAATTCTTCTGGACAATTCTTCCGCTTCCTATAAGTTGAGGACCAGAAAAAGCCTCCTTGAGAGGCTTTTTCTGTTCTAAGGAAATTGTGATTTGCGGAGAGATAATGAAAAGGTCTTACAAGCTTTTCTTAAAGATATTTCTTATTTTTTCTCTCCTCATCTCCCTTGGGGCAGGGGTCTTTTTTTATCAAGACCCTCTCCTCAACTGCTATTTTCGTCTGACACCCTTCTTTTATTGGAATTATGCAAAGGATAAGGCCCTCGTTTCGCCATACTTTGATGAAGCGTTTTATAGATCAGAATATGATGCAGCGCTTCAACAAAGCGGCCAGGATCCCCTCGATCATTTTATGCAACGGAGTTGCCGGTGGGGAGGGGGAGACTTTGATCCTAATCCCTGGTTTAATACCACACTCTATCGGGAGCGCCTGTGGCCCTGTGCAGGAAATGCCTTTGTGGATTTCTTACGACAACCCTCTCTGAAAGTTCCAAAGAAGGCTCGATCTGTCGAAATTTACGCTAACCCCGCACAATTCTACCGTGCAGGTATCGCTGTCGAAGGGTTCATGCGCATGAACACATTGAAGGTTATGCTCGTGCTCCCAGAAGCCCTCAAAGGGAAGGTTCCGCTCTGCTTTCAGCCCCAGATCAAGCGCGGTTTAGAGGTGCGTTTTTCGAATGATCCCCACCTCTCTTTTTATCACAGTCCTTTTCTAAAGGATCCCGATGATGGGTACGGTGTCACAAATTTACCAGCCACTGATGTGTGTGAGGTTGATTCTTTTTTACCCACAACGCGATTTCGAAGACATGCAGGATACGACTATCTTGTTCATGGTTTTCTCTCTCCAGCTTGGCGGAAAAAGAAGGATCTTATCAACCCCTGTATGCTTAATTTTGCTCATAAATGCAGTGAGCCCATCATGTTTTTCCCGATAAGTGAGGATGAATATGGATTTAAAAAAGCGATGCAACGCCTTGCCCCCGCTTTTGATTTGATGTTCATTAATTGCGATATTGGTACACAAAATCTGCGCCTTATCCCAGGGTATATGGCGGCTTGGAATGACCCTCAAGATCTTCCTCAAAAAAAACAATACGGTGTTAGTTTTTTGCTGAGCTTCGCACGAAGAGGGATGTCCGTGACCCAGGCGAGGACATTGTCCCGCTTTCGCGCGATTGTGTGGCATAATGAGAAGAAAATCCCCTTGCCAACGCACTTCTATATCTCTCGACGAGATATGGAGAAATATCCTGAATACATGAAGAAAAGGGCTCTTCCTACGCGCTCTAAAAAATGGGTCTTTGGGAGCCAATTCCACATTGCAATCGAAAATGCAAAGCAAAAAGATTATTTTACGGAAAAGCTCCTGGGGGCTTTTTTAAGCTTGTGCGTCCCCATTTATATTGGGTGTCCTAATATCACAGATTACTTTGATGAGCGGGGTATGTTTATTGCGGAGGATCCGGATGATGTGCTTAAAATCCTCAATACGCTGACGCCTGAAACCTACCAAAAAATGCTGCCCTATTTGCTTGAAAACAAGCGCCGCGCTGAAAAATTCCTCACGCTGGAAGATCGGTATATTGAGGACTTTTATCGCGATAACATTATGGATAGCTCATCCACTTCTTCTGTTCCTCCGCAAGGGTGTTCGTCTCAATTGCAAGGCGGATACGCGCCAAAAGGCGGTTCATAAAATGGATATTGTGAATTGTCAGAGCTGTCATCGCCAATAACTCTCCCGCTTTGAGTAAGTGGTGAAGGTAGCTGCGTGAGAAGGTTTGGCAGGTCTGGCAGCCACAGGAGGCATCAATGGGGCGGGGATCCTCCCGGAAATGGGCATTGCGTAAGTTCAGATGTTCCCGACCCTTCGGGTCTTCCGCTAACTCCTCCCACACGGACAGGGGAACAAGGGCCCCGCCATGACGGGCCAGGCGGGTCGGATGGACGCAATCGAACGTGTCAATGCCTTGGGTCACCCCATAAAAAATATCGCTGATGCCCCCGATGCCCAACAGATGCACGGGACGGGAAGGATCAAGGGGCTCCATCGCCATTTCTACCACTTCCTTCATCTGTGCCTTATCAGCTCCTAAGGAGCCCCCGACAGCTGTTCCGAAGAAGGGGAGAGAATTGACAAATTCTGCAGCGATCTTCCGAAGATCTGGATAAACCCCTCCCTGGGTAATGCCATAGAGGGCTTGAACCCCTGAAGGGCCCTTTTGAAATTCCTTCAAACTCCGTTCCGCCCACCGGTGGCTCAAGTAGAGAGATCGTTCCGTATAGGCCTTATCCACATGGAAGGGGGTACATTCGTCAAGGACAACGATCAGATCCGCGCCAAGCCCGCGTTGAACTTGGATGGATTTCTCGGGTGTTAAGAGATGCATCTTGCCATCAATATAAGATTTGAAGGTGGCCCCTTCCTCTTGAATCTTGAGCAAACTTTTGGGGCGAGAGGTGCCTCGCTTTCCCTTGACCTCTTCTGCAACAGATCCATGGCCTAGACTGAAGATTTGAAAACCGCCTGAATCGGTGAGCATGGGACCGTCCCAGCCCATAAATGTGTGGAGGCCCCCCATCTTAGCCACGACGTCAGAGCCGGGTTGAAGCATCAAGTGATAGGTGTTGGAGAGAATAATCTGCGTCTTTTCTCGCTTCATATCCTGGGGCGTGGCCCCCTTAATCGCTGCTTTCGTGGCACAAAAGATAAAGGCCGGCGTTTCTACAACGCCATGCGGGGTGGTCAAGCGACCCAACCGTGCTTTAGAAGAGGGGGCTTTAAAACAAATCTCAAAATTAAACATTATTTCACCATCCGGCGGGCAACATAAATAAAGGGGATCCCAATGAGCGCAATGCCCACATGAAAACAATAGGCGCCGAGTATATAGGTGAAAAGGACAGTTCGCCACGGTAAAGGGGAGGGCGCAAACACCATCCAGGCCAGCACGCTAAAAACCATATTGTCTATCAGTGCTCCGATAAGAGGGGCAAAAAAGGATCGTACCCACAAGAGTTTCCCCCGTGTTAAACGGGAAAGGCTCGCAAAAATCCAAATGTCGTTGTACTGTCCCACCCCATAAGCAATGAGACTCGCCGCAATGAGGGCAGGGGCGGGAAAGAAGAGCGTACACATCGCTTGATGTGCTTCTCCAAATCCTGGGGCTGGCTTAAATCCCATGGTAATGATCATAAATAGGGTGACCAAAATCATACCGATAAAACTCAGCCACATCGCTTGTTTGGCCTTAGCCTTCCCATAACATTCCGTCAAAATCGTGCTCACAATAAAGGTCGATGAAAAGACAATCGTGCCCAGAGCCACGGGATTAGGAAAAAAAGCATACACTGTTGCCGTTTGTACCTGAAGATTGGCGACCACAATAGCGAGAGCGCTGTAAACCATGAGGCCCGCAGCTCCGAACGCGCGCATCATCCCGAGGATGATCACCCCACAGCCCACTAAAAGGGCTAAGGTCAATGCTTCAGGGGAATTCTGTTGAAGGGCATCGATGAGGATGTGAGGAGATAAAGAAAAATGCATGACGATGTCCACCGTGTGTTTACCGTCCTCAAAATCTCACATTTTCACCAAAAAAAAAAGGGAAGAGTCCTTCTCTCAAAGGTTTTTGTATTGCTGCAAAAATTGCTGTTGCAAAAATTGCTGCAAAAATTGCTTGCAAAAAAAGAAGATATCTGTGAGTGTGGGAACAGAAGGCGTACGCGCCTTGGGTTGTTGTCAACATTTAGCAACCCTTTGATCCCCTACCTCAAACGATAAGGGCATCTCCTTTTCCGCAAGGAAAAGTGAACCACACATCATTTATTATTATAGAAGCGAGTACATGAAGCAAACGAGTTATTCTGGACGTTCCCATGGTCGTTCTTCTGAACGGTATAAACAACCTCAGAAAAGGACCAATGGCGATGGCCGAGAAGGAGGGGGAAGACCCCGTGGAAACTATCAACAATCCGTTGATAAGTATCTCACCCTAGCGCGAGATGCGGCCTCTTCAGGAGATCCTGTGTCTGCTGAGAATTTTTACCAGTATGCAGACCACTATTACCGGCTTGTCTGCGAAAGTCGCCCGCCGGCTCCCCAACCCATGGCTCATCCTGTGAGGGAGAGAGTGGATCCACCGCCGGCTTCACCGGAGACGCCTCGTAGCCACCCTCGGCCTCGTATTAGAAGGCCAGAAGCGCCTCTTAGAGAGCAAGAAGAAGGCCCTGTTCCACTAGAGGCTGCTCTTCCCCCTCCTTCCCCTCGACCCCGTATGAAAAGGACAGAAACCCATGACCATGATCATTGACGTTATCGGCCGCGAAATTTTAGATTCCCGTGGCAACCCCACTGTTGAAGTTGATGTTGAACTCGAGTCTGGCGCGCGTGGCCGGGCTTCCGTTCCGTCAGGTGCTTCCACCGGCACCCATGAAGCCATTGAGAAGCGGGATGGAGACAAAACACGATTCCAGGGAAAGGGCGTTATGGAAGCCGTTTCTGCCGTCAATGAGGAGATTTACGAAACCCTCTGTGGCATGGATGCGCAGCAGCAAATGGCGATTGATCAAACTCTCCTTGACCTTGATGGCACAGAGGACAAGAGCCGCTTGGGCGCGAATGCCCTTTTAGGGACAAGTCTTGCGGTTGCGCGAGCTGCAGCCGATGCGCTGGGCCAACCGCTTTATCGGTATATTGGGGGCCTCTATGCCCACGTTCTCCCCATTCCTTTGATGAATATCATTAATGGCGGGGCGCATGCGGACAACCCGATTGATATCCAAGAATTTATGATTGTTCCCGTGGGTGCTCCGACGATGAAAGAGGCGATCCGGTGGGGAGCGGAAGTCTTCCACGCACTGAAGAAAAACCTCTCAGCAGCAGGTTTTAGCACCAACGTTGGGGATGAAGGTGGATTTGCGCCAGCTCTTCCTTCCACACAAACCGCTCTTGATTTTGTGATGAAAGCCATTGAATCGGCAGGGTACAGGCCAGGACAAGACATCGGCATTGCGCTTGATGTGGCCGCCAGCGAATTTTACAAGGACGGACGGTATCATCTCAAGGGTGAAGGCAAGGTATTGGATGCAGGTCAGCTTGTTTCTTTTTATCAAGAGCTTGCGAGCGCTTATCCGCTCCTTTCCATTGAAGATGGGATGGCTGAGGATGATTGGGACGGGTGGCAACTCCTCACAGAGGCGCTTGGAGATCAGCTGCAGATTGTGGGCGATGATTTGTTCGTCACGAATCCCACACGTTTGGCAGAAGGTATTGAGCGTGGCGTGGCCAATAGCATCCTCATTAAGCTCAACCAAATTGGGACGCTGACGGAAACCCTCCGCACCGTCGACCTTGCCCACCGGACGGGCTACACTACCATTATTTCCCATCGTTCAGGGGAAACGGAAGATGGATTTATTGCGGATCTTGCGGTGGCGCTCAATTGCGGACAAATCAAAACTGGGTCTCTCTCTCGCTCCGATCGGTTGGCAAAATACAACCAACTCTTGCGCATTGAGGAAGAGTTGGGAGATCAGGCAAGGTTTGGGTTGTAAAAACGTGTCATCCCAGGCTTAGTGCCTCTTTCCCCCCGACTTGTCGGGGGCTAGAGGCACTTGACCTGGGACCCAGGAGCCAAGGTATGAAAGAATTTTTCTGCGGCTCTGGGTCCCCGATCAACAAATCCTAAACATTTGCGAAACGCAAATGAAGGATTTGTAAGTCGGGGATGACACGGGGCTTACTCTACCAGCGCCCTAATCATCTCTTCGCAGACCTTCCCCAAGAGCACAAGCCCTCTCAGTTTGTGGCCGCTCCCGCCGCTGCAGAGGCACCCTTAGAGGAGGAGGCACTCTCAGAAGGTAGGTCAGAAGGTACAGACAGCATTTCAGCCAGTTTCTGAAAAATCTTCTCTATGCCCTGAGCAGAGCGCGGGATCAACAGTCTTCTACCTTTACAAGGTTTGTCATCATCGGCTTCATTAGCAGCATTGTATTTTCCCAAGTTCTCTGCAGACTTTTCTGTCTCTTCTTGATAAAGCGCCAGAATTCTGTCTCTGACGGGCCCAGCTTGTTCACCAAAGGTATCTGTATAAGATTTCAGGAATGTTGTTGTCATAGAAAGTTGTTCGTTAGTCACCTTTCCTCTTTGATCAAGACCAATCTCCTTTTTATGCAAATAAACATTTCTATACACATCAAGTAAATGCAATAAGGCCTTGATATCATGCCAAACGCTCCGACGTGATCTATGTTCTTTAAGAGATTTTCCTATATCCTCTAGATCAATCAGACTTATCTTCGCTTTTTCACATCCCTGTGAGACATCAATAAAAATATTAGGTTCGCGCACATCATGGCCACAAAAGCTTGCAAAAAACCCCTCAGGGTCGTCCTCATTTTTTTCGAGAGTTTCACGATGAGCATTTCCGAATACTTTTGCTAATTGAATTACAACATCTTCTGCTCTTTCTCGATGCTCTGTAAGATACCTCTCTAGAGATTGCCCTGATGCTCTGGGCATTAAGTTAAGGTAATGCCTTTGACCATCAGCATTTGTGTAAAAACCCGCCCACAGATCGATCATGAGCTGAGGGTAATCTGGCTCTTTGAATTTCTTAACAAACCCTGCTTTGCTAACGGCATAGGTATTTCTGCACCTTCTTTCACAATCCTCGTCGCTCATTCTCCTCTTGCCCCAGACTTTTAGTACCAATTGCTGCGCACTTGTTTTAATAAAAAAAATATCCTCAGCGTATGAGCTTGCGTCCCGTTCCGCTCTTTCTATCTCTAAAGTCCCTTGTCTTTCTTGCTCAGATAGAATGGAGGAGGCACGCAACCAGTATCGAACTTTGGCGTGCGTTAACGTTGATTCAAGAAATTTATCAGGGGGAATCGCCATTGTTCCCCGCTTATCGTCTGGGTCAATAGACTCCATCATGGCATGGAGGGGAGCGCTTATACAAAGCGATAGAAGAAAAAAACGGATGTAAATTAACATAGGGGAACAAAAACAAAGTTATCTATAATCTTTATATAGAGTTTCCCAATGTAAATATCAAGAAGTTTTTATTCCACCAACGCCTTGATTACCTCTTCGCAGACCTTCTTCGCATCCCCAAAAAGCATCAGGGTGTTGTCACGATAGAAGAGCTCATTATCCACACCAGCATAGCCGGGGGACATAGAGCGCTTGACGAAGATGACCGTCTTCGCTTTTTCCACATCCAAAATGGGCATGCCATAAATGGGACTTGTGGTATCCGTTTTGGCGGAAGGGTTGGTGACGTCGTTGGCCCCAATCACAAAGGCCACATCGGTCACGCCAAAATCCCGGTTAATTTCTTCGAGCTCAAGCACATCATCATAAGGCACATTGGCTTCTGCGAGGAGCACGTTCATGTGCCCTGGCATGCGTCCTGCGACAGGATGGATGGCATAGCGCACGGCAACGCCTTCCTTTTTGAGGATGTCTGCCATTTCCCGTAAAGCGTGCTGCGCTTGAGCGACGGCCATCCCGTATCCGGGCACGATAATCACGGACTGGGCGTTTTTCATGATGAAGCCCGCATCTTCTGCGCTTCCTGCTTTAAAGGGGCGCTGCTCTTTGGCACCCTTCGCTGACGCTGCAGCGGGTTCGCCGCCAAAACCCCCGAGGATAATGTTGAAGATCGACCGGTTCATCCCCTTGCACATGATATAGCTCAGAATCGCTCCCGAAGCGCCGACAAGAGCCCCTGTAATGATGAGGAGACTATTCCCGAGCGTAAACCCGATGCCTGCTGCTGCCCATCCTGAATAGGAATTGAGCATGGAGATGACAACGGGCATATCGGCACCGCCAATGGGCAAGATCAGGAGGAAGCCGAGGAGAAAGGCTATTCCTGTTAACGCCCAGAAAAGGGTGTGGGACTCACTGCTTGCAAAGAAAAAGATGAGGACTACAAGGCTGATCCCTAAAATGGCATTCAGGAGGTGCTGACCTTTAAACGTGAGGGGATTTCCTGACACGAGTCCTTGAAGCTTGGCAAAGGCCACGAGAGATCCTGTAAAGGTCAATGCGCCGATTGCTACCCCAAGACCCATCTCAATGAGGGATCCCATGGCGATGGAACCGATACTGCCAATATCAAAGGCAGCTGGTTCTTGGAGAGCGGCTGCAGCCACGAAGACAGCCGCAAGGCCGACCAAGCTGTGAAAAGCTGCTACCAATTGGGGCAGGGCTGTCATCTGAATCTTCTTCGCAATGGCGGAGCCAATGATACCTCCCCCCACAATACCGGCAAAGATCCAGCTATAGCTTGTGACAATCGGCGAAGACAGGGTGGTGAGAACAGCGAGTCCCATCCCCCACATGCCATAGTCCAAGCCTTTCATGGATGTTTTCGCAGAAGAGAGCCCTTGGAGAGCTAAGATAAAAAGCGTGCCCGCTGTAAGATAAAGAAGCGCGGAGAGATTGGGGCTATTAATTCCTCTGAGTAAGAAAAGGCTGACCGCACTGAGAAGGATCAATAAGCCGTAGAGAGCGAGCGGTGATCCTGACGACAGAGGGCATCCGCCTGAGGCGTCTTTGCTTGCTTTCGAAAAACAGGTTTTGATTGAGGTTATGAAATCTTTCATCAGAAGGTTCCTATTTCTTTGGGGTGAACATGTCGAGCATCCGGCGGGTCACCATAAATCCGCCAAAGATGTTAATCGCAGCCATAAAGACGGCAAAGAACCCAAAGAGCTGGGTCGTAAAGTCTTGAGCGGATCCTGCGGCCAATACAGCTCCTACAATGATCACACTCGAGATCGCATTGGTGACGGCCATGAGGGGCGAATGAAGAGCTGGCGTCACTTTCCACACCACATAATACCCCACAAAAACAGCCAGAACAAAGACCGTGAGGCCGAGAATAAAGGGCGAAATCATGCTCATTTTGTATCTCCTTTTTTAGCTTTTCCCTTATGGGTTATCATGATGGCTTGAATAATCTCATCTTCCTCATTGAGGGCCAGCGCTTGCTTGTCTTTATCCACACACAAGGTGAGAAGGTTTAGAAGGTTGCGGGCATAAAGGGCGCTGGCATCGTGCGGAATCCGTCCAGGCATGTTGGCATAGCCAATAATGCTGACACCGTCTTGTTCCACCACTTTTCCGAGGACGCTGCCTTCACAGTTTCCGCCTGCCTCAACGGCCAGGTCCACAATGACAGAGCCCGGTTTCATGCCTGCGATCATATCGGCCGTTATCAACCGAGGGGCAGGTCGTCCGGGGATGAGGGCTGTTGAAATGGCAATGTCGGATTTTTGGAGGACCTCTTTAATTTTAGCGGCTTGTTGCGCTTTATAGGCGTCACTCATTTCCTTGGCGTAACCGCCTGTGCCTTCGCCCGATTCCTTGGACTCCACCTCAACAAACGTGCCGCCCAAGCTTTCAACTTGCTCCTTCGCGGCAGCCCGTACATCAAAGACAGACACAATGGCGCCGAGGCGCTTCGCTGTAGCCAGGGCCTGCAACCCTGCAACACCGGCACCTAGGATGAGAACACGTGCAGGCGGGACGGTGCCTGCGGCTGTCATCATCATTGGAAATGCGCGCGTAAAGACGTTAGCGGCCTCAATCACGGCCCGGTATCCGGCCAAGTTGCTTTGGGAAGAGAGGACATCCATGGCTTGGGCACGGGTAATGCGCGGAGCGAGTTCGAGGGAAAGGGCGGTAATTTTCCGCTTTTCGTAGGCCTTAACCAAGGTAGGGTTTCCATGAGGATTCAGCATGCCGATGAGGAGGGCTCCTTCTGGCACCATCTCAATTTCATCTTCTGTGGGAGCTTGGACCTTGAGTACGACTTGTGCGTTCTCTAAGGCTTTTTTAGCCGTTGCAGCAATTGTGGCACCTGCTGTTTTATAAGCGGTGTCTGGAAAACAGGAGGCCTCGCCTGCGTCTTTTTCAACCGTCACTGTAAATCCCAGGGCCATGAGCTTTTTCACCGTTTCCGGCGTGACGGCCACACGGGTCTCGTTGGGTTTACGTTCTTTAAGGACTGTGAGCTTCATTTTTCCCCTCTCTCTTTTATGCTAGGTGGCACCCTAGCACATCCTTTTTCCTTTGGGGAGGGGTCGTTATTGTGAGAGAATTTTCTATCCTCGTAGTCTGAAGAGCATATCTCGCAGAGGATCGTAAGCTTTTATGGAAGCCCCAAATCCATCCATTCCTGATCCTTCCCGGTCTCTGGCGTATTCAAGGACGAGGGGTTTGCCGTCTAACACGCCCATAATCATGGAGACATGTCCGGCTGTGCCGAGGCCTGTTTCAGGATGTTTATCTATGTCGTCGCCTGTACGGCTTGCCAACCAATCGCCAGGTTGGGCAGAGCTCATGTCTTTTTGGATAGGCACCTCTTCTAATACCCCGTCCAGATAAGTGACAAGAGGCGCATCCGCACTTAAGGCGATCTCTGGGTGTTTTTTGAGAAGGGCTAATCGACGCAAATGGATTGTCTCAATGACGAAGTCAGGAGGCGGGAAGTGTCCTGTATAAGAGGTGATCGCCTCCTGCACCCATGAGCAACAGTCATGCTGTCCATCAGGTTTACCATCGGCATAGAAAGGGTTGCGCCCGAGGCCGTCCCACGCGTACACGCCCGGAATTTCCACGGCCTCGTCTCTCAGATAAGGTGTGCCTTCCAGTACCTTTTTATGGGCTGGATGTATTGGTACTCTGTAAACTTGGGCAGAAGTCGTATGATCATAAACGGTTAAGTGAGGATCAATGGCATAGGCAATGTGGGACAGTCCTGCCACATACACAGAGGATCGCATGTGTCCGTTCATAAAGGGGGTTGGGTCTGTTCCCAATTCTGCCACATTATTCACATCCCATATGTACCCTTTAAGGGGGGTGCCTGCGATGAGTTCATGAAAATGGTCTTTTAGGAGTGTGTGGACGGGTTCGACGAGAAACTCTAATTTTGTGCGGTTATAGGTATGCGTCCACCCTTTGAAAGAATCTGCAGCTGACTTGTTGGCTTGTGCGCAAAAGTTGCGGACCGCTGATAGGGCGGCTTTGCTTTGGGTGAGAACTTTTTCCTTAAGTTTGTCTTTGTCTGAGGCGCTGAGATGAGATTGAAGGGTTGCTAATGCCTGTTGATTTTCTTGGGCCATCTTAACTCTCACCCGTTGTTCTCTTTGAGCGCCCCGTTTCGCCAAGGAATCTTCTGTTGAGTCCAGGATATGCTGGAATGTTTCGGTGATCGTCATTTTTCCTCTTTTCTCACCCACTTCACAGCTGTGAGAAGAGGGGCGTACAAGTCCTCCTCGAGGGAAATCCTCACATTTTCTTCTTCCTCAAGGGTGGGAGGACGGGTGAGAAATGTCAGCTTTGGGGCGTTATGGATGAGGGCCAAAGGGGTTTGTTCATTGCCTTCGCCCATCACGAGCACGGCGGTTGTGGCGAGAGCATCCAAAAGGTTCATTTGGGTGACCCGTAAGGGGTGGTCATAAAGGTCAGGTTGGCCGACATAAGAATGGAGAGGAGCAAACCCACACCACCCTAACGCAATGCCTGTCACGCCACGTCTCAAGGGGGTTGTGGTGCTATCGGTGATCAGAACGCCAAGCTCCATCAGGCCTTGTTTTTGACGTACAGAGGTCCAGAGAGCTGCCGCTGTTTCTTGGATGTGCTCCGGATACAAAATATAGGTGTCATTGCCGTTGGATTCATCAATGCCTGCTGAAGGAATGAGGATGTTGTTTTTAAGGGTGAGACTTATGTCATAGGGATTGCTATCTCCTTCAATAATCGCATCCGCCTCCTGGCGAATCAGGGCCTCTTTCGCCATGGTATGCTTCGGGAGGATGCGTCCTTGGCACAGGCTAATAATTTTTGAGGTAATCACGAGAACGGTTTTCTCTGGAAGAGGAGGGATGTAGCGATCGAGGATTGTTTCCAGGGTCTCATGGGGTTCGATGCGATGGGTGCGCAGGGCTTCAACCTGCATGGGGATTCTTCAAATGAACAATGGTGTAGTTTCCGGTTGTGACCAGTATGGTTTCCTCCCACGCATCCAGATATTCGAGCTTAAGGTAAGCTGTGCCTTCATAGGATTTATGGATCTTGGTGAGGATAAAATCGGTTAATAGGTTATGTTTGAGGAACAAGTGGGCAATGTCAGCGCCTCCGACGACGAAGATTTTCCGATCTTGCCACTCTTCCTGATGGGCCAGGAAACCTTCGATCGACGACACAACCGTACAGACAGGAATATCGAGGGCGTGGCGGGAAAACACGACAGGGGTGCGCTCTTGGAAAAAGAGCATAGGCACGGTTTCAAAGGTTTTTCGTCCCATGACCACCACATGCCCTCGGGTTTTCTCACGAAAGTGAGCGAGCTCTTCCGGGTAATGCCAAGGAATTTCCCCTCCCTTTCCAATCATCCCTCGCGGGTCCGCGGCCATAATGCCTGTGATGGAAGGGAGGGGCATGGGTTATAACTGTGTTGCGGGTTTAAAAAATAAGTTGCGATGGTGAAACATTTCTCTCTCCTATAAAAACACGCACATGTCCTACAATGTGGGGCTGAAATTTACAGATGTCAACTGGGATTCAGATAAAAATTGCCATCTAATAAATTTGACGGTCCGGTCTAATGGGGCTAAAATTAAACCATAAGGGACGCCTTCGTAACGCTTTCTTTACCATACCCATTCTATAATAACTAAAAATGAAAGGGACGATCTACATGAATATCATCATTACGGGTAAAAAATTTGAGGTTGGAGAGAGCCTCAGAGCAGAAACAGAAAATAAAATTCGCGAGCTTTCTGAGAAATATGATTTGCATCCTGTGGAGACGAAGGTTTTCTTTGCAAAAGATAATAGTTATTTGATTCGATGTGATATCGAGATGCATTTGGGTCGCGGGCTTTATGTGCGGGCCCATAAGGACGCCGATGAGGCGCGGGCAAGTTTGGATGAGGCTTTTGATACTTTTGAGCAACGCTTAAAGCGGCATAAAAGTAAGCTCATTGACCAGAAGAGGCACGAGCCGACTCATAAAGAGAGGCAAGAGCTTCATTATTCTGTTATCAACCCCCAACATGATGAACCAGAGGTGGTTGAGGATAATCCGCTTGTGATTGCGGAGATGAAGCGACACCTGCCTTTGCTCACGGTGAGTGAAGCGGTGATGCATCTTGATTTGTCGAATGAACGGGCTGTTCTTTTTCATAATGCGGCCGATAACCAACTCAATGTTGTGTATTGGCGTGCAGATGGGAATGTGGGCTGGATGGCGCCTTCCCAGAATGAGCAATAGATGGAGGGGGGCGTCGTGGGACTCATCGTTTTCCTGATTTGGCTGTTTGGATATGAGCGGCCACGGCGAAAGGCGACCCTGGAGAAACTTGAAGCCTTGCAGAAAACGGTGGAAGTGCTTAATCGCAAAATCCAAAAGTTGGAAAAGGCGGCGCATACCCCAGGGAAAGGATCATAATATGATGAGGGTTCTTTTTTGCACGCTTTTGATTGCTTCCTCGATGGCGAGCGCGCAATCTGAGGATGTGACGTGGATTCACACGGATGAGCCTGCACAAAATAAGGATCTCCATCCTTTTTTTACAGAATCGAAGTCGGTTCAATTGCTTGACATCATCAATAAATTGACGCGGCGTGTCGATGTTCTTGAAAAACGTGTTGCAGTCCTTGAAAAAGAGGCTACAGGGCGGTAAGATGTTAGTTTGTCATCCTCGGTTCTAAGAAGTACTCAGCCCCTTCCAGGGGCAAGCACTTCTAAGCCCGCGGATGACAAGGAAAAGTGCCCGCCGTTTTTTAATGAGATACACATGACCCTCCCCGAAGCTTTTTGTCGCAAACATGGTTTGAAGGTTGTTATTGTTGGACGCCCGAATGTGGGAAAATCAACACTCTTCAATCGATTGTGCGGGCGGCGTCTCGCGATTGTTCACGATATGCCAGGTGTGACCCGCGATTCCAAGGAGGCCTTTGGCCAACTTGGAGACATCCCCTTGCGGCTTGTGGATACGGCGGGACTTGAGGAAAAGAGTGATGATCCCCTCATGGGGGGTATGAAAAGTCAAGTTACAGAAGCCCTTGAGGGGGCTGATGTCATTTTGTTTGTGATTGATGGGCGCGCTGGTGTTGTCCCTGCCGATGAATTTTTTGCAAAGCTTCTTCGCAAGGTTTCCCCCCCCGTTCTTTTGCTGGCCAATAAATGTGAAGGACGCGGAGGCGACCAAGCGCTCGCGGAGGCGTGGGGGTTTGGTTTTGGAGAGCCGATTGCCCTTTCTGCTGAACATGGCTTAGGTCTTGAAACGCTTTATGCGGCTTTGGCGGCTCTCTATAAGGGGCCTCTCTACAGGGAAGAAGAGGTGGCGGAAGATGAAGAGACGCCCCCCCTGCATCTTGCGATTGTGGGACGGCCGAATGTGGGAAAGTCGACCCTTTTTAATCAATTGATAGGCCATGAGCGCGTCCTTACAGGACCGATTGCGGGTTTGACGCGAGATGCGATTGGGGTAGAGTGGCTTTATGAAGGTCACCCCATTCGCCTCATCGATACAGCGGGCATGCGGCGGCGGGCGAATGTGTCGGAAAAGCTTGAAAAGCTTGCCGTGAATGAAAGCCTTTCTGCGATTCAATATGCCCAAGTGGTTGTGTTGGTTGTGGATGCTACTCAACCTCTTGAAAAACAGGATCTTCATATTGCGTCGCAAGTGATTGAAGAGGGGCGCTGTCTTATTTTAGGACTCAATAAGTGGGATTTGGTGTCGAATCGGGATGAGCTTCTGACCCACTTGAAGGCTCTTTTGACGACCGTCTTGCCGCAAGTGCGGGGGATTCCTCTTGTGCCTCTTTCGGCTTTGACAGGGCGTAATAAGGACAAGTTAATGGAGGCCGTTCTGGAAATGTATGCTCTGTGGAACCAGCGGGTTCCCACGGCAAAGCTCAATCAATGGCTTGAAGAGTTGGTATCTCATCACCCCCCTCCTTTGGTGGCGGGGCGACGTCTCAAGGTCAAGTATATGACTCAGATTAAGACACGGCCACCCACTTTTGTGCTCTTCTCGAGTAAGGCGAGTGAGTTGCCCGATTCTTACGGGCGGTATGTGGTGAATGGATTACGAGAAGCTTTTGGATTTAAGGGCGTCCCCCTTCGGCTTTCGGTGCGTTCGACAAAAAATCCTTATGCGGAGAGTTAGGCTTTTGTGTCCGAAAGGTGTGGTCAAGCCTCAGAATCCTTAAATAAAGCAAGCGACTTTCTTTGAGCAACTCTCTTAAGCGGAGGGGCAGAGCTGGATCCCTTTCAGAGGCGGTATTGAGGCAGGCGAGTTTTCGAAAGACCTCATACTCTTTTGAGAGGGCTTCCTCCCTTGAGATGGCTTGGGTGTGTACCGCCTTTTGCACCATGAGCCATGCAGAGATTTGGCTGAGCCGGATGGCAACGCGCATCGCTTCGTGGGTAATGCGATTCCGTTCTTGAAGGGTAAGCTTTTTAACATCTAAAGGGGCTTGCCATTTTAAGTAATCTCGTGAGGTACGTAATAAATCATCGGTTTCTGTATAAGTTTTGTCTAAAAATACATTGGAAAACTTCATAAAAAATCACCCTTGTTCACTGTTTTAATATATTTATTGTACACCACAACATATTAATATTTTACTGATGGACGTGTAAAATTTTTGAAAATGGGAAGGCGTTTATGAGCCGGGAACCCTTGTTTTTAAGGGGAGGGACGTGCTAAAAGGCCATTATATGTCAATTTATTTTAAGAAGCGCTGCGCGCTATTTTCATGAAGGAGTAAGGTTGGTATGCCAAAAATGACTTTTATTAAGCCTGATGGGGAACGCATTGACGTTGATGCTCCCAATGGGTTGTCTGTTCTCGAAATCGCCCATGAAAATAGTGATAAGATCTTTTTAGAGGGAGCATGTGAAGGATCTTTGGCCTGTTCCACCTGTCATGTTGTTGTGGAGCCGGAGTGGTTTGAGCTTTTGGCAACGCCCACAGAAGATGAAGAGGATATGTTGGATCTAGCCTTTGGTCTCACCCAGACCTCCCGGTTGGGATGTCAAATCATTATGTGTCCTGAATTTGATGGCCTTGTGGTGCGATTGCCTGCAGCAACGCGCAATATGCTGGGGTAGAGGGGCCTCGCCTGTCATCCCCGGCTACGCCGGGCTGAGTCGGCGGCAAGCACTACTAACTCGGGGATGACAAGCATTTATTATTCACGGAGACTCACATGAATACCTGCAACCTTACCATTTCTGATCTCAGGCTGTGGGTACACTTGGGATGCTCAGAGGAAGAAAAATATCATCCCCAGCTTGTCCGTGTTGATCTCACCCTTTCTTTTCCAACCCCTCCTCTAGCCATGACCACCGACCGTTTAGAAGAGACGGTGTGTTATGCCCAAATTGTTCATCATCTTCAGGAAGCTGTGGAGGAAAAGCGGTTCAACCTGATCGAACATTTGACCCATACCCTTTACGACGTTGTTCGTGATTACTTAGGGGAGCACGATGTTAGTCTGAAGATATGTGTCAATAAGATGGCGCCGCCTGTGCCAGGTGTCCATGGGGGCGTGTCCTTTTCTTACGGTCAAGGGTGAAGGGATGTCCCTCTACTCTATTGCCCTTGGATCCAATATGGGGAATCGACTTGCCAATCTCGGGCGGGCGGTGGCGCTCCTTGAGGAACGGTATTTTTCGCGATTAAAGTTATCTCCTGTTCTTGAAACACCTGCTCTTTTACCCGCAAATGCGCCTGCAGACTGGGACATTCCTTATCTGAATATGGTGGTGCGGGGGACAAGCGATCTTTCGCCTGAGGCATTGTTAGCAGGGCTTAAGGACATTGAAAAAACCGTGGGACGGGAGGAAACCCATGAGCGGTGGGGGCCCCGTCTGATTGATTTAGATATCGTGTTGTGGGACGGTCCTTCCTTTATATCCCCTACACTGACCATTCCTCATGTGGAGCTTTTGAATCGGCCGTTTTTGATTCATCTCCTCGCGTTGCTGGATCCGCAGTGTCGTTATCCGGGTGGTAAAACGTTTGGGGAGATGGCTCATCTTTTGCCCGATATTGACACCTGTTATACGCAGAGCTTTGTGCTGAATCCAAAGTTGGTGGGGATTGTGAATCTTACCCCTGACTCTTTTTCCGATGGGGGCCAGTATGTTGATCCGGAGAAAGCCATTTCTCATGCGAAGCAGCTGGTGGCTGAGGGAGCAACGGTTGTTGAGTTGGGTCCGCAATCGACACGGCCGCAGGCGGTCCTGGTTGATGCGGAGACAGAATATGCACGGCTGCATCCGATCCTTGAGGGGCTCTCTGATGATATCAAACAGAATGATATTACGATTAGTCTCGATTCCTTTTTGCCCGAGACGATTTTAAAGGTTTTAGAAAATTACCCGATCTCCTGGATTAATGATGTGACGGGAAATTTGGAGGATCGGACTTTAAGGACCATTGCGGAGCGGGGGCTTAAAATTGTAGTGATGCATTCTCTCTCGATACCCCCCCACAGAGATCAATGCTTGGATTTTGACCGGTCGGCCGTTGAGAGTCTTAACCAATGGAGTGAGCTTAAAATCCGTCATCTGGAGTCTTGTGGGTTCCAAAGAGAGCATATTATTCTTGATTCAGGTATTGGGTTTGGGAAGTCAGCTTATCAAAATCTTTTCCTCCTGCAGCACGTGGAGCAGTTGAAACAATTTGGATGTGAGGTGATGGTCGGGCATTCTCGGAAGCGTTTTATTTCTTCTTTTTCTCACGCAGAGGCGCGAGACCGCGATCTTGAGACGGTGGCAGTTTCCTTGGCGCTTGCAGAGCAGGGCGTGGATTATCTGCGTGTGCATCATGTGCGGAATCATCAGCGGGCATTGGTTGCCTATCAGTTATCAGTTAATCGGTAACTTACCCGCGCAAGCGCGGGAATTATACCTGGGTCCCCGCCTGCGCGGGGATGACAAGTGGGGTGCCTGTCACGCTGTTCGCAAAGGCCTTCGTAATTGTTATATCCACACATCTTCCTAACAATTCAGCGGGGGCTGTGATGTAGGTGGATTGGAAGTGAGGGGTTTTGCCGAGCAGTTGGCCCTCCTGCTTTCCGACGCGATCAAAAAGAACGGATTGGGTGGTGCCAATGGACTTCTCATTAAACGCTAGTTGTTGGGCGTTGAGGAGATCTTGAAGGCGGCCAAGGCGCTCTGCCATGATGTCCTCTGGGACTTGATCATTCATCAGCGCCCCTGGTGTGCCTGGCCGTGGGCTGTATTTAAAGGAGTAGGCTTGGGCATAGCCCACAGCCTCGATAAGGGCCAATGTCGCTTGAAAATCCTGTTCGGTTTCGCCTGGAAAGCCGACGATAAAGTCAGAGGAGAAGGCCATGTCGGGACGAAAGGCGCGCATTTTCTCAATGAGTTTCAGGTAGTGAGCGGCGGTGTGCTTCCGGTTCATGGCTTCCAAAATGCGGTCTGATCCGGACTGGATGGGAAGATGGAGGAACGGCATCACCTGAGGGATGTCGCGGTGAGCCACCATGAGTTCCTCATCCATGTCTCTGGGGTGGGACGTTGTATAGCGTAAACGCAGCAGCCCTGGCAGGCACGCGAGCGCTTCCATCAAACGTCCGAGCCCCCATGTATTTCCATCGGGTCCATCGCCATGATAAGCATTCACATTTTGTCCCAGAAGTGTGATTTCCTTGGCACCTTTCTCTACAAGTCGTTTGCATTCGTCGATGATCGCCGTTACAGGACGGGAGTATTCAGCTCCCCGGGTATAGGGGACGACGCAAAAGGTGCAGAACTTATCACAGCCTTCTTGAATGGCCACAAAGGCTGTCGCTTCTACAGTGCTGTGCTCTTGGGGAAGAAAGTCGAATTTGGATTCGGCGGGAAAGTCTACATCCAGTACCCCTCGGCCAGGACCTTGTGCTTTGCCTTGTTTGTTTTCTTGAGACCGGTGGGCACGGGCAATCATTTCGGGGAGGCGGTGATAGGTTTGGGGACCTAAGACAATGTCCACATAAGGGGCCCGCCGCATGATTTCACCGCCTTCGGCTTGCCCCACACACCCGGCAACCGCCACAATCATTTTATCATCTTTATGGGCGCGAATGCGGCCTAAGTCAGAGTAGACTTTTTCCTCTGCCTTTTCCCGAATATGACATGTATTGAGGATGACCAAATCCGCACCTTCCGGATTTTCGATCACAGCGTAGCCGAGAGGTTTCAAGATGTCGGTCATGCGCTGCGCATCATAAAAATTCATTTGGCAGCCATAGCTTTTGATGTAAAGCTTCTTGGTGGTCATGCGGCTGCCTCTTTTGGATGCTTAAAAGCGTTTACGAGTCCCTCTTGAACAACCTGAAAGGCGGCATGAGCCAGTTCCTTGCGAGAGTTATAGTTCTGGGGGGCGAGGGAGGGGTGAAACTCCACAATGACCTGAATGGTTCCCCATTGGCTCAGATCCCATAGGTGCGGTCCCAGGTCCATATCCAGACTAAACCAACCGCAGCGTTTGCGCATAAAGCGGGGCATGGGGAGGCCGTCCCATCCCGCATAGGTGATGGTGATGGGTTGAACCGTCATGTTTTTGATGATGGCAACATCAAAGAAAGAACTTCCAAAGGGGAGGACGCGGCAGCCATCTGTTGTTGTCCCTTCTGGGAAGAGAATGAGACTATCCCCCTCCTCAACACAGGCGAGGAGTTTTTCCATGCCATCAGCGATGGCTGTTCGATTTCTTTCAATGTAGATGGTCCCTTGATTTGTTGCGCAAAGACCCATAAAAGGCCATTTTGCGACTTCTTGTTTTGCGACAAATCGGGCGGGAATGATTCCCCCTAAAACAAGGATATCGATGTAACTGGAATGATTCGCCACAAAGAGGGTCGGCCTTTTTGTCGTCATCTTGCCTCTGATGGTGATCTGATATCCTACCGCTCGACACCATGCGGATAAAATAAATCTTCCATAAGGGTAGCAGAGAGGACTCTTCATCTTCGCCAAGAGCCAGTGGAAAGGAATGAAAAGCAGGGTTATGCCGGCAAAGCAGCACAGGCGCCAGATGGCACGTCCATAGGCACGTGGCATTATATCTTTTCTCCAAACGCGGAGGGGTGAGAGTATCTTTGGGAATAACGTCCGGTGACCTTCTCTCTTGGGACAATGATGCAGATGTCAATTGAGTTAAAGGGGTGATCAACATAGGCCCCCTCTCCAACATACCCTCCTGCTCGCAAATAGGCTTTTATGAGAGGAGGTAATTGGCGGAGGGCTTTTTTGGGTTGGACTTCTTCGGCGGGCAGGAGGTTCATTTCCTGGTAATGACTGGGGAGCGCGCGGGCTCTGAGTTCTGGAGGGGCTAAATGGTTGTGGTAGAGGTAGGATAAAGCCTGTTTGTACTGGGATACATCCGTCCCTATGAAGCTGGCGCATCCAAAGCAAAGGTTTACCCGATTTTGTTGAATATAGGCGCCGATTCCTCTCCAGAGCAACTGCATGGTGGGTCGTGTTCGGTAGGCTTTTTGAACACATGATCTTCCGAGTTCCATGATCTGACCGGGGACTGTTATCAGTTTGCTGATGTCAAATTCGCTTGCTGTAAAATAACTGCCATACTCAAGGGCTGCTTCTCGTAGCATGAAGCGGTAGGTTCCGACTGTTTTATTGGTGGCAATATCGATCACCAGCAGAACATCGCAAAAATCGTCAACGGGTGAGACATCTTGCTTGAGAGAGGCCATTGTGGGGTCAGATTGGGCCCCACACTCTTCATAAAAAACCTCATAACGTAGGCGTTGAGCCGCTTTGATGTCATCCTCTGAGCGCGCCAAACGTACCTCAAGTGTTCCCGATTTAAGAGGAGGGAGGGTTTTCTCAAAACGATTGAAAGCGATCAAGGGTTCTGCCATTTTCTCTAGAAGTTCTCCATATCTCAGGTGTTAGGGGTCAGAAAACAGGCGTCCGGAAAGAAAATCTGATTCTTATTTTCTAATTCCTGCTTCCCGCTTACGCGGCGATAACAATGGAGTATATGTCCTTCTTCATCTGGGTGCAAGAAGACCGATACCCTCGTTGAGGGATATCGGCCTTTGAGAGGGGACGTTACGCAGCGACTTCAGATTGGCGTCCACGACGTGTGCCAAGACCAATGTCCTTGGCCAGGTTGCTGCGGCGCTTAGCATAGTTTGGTGCTACCATGGGGTAGTCTTTTGCCAAGTTCCAACGCTCCCGGTATTGATCAGGTGTCATATTGTAGGCTGTTTTGAGGTGGCGCTTGAGCATTTTCAAACGACGGCCGTCTTCAAGGCATACGATGTAATCAGGTTGGATAGAATCTTCAATCGTAACTGCTGGGTCGGGACGGTCATGCAGTAAAACTGAATGTCCTGATGCAATATTGCAGAGGCTGCGGTGGATTTGTAAAATGAAAGCAGGAAGGTTGTCGGCTTCCATTTCATTATTAGAGACATAAGCTGCAACAACGTCCGCCACTAATGGCATGATGTCTAGGGATTCATTTCGTTCTGTCATGATGTTACCTTTCGTTTAATTGACTTGTATGCTTTTTATTTCATTATGAAAGGATCGTCAACATCTTTTTTGTTTTTAATAAATCCTTTCTGTTTTGGGAGGTATTCGTGTAATTTTTTTTGAAAAGTCATCGCGCAAATATATGTATTGTTTTCTCGAGCGTAATAATTTTTTCTTTTCCCTAAAAGTGTAAAGGCATGCTTTTGGTAAAAGGAAAGGGCAGGGATATTATCCTCAGCCACCTCAATGAAAAGGCTCTGGATCTCTTTTCTTTTTAAACGGGCACATAAAGCGTTTAAAAGGGCACTACCGCGCCCTTTCTGGCGGGCATGGGTAGCAATTACAAAGGTCAATATTTCTGCTTCGTCCTCTATTTCTCTCCAGAGGATATATCCGAGCAAATTCTCTTTTTCTCGCATTTGTATCCCAAAGGTGTGGGGAGTTTGGAGCAATTCTTGAAAAGATGTGTCACTCCATCCTGTGAAGAAAGCCTCTTGATGCAAGGTGGAGGCTTCCCGGTAATCCCTTAAGGTAAGGGGAGAAAGTGTCATCTCAGGGGACCTTAACGATTGTATTCCCCGGTTGCTTAACTGTAATCATGCCTGCCCACGTGCACATAAGCATTGCGGATTTATCAAGAGCGGGCACTCCTTGTACGAGGACAGTTGTTGCTCCAGAAATCCAGGGAGCCGTCGTGACAGGAACACAGGGCATGGGGGTCAGCACACCATTTGCGGCTGCGGTCGCGGCCGCGACTGTCGGATTTGCAAGTGAGGTGCACATGGCGAAGGGCGTAATATTCGCCATGGGGGCGATATCCGAGATGTTTCCCATTAACATACTTGAGACCATGACTTTTCGTGTGGGGAGGACGACAAAGGGTGTTGGAGCTGTACCATGTGAGCAGGCTAAAATTCCTGCTCCTCCAACGACGGCGAAGCTCACACGGCCTCCTGGGGAAAGATGAGGTATCCTTGAGGATCATAGAGTTCCGGGGCACGTACAAGACGACCCTGCTCAAAGGTGAGGATTTGTCGTACGGTCCCGTTTTCATCGTAAGTGATAAAATCGCCGTGGCGTTTGCCTTGAACGTATGCGCCTGATTCGAGGAGGGCGCCGCTCGGATAATACCTGAGGCTTTGTCCTTCCAGGATATCCTTCACATAGTGGACGACCTGTTGGAGGGAACCATAGGCATCATAAGTGAGGGAAGCCCCCTGCTTGAGCCCATGTTCATGATGGATGCGGGCGTGTATATTGCCGTCTTCGTCATAGTAAATTGCCTCCCCGTGTTGTTTGCCTTCATGAAAATGGGTGGAAAGTTGCGGGATATTATGGTTGTAAAAAGTTGCTGGGCCATGAGGGAGTCCTTTCTCGTACGTCATCTTGTATTCGAGACGTCCCTCATCGTCATAGTGAACGGATTCTCCGTGAAGCTGTCCCTCTTCAAAGGGTTGAGAGGGAGCCGTTTCGTTGTGAATGGGGTCATTATCCATTGAGATTTACCAGGGCTCCCTTGATGGTTGTTGTGGCACCTTGCAATGTAAGGGGGCCGCTAGCTTTAACAGTGGTTGGTCCTTTGGTTGTGAGTTCAGCACTTGAGTCCGATGTGAGCGTAATGGTTTTAGCCTTAACGCTAAAATTTTGGGTGCACGTAATGGACATGTTTCCTGTAACTGTAAAAGTGGCGTTGCCTTTTTTACATGTGACCGTCATATTTCCTTCTTTAATTTCAATCAGATGATTGCCCTTTGTAATTTTTAAAGAACTATTGGCTTCGACAGCGATATTGAGGTCTTTTTGGGCATGCCAATAAATTTCTTCCTTTCCTTTTTTATCCTCAATCCAAAATTCATTGTTACCTGCTCCCTTGAACGTCTTGCTTTTGAGTGTTGATTTTGTATCGTTCTTGGGCAAGTAAGGGGGAAGGTGGTCCCCGTTATAGACAGATCCAATAACGAGGGGGTTGTCAGGATCCCCGTCAATGAAGGAAACGACAACTTCCATGCCAACACGCGGTGTAAAGACGGTTCCCCATCCTTGACCGGCCACTGTTGTGGCGACCCGGATCCAACAGGAGGTAGGCTTTTCCTCTTTTGAGGGATCCCAGTGAAAACGTACTTTTATGCGTCCGTATTTATCTGTCTCGATTTCTTCTCCCATCTTCCCGGTCACTTTTGCTGTTTGTGTTCCGTAAATACGCGGTTTAGGCGTGAGGGCGGCGGGTCGAAAAGGCGTGTGTGCGGGAAAAGCTTCAAAATGGTTTGTGTAAAGAGACTCGGGCTCCTCAGGGGAGAGGTGCGCTTCGTGAATGATCTCATAGAGTGTGTATTCGATGTTTGCGTCGTGACGAGGGTGATCCTTGAGCTTAAACTTATATCCTGCAAGAAAGAAAGGATTTGTTGATGTTCCTTTGACGATTGTCTTCGGACACTCGAGCTCTTCCAATTGAATCTTGGCGAGAGCTTCTCCTTCGCTTTTTGTTTTATAGATTTCTTTGTAGGTTGTAAGCGTGCCATGCATGGGTTTTTCAGCTGCATGGGCTTTCAGAGGCGTCTTCGGGGTTAAGTAGTTGAAGCTTAATCGGTTTACAGCGCTTGTTCCGAGTTGTTTTTTAATAAAACACGAGGTGACCGTTAGGAGGAACGGATCTTGACCCTGTCTGTCATCGAAACTCGCAGAGGGTTCATGGGGGCACGCTTTATGGGCTGAAGGGGCATCTCCAAGAACGAGTCTATGTCCTTCTGGCGTTTGGTCGAAAAAATAAAAGATTCCTTCTTCTTCCATGAGGCGCGACACAAAATCAAAGTCGGTTTCATTGTACTGCACACAAAAATCACGCACGCGTTTTCCATGTTTGTGGACCTTGTCCTCATGGGGGAGTTTATGGTCCTTGAACACTTTTTTGATAATGGTATGGGCAGATTGATGTTGAAAAGAGCGGCATTGGCCTGAAAACTTTAGAAGCCAGAAAGCGGGATAGAGGGTCGCTCGATACACTGTTTCCAGATCATAAGATGGATGTGCTTTCGGAAGATTAAACGGCGTCCCCTCTTGTTCGAAGTGTCCGATCATTCCGGTGAAAGTTCGCGTTTTATCCCCTGCTGTTATGGAAACGGTGGCAAGTTTTCCCAATATTTTTTCAAAAGGAGCGGTGCGACTGGGTGAGAGAAGTGTTAGCTGGTATTCGAACAGAGAGGATAAACGCTCAATGCCATGAAACTGGATGAGTGTGAACGCGGGTCCCCCGTGTATTTTCACACTCATAAACACTTTTTTGTTTTTATTGGGCACGAATGACCTTTGTTTATGTCTTTAGATATGCCTGTCAACTTTATGCATTTATCACGCTTCTGTCATCCCCTAAGGAGGGGCCAATTTTTGAAATGAGCCGTGTTGTACTTTGTCCTTCGACAAGGTCAACAAGGTAGACCTGTCCCCCGTAGCTTTGGATAAAGGGAGCTCCTGCCAGTTGGCTGATGGTATAGTCGGCGCCCTTCACAAGGGCATCAGGCCTGAGGTGTTGGATCAATTCAAGAGGGGTTTCTGAGTCGAATAAAACAATCATGTCCACATGCTCAAGAGCGGCAAGGACAAGAGCGCGCGCTCTCTCTTGTTGTACAGGACGGGTGGGACCTTTGAGGCGTTGGACGGAGGTATCCGTATTGAGGCCAACAATGAGTTTGTCTCCCTTTTTCTTGGCTTGACTTAAAAGGGAGATATGACCCGGATGGAGGAGATCAAAACACCCATTCGTAAAGACAAGGCGCTGTCCTTGTTGTTTCCATTTCTGCGTGGTCTCTTGCGCCTCTTCCCAGGAAACAATTTTTTGCTCATGGGCTTGCGCTTCGAGATGGAGGGCTGTTTGAAGTTCCGTTTGCCTTACGATGGATGTGCCCACTTTAGCGACAACAAGACCTGCGGTAACATTGGCGAGATGCATTGTTTTGGCAATGGGAAGACCTGATGCAATCCCCATTGCAAGGGTCGCAATGACGGTGTCGCCTGCACCGGAGACGCTACAAATTTCCCGTGCTTGGGTAGGACTATGTTCAACGTGTCCTGAGGCTTCAATGAGGGTCATCCCCTCTGCATCCCGTGTGACAATCATGGTTGAAATCGCGTGTTGTTTCAGGATGGTTTGAGCAGCTGCGATGATTTCGTCATCGGTTTGGACGGGCATATGAGTTGTTTCTGCAAGCTCCTTGCGGTTAGGTGTGAGGAGCGTTGCTCCTTCATACAGGCTATAATCCCGTCCCTTTGGATCCACGACTATAGGCTTTCCTTGACGATTTGCTTCTTGGATAAGCGCTCGCAATCCTTTCCGGGAGAACATTCCCTTGGCATAATCAGAAAGAATGACAAGATCATGATTGGGAAGGGTGGTCTTGAAGAGGTTGAAAAGATCGGATTCGAGTTCGTCCGTTAAAGATAAAACCTGTTCCTGATCTGTCCGTAGGATCTGTTGGTTGGATGCAATAAAGCGTGTCTTTACCGTTGTGGTGCGACGCTCATCAACCAGGAGATAGGATTTTACGTTCGAAAGGGCGTCGAGCCTCTTTTGCAGTTGCTCGCCGTCTCTATCGTTGCCAATCACGGAAATGAAGGTGACGCTTGCGCCGAGGGCCTCCAAATTGCGGACAACGTTTGCGGCGCCCCCGACTGTGGTGGTTTCGTCTTCGATATGGAGGACGGGAATGGGAGCTTCAGGGGAAATTCTTGAGGTTTTCCCTCTGACAAATCGATCGATCATCGCGTCCCCGATGCAGAGAATGCGGGTCTTGGAAAATGCGTTTAAAAAATCATGGGGCATGTTGCTCTCTTTTCCTTATGTTACCAAGCCTAAGCTATGTTCGATTGCTCCGCAGAGCATTTGTCCCAATGTAATGTGCATTTCTTGGATACGTGATGTTGTTGCTGAGGGGACTTTTATCAGAATATCTGCATACTGGGGAAGGAGCCCTCCCGTGCCGCCTGTAAGGCCTACTGTTGTGAGGCCCTTGGATCGAGCAGTCTCAAACGCCTTGAGGACATTGGGGCTTTTTCCAGAGGTTGAGATCCCAATAGCCACATCTCCCTCCTGGCCTAAGGCCTCAATTTGACGGGAAAAGAGGTATTCAAAGCCAAAATCATTGCCAATGGCTGTAAGCGTTGAAGAATCTGTTGTCAAAGCAATCGCGGCAAGGGCGCGGCGATCCTTTATATACCGAACCGTGAGCTCTGTGGCGAGGTGCTGCGCATCGGCAGCACTTCCCCCATTCCCAAAAAATAAAAGTTTTTTGCCATTTTTGAGGGCATGCACGGAAGCGTCTACCCACTGGGCAAAGGGGTCCCTCAGTTGCTCAAAGGTTGCTTTTGCGACATGAAGATGCTCTTCTCCTTCCGCGCTATAGAAGGTGTGCAGGTTGAATGATGATTGTGTCATTCTGAATACTTCCCATCGTTATTTCTGATTTCTTATAAAGTGTTTAGAGTTCAAGTGCAAGGAATGGATGCTTACCCATTAACGGATATGTAACCTCGAGGTGATAGCATCGAATATGACGCTGTAACATTATATGACTAACATACACGGCTTTAGCGTCATAACAGGAGAATGAAAATGACTGTAACAAAAAACCTTATACTTAATGCCGCCATCATCATCGGGATGACCTTAACCTTTTCTGGAGCCGTAGTCGCCGAAAACGTTACCGAACAATGTTCTGAGAGTTGTAAATTGTATCATGGTGACTATCAGTACTGCATGAAGGAATGTGCAACAGAGAATCAATGACATAGTGCACAAAGATCCTTTATCCTTTGCTCTCGCCTTGGCAATCTAGACTATGCCGTGGCGAGCTCTCCGAAATTTTTGACCCGATAAAAAGTATGTGATAGTTTTGCACGATGAAACTTGTCCTCCTTGACCGTGATGGCGTGATTAACAAAGATCTTCCAACCTCTGTGAGAAAGCGGGAGGAATTTACCCTTCTGCCGCGGGTTGGGGAGGCGATTCGGCGTCTCAATGAGGCGGGGATTCCGGTTGCGATTGTGACGAACCAGGCGGTTGTGGGGCGTGGGGACATCACAGACGCGGATCTTGAGGATATCCATCTCCATATGGCGGCTCTTTTGAAAGAAAAGGGAGCTTTTATTGATCTCATTTTTACCTGTACGTCGGCAGATAAAGATGATCCTCGGCGCAAGCCGAATCCAGGCCTTGTATGGGAAGCTTTGGAGACATTTGAGGTTCAGCCTCAAGAAGCGGTTCTTATTGGGGATGCGTTGCGCGATCTTGAGGCGGCCCATAAAGCGGGATGTCCCTCTATCCTCGTGCGGACGGGGAAGGGAGCTGAAACTGAGCAAGAGCTGCCGGGGGCAGTGGTTCCGCTGGCGATTGTGGACGATTTGTTTGATGCGGTGGGGTGGTTGCTGAGTACGTAGTTAGAGGTGTCATCCCCGGCTTAGTTCCTCTTACCCCCAACTTGTTGGGGGTGTAGAGGAACTTGACCGGGGACCCAGAGGCCAAGGTATGAAAGAATTTTTGCGCTCTGGGTCCCCGACTCGCCACGGCGAAGCCTCTTGGCGTAGCCGGGTCAAGACCTTCTAGGCCCCCGCAAAGCGGGGACTGAAAAGGTCTATGTCGGGGATGACACCGTGGTTGATGGCACGTACACTATATTTGACGATAACCATTATACGGTAAGAAACCTCTGCAAAAGTGGTGTTCTCCTCCCGATTGTCATCCCCGCGAAGGCGGGGACCCAGACTTGATCGTTTTTCTTTCATAAAGAGTAAATATTAATTGTATATTATAAAATAAAAAGACTTAAAGTCTGGGTCCCCGCCTTCGCGGGGATGACAGCATAGGGAGTTTTGCAGAGGGTTCCGGTAAAATCATCTGTTATCGCCCCAAAGCCTCCCACCGCTCCTGCAGAACGTCCCAGACGGGTGCAAGGGGAAGATCCAACATGTAACAGGTTTTGTCCCAAAATCTTTGTTTGATGTATCCTGTCGTGGGTCCTTCATAGGGTTTTACTCGCACAACGCGATGAGGGGAGGGGGATTCAGAAGACCAGGGTCCGAAGACGCGCTCATCGGTGGGGCCAAAAAGAGCGATGAGGGGTGTGTTTACGGCGGCCCCTACATGCATGAGGCCTGAATCATTGCAAATCAAAAGATTTGAGCCTTGGATGAAGGCTGCACAGTCCAGCAGATGTGTTCCGATCATATCGAGGCACTGGTCCTTGGGCAAGGTCTTGAGAAGGGGGAGAACCTGTTCTTTCTCATTGGGAGCAGCAAAGACAGCGACTTGTGCCTCAGGATAAGTCTTACAAAATAAGGTGAGGAGGGCTGTAAAACGCTCCATCGGCCATTGTTTTCCAGGCCAGCCGGGAATAGGGGCAACAGCCAAGGTGGGGCGCGTAGGTTTCATGCGAGCCAGACGCTCTTCTTTAATCCATAAGGTAGGGGCAAGCGGTTTCGTGCTTCCAAACCAGTGGCTCAGTTGGTTAACCCTGTGAATTGTATTGATGGGCGGCGCAAGCCACAGGGACGCTTGTTGCGCTTTCAGGAGAAAGGGGAGAGGGGATTGCTTGAAAGAGATAAAGTGGTTCCAAGATCGATGGTGTGTTTCTCGCCAGATATCATGCCAGTGTTTTTTCCAGGATTGCCGATTGACGATGAGGAGGCGTTCCACATTAGGGGCATCCGCGAGGAGCTGTGCGATTGTTTTTGTGGCGATGATGACAGCGGGCTCTTCCTTGCAAGCGTCGATGATGCCTGTTGTCATCACGGTGTCGCCGAGATGACGTTGAAGGAGGAACAGATTTGTCATGCGCTCATCCGTAAGTCAGGGTCCTCCCAGCGGTCTTGAAGGACTTCCCAAACGGTTTCGACGCTCAGCGTGGCCATGTCACTGTGCTTTCTGTCTTTTAAGGGGCAGCTTCGGAGGACGCGATGGGGAGACGGAATTTCGCCTGACCACGGTCCAAAGATGCGCTCATCGGTGGGGCCAAAAAGGGCGATGGTGGGGGTGCCGACGGCGGCACTCATATGCATCAACCCTGAATCATTGCCAATGAAAACCCGGGACCATTTGATCAGAGCTGCCGTATCGAGAAGATGCCCCCCGAGTGTGTCGATACACTGACTTTTTGGGAGAGCCTTGAGAAGGGGCAGGACACGATCCTTCTCATGAGGGGCGGCAAAAACCGCAACTTGTGCGTCCGGGTAGGTTTTGCAAAACTTTGTGAGAAGGGTGATAAAATTTTCAATCGGCCATTGTTTGTCAGGCCAACCGGGGATGGGGGCGATGGCAAGGGTTGGACGAGTTGGTTTCATGCGGTCCAGACGTGCCTTGGAAATCACGATCTTGGGAGGAAGAGGCCCTTGGTCTCCAAACCAGGTGGAAAGCTGGAGAAGTCGGTGGATCGTGCTCTGTTCACGTCGTGTCCAAAAACGTTTTTCATTGGCTTTGAGGATGAAAGTGAATGCAGAAGGTTTAAAATCGATGATGCGGTTCAAAGAGGTTTTGCGCAGATTGTTCCAAATCTTAATATCGTCTTGCCGCCAGGGTGTTTTTTCCAAGATGAAGAGGCGTTCCACATTGGGGCAATCGTCAAAAAGAGGCGCAACCCCGCCTTTCATAATGAGCGTCATGGGTTCATCTTTATATAAATTGATGACCCCTGTGGTGAGAATCGTGTCTCCCAAACAATTTTGGAGAATGAACAGGTTGCTCATGCACTCATCCGTAATTCTGGGTTTTGAGCATTTTCCCAACGCTCCTGCAGGACTTCCCAAACAGTTTCAACGCTCAGGTCTGCCATGTAGCAGTTCGTGTCCTTAGGATCCTGTTTCATGTATCCTCTCAACGGTCCTTTGTAAGGGCCGCTGCGCACTATGCGGTGAGGGGAGGGCGTCTCATCCGACCATGGTCCAAAGATACGCTCATTCGTGGGGCCAAAAAGGCCGATGGTAGGGGTTCTGACAGCAGCACTGATGTGCATGAGTCCTGAATCATTGCCAATGAAAACGCGAGACCATTTGATGAGAGCTGCACTATCGAGAAGATGTCCCCCGATTGTATCAATACACTGATCCTTGGGAAGCGCCTGGAAGAGAGGGAGGACCCGATCTCTTTCGTTGGGAGCCGCAAAAATAGCGACTTGTGCGTCTGGGTAGGTTTTGCAAAATTTTGTGAGAAGCGTGATATAATCCTCAATCGGCCACTGTTTTCCCACCCAGCTTGGGATCGGGGAGACCGCAAGGGTGGGACGCTTTGGTTTCATGCGGGCGAGACGTGTCTCAGAGATCCACACGGCAGGGCGGAGAGGCGTTTTGCTGCCAGCAAAGCTGCTGGCTTGGTTGACTTTGTGAACGAGGCTAAAAGCACGATGCACCCATATATGCTTTTTTCTGGCTTTCATAAAGAGGGAAACGGATCCTCCTTTGAGGGCGAAGATGTGATCCCAAGATGTTCTCCGAAGATCTTGCCACAGATGCAGCCAATGCTTTTGCCAGGGCAGTTTGTCACGGATGATGAGTCTCTCTAAATTGGGAAGATCTTCAAAAAGGGGGGCTGTTTGTGCGCCTGTGACAATGACGGAGGGTTCATCTTTGTAATGATCGACGATTCCTGATGCGAAAATTGTGGCCCCGAGGCCCCGAGAGAACATAAAGAGATTTGCCATGGCACCCTCAAAATTGCAAACATCATATGCCTGCAGAGAGGCATATGGACCAGGGCGCATCATAGGTTGTTTTGAAGAAAAAACAAGCAAGATGTCAGGATCAGGAAACAGGAGTCAGGAAACAGAAGTTAGGTTTTTTTCCTTTTTTCCTGACTCCTGTTTCCTGACTCCTGTTTCCTGAAACGGGCATTCGTTTGACTTCTGGTCGAAACCCTGTAAGTATAGGCGTATCAATGCTGAGGAGAATCTTTATGACAGAGCAAGTTCTTCCCCCTCTTTTTGTTGGCGATTTCTTAAAGGAAGCGCGGGAGCTTCGCGGGTTGTCTCTCGCGGCTGTTTCAAAAGCCCTCTGTATTACGAAATCTCAGCTTGCCCTTCTGGAAGAAGATCGTGGGACGCTTCCCTGCAACGTGTACACGATTGGGTTTTTAAAGTCGTATGCTGAATTTTTGGGGCTCAATTCGGGGGCTCTTGTTCAACAATTGAAAGAACAAACGATGTCGTTTGCGACACCCTCTCGTCTCACTTTTCCGCCCCTGATGCCGGAAAAAGGAATGCCAAGCCGTCGGCTCGTTCTGTTCTCTTTGTTAGGACTTGTTTGTCTAATCGTGGGGTATGTTGGGTGGGAGCGATATACATCGGAAAAGAGTGCTTTTCTGCCATCTGTTCTTTCCCCTGTTCTTTCCCCTGCTCATTCTCGTGTTTCTGCTCCCGTGGCACCACAAGTTGCGCCTTTGCCTGTTCGGCTCGTTGCAACGGAGACGACGTGGGTTGAAGTGAAGGATAAACAAGGGAATATTTTGCTGAGGCGTCTGCTTTATCAAGGTAACGCCTATACTTTTTCTACACCTTCAGAGCTTACCCTTAGGACAGGGAATGCAGGGGGCGTTCAGTTGATTGCTGGCGAAAAGATGCTTGATTTTCCAGAAGAGCATGGCATTGTCAGAAGTGAGATTCCTCTTGACTCAGACCAGTGGCACCGTGTTTTTGAACCCTAAAGTGCTTTGTCCTACAAATTCTTGCCCTTGGAAAAAAGACTGTATATAAGCGGGGAGGCTCGAGGGTGAGCGCCAAGTTTCAGACGAGCCTTTCACTTGTTCCAAAGGGAATTATAATCATGCAACGTTTTAGCTTTTTACTGCCTCTGGCCCTCCTTCTTTCGGGCTGTTATTCCCTTATGTCTGGTGCTCCAAAAGAAGTGCATGAAAAGCATTGTCTGGATCAAGGGCACGTCAAAGAGACGCCAGAATTCTTGCACTGTGTGGAAACCCGGGTCGCTGAGGAGAGGCGTGTTCATGAGGAGCGGCGCCATACGGAGCGGCGTCGGCGTAATGCCAAAAGACAAGTTCCTCAACAGGGGCAGCGGGTATTAGAATGGTGAAGCTTTTAGTGATTCGTAGATGTGTCATCCCCGGCTTAGCTCCTCTTACCCCCGATCTAGTCGGGGGTTTAGAGGAGCTTGACTGGGGACCCAAAAAGCCAAAGTATGAAAGAGCTTTTGCGTGGCTCCTGGGTCCCCGAACAAGATCTTCTAACCCCCGCGAAGCGGGGCTAAGAAGGTCTAAGTCGGGAATGACAAGAGGTGGCATACCGAATTCAGCTATAAGTTATGTAGGAATGTTCAGAAGAGTCGCGGGGATGGGTTTTTTCCTCTGTCTTTCCGGGTGTCTTGGTGCTTTTGTGTCTGATAATACGCGGTATGCTGATGTCCCCTACCCTGATATTCGGACCGTTCCCCCCCGTCCAGAAGCAGAATCCATCAAGGTCATTTCCTCTCGAGAAGCCCATAAAGAAAATTTAGAAGCGCGGCGGGAAGAACTGGAAGAGTGGCGTGATCAAGCCTTATGGAGCGAAGATGAGTAGGATTTCTTTTCACCCGAGCATTTTGCGGGAATATGATATTCGTGGCGTTGTGGGAGAGACGTTGTTTGAGGAGGATGCCTACTGGATTGGGCGTTGCTTTGGGCAAAAAATCAAAGATGTCTCTGGGAAAGCTGTTGCTGTTGGATGGGATGGGCGTCTGAGCTCTCCTCAACTCGCAGGGGCGCTGATGCGCGGTCTTTGTGCGTCGGGTCTGAAGGTTTATAGCCTTGGCGTGGGGCCGACGCCTCTCCTCTATTTTGCTGAATATACCTTGCCCGTTGAGGGGGCCATTATGGTGACGGGGTCCCATAATCCTCCCTCCCACAATGGGTTCAAGATGAGCCTGAAACGAGCGCCCTTTTTTGGTCAAGATATTCAGAGTTTTGCCCACCTCCAGCATGGTGACGCGCAAGAGGGTGTGACCCACGTAATCGATTTGCGAGAGGGTTATGCCGATCGTCTGATGACTGGATTGGATTTTGACAAATCTCTAGCGATTGTTTGGGATCCAGGAAATGGGGCGACATGTGACGTTTTGAAAATGCTTCTTCCCCGATTGCCGGGGCGCCACGTTGTATTGAATGAGGAGATGGATGGGACATTCCCGGCCCATCCGCCTGACCCCTCAAATCCTCAAAACCTTGTGCAGTTGCAGGCTGCTGTGGTTGAGAACCGCTGTGATTTCGGGATTGCCTTTGATGGCGATGGGGATCGTCTCGTCGCTGTTGATGGGAAGGGGCGTATTTTATGGGGAGATCAGCTTTTGACCCTCTTTGCAGTGGATCTCTTAACGCGGCATCCGCAAAGCGCAATCCTTGGGGATGTGAAAGTCGGTCAGGGTTTTTTTGATGAAGTGAAGCGCTTGGGCGGGATGCCTCTCATGGGAAAGACGGGGCATTCCCATATTAAGGCAAAGATGGCTGAATCGGATATACTCCTTGCGGGTGAGATGAGCGGTCACTTCTTTTTTAAGGAAAACTATTACGGATTTGATGATGGGATGTATGCGGCGATGCGCCTTTTGCATCTTTTATCCCATTCCCCTCAGACCTTAGCAGAATTGTACGATTACCTTCCTTTTTTCGCCTCGACCCCTGAGCTTCAAATTGCTTGCGATCCTGCTCGCAAGTTTATCATTCCTCAGGAAATAGGGGCTCGCTTGCGAGCAGCTGGGCAACCGTTTTCGGATATTGATGGGGTGCGGGTGCAACTGGAGACAGGCTGGTGGTTGGTGCGCGCTTCCAACACCCAAGACCTCCTTGTTGCCCGATGTGAAGCTTATAGAGAAACCGATTTGGCGCAGGTGAAGGCCCATATGGAGCGAGAATTGCGGGCTTCAGGGGTCGTCGTGTAAGAACGGTTGTATGACGTTGAAAGAACGTCATTTGTTTGATTTTACATCTCGAAAATTTCATTTATAATAAATTGAAATTGTTTCTATCTTTCCCCATTTCTGAGTGAGATTGGTGTCATTTTAAAAGGATTTAATCGTATGATTCAGAAAACGCTTTTTTCAGTCCTCGTTCTCATTGGCTTCTCTTCTTCTCTTTGGGCCAGTGATATGCAGCAATTTGATGAATTGAACGACCCATATTTTGGGTTGAATAGGTTATTTTCCCCTGACTTGGAAGCGCCAGGTATAGAGATTTCCGGTTGTCTTGGGAAGGCAATATCATCGCCACCCTCTCGCGCTCGTTCTTTGAGGTCAGATTCGGTAGACCCAAACTCAAACTCAAACCCAAACTCAAACCCAGATGTACAATTTAATGAAGCCGCCGAGGAATTTAAAGACTTAGAAACGGGTGACATAGAATTAAGTGCATTAGAAGTAATGTTAAGAGAAGAAGTCGAAACTATATTTTTAAATAAAGAAATATTAATAAGAAGATTAAAAGAATTAGATGACCTATCGGCTCGTGCATCTCTAAATTTAGATTTAGTAGAAGAGCAGCGTTGTACCTTAAGAATATCCATGGGCAAAGCAGCAGAAAGCCTCATGGAGAAAAAAAAGGACGCGAGCACACATGCAATAACTGAAGTAGTAACGATAATAAAAAGAGCAGAAGCATTTGTAGCGCAAATGAGATCTTCGACACACCTCGAGAATGAGTGTGAGAGTGAGAGCGACCCAATCATAGCGGAATTAAGCGTAAATTCTTCAAAAATACGCGACACTACTGTACAAATCGAGAGCGGGAGTGAGAGTGAGGATGAAGGATAAAGGTGGAAAGAGAGAGTGTGTGTATGAGCGTGAGAGCGCTTGACCTTTTGAGGAAAATTTCTTAGGATTCACCTGCAAGGGCAGCGGAGGAAAGGGTTCGTTATGAGTCACCTGAAAAATACAGATTATAACGGTGATTTTTATGCGTGGCTTAATCATAATGCAGCTCTTTTACGACAGGGAAAATTTTCAGAAATTGATATCGACAACGTGGCGGAGGAGCTTGAAGGTATGGCCAGAAGTGAAAAAAGAGAACTCATGCAGCGGCTTATTTTGCTGCTTACCCATTTGCTGAAGTGGCAGTATCCCCCGGGCGGACGGAGCTGGAAGTATGCGATTGGTGAACTTCGTTTTAGTCTTGCGAATCTTTTAGAAGAAAGCCCCAGCTTGTGGAAGGAATTGGAAGAAAGTCTAGGCGTTGCCTATAAGAAAGCCGTAGAGGTTACGGTTGATGAGACCAATTTAAAGGAACGCGACTTCCCTGCAAAATGTCCTTTCACCATTGCGCAGTGCCTGGATAAATCTTTCTTTCCCGACGAAATTAATAATGCTGTTGCAACTTGTTGAGCCAGGCGTTTCTCAAGGCATTGTTGTTGGGATTGATTTAGGGACAACCCATTCGGTGGTTGCTCTTGTGCGTGAGGGGAAACCACAGGTTCTCCCTTTCAAGGGAAGCGGTCCCCTTATTCCTTCCATTCTGAGTCTGGAGGGAGAAGACATCAAGGTGGGTATCTCTTCGGGTACATCTTTGAAATCAACAAAACGCTTTATGGGACAAGGTCAAGTTCCTTTATCTCTTGGGGTGACGCCCGTGGAAGCGGCAGGTCTTATTCTCGCTCATTTGAAAAAACTTGTGGAATCAGAGGTGCAAGCGCCTTTGGAAGCGGCCGTTATTTCCGTTCCTGCCTATTTTGATGAGGCCGCGCGGGTAGCAACCAAGCAAGCGGCAGCGCTCGCAGGGATTAAAGTGCTCCGTCTTCTCAATGAGCCCACAGCAGCAGCCCTCGCTTATGGATTGGAAACGGGCGCCCAAGGGATCTACGCCATTTATGATTTTGGAGGAGGGACCTTTGATCTTTCTCTTTTGAAACTGGAAGAAGGCGTTTTCCAGGTCTTGGCCACAGGGGGGGATCTTTCGCTCGGCGGGGATGATCTTGACCAAGCGATTGCAACTTATAAAGATGTATCTCTTGAGCAATCACGTCTCATCAAGGAACGCCTTACAGAGGTTGAGATATGGGAGGGGGTCACGCGCAAAGAGCTTGAAATCCTTGCCGCGCCCCTGATTGAGCGGACGCTTTTGATTACCTCTGAAACAATGAAAGAAGCAGGATTATCTCCTCAAGACATTGCGGGGATTGTTTTAGTCGGAGGCATGACCCGTGTGCCTCTTGTCCGCCAATCGGTGGAGACGTTTTTTGGACAGCCTCCCCTGTGCGATATTGATCCCGATCAGGCTGTTGCTTTGGGGGCGTCTCTTGTCGCTCATGGGTTGACCCACGGATCAACCACTTTGCTTTTGGATGTGACGCCTCTGTCTTTGGGGCTTGAGACCATGGGGGGATTCGTCGAAAGACTCATTCCGCGCAACACACCCTTGCCGGCTTTGGCGTCTCAAGCGTTTACGACCCATCAAGAAGGACAGGACGGGATGGTCATTCGCGTGGTGCAAGGGGAAAGGGAACGTGCGGAAGATTGTCTTTCTTTGGCATGTTTTGAGCTTAAAGGGATTCCTCCTTTACCTGCAGGGGCCGCCCGCATCCGCGTTGATTTCGCGGTTGATGTGGATGGCTTGTTAACGGTGACGGCTCTTGAAACCACAACGGGCGTCTCTCAACATATTGAAGTACGTCCTTCCGCTGGCTTGGATGAGATAACGCTGAAGAGGATGCTCTTGAAAGCTCGATAAGGGGAGGATTTTCGATGCAATTGATTGCCTGCAACAGCAATCGTCCACTTGCCCTGGCCGTTGGAGATTTCCTGGGCATTCCTTTGACAGCGACCCGCATCAGTCAGTTTCCAGATGGTGAAACTTTTGTCGAGATTCTGGAAAGTGTGGATGGGGAGGATGTGGTTGTTCTCCAATCTACAAACCACCCCGCCAATGATCATGTGATGGAGCTCTTGCTTATTCTTGAAATCCTCAAGCGGAATGCGGCACGCAGCATTACAGCCTGTATCCCCTATTTTGGGTATGGGCGTCAGGATCGTCCTTCGAGTCCCTTGGCGTCTCATGCGGCCAAATTGGTGACAGACCTTCTCATAACAGCCGGAGCCCAGCGCATTCTCACCCTGGATTTGCATACGCCTCACCTTAACATTTCTGTGGACAGCGTGTGTGCCACTTCCCTCTTTCACACAGATATTTTGGCTAGAGGGCCTCAGGGAAATCTCCTCGTGGTGTCACCTGATCTCGGTGGCATCGCGCGGGCCCGGTCTTTGGCGACCCATCTTTCTTGCGGTCTTGCGGTGATTGAGAAGCAACGTGGATCAACGGGGACCGTGAGGGGGGAGGTGATAGGGCATCACTGCATCCTTGTAGATGATCTTCTTGATTCAGGCGAAACTCTTTGTACGGCTGCTGAGGCGTTGATGCAAAAGGGGGCGCTTTCTGTGCGCGGCTATGTGACCCATGGGGTTTTTTCTGGATCAGCGCTGCAGCGCATTGAGGCTTCTTTTTTGCAGGAAGTGGTGGTGACGGATAGTGTTTACTTGCTCAAGAGTCATCCTAAGATCCGGATGCTTTCCATCGCTCCTTTGTTGGGAGAGGCGATTCAAGGAGTACGGCAGAAGAGATCTGTTTCGGCATACCTGAAAATCAGTAGATACAGCTGTACGCAGTATTGTCAGGGCAAGTTTCTACAATGCCCAGCACGTCCCAACAAACTTTAAAAGTTAGTATAGGACATTTTTAAAGAAAAGTGTCCTGTAAGGCTTTGTAAGCTACAGGAAGACATGCAGCCAGTCAGCGGCCGTATGTTGTGGCTTTTTGATATATGTTAATGATTTGGTTTGATCTCACGATATAATGCCGCTTTTTTCGTGTCTTTTTTAATAATGATTTTTCCTCCAGAATGGTAAAATTTTGCCACCACTTGACGAGCTTCAGAATCTCCATCAATGGCTTTTTGCAAGATATAATAGAAAGGGTTGTCGGTCATCGCATAATAGTTAACTTCTGCTTGTGCATTTCCTAAATTCATGCCTTTTTTATACCAATGCATGGCCATGGCTTCATCTTTCGGAACGCCTTCGCCATTTAGATAAATTCTTCCCAAATGGTTTGCTGCCTCTCCGTGACCTTGTGCAGCTGCCTTTGAATACCATTCCCGAGCTTTTGCGTAATCTTGGACAGATGAAGGTTGGCTCTCTTGAAAGGAGTTAAGATTATGGTAGATTTCTCCAAGCTTATTCTGCGCTTCAGCATTCTCTTGCGCTGCTAAGGGAGTTAGGAAGGCAATGGCTTTCGCATATTCATGTTTTTTAATAAGAATGTCTACGTCTTTTGGCACATGAGCCATAAGAGATGGTGTATATATGCTCACGACGCTAAGAAGGAGTAAAAGTTTCTTCATCTTTTGGGTATCTCTAAATTTGTAGCTTCTTCTTTTAGCACAATTTTCATGTGATGCTATCATCTGTTTATGTTAAAATAAGTAAAATTTTAAACTTGTCGAACTCCTTTCCTCCTGCAATTGTTCTTAGCATGCTTAGAATAAGCTTGCCCTCAAAACAGAAAAGGAACATATATGTACAGACTATTTTGTGTAACAATAATTCTCCTGATTACAGCTACGGGAGTCTCTGCAGCTCATTTTTCATTAGATGACTTGGATGTAGCTGCATATGGAAAGCAATATAACTCTCTTCCTGGTCCTGATGCACAAGATGCTGCACTTAAAGAGTCGGGGACATTTGAACCTTTCATGAAAGAAGCTCGATCCGTCGTGGATCGTTATGACTTAGGATCGCACGTTGGAATGCGCCTTACCCATAGGCACTTTTCTGTTAAAGATGGGCATATAATGGCAGAAGAATATGGTACATATGATGAGCGGCCATCTCTTATAACATCTTCTCAAGCTCTCAGGGAAGCGATGGGTAAGAGAATGATTCCTGCGAGTTGGATTCTTTCACGTGCGGAAGCCCCCCAGATGTTTGAAGCTTCTAATGATGAAGCGGTTTATGAAGGCAGCAAACTCATTCAACGTAGTCCTGAATTTTTAGACGCAATGGCAAAGCTTTTGGATTCGCATAAATTGGACTCTCTGCTCTCTGTAGCGTTACTCAGTAGACATTCCTTAGCGTCTAGAGGACAACAGTTTTACGGAGAAATAAGTTTCACAATGGAGGCAAGTCGTCAAGAAAGTGTTGTTCAACTATGGGATGAAGGTACGGATCGATTCAAGGACAGTATCCTAACAAGTTGGCCGTTAGGTGTTCCACGGGAACATAAATGTACTACAACAACCTGGACACGGTGTGATAGGGAGCGTGATGGGTGCCATTGGCCTCGTACAATTCGCTCGCATATTAAAACATAAATAACATTTTTTGATTGTGGCGACTATTTTTGGGCCAATCGCTAATGGCTTTATCCGTCAGCGATTGGCTCGCTTTTTTTCTTTTCCGATTTAATTTGTGCGTGATTCTTAATGTTCATCATATAAACTATTAAATAGGAGGTTCTGGTTTAAAAACCCCTTTCTCAGAGAGCAGTCTAGAATGTTGATGAGGCTCCTTTTTTGCCTAACAGGCCTCCTTGCGCATTCTTTCAGGACCTTGTACTCTCAACAAAATTTTTTATCTAACGGACGCTAACCATGATACAGCTTTTTCAAAGATTCTCTCAATCTCGGGCCGCAAAAATTTTTCTTGGGCTTGTTGCTTTAAGCTTTATGGTCTTTGGGGGGAACAGCTTGTTGCAACGCGGCGGGTCGCATGCTGTTGTGGCGGAAGTGGGTTCCCTCTCCATTAGCCGTGCTGAACTTGCAAAAAAGGTGCATGATCAGGTGCAAGCGATGATGGCTCAATCGCCCACTTCGGTGACGCCAGATGAGCTTATCCGTTCAGGCCTTCCTCAGCAAGTTTTGGACCTTATGATTCATACAAGTCTTTTGAATCTTGAAGCGACCCGCTTAGGGTTGGTGGTGTCGGATGAGGCCTTGCGGGAGCGCGTTCATACCCTCAAAGCTTTTCAGGAAGCGGATGGGACCTTTAGCCATGCGCGATTCTCCCAAATTTTAAAGGCAAATGGTTTTTCTGAGGATGGATTTCTTCAAGATGTGCGTGAGGAGATGTTGCGTGAGCAACTCATTAATGCCGTCATTGTAGGGGTGAAGCTTCCTTCTGACCTCTTGGAGGCCCTCTTTGATATCCAATATCAACGGCGGGGGGCGAGCATGCGTCTTGTTGTGCCTCAAGATATGCCCGTTCCGGCTGCGCCCAGTACGAAAGTCTTAGAAGCATTCTACACCAAACATAAGAAAGCCTTCACAACCCCAGAGTTGCGAACGCTTACAGTGCTCGTGCTTGATCCAGCTGCGATTGCGGCCACCATTGCTGTTGCGGCTGAAGACATTAAGGCTATCTATGAGACAAATGGCCATAAGGAACCCTTTGAGCAGGTAAAAGCCTCCATTGCTGATGCGCTCAAAAAAGAAAGAGCG
>Ga0207148_1009_pt3 | contig 57195 bp, 47 predicted proteins | sample Alteio_BWMinHeat_34_FD_153558 | JGI IMG/M metagenome (GOLD analysis project Ga0207148, IMG submission 153558) | Enriched cells from forest soil in Barre Woods Harvard Forest LTER site, Petersham, Massachusetts, United States -... | ecosystem: Environmental > Terrestrial > Soil > Temperate forest >... | reverse complement strand
GGAGCTGGATATTGGCTGAATTACGGGCCGGAAACTAAGAATTGGTTGTACGCTGGATGGGAGGTCCAATATGATATTTCGGATGTGATCACGGTGGGAGGTGAAGCGTTTTATCACACTCCTCAATCGCCAGGGGCATTATCCGGTGCGGGCTTCAATGTTGGAGGCTTCATCAATATTGACGAGCACAATCATATCTTATATTCCGCCGGCCACAGCCTCTCTGGTGATGCTTCTACGACTGCATACATCGGATACCAATACACTATCTGATCTTTCCCACAGAGGGACGTTCGGGTTGACTCCGTATTTATCCTTCATCCTTCATCCTTCATCCTTCAGCCTTCAGCCTTGCCCAAATGCTGAGGAGTATCTTTGGGCATGATCCCGTGTTATCTTCTAATCAGACGAAACTTTCCCGCAATGGTGCGCTGCACACGTGCGATCATCACCTTTTTGGTAAGCTGCCATGAAAGTATTCTCAATCACCGCTGCAAAGAACCTGTGCCTTTTGGTCATCCTATCGCTTTGTTCGCTTGCACCGAATCTTGCCAGAGCCGATTGGCAGAAGATCGGCTCTTTTCCCTGGGAGATCAGCTGCGTTAATTTCATATCTTCGGAGGTTGGATTTGTTGGCCTCGGATCGTCACCCGGCCTCGTAGTTGGTGAAGTGGGAATTTACAAGACTACCGATGGTGGCACCACATGGATACAAGCCGTTATACCGCAAGGTTACACTGGGGAGGTATGCCAAATTCTCATGCTCGATGAGACCACTGGCTGGGCTGCTGTCGCTCCGTATATGAGTTCAGGAAATATCGGTCTATGGAGGACGGTCGATGGCGGACTCAGTTGGACCGAAACAGGACTCCCTTCCGCATTAACATCCCTCTACCAAACATCTTCGACGCTTGTTGCTACCGACATTTATGGCCGAGGGCATCTTTCCTTTGACAGCGGAAGAACATGGAAGGGCTCGTTCATTTCGAGTACGAACTGTGTCGATTTTGTCGATGATCAACACGGTTTGATCAGTGATTTTCGCGGACAGAATTGGCTCGTTACGAATGATGGTGGAAGGACTTGGTTCAACGCGAACATGAATACGGAATCATGGTCTGTCTATGGCGTCAAGGGCAGAAGCATTTTTTATGCTGCTCCGGAAGGTCCAAGCGATGGAACCCCATACACAACTGAGATTTTGCGCTCAACGGATTATGGCATGAATTGGAATGTCGTGCATCGATTCGACTTTCGCTCGACAGGTACGATTCGAGGGGTCGATGAAAGTGTCCTCTACATCCAGACAGAATACCACGCCAACCAGGAGCCATTTAGGCGCGACTTCTACCGGTCTGTGGATCAAGGCGCAACTTGGACGAATATCGGTGGACCTGGTGCTTACAACGATACGCGATTCATGGTCTACAGCGGAGCTTGCGGAGGTGATGTGCTGTATGCGTTTGATTCAGTGGGTGGACTCTACCGATTTGTTGACAATACAGTTCAACCCGGGATCGATATGGTGAAGTCGCAATCCTTCGGCACAAAACACGCTGCCGCCAATTCGATGGTATCTGTCCCTGTTGGTCTATCTATCCAAGGCAGCCATCGACTGCTCGACACGATGAAGATCAACGAGATCGATTATTCTCTCGTGTACAATGGCACCATGCTTGATATCGATCCAAAGCATCTCGTGTCAAGAATAACAGCACCCGCCGGATGGACGATCAAGAGTGCCACAATCTCGTTGGGACAAGTGAACGTTGCGCTACTGAACACCAATTCACAGACACTTACGAATGTGCTCCAACTGGGAAGCATTCTGTTTGATACTTACAGCGGTAATGAAAAGAACACGCTCGTCACCGTTGCCACGTTTGTGATCAAGACCGCAGAGAACGCGACATATCACTACTGCAGCGGCTTCGAAGGTGATTATCTGGGTCTCATTGTTATCGACGGGGCGGGCGTTCCTTCGATTGCGACGGGTTCGGATGTTTCGATCTATCCCAATCCGCTGACACACAACGCCGATCTCAAACTGAAATTCGATCTCCAGCGGGAGACGCGCGTGAAAGCCGAAGTGTTTGATCTACTCGGTCACAAGATGCTTGCCCATCCCGACTATTCTTCAACTCAGACGCTTGCAGCAGGTCACCGCGAAATAGAACTTAACACGCAAGCTCTTAGCGCTGGTGTGTACTACGTTCGTCTCGATTGCGCGGGTGTTCCAGTGACAAAGCAATTCACGGTTATCCGATAACCCGCTCCTAGAAAGACGGAGACTTCGGCATACGCGCAACGGTGATTAATATCATCTTCCCGATTGCGATGGTTGGGCTGGTTAGTTATTTGAGTTTGGAGGAGAAGAACAAAGTAGAAGCTCTCCCAGCCGGAACAATAATCGCGTAGAAAAATAGAGAGATTCCGTATCTTTGTCAGCTCTCTAAGGCATATTCTCGAGCGGCAAATTTTTAGCGCATGCTCCTGTAGCTGAATCGGACCCCTTTTCAACTCATGACCCTTAGAGACAAAACAATCAGTATATGGGTAAGATTATTTTTCCTAGAGGATCCGAGTGGCGGCGCTGGGATCTGCATGTACATTCATTGTACTCGACTCTCAACAATGACTTTGGAGCTAATTTCGAGGCCTACGCAAAGTTATTGCTAACGAAGGCGGTAAATTCGAAAATTGCAGTAATCGGAATTACCGATTACTTTTGTATGAGAGGATACCAAGAGTTGAAGGAGCTAATAAATGATGCGCCTAGGCTTGAAGCATTACTTGGAAAGGAAATTTCAGATGAGGCTCGCAAAATTTTGATCCTCCTAAATGTTGAGTTTCGAGGATCAGAATTGATCGTCGACAAGGATGCCAAGAGTCATAGAATCAATTTCCATGTTCTTTTTTCGGATGAATTAGAAGTTAAAATCCTTGATGAACATTTTTTTCGCGAGCTGAAATTTTCGACCTCAGCGATTCCTGGAGCCCAGGACCGGAAGGAGTCATTGACTCTTTCTAATCTCGAGGAGCTTGGCAAAAGGCTTAAGGCGGAGCAGAAGAATTTCCGTGGAGAAAGCAATCTCTATGTGGGGATGATGAATGCAGCTATTTCACTCAAGGACGTAACAGAAGTACTTGCCGGTCAATTGTCTCGTTTCAAAGATCGGTATCTTGTCGCTATAACGGATGATCTTTCTAAGATTTCTTGGGCTGATCAAGGGCACTTAGTCAGAAAGCTCTACTACCAGCGTGCACACATGATCTTCTCTTCGAATCTGAATACAAGGGCCTTCGCCTTAGGAGAAAAGCATGAATCGGTCGAGGATTTCGAGAAGGAATTCATGAGCCGGAAGCCTTGCATACACGGTTCAGACGCGCATACGTATGATAAGCTCTTTGCGCCGGACGATGATCGTTTCTGCTGGATAAGAGCTGATCCGTCATTTCAAGGCTTGCGGCAACTTCTAAACGAACCAAAAGACCGCGTATATATCGGCACCGAGCCAAAGCAACTAAAGAGAGTACGGGACAACGCCACGAAATACCTGGAGGAGGTGAGTTTTCAGCAGCTTAGCGCACCTGATGGGGCTCAATCGTGGTTTGCCGATGTCTCGGTACCACTAAACAGCGGACTTGTTGCGATCATCGGAAGAAAAGGTAGCGGAAAAAGCGCGCTTGCAGATACCCTTGGACTCTTAAGCGATTGCGACACTTATAAGGAATTCTCCTTTTTGAGTGACAAGCGCTTTTTATTTTCTAAAGATCATCTCGGCGAGTTGTTCTCGGCCACTACTAAGTGGCGGTCGGGAATGGTGCGTACGAAAAAGCTAAGCGCGGGAGTTGATAGGAATAGCCCGTCCCTAGTTAAGTACATTCCTCAAAATTACCTCGAAAAAATCTGCGACCAAATAGAAGATCGCGTTGATAGACAATTTTATTCCGAGCTAACCGATGTGATATTCAGCCATGTTCCGAACGAATCCCGACTCAACAAAGAATCACTAAATGAGCTCATCGATTATGTCGCCGAGAACAAGAAGACGGCAATCAGCAAGCTTCTTGTTGATCTTGGCAAACTCAATGATTCGGTAGCGAAGAAAGAATCGCTTCTCCGTGATGAGCATCGTATTGGGCTTATCGAGAAGCTGCGTCTGAAGAAGGCGGAACTCGAATCCCATGAGACCTCAATTCCGCAGGCTGCGCCGAGTCCGAGCAATGACCCCGAAACACTCGCGTCTCTAGAATTGCAGAGAAAAGCAACCGAAGCTTCCCGGTTGCACGTCGAGAACCTTCGAGCACGCGAGGCGCTACAAGCACAGCGTCGAGCCGAGTCCGAATTTCAAATCGCTGCAGGACGGCGATTGCAGGATGGGATCTCTGAGATCGAACGAACAGTCACTGCCTTTTATAATGAAAACGACGAGAGTTCAGACTTGCTTGGGGTTGACCTCAGAAAAGCTGTACGACTACAAGTGGACATCTCCCAGATTTTGAAGCTTATCGGATCAGCCACAATTCACAGAGAGCAAGCGATAAAAGGGCTGGATGTAAATGACAAGGATTCGTTACCATCACTGCGAATAGCAGCTGAGAAAACTTTCGATCAGGCTGTGGCAGGCCTTGATGCACCAAATCGCCGATTCACACAGTATAAGCAGGCACACGCGGCCTGGCTTTTGAGAAAGAATCAAATAATAGGAGCCGAAGATGATCCGGAATCAATTAAGGGTCTTGAGCATGCGTTAGTAAACTTGAATTTGCTTCCAGCAGAGATAACCAAGCTGGAGTCAGAGCGAACCAAATTGGTGGGCGATATTTGGCGAAGGAAGAATGAAGTTTTAAAGATTTATGAGCAATACTACCTTCCCGTTCGGGAATTCATGAGAAGAGATAATCAAGTCGGTCTAGGCTTTTCGGCAGTTATCTCTGAACATGGATTTGTCGATAGACTTCTTTCTTTTCTCCATCGCGGGAAAAAAGGTAGTTTTATGGGAGATGGAGGTCGACAACGAGCTGTAGAGCTTATATCACGGGCTGACTTCTCAACTGAACAGAGTGTAATCGCTTTTTTGGCGAATGTTATTGAACATCTTACTCATGACAAGCGAGACAGTCAGGGGACTACAACCCGCGTTGAGGATCAAATAGTCCAGAGTACAACTCCAGCGCTTGTCTACGATTACCTTTATGGTCTTTCTTACCTTGAACCACGTTACGAGTTGACCTGGCAGGATAAGCAATTGGAGAAACTCTCACCAGGGGAGAGGGGCTCCTTGCTTCTCATTTTTTATCTTCATGTAGACAAACGTGATGTCCCCTTGATCATCGACCAGCCCGAAGAAAATCTTGATAACGAGACGATTATGGAAATGCTAGTCCCCGCAATCAAGTCTGCAAGAGAGCGCCGGCAGATTATTTTGGTAACGCACAACCCCAATCTCGCCGTCGTCTGTGATGCGGATCAAATCGTGCATTGTAAAATCAACAAATCCCAAAACAATGTAATAACCTATTCCAGCGGTTCGTTGGAAGAGCCTGTTATCACTCAAGGAATAGTTGACGTTCTGGAAGGAACAATGCCCGCCTTTCATCTCCGAGATGCAAAATATAGCATTTTGGATGATGAATAATTAGTCGACTCGAATAGCCCGAGACTGGATTATGTTTGGCACTCCTTGCATCGTTTTGAGAGCCTGAGTTGTTGCTAAGTGTCCTTCAATGCGCTACCTTCGTCGAGGCTTTTGAGTTCCAATGCTTCAATGCCTAACGACTTCCCGGTGAGACCCTCGATTGAACCCGCTAGCCCAGAAATCGAATCAAGAATTCGCTGAAGCTGTTTCTCACGAGCGGACCAAATCCTGCTCATTGCAAGCTTTTCTTTTTCGTGTAACGTCTGCATTTCGATGAACGGGCCCGCGATAGCCTCAACTCTCTGACGGAACTCTGAACCTGTGACAAACTCGTATAGCAGTTCCGCTTTGCTCTGTTTCCCTACCTGAATATTTCGCTCGGTTGCAACCCGCAGAAGGAGCCCGCGCATCAACCCTGAGAATTGCTTAAAGCAAGCGTAGGACGTTACCCAGATTCCATTCACTTGCCCAAACATGACCAGATCCTTTGGCAATACGATGGAAACTATGAATCCAACGTCAGCCTTAGCCGGAATCAAGTCGTCTTTAAGTTTTTGAATCCATACCTCAGAAAAATTTTTGGTATTCTTACACTCCCACAGGATAACACCCACTACAGCCCCTGTTGGGCTTACTACTCGTTGGATGCAGTCCCCACCTCGAGTGCCCTTCGCTACAGGCTCGATCACGTCAAGTGGATATGCTATCCTAAGTGTCTCCTCAATATCAAGCTCCAAAACCTCTCCTTGAACTTGACTTGATTTTTGCTCAAGTTTGCTCTGCAATTCATCCACCTTTTTTTTGAGGCTATCTTCCCGCACTTTCTGCTCACTTTCCTTTAACCTAAGTCTGTTTTCAAAATCGAGTTTCGCACTGGAGATACTAGAATCGACCGCCCGTTGAGTTATAAGATCTTGCTCCTCAATTTTTCTAACAAGGTCTAGTTTTTCCTTCCGCAGTCCGAATTCTATTTCATTTTTCTCTTTTATAGCTGCTGCCAAGGATTCGATCTTTGCCTTCGTCTCCAATTGCTCGCTGGCTATATTATCCTCCGCATCGATACGTGCCTGTTTCTGCACGACATTAAGGCCTGCATCGATGCCTTTTTGAATCGCTGTCGCCGTCTCCCGTTGAATATCCTGGACCTGTTTTCTCTCTTCTGCGAGCGCTCTCCTTTGTTTTTCGAGTTCAGGCTGCATTTCCTCCAGCAATGCCTGCCGCACTTTGCTGGTTAGCACCGCATCAGTCAGTTGGATTTCGCAGGAGCAATATGGACAAGAGATACTTAGTGTGCTCATTGGTTACGAGGGTAGCATTGAATTCGATCAATAATCTTATCGATCAAATTGGGATTTCAAGTTACAACAATTTCTATTTGTGCTCGCGGAGGATATCTAAACTGCCACCGAAGAACAGATAATTCATACTACAAAGATACGAACTCGCCTATTCCCCCCATCCTCTCCAGCAACTCCTCAGTAACTTCATCCAGCGACCGCAGCACTTTATTGGCGAGCGAGAAATCGTTGGTTGCGGTATGACGCGAGGGAATGGCGACCGACTTCATCCCTGCTCTTTGGGCGGTGATTATTCCTTTTTCGGCATCATAGAGGAGCTAAGTTGGGGATCATTCATGAGTCAATTCCATAAACTCCAATCGATTTCCGAACGGATCATAGCTATAGAAGCGTCGATAGCCCTCAATCTGCTTATCCTGAATTACTTGATGTCCATGCTCTAACAGTTTTTTCTCTAGCGAATTCAGGTCGGATACCAGGAATGCAGGATGCGCTTTGCGTGCGGGATGAAAGTCATCTTCGACGCCGAGATGAATTTTTACCGAGCCGGAGTTGAACCAGCAGCCACCTCTCTCCTTTTGCGGCGAAGGCTTTTCAACTTCGGTGAGCCCGAGTACGTTAACGTAGAAGCTTCGTGCTAGCGGTTCTCCTCCGACGGGCATAGCAAGTTGCACGTGATCGAGTTGGGTGATGGAGTTGCTCATGTTATTGGTGCATGGTCTGTTTTCAACATCCTCGAAAGATAGCGTAGCTTCTGTCTGAACTGTGATTTATGGGATTTTGGGGATGGGGATGATTTGGGATATTCCGAGTTAATAACATATTTAATGAAACTTTAATCGGTTGCTGCGCGTTTACACTAATGGTGCATTCCCTGACCCTCGAGTGGCACCCTAACACATCCCACGGACGGCGAAACCCCGTCAATAAAGCACTACACCCTTTCTGCCTTCCTTCTCAGATATCAGCTACCAGTGGATTCCCGCCTTCGCGGGAATGACAAATCAAGTAAGAGACGCGCGAAGCGCACCACCCATCGAGGCCGTGTCATTCCCGCGAATGCGGGAATCCATCCCTGATCCGCCCGATAGTTTTCTGTATGAATGAGAATTATGAATTTCGGATTTACACACACAGGATCAGAAATCGAAAAGTGCCGTTTCCAGTCCAGAATCGACGTTGCTCTTGTAGGGGCACGCCGCGTGTGCCCTCGAATGGTGGAATTGAACCAGGAATGTAATTGGGATAATCACTCGAAAAGGGCACGCGCGGCGTGCCCCTACACCGCCACGATGATTAAAAAAGTTTTCACACGCACGCAGCCATGAGATCCGTCGTCGGGCCCAGGATGATCAAGAGCACGTCCAGTCAAACGCTGTACGGTCACGAATCCACTTGGGTTTTGTTTGCGTCAGCGCACACAAAGATCAAACAATGACGACCGCTTCACGTCCGATACCTCTCAATCCTGGCTCTGCGCTGATGCGCGCTTATCGCGCCGTCTTTTGGAACCGAATCAGACTGATGCAGCGAACTGCGAGCGTGCATCCTGATATTGTTCGGAGCACGTTTGGTCCTCGCGAGTTGATTTCGATCAATCGTCCTGAGTATGTGCATGAGGTGTTGGTCGAACAAGAAGACAAATTTACGAAGGGACGCGAATTCGCGAAATATACTCGGCCAGTTCTCGGGCACGGTCTGCTCTTGAGTGAAGGAGACTTTCATCAGCGTCAGCGCAAGCTTGTGGCGCCTCAGTTTGTCCATCGGCGGATTCGGGAATACACGAAGGTAATGACTGAGTGTACCGAGCAGATGATGGCCTCGTGGCACGATGGCATGGAGCTTGACATCTCGCGCGAGATGAGCCGCGTGACACTATCCATTACGGGAAAGACGCTCTTTGGCTCCGATGTTGGCGACGAGGCTGATGATGTCAAGAGCCGACTCACCTTTCTCATGCGCTATGTGGAGCAGCAACTGCGCCTGCCATTCCATGCGCCCTATGCGTGGCCGACTCCAAAGAATTTGCGCGTGCGCAAGGCAGTTGCGGGTCTCGACGAAATTATTTTTCGTATGATCGACGAGCGACGAAACTCGAATACCGATTCCGGTGATCTGCTATCGATGCTACTCTCGGCGCGTGATGAGAACGGTGGTTCGGGAATGACCGATCAGCAGATCCGCGACGAAGCGATGACGATCTTTCTCGCCGGTCATGAAACCACCGCGAACGCAATGACCTGGATGTGGTACTTGCTCGCGAAGCATCCCGAAGTGTTTCAGAAGCTTACTGATGAAGTCGCGATTCTGAAAGGCAGAGCACCAACGATGGATGATCTGCCAACGCTGCCATACGCCATGCAAGTCTTCAAAGAGGCGATGCGGCTTTATCCACCGGCTTATATCATTGTTCGCACCGTTAAGGAAGATGTCTTGATCGATGGCTATAAATTGAACGCTGGAGCTGCGCTCATCATCAGTCCTTACCTTTTGCACAGGAATCATGACTACTTTCCGAATCCCGAAGCGTTCGATCCCGATCGCTTCACTCCTGAGCGCGAGCGGGCGATCCCGCGGCACGGATACCTTCCATTTGGTGCAGGTCCGAGAATCTGCATTGGCAATCAGTTTGCATTGACGGAAGGGCATCTCATGACTGCCGCGATCGCGCAACGATTCCGTTTCGAACTACTCGACCAAAAGCCAATCGAGATGGAGCCGCTCATCACGCTCAGACCGAAAGGCGGAATCAGAGTTAGGGTGCGAAGTGTCTGAACTGTGATTTTTGTAATTGAGGTGATTTATGGGATGAATGATAAATACAGCCCGGATTTTGCATCTCGACATGCTTAAGATACTTTTCTATATGTGCCAAGAGGTTCTTATCGTACGAGCTGTAATTCATCCCATCGCGTAGTATACGCTGGCGACATCATCGTGTGCCGTGATTTCCAACCATGGTTCGTACCCACGGCAGCAGACTGTATAGCTCGCGCTCCCCAACGGCCATTGATCTCATCCATCGTTTGCATAAGCTGGGTCCCGCGTTTGATCTTCTCTTCGCTTATTCCAAACGTCATCTGCTCCGATCCTGTCGGGACGATCCCCCCGAACATGATCCCCGCTTTTACGAAGCGCTTGTTCGGACGATAGAGGTGCTGGAGCGCTTCATGTGCGTAGTGGATGAGCATTGGGGTATAATTTGTTGCCATTGGAAGCCGGACGGTTGACCACTCACCCTGCCCGTGAGATCCATCCAGTTGTTTCATGCTTACATAAACACTGACAATAGCTGCCGAGGAACCTTCGGCCCGCAATTTTTCCGCACCACGCGTAACGAAAAATGCAACGGCCTCCTTCAATTCATCGAGCGACCTGAGAACTTCTCCGAAGGAACGAGAGACCGTTATTCCTTTTTTTGGAGGGAGCACTTCCTTGAGAGGCAGACAAGAAATGCCCCTCAATTCCCACACTGTCCGGAGCACACCGATTCCAAACGTGTCGCTGATCCACCCATCCGACGCCTCCTTGAGATCCAGAACAGTCTTGTGACCTTTTTCTGTAAGCTTCTTCGAGAGTCTGTACCCAATCCCCCAGACATCTCCAACGGGCATAGTTGCAATTCGCTCATTCCATTCACGGCATTCGATCATATTCAAAGCACCTTGAAATTCCGGAGAGACCTTGGCGATATCGTTCGCGAGTTTGGCCAATGTTTTGGTAGTACCAATTCCAACAGTTACCGGAATTCCAACCCAACGCTGCACCACCGCCTTTATGTGTCGCGCATATTCTGTAAGATCGGAAAGAGCCAGACGATCGAACGCAAGAAATACCTCATCGACCGAATACTTTTCCACTTCCGGCGCGAATTGTGAAAGGATTTCGGCTATGCGCCGCGAAAGGTCCGCATACAAAGTGAAATTTGCAGAGCAAACCGTCACTCTGTGCGCTTTCATTAAATCTCTCCACTCAAAATAGGGAGCACCCATGGGAATACCGAGTTTCTTTGCTTCGTTGGAGCGCGAGATAATGCAGCCGTCGTTGTTGGAAAGCACAACGGTAGGCTTCCGCCGCAAGGATGGATTGAATACGCGCTCGCACGATACAAAAAAATTATTGCAGTCAACGAGCCCGAAAATCTTTTCTTGCGACTCCATCATTCCCGAGTGCTATTAACTACCGCATGGATCACGTACGTCACCACTCCCCAAAGTTCGAAATCACTCAGGTCCTGGACCTTCTGGGGTTTTTGGAATCCATCCGTCTCCAACATATACTCTGGACGAATGCAGAGTCGTCGTACGACGAATTCTCCGTCAACGATTGCGACAATGATATCACCGTTCACAGGAGTCAACGTACGGTCAACAATAAGGATATCCCCCGATAGCACGCCTGCTCTCATCATCGCATTCCCTTCCATCCGAAAGCAAAAGGTTGCTGCGGGGTGCCGGATAAGGTACTCATTCATATCGAGGCCCGGACTCACCAGCGCACTCGTGGAGATCGGAAGGCTCGTGAAGGCGATTGGATCGGGCATTTCTTCCCGCGATCTTCCCAGCATTCGTGAAGGCGTTTTTCTACTTTCCAGATTGTCCATATAACTTATAGAAAAGGTGCCCATAAAGCTACCTATGAATGTACAAAGATTTTCATGGCTTGGTGCGAAGGGAGCAAGGGTAGTCTTGGCTATCGTAGCTTTGTAAGACCAACGAGTATTTTTGACGCCTATGGACTTTGGACGATTGGAGGATATCAGCGGTGTTCGTTTCTCACTCCCGCCGGACCACCCGTTGACGGCGAAAGTTCTTGGGAAATCCTCGAAGAAGAAGCCGGACATTTTTGCAGGTTGTCCAGTGTGGGGAGATCCAAAATTCGTCGGCAGTATCTATCCAAAAGGCACCAAAGCCAAGGACTTTCTAAAGATCTATTCGACAAAATTCAACGCGATCGAACTCAATGCAACCGGCTACGGCGTTCCCACTCGTGAAGCTGTCGAAGCGTGGACAAATACGGTTGTAGAAGGTTTTGTGTTTTGTCCGAAGGTGTCGAAGCAGATTAGTCACTCAACTCCCCTTGCCAAGGACAAAGCGGCGCTTCAGCTTTTTTGCGAAAACGTCCACGCGTTTGGTGACCATCTCGGAACCGCTTTTCTTCAACTTCCTCCATATTTCTCGCCAGCTCGGATCGACCAATTGCTTGGCTTTATCGAACGCTGGGATCCTACGCTACCACTTCACATCGAACTCCGACACCCCGATTGGTTTACAGGTGACACGCCGCTAAACGATTTATTCTCGTTCATGCACGAACATAACGTTGGTACGGTGATTACGGATGTCACCGGCCGGCGCGACGTCCTCCACCAGTGCCTTACGACGCGTTCTGCCTTCATTCGCTTCGATGCGCACGATCTCCACCCAACAGACTTTGAACGTCTTGACGAATGGGCGATGCTGATCAAATCGTGGATCGATCACGGTCTCGAGAAGCTTTTCTTCTTCGTTCACACTCCCGAGAAGTACCTCACTCCGCAACTTTCAAATCACTTTCTCAAACGAATGAAGGCGCTGAGTGGATTGGATTTGAAACTCGCTGAGATGACAGAGCCTAGATTGGGATTGTAGCTCGAATCTTTTGATTCCCCATTGTGGATGGTACGCTACAAAAATCTAAGTGGAGATTCAGGCGTCATTGCCTATGAGTTGCTCAATGATGGAATCAAGGTTCAATTCATTGAGGGTACTACTTATCTTTACACAAGCAAAAGTGCTGGCGAGCAGAATATCGAAACAATGAAACGGCTGGCCCTCAGTGGTCGTGGACTGAGAGCGTTCATCAGCCGAACTGTCAGATACAGATACGCTGCCAAGTTTTAAGGATTCTTGTTCAATGCTTCAGATACCAGAACCTTAACGCGCAATAATCAACTTCTGCATCACTGCGTGGCCGGTGGATTCCAAGCGAAGGAAGTATACGCCGTTCGCAAGCTGCGCTGGATCGACGGTCAGACTGTTCGAACCAGGATGCGCCAGGCCATTCATGAGCAGTCGTGACTCTCTTCCCAGACCATCCATCAGCGTAACGCGAACCTTTGCTTCAGATGGCATTGTGAAGAACAAAGATGTTGTGGTGTTCACTGGATTCGAACCAAGCCGCATTCCGAACGCATCGATCGAATTGTTGCTGGCGACTCCCTGAACGCCAGTGTTTGTGCCAGCCGGAACACTGAAGCTCGCTCCAGCCAAAGTTGCTTGCTGATTGGAATCGGCACTGATGCTGGCAGAAGCAACGCCTGCTGTCAAAAATTGGAATGTGTACGTAGTAGACGAATACCCAAATGTGCCGATGGTGATCGAGAGTTTTTGCTTGGTCCTGACCCTCAGGCACTGATACGTGTGATTTCCAGGCACGGTCAATGTGCCCCATCCATCAACGAGACCATCACGCCGGACGGTTGCCCCTAAAGGAGTATAAGTACTAGTGCTCGACCACGTTGTTTGATATGTAAGTGGGAATGCGAAAATTTGAAGCGGAGGGGTTTAAGTCGAAGAAACACGCTTGCTTCCCAAACTATCTTGAGAAGTACCCAGGCTATAAATCCCAGTTGAGTTGATCTGCAAGAACGAATAGCTGATGTATCCAGGGCGAACGGTGTCGATGGAGACATGCGTAGCAGTCGGGAAAGAGCTTGCGTTTGCCGCTCCAGCCGGGTAAACGGCGATGTGAGCGGCCGAACCGGCAGTCTTAACGGTGAATCCCAAGCCGCTGAAATCCCAGCTTTGATCGGCACCAGTCATATTGATAAGGGACTGTGGGCTCTTGGTAGAATTCGTGTAGCTATCGCTTGGAGCAGTGCCAATCTGCAGGAATTGATCGCTGGTGAGGGTGATCTGTGCAAATGCAGGAACACTAATAAGCAACAAGAAAAGTGTAATGAGAGATTTCATAACGTACGGTAGGTCGGTGAAAAATCGGCTTCTAACATACGACATCTTCAGGCAAAATGTACTTGGAGGATTCACGATTGGCAACAAAAAAATCCCCATCGCAGAGCGATGGGGATCGGTTCGGATCGTCATCCTTACGGATGGATCCTAAACGCCATCGAGACGGAAAGATCGTGATGCCCCCTTTTAACTCTTTATGAAGCAAAATACCTGTGCCTCGCATTCCGAAGTAATTTTGTAGGTGCGTCCAGAGACTCGCAGCTTCTTGCTCCGGAATGCTCTGACCCACACTTGAAGAACCCCTGAGTTTGGAAGGGAGGCTAAAAGAGAACTACCGACAACACACGATCCAGTGTTTGCCACCGTCGTATGCACCGCCGCCCCGGAGCTTGAGTGATGAATCGACGAGTCAAGCCTCCAAGTCTCATCTGGGTCATAGAAAATGAGAACTGCAACAGAATCGGTACCAGGATTTCCATAAGTGCAATTAAACCCTGCACTTTTGGAAACTGTGTCAATCAACTCCCTCGGATATGTCACGTGAAACAAGTTTGGTGACTGGACCGAGTCATCCATCGCGGGTACTGATCCGGATAAATTAGAGGTTACATGCCAGTGATGACTCGAACCGAAGCTCGGATTGCTGTGGCTCCCATAAGCATTGCTCTCCCTTTTTAAAGAGATTCCATTAAGTTGGACGTCCCCAGCAGAGACCACATACCATGATGGGTTGTAAAATGTAGCCCAGTTGTTATAAGTGATAAAACCGACTTTGCCACCTATCGAGACTTCCTGCACGCTGCACAATGATCTCATCTCTCCTGCAATTGTATGCGCGCCTACAATCGTAGGGAATCCTGAATCTCTTAGAATGACGGAGGGCTCAAACTTGCAAGCACTCAAACTTGCAAGAATCGAAACTATGAGGATCGTCTTTTTCATGGCTTGACGATTGGTTGCATAACCACCTTGACGCTTATCCCATGACAAAAAGGAGACGAAAAAAATCCCTCTCGCAGAGCGATGGGGATCGGTTCGGATCGTCATCCTTGCGGATGGATCCTAAACGAGGCCTCACTTACAGAATTTTTTCAGATACTTGAGCAGCGAGCGGTCATATTCCATTCTGGCTGGATGGCCTTCGGTCGTCGTCGCCCCGTCATCAAAGTTATCCATTAAGACCTGCGTCTTCGGATTAAACGTGTACCAGCCCAATGTCCGTGTAAACCCGCTCAGAGGAGGGTACAAATAGAAATGATAGACGTGAGCGCCGGAGCTGTCATCATCGTCGCGGTCGATAATCAAACTCGGTTCGAGAATTTTCTGAATCTTTGGCGCGGAGCGAAGAATCGCATTCTCAACATCATCGCACGACCGGAATGAATTGACATTGATGGTTTTGAGATTTCTTAGTTGAATGCTGTCCGTTCTTTCATCTCCCTCAACGACAACACGCCATTGTTCAGAGGTGCCACCGAGAGCTTCTCCCACAGAATCAATAATGAGATAGGAGCGGTAGAAGTTTGAATTCCCCTTGACATCAACTCGCTTCTGAAACCTCACAGTGAATCCAACTCCGGCTGTGTCAACGGTGATATCGCTTATCGATTGATGGTAGTCGGGATGCTTCATGAAGTATTGCGCCTTCTTGTGAAGTATTGCTCTGCGAGCTATCGTGCGATTATAGTATCCAACCTCGCTCGAGTAGATCCGGGAGAAGGACCGTGTGTCATGCGAATCATGGGCAACATCCCATTGCCGCGCCATGATCAGCACGCTGTCGGGAATCGGAGTGTGCGAAATTTGTCCGTTTGATGTAGAAGACAGCCAGAAAAACGATAACAACAGTACCAACAATGTGGGGGTGCAGGCTCTCATGGCATTTGGAAATTGAGAGGTTCTCATTCGAAGTTCACGCTGACCTGATTTCAACACCAGGCAACTCGCGGAAGGTTACACTAAAGCGACCATTTGATCAGCGCGAGGAACAAACAATCCCATCGCAGAACGATGGGGATCGGTATCCTTGCGGATGGATCCTAAATTGAGCCGGAAGGTTAGTCGTTCCCGACATTACTCGCTGGCAACTAGACCCAGGGGTTGCGCTCGTTGCTGGACTTAACCAAACACCTCACTCCCGCATCACCTTCTTCGTCACCACCGAATTCGCCGACGAAAACCTGATATAATATGTGCCCGAAACGAGCTTGGAGAGATCGAGAGTGAAGTCAGAAGCCCGCAGATTCTTCGGACCGTCCACTGCAACCGGTTGTTATGCCCGCTCACTTACGCACATAGCGTAGGTGTGTAGCGGCTGGACCGTCAAAGACCTTGTCAATTCGAAATTGCGAGCCGGGCTCGCGTAGATTCTCGAAGAGGCGCGTCCCGCCGCCGAACAGAACGGGTGCCAGGGCGATTTCCAACTCGTCAATCACACCCATACTCAAGTACTGCTGGATCACGTTCGCTCCACCTGCGATGCGAATATCACGACTGCCCGCGGACTCCCGAGCCAGTTCAATGGCGCGCTTCGGTCCCTCATTGATGAAATAAAACGTCGTCCCACCAGGGCGGACCCAAGGTTCGCGCTTCTCATGGGTAAGGACGTATACCGGATTATGAAACGGCGCATCCTCTGGCCACATGCGCTCGCCGAGGTCGAACATTCCCTTACCCATAATGTTGGCGCCGATGCGCTCCGTGGTGTTCCTAAGCATGTCATTGACCGGGCCAGTCTCTCCGCCTTGTCCGAGCTTGAGGTTCTCGCGGAAGTATTGCAAATTGAAAATCCAGCCCATCAGCGCCCCCCACTTAGCTCCCCAGTTTTTATACTCAGGTTTATCCCAATTTTCTATTGTCATTCCTTCCGGCACCATGTAGCCGTCAAGACTAAGTCCGATGTTTACGAATACTTTGCTCATGATTGTGCTAATGCTGTCATAAATATTAAAACAGAAAATGGGAAATGGTGTTCCCGAGGGGCATTCGCGCAAGCTAAAAGCGAAAAGCTAAAAGCGAAAACGGGGAGAGGAAGAAGGAGGCGAATGATCCTCTTTATCTTAATGATATCGAAGAGATCGATGATGATCTCTCCGGGACGCTTGGGGATAATCTCTGATGAAACTTCGTTCTCCACTTTGCAAACCTTGATTCTGTCGTCGGCCTTTTTGTTAGCGCCTCTTAAGCTCCAACCGTACCTGTCTTGACTTCTCCGGCTCGTTTGTAACTTGCAAAAATCACCCCGGTTGTTGTAACAAGACTCTCTGTTAAAGTAAATGCTGCCGGACCCTGACCACCGTCAAACAACTTTTTTCCTTCGCCTAGAGTCAAGGGGTAAATTTTGAGGCGAAGTTCATCCACCAGATCGTTCTTAAGTAAGAGCTGAATAAGTTTACTGCCGCCCCAAACCTGAATGTCAGCACCTTCTGAATTTATGAGCTTTTCGATATCTCCCAAACTTTTGATGAAAACGGTGTTTTTCCAGTCTGATTTATCAATGGTGTTGGACATGACGTATTTTGTCCCCTCATTGATACCCGGCCAAAAGTCTGCATGTTCTGGCCAGTAGCCGGCCCAGATCTCAAACGTTTTTCTCCCCAGCAGATAATCAGCAGGCTTCATCAGCTCCTTTTGTACTGCCTTGCCGCCAATTTCGTCACGATAGGGTGCAGTCCAGCCGCGATATTTGAATCCGCCTGATTCATCCTCCTGCATTACTCCGTCTAATGTGATCATTGATAAAACGATTATTCTTCTCATGTTCAGTCTCTTTCGTTCATAAGATTGTTTTGCGGTGTTTAATGAAATTATTCTCCTTAAGTCTTCTCCTGGCGCAGCCCGACAGTTCAACGTTTGCACGGCAAATTACGGTTCTTGTTCAACTCTATATCGTATTGCAGCTTCAAGTACTTCAATGTTTATATCTTTTAGAGTTTTGAACTTAATACAATACCCGGTCACGCTTGCCTTGCCTATTTTTTTTCCATACGTTTTTGCCAAGTATGTCTTATCATTGATACCAAGGATATAGACAGAGATTCCGGTTTGGTTTGCACTGAGACCAATTTGATAAAACTCTCTGGTTTTTTCCATCAGCATATTTTATGGTTTGAAGTCCATATCCTATATTAGGATTAGAAACCGTTTTATTTTCACTGTTTTTGCCATCCAAGAACCATAATTTACATGCCGGCATGAATTCCAGAATGATGCGGTGCAACTCTTGCATGTCGCTGCGTTTTGGTTCAGGTTGGCTAGTAATATACTCTTTGATTTGTCCCTGTACGTTCATATAAAATTATAGCTTGCTATGTCGTGCAAAAATACGGACTTCCAAAATAGAGAGGTGAGGTGCGAAAGTGTCATTTTAAGGGGTCGATTACGACAATCGGATGCCTTATATTTGCGCCATGAGTCATGATTTTTGCTCCCGCACTGTCGTTTTCATGCTGGCCTCATTTGTTTGCCGGCTGATAGTATAGCATTATCGGACCGGCGCCAAAGGTTTTTGATTTTATGAGTTTAAGATCGACACGATCATTTATGTTTTTAAATAATGGCAATCCTTTCCCTAAAATAGTTGGATTGACGCAGAGTTGATATTCATCGATCAAGTCAAGTTTCGTCAGCTCTACAATTAGACTTGGGCTACCGGCTAAAATGTTTTTACCTGCTTTTTCCTTAAGTGTTAAAATTTCTTCTTTGATGATCTCTCTTTTCAATGTTGAATTTTTCCAATCAACATTTTCGAGCGTATGGGAATAAACGATCTTTGAAATATTATCCATGAGGACTGCAAATTCATCATCCAGTTTGTTACCGGAAGGCTTTTTGACCAGAGATGGCCAGCAGCTTTCCATTAGTTGATAGGTTATTCTTCCGTATAGAAGGGTATCTGCATTTCGCATCAGATCATTATAATGCTCCATTAATTCATCGTCAGGGTTACCTGCCGTATGATCACAAAACCCATCAAGCGTCATATTGATCGCTGCAATTAATTTTCTCATGTTATTTTGTTTAAATCAATTGTCAATTTGCATTACGGTCATACATCCGCTGTTCATTTATTGCCGAGTTGTTCTGCCAGCCCGATAAGAAGTCCTTCGGGTCCGCGAATGTAGCAGAGCCGATACGAGTCCTCGTACTGAACTACTTCGCCGACGAGCTGCGCGCCGCACTTGTAGAGTCTGGCGAGCATCTCGTCAATGTCGTCCACTGTGAACATGACGCGTAGGTAGCCGAGAGCGTTCACTGGGGCGTTCCGGTGATCGGCGACTACTGACGGGGTGAGAAATCGCGAGAGCTCAAAACGGCTGTGCCCATCGGGGGTGACCATCATGGCGATCTCGACGCGCTGGTTGCCCAGTCCGGTGACGCGCCCGGCCCATTCTCCTTCGATTGTGGCTTGCCCTCCGAGCTTCAAGCCCAGCTCGGCGAAAAAAGAGATAGCCCCATCGAGGGACTCTACCACGATGCCAACATTGTCCATTCGTAGTAATTTATTTTTTGCCATAATTTTATCTCCTTATAAATTAAAAGTCAACCGAAATTAATTAATAATTTCCGCTCGCGAATCCGCTTTAATACTCGCCAACCTTTCGCGCCATTTTTGGAGTTCCTCAGGTGTTTGTCTGACCCAATCAGTTACTTCACCAACTATTCTCAACGGCGCCTGACTACGGTACGATCGGGTTGGATTGCCTGGAAATTTCTTGTCCGTTACATTCGGGTCATTTTCAAAGCTCCCGGTAGGCTCGACGATGTAAACACGTTCGCGTCCATCACCTGCGGCTAAGGCTGCGGCAAGTCCTGCCCCATTGGCCACGGCTGTAAAATAAATGTGATTCATGATGATTTCGGGTTTGTAATTCGACCTGAACCCTGCTGTAAGCAAATCGCCAACCTGCAAATCAGCTTTTGTCCCGTGATAAAAGGGTCCATTGTCTAAAACGTCAGTCCTATCCATTATGGTAATGTTGCTTATCATGCCCGCGCCAAAATTAAGGATTCAAGGCACGGATTGCAACTCCGCGCTACCCTTTTTCGTCTTGATCTCATCCAGTTTTGTTTTCTTTTCCGCCATTTGGAAATTCCGATTTGCTGGCAAGTGAGCCAATTGCCGTTTATTTAGTTTGCAAATGTACTAAAAACAATGAGACGAAAAAAGCATTTGGCGATCGGCTCTTCCGGAAGGGTCGGATCGGTAATATTGAGCGTATTACCTGTGACGGGATAGACAACCAATGCATGCCCTTTAGTACTATCAGCGACAGCGACATATTGAGGCTCGTTCGTTTCATCGCTTGCAATTTTCGAAAAGGCGTTCGTAGTCATCGTCAGGTATTGGGATGGGCACAACGTGGCCGGAACGCTTGAGATTTGGGAATCGCATGCGTTTGGCTTTGCTCCAATCGATGTAATCCGTTGTGTCGTGAGTTATCCCAAATTGACCAAACTCCTCATCACTATCGAATTTCGGTATTTCCTACAGCGCTTTTTTCTTCATAAATTCGTTGCTCATTCACACTGCTCTTCCCTAACATGCGCTATGATGCGACTCAAAGAGTTAGACAAAAAAATCCCCATCGCAGAGCGATGGGGATCGGTTCGCACATCCGGAGATGCGCTAAACGCCAAAGAAACAGAAGGTAATCAACATGAAGTCAATGATTGCTTATTGAATGTGAATGAGATTCAAGATTTTAGTGCTGTCGATTCTATCATTGTCCGTGAAAACATTTGATAAAGGACACAAGTCCACAGACTTAACCAAACACCTCACTCTCGCACCACCTTCTTCGTCACCACCGAACTGGCCGAAGAAATCCTGATGTAATACGTGCCCGAAACAAGCTTGGAAAGATCGAGAGTGAACTCAGATGCGCGCAGATTTTTCTGCACCCCAACCACTTCGCCGAGAATGTTGAATACGGAGACGGTCGTATTCTCAGCGGGCAATCCCTGAACTTGAACCATCCCGCGGGTCGGATTTGGCGAGAGGGTGATGGATACCGATTTCAGTTCATCGCGCACTGCCAAGGGATGGGCGACATTTGGCGGAGCATTGCTATAATCGAAGTCAAGTGTCGGGCAATTAAGAGTAAAATCACTGGAGCTTGAATTAATCCTTGCGCCGTCACCATAGAGCACACTACTATTTCCAGTGGATGTCACCACAGCGTCATGCTTCATATATAACACGCAATGGAAAACACTTCCGGAAATCGTTGAGCCGGGTTCGGCAAAAATGGTAAAAGTGCTATCCCCATATCTACCGTACAAATTCAACAACTTCAATTGGACACCAGGGTTGACCCAATAGGTTCGTGAAGGTTGAGTGTCGAAACTAAGTGTCGTGTCCGAATTGATAACGATTGCATTATGTGGAATAGACGGCTTGCTGCAGTCATAAATATGGAGTTCGTACGGTATCGTGGTTGAACATCCTCCGGGTTTGGCAATACTGAGCGTAACCGTCTTATCACCAGGTCTCGAAAACGTGATATTCTGTGAAAAACTTACAACGTTATTTTGACCAACAATAGCGGTTGTGGTAGCTTTTGGAGGGGTTGCTCCCAATCCAAAATCCCAGAAAGCATTATCCTGCGAATCACGACTATCATTGATCTCACCAGTTGCGGTAAATGTTATCGGCGTTCCTGTAGCTCCGCCTTGCAGGTATTTCATAAAACTAAAACCACCCGGTCCGGTCCCAATTGCAATATCGCGGCCGTTATCCGGACTGGCGACGGTAAGAATATGGCCATCGAAGGATCCTTCTCCGAAGACGCGTACGCGGTAATGCGTCGATGAACCTATGTTTCCGGGAATCCTTCCATAAACCGTAGGTGTGCCGTTCTCAGTACCAAGTCGAGAGCCGATATTCTGACCTCCACTCGCAAAACTTCCGTTGGGATCGGATAACTGCAGCGTAAAGACATTATTATCTGGCCAAACACATGTCTGGGGGGTAAAATGAACGGAAATCGAATCGCCAGTACAAAACTGCGATCCCGAGACTGTACCTATGGTTATAGATTGCGCACCTGCATTTCCGGCGATCAAAAGAAAGGTTAATGCAAAAACAATCCGAAGACTACGATGATGGAATTTCATAAGATCAGTATTATGAGGAACACGTCATAAGTTACTCGCTGGCAACTAGATCCAGGGGTTGCGCTCGTTGCTGGACTTAACCAAACACCTCACTCTCGCACCACCTTCTTCGTCACCACCGAACTGGACGAAGAAATCCTGACGTAATACGCGCCCGAAACAAGCTTGGAGAGATTGAGAGTGCACTCAGACGCGCGCAGATTTTTCTGCACCTCAACTACTTCGCCGAGAATGTTGAATACGGAGACGGTCGTATTCTCCGAGGGCAATCCCTGAACTTGAACCATCCCGCGGGTCGGATTTGGCGAGAGGGTGATGGATATCGATTTAAGTTCACCCCGAACTGCCGAGGGATGAGCGACATTCGGCGGAGCGTTGGAGTAATCGAAATCAAGTGTCGGGCAATGAAGAGTAAAAGAAGACCTGGCCTCAACGTTTGCGCCGTCACCATAGATCACACAACTAGTAACCATGGGTAGAATCAACTCAGAGCCACGCTTCATATATATTACGCAATCATTACCATAAGGACCAGAACTGGTTAAGCCAGATATGGTTGAGCCAGATTCGGCAAAAATGGTATCCCCCCCGTACAATGTCAGTTTGAATCCAGGGTTCACCCAATAGGTACCACTTCGCTCAACGGTCGTGTCCGCATTGATAACAACTGCATCGTGAGGAATAGAGGGATTGCTGCAGTCATAAATATGGAATACATGCGTTGGCATGGTCGCGGAACATCCTCCAGGAGAAACCAATCTAAGCGTGACCGTCTTCTCCCCTGTTGTCGAATACGTGACATCCTGTGAATAAATTACAGTTGTATCCAAATACGGCTTGCCATACATATCGAACGAATTATATATGGTGAAGGTACCGGTTGTGATAGCTGTTGCAGGGTTTGCTCCCGATCCAAAATCCCAGAATGCAGTGTCGTACAATGCATTATCATTGTCCGTAAATGTTATCGGTGTTCCCATAGCTCCGCCCTTCAGGGAGTTTACAATTCTCGCGTTCGGTGCGCGGCCAATTGCAATATCGCTTCCGTTATCGGCACTGACAGTATATGGAAGGGCAGCGACAATCCGAAAACGGTAATGCCCGGATGGGTTGGCGCTTAACGGAATTGTGGAATTGATCGTAAATGTACCAGGCAGAGTGTCGAGAAGGGAGCCGACATTCTGAAAGTTGGAAAAACTTCCTCCCTCATCGGATAGCTGTAAAGTGAAAGCATTACGATGACCCCAAAAACCTGTGGCCGTAAAAGGAACAGAGATCGGATCGCCTACGCAAAAACGAGATCCCGGGATTGCGCCTATGGTTACAGATTGTGCGCCTGCATTACCGGCGAACAATAAAACGACGAACGTCATAAAAGTCCGTAGCGAACGATGGAGGTTTTTCATAAGATCAGTCATGATGAAGGAACACGTCATCTCGAACTCCAAAAAACCCCGAAAGTTTCACCTCTGAGAAAGAAATTCGGGTTGCTTGCCTCGCAGTCCACTAGAGGAAAGGAAGATTCGGGTTCTTTGAACGATTTCGCGCTGTGTAAAGAAAATCACCCTCGCAGAGCGATGGGGATCGGCTCGGATCGTCTTCCTTGAGGATGGATCCTAAACGCCATAGAGACGAAAGGTTTAGTAACCAAACACCTCACTCTCGCACTACCTTCTTCGTCACCACCGAATTCGCGGAAGAAATCCTGACGTAATACGCGCCCGGAAGAAGTTTGGAGAGATCGAGCGTGCACTCGCGAGTGCGCAGGTCCTTTTGGAGCACCACCAATTGGCCGAGGAGGTTAAATACCGAGACGGTCGTATTCCCCGGTGGCAACCCCTGAACTTGCAGCATTCCCCGCGTTGGATTTGGTGAGAGCGTGATTAATACTGATTTCAGTTCACCCAGCACTGCTAAGGGATGGTTTGGTGGAGCGTTGGTATAATCGAAATCGAGGGTGGGGCAGTTCAGAGTAAAATCACTGCTCTTAGTGCTAAGGCTTGCCCCATCACTGAAGATCACTACATTATCTCCGTTACGCGAGTTGAGGACTGAGCCGGGCTTCATATACATTACGCAATAGCCTGGAGACGTCGGACCGTAAACCTTGGACCCCGGCTCGGCAAAGATGGTATCTCCGTCACCAAAAAAGAGTGTGGCTCCAGGGTTAACCCAGTACGTTTTCTTGCTAACAGCCTGTCCTACTGAATCGACAACTATCGCATCGTGAGGAATCGAGGGAATGCTGCAATCATATATATGGATCATGGCATTTGTCGGGGTTGACGGACATCCTCCAGCCTTTACAGTACGGAGCGTGATGGTTTTATCCCCTGTCGTCGAATATGTGGTTTGAGCTTGGGCAAGACCAACGTAGCCGCCACCATAATCGATTGCGGTTGTGGTAGCAGTCGCCGGGGTGGCGCCCGATCCAAAATCCCAGTGCCCAGTATCTCGGGCATCAGCCTCATCATGGTCATTAATGCTCGCGGCAAAGGATACTGTAGTTCCGACGGCCCCGGCTATCGAGGTGGGATAGAACGTGAAAGCTCCAGGTGCAGTCGCAATGGCGATATCGCTACCGTTATCGGCACTTGTAACGTAGGGATTTGCCGCGAGAATCCGGAGCCGGTAATGCGTGGACGCGGCCGATGGCATTGTAGCGTTGATCGTAAATGTACCAGGCAGCGTATCGACAAGTGAGCCGAGATTCAGGAAGCCATTTGAAAAGCTTCCGGAGGGGTCGGAGATCTGCAATGTAAAAGCATTCCTGCGACCCCAGGTACCTGTTGCTGTAAATGAGACGGAGATCGGATCTCCTGCACAAAATCGCGATCCTGGGATGGCACCGATGGTCACAGATTGGGCACCTGCATTACCGGCGATCAAAAAAACGACGAACGTCATAAAAGTCCGTAGCGAACGATGGAGGTTTTTCATAAGATAACTGCCATGACAACGCTAAGAGAAGACAAGAAAAACTTTCACATCATGATCCAGGGGTTGCGCTCGTTACTCGACCTAACACGCTCACTCCCGCACCACCATCTTCGTCACCACCGAATTCGCCGAAGAACACCTGACATAATATGTGCCCGGAAGGAGCTTGGAGAGATCGAGAGTGACCTCGGGAGTCCGCGGGTTCTGCAAGATCTCCAACTTCCCGAGAATGTTATACACGGAGACGGTAGTCTCAACCGAGGGCAATCCCTGAATCCGGAGCATTCCGCGTGTAGGGTTCGGAGAAAGAGAAATGGAGACTGAGTTCAGATCACTTTTTACCGACAAGGGATGAGCGCGATTGGGCGGAGCGTTGGTATAATCGAAATCAAGTGTCGGGCAAGTAAGAGTAAAATCAGTGGAGCTTGAATAAATGGTGGCGCCGTCACCATAGATCACCCCATTTCCTCCCCAACTTGAAGTCAAAACAGAGCCTTGCTTCATATATAGAATGCATTGGCCAACACCGGAAACGCCACCAGAAATCCTTGAGCCAGGTTCGGCAAAAATGGTATCATACCCGACTTGACCACCAAAGACTAAGAGTGTGCCTCCAGCGTTAACCCAGTAGGTCTTTTTATCTTCCGCGCGGATCGTGTCCGAGTTAACAACGATTGCATCATGAGGAATAGCAGGTTTGCTGCAGTCATATATATGGAGTGCGTACGTTCCGGTGGAAGATCCTCCATCTGCGACAAGAGTGAGCGTAACCGTCTTATCCCCGGGTGTCGAATACGTGACATACACTGATGAAAATTGTACAGATATTACGCCATCAAAGATACCGTGTGAGCTACCTGTTGCAGGGGTTGCTCCCGATCCAAAATCCCAGAAAGCAGTATAGTGCGGATCACTATGGATGCAATCAATTTCTGAGGGAGTAAATGTTATCGGTGTTCCTACAGAGCTGCTGTTCAAAACGCCAAGATTGATTTGCGCGCCTGCATTATCGGCGATCAAAAAAAAGGTTAATGCAAAACCAATCCGAAGAGAGAGATGACGGTTTTTCATAAGATCAGTCATAATGAAGGAACACGTCATATCGAACTCCAAAAAATACCGAAAGTTCACCTCTGAGAAAGAAACTCGGGCTGCTTGCCTCGCAGTCCACCGAGAGGAAAGGAAGACTCGGGTTCTTTGAACGATTTCTCGACTGCAACAAAAAAAATCCCCATCGCAGAGCGATGGGGATCGGTTCGGATCGTCATCCTGGTGGATGGATCCTAAACGCCATTGAGACGGAAGGTTTAGTCAACATGATGTCAATGATTGCTCATTGAATGTGAATGAGATTCACGATTTTAGTGCTGTCGATTCTATCATTGTCCGTGAAAACATTTGATAGAGGACACAAGTCCACAGAGGACTTGTGAGGCATCTCTGCCTCATATTGCACCTTAGAAAGGAGGTGATCCAGCCGCACCTTCCGGTACGGCTACCTTGTTACGACTTAGCCCCAATCACTGGTCTTACCTTCGGCGCTTATAAGGCGACTTCGGGTACTCCCAGCTTTCATGGCTTGACGGGCGGTGTGTACAAGGCCCGGGAACGTATTCACCGCAGTGTGCTGACCTGCGATTACTAGCAATTCCAACTTCACGGAGTCGAGTTGCAGACTCCGATCTGAACTGAGACATCTTTTTAGCGATTCGCTCCACCTCGCGGTATTGCAGCGCGTTGTAGATGCCATTGTAGCACGTGTGTAGCCCTAGGCGTAAGGGCCATGATGACTTGACGTCGTCCCCACCTTCCTCACTACTTGCGTAGGCAGTCGATCTAGAGTTCCCGACATTACTCGCTGGCAACTAGACCCAGGGGTTGCGCTCGTTGCTGGACTTAACCAAACACCTCACGGCACGAGCTGACGACAGCCATGCAGCACCTGTACTCCCCCCCTTGCGGGTACCCGTCTTTCAACGGTTTAGAGAGCCTTTCAAGCCTAGGTAAGGTTCTTCGCGTTGCATCGAATTAAACCACATGCTCCACTGCTTGTGCGGGCCCCCGTCAATTCCTTTGAGTTTCACCCTTGCGAGCGTACTCCCCAGGTGGATCACTTAACGCGTTAGCTTCGACACCGACCTTACGGCCGACATCAAGTGATCATCGTTTAGGGCATGGACTACCAGGGTATCTAATCCTGTTTGATCCCCATGCTTTCGTGCCTGAGCGTCAATACCGAGCCAAGTTGCTGCCTTCGCCACTGGTGTTCTTCCGAATATCTACACATTTCACTGCTACACTCGGAATTCCACAACTCTCTCTCGGATTCAAGACCTACAGTATCAGAGGCAGTTTCTCGGTTGAGCCGAGAGATTTCACCCCTAACTTATAAGTCCGCCTGCGCACCCTTTACACCCAGTAAATCCGGACAACGCTTGGATCCTACGTATTACCGCGGCTGCTGGCACGTAGTTAGCCGATCCTTACTTTTCGGGTACCATCAAACGGGTAGTAACCCGCCATTTTTCCCCGACTACAGAGGTTTACAATGCAGAGCACCTTCATCCCTCACGCGGCGTTGCTGCTTCAGACTTTCGTCCATTGAGCAATATTCCTCACTGCTGCCTCCCGTAGGAGTCTGGGCCGTGTCTCAGTCCCAATGTGGCTGATCATCCTCTCAGACCAGCTACTGATCGTAGCCTTGGTAGTCCATTACACTACCAACTAGCTAATCAGACGCAGGCTCATCCCTAAGAAAACTTGATATTCAGATGATGCCATCCGAATATATTACGGAGATTTAGCTCGCCTTTCGACAAGTTGTTCTCCCCTTAAGGGCAGATTGCCTACGTGTTCCGCACCCGTGCGCCAGTCGGTATTGCTACCGCCTTGACTTGCATGTGTTAGGCACGCCGCCAGCGTTCGTCCTGAGCCAGGATCAAACTCTCCGTTGTACTAACATCTCTGCTGTACTTTGACGTTGAAGTCTGATACTGATCCAAAACACTGGCAAATATTTGTCAACCCTGATTCACATCAGTGCTGACATAAAATGCTATTGTTCCAGATTGCAAGTGTTTAAAGACCTTGCGGTCTGTATGAATCTCAATCCGCTTGAACGATTCGCATCGCTCGAACGGCAAATTCACGGTTGCTTGCTGCTTGATGAGTCATTAGACTTACAGACAAACCATTGCTGATCTGTGTATCATTGCTGATACCTTGCAAGCATCCTTTCTCATCATGCTGACTATCTCTACATAACCTAAAGTTATGCAGACCTTCCATTTCAATGAACACTTTTGTTGGGGTCGTGACCGAGTGCGATTCACATCGAACTTATCGCTCCAAAGAGCGTGTCACTATCCGTTTTCCATGTCAGTTAACAAATTGTTTCTGACAGGGCCGCCTATAACCGAAGTCACTACTGACTTGGTGCCCGAAAATTCCAACTTTTTCAAGTTTTTTGAAGATTTCGGAGGTCTAAAGGGCATTTCTCAATGCCAATCTACCTTTCAAATCCCAGAGGTTTCGCTCCTCCATTCGTGCAGGCGGGTCACTAACCGGCACTGCCCACGCGTAGTTCCGAATTCCTGCGAATTTTCTTCGAGAAGGGCAATTTTCCGTCCCCTTCGAACCAACAAATCTCACATTCGCTTCTTGATGAAGTCCGAATCACCTTATCCATCAGCGTCGCATGCTCAAAAGCTGCTGCCTCGGTTTCCTCTTGATTCCTCTGGTGTCATCCGCCGCCATCGCACAGAAGCCTGTGATCTCCCATCTGTATATGGATGAACCCTCACGAACACTTAGAATACATGGCTCCTTATTCGGGACCTCTCAAGGTTCAACCACCGTGAACGGAACGCTCACAACAATCACCTCTTGGACAGATACTCTTATCACTTGTTTAATGCCTGACAGCGGTGCAGGGTATGCTGGGTACGTTGTTGTCTCGCGTGGCGCGGTGAAGAGTGAACCGCACTTGCTCTCCGCGTTGAATTTTACATTCGTTTACGCAGATACTACCAGTCTAACTACGCTCGCACAAATAGCAGGAGCAACCTGGCGGTTGCGATTCAGACTAGACTTAGTAAATGATACATCAAGCTTAGACGATGAGTCACATTTCCAACCTTCCCGCGCCTCGCAAGCAACTTATAAGTACTATGCTTACGACGATCACGGTAGTTCAAACCATACCCTACCAAGTGAGAGTGTTGGCTCGGGTAATGTAGTATGGCAGGATGTATACCATATTACAAGCACCGGTCTAAGGGTCTTGATGTATAATTTTGGTCAAGGCTACTACATTGACTTGATCGAGATTGATGGAGCACAGATAGTAAGTACGTACCAAGAAGGCAACGGTGTAATCGTTAAGAAAGAGTACGTCTCGATTACTCCTTTTCTAGCGAATTCGCTCGTCAAGAGTGTAGACGTTAGACTTGACAGTTTGCGTCATGTGGCATTTGAGTTCGTGGACCGCTTCCCCAGGAGCCAAGAGCATGGCTATCCGTTCTCCGGTCACATCATCATCCAAGACGACAGTTCCTACTTCCTCCCTGCTGTCCAACTCAATGCAAAGATGCCGATTGCTTCCACGAACGAGTTGAGAATATTTCCTAACCCATCATCGAAGCAAGCCACTCTGAGCATTGATCTCGAGGAGCCAACGAATGTGCAAATCGAGCTCTTCGATTTACTCGGTGATGAACTCAAAGAGATCCACAACGGCACCTAGCGCAGGGCAAACATTCAGTACCCATCGACGCGACGAACCTCGCAACAGGAACATATTTTCTCAGAATAAGGAAAGGCAACGAGAACTCGATGATCAAATTGATAAAGCTTCACGACTAAGCGCCCTCGGTCACTCCTGCCCGCGCTGGGTGATGCAAATCACTTCAATCACCCTGATCACACAAATCACAGTCCAGACATTATCTTCGCGGCATGAACACGTCACACAACACCATCCTCATCACGGGCGGGGCAACCGGAATCGGATATGCTCTTGCCGAAGAATTTCTTGGAGAAGGCAATGAAGTCATAATTTGCGGAAGGCGAGCAAGAGCCTTGCAGGCTGCGAAGGAGAAACTACCAGCACTTCACACCATTGTATGCGATGTCGAAGACGAACAGGAGCGTGCAAGGTTGGTCTCGGAAGTGACGGACAACTTCCCTGCATTCAACATCCTGGTAAATAACGCGGGAATCCAACAAATGATAAGATTGCAACAGTCGGTACCTTCGGCGATCATCGCGAAAGAAGTCATGATCAATCTGATCGCCCCGATCCATTTAACAACTCTCGTCGCTCCACACTTCACCTCAAAAAAGGAAGCGGCGATTGTCAACATCACTTCCGGACTCGGCTTCGTCCCCATCGCCTGGATGCCTGTCTATTGCGCCACCAAAGCAGCGATGCACTCTTTCAGTACTACCTCACGACACCAGCTTAATTCAACCTCAATAAAAGTTTTTGAGATCATACCACCGACAGTTGAAACAGAGCTTGATCACGGACGGCGAAAAGCAAGCGGTCGGCAAATTGAAATGATCCAGCCAGGCGAGGTTGCAACAGAAACGCTCGAGGCACTCAAAGTCGACCAATTCGAATGCGCAATTGGCCAAGCTGCAAATCTCGTCAATGCTGTGAAGAACGGCAACGCTGAGATCATCTTCGAGAGAATGAACTGAGTTACTGTACGGAGTATGAATGTAGCGTGAGCTTTAGCTCGCGCTCAAAAAAATCTTGAAAAACCAACCAATTCCGACACATACAAAGCTTAACCACAACCCCATTCGATGTCACCTAAAATAGTATTCGTTGGTTCCGAATTTGAGAGTTTGGTTGCTTTCTCACTCATTTGGAGTATGCATAGGCTGGTTGTTACTTCACTATTGATCTCTCTTGCCCTTTCGAGTTGTGCAAGCATTCTGACTTCCGCGGACAAAGTCAAGATCGATGCCCCTACTGATATCTCGGTCTCGCTTACGGATGGTACGCCGCTCGATATGAGGCTGGAAGACGATGGCTTACAATCGGTGATCGTCAGTAAGCTCGGCAACGACACGATCATCATTCACAAAGGTGATGTCTCTCGGACGATCAAGCTGCAGCGGGTCTTCAATGGCTATACTTTGATAAATCTTTATAATTGCGGTATCGGGTTTTTAGTGGATGATGCCACTCATGCGCTTGTGAGGTATGAACCCGTTCACGTTTCCCCTGATCTAAAGTTAACGCCACTACCCTTTCCACTTTCGACATTCTTCAATATGGACCGACCTCGATTAGTACTCTTTGCTGGATGGGGATATAATTCTGACCCGCACTTGGAATACGGAGGCGGGCTCAGCTACAAGTGCTTCGCACTACTTGCTCGCGCTGAATTGGACATTGGCACCGACCCATTCAATTTTCAACGATATGATATGAGCTTCAACATATCAACAGCTACGGCACAGGCTCGATTTTATACTTTCAAAGGACTCTTCCTTGCTGCTGAGTATGGGACGATACGTTTCCAGGATGACAATACGAGCGCTAGTAAGGATTCTCTCGGGTTGTCACATGCTTCGTCTCGCGTGCTCGGGGGCGGTGTGGGATGGTCGGGTGACATAGCCTATTTTGAAGTTCGATATCTAACGGCCCTTGGTAAGGTGCAACTCTATAATTTCCCTGCTCGCAATTATCATCACCTTCTGTGGAGCTGGGGCATTCATCTCACAATTTGATCATAGTCTAAGGTTAAGCCCGAACGTAAAGACAACACCTTGATAGCCAGCAGCCGGATACCCGCTGAAAGAAATCTTCTCGATGGCTCGGTAGTACCGAATTGAAGCAAACGAAATATCACCGGCCCACCCTAAAGCAGCCCCAACAACTCGAAACGGCTGCGACACGATGCGCACATCTGGCGAGAAGTGAATGACATAGGCCTTCGCCACATCATACGAACCTTGAACAAAGTATCGTGGCAACACGAAGTAACGGGCTACTCCGCCGTTCGATGCATAATAGATCGTCGTTCCAAGCGTCGGAACAGCGATGTCGCTTGCGCCTTCGCTATGAAAGAACAGTTCAGCCCGTTGATACAGGTCGAACCCAATGCCAAACTCTTGTCTAAAATCGAGGTTGAACCATCCGCTCATGCTTGGCAGAAACTCGAACCCAACCGCTGAGATGACGAGAAGTTGCGGTCGCTTATATGTAGCAATCTCTCCATACCAACTCGGATTCGTAACACGAATACCGCCGGAAGTATCGTTCGTGACTCGTATCATATTGTAATCATACCACGAATCAGTAGCCTCGTCAAGAAGGAACCCGCCCCCAACGTTAAACGAATTCAGCAAACTCCAACCCCAGAGTTTTTTTGTAAGATGGATACCTTGTTTCATGCCATTATATTCGATGATCAAGCTGTCGTCCGTGCCTCGGCGGGGGAAAATGGTTAGGACCGAATCGGCATTATGCACATTTACTTCTTCGCCGCTTGCATTGAACGCACGGATACCCGGCGGACCTTCTATAACTAATTTTGGTGGATTTGTGTGAAAGAGTGTCGCACAACCACAACAACTGATAGAAAGCATCAGAGAGAGTATCCGCGTTTGAATCCGTTGATTGACGGCTTGCATGCTACTTATGCGAGAGGATCGAGTTGTTGGAAGTGAGGAGACTCTTAGTGTATGCTCGAATTTCTTCACCTCAGAGCCACCTATCGGGGTACGTAAGATAGCGATCGTTCAAACTTTCAACAAAGTTAGTCACTTCCGGCCAATACTGAAGCATGCAGGAAGACCTCGCGTGACGCTAGCCCCCCTCGCAGCCGCCCTATTTTGAGCCACAAACTTCCAAATTCACCATAATGAGACAAGAGAGCCTCATTAAGTGCAAATTCAATGCAGGTGTAGATAATAAATTTCAAACTGTTATTTTCGCTGATTTGGTATCAATTTAACCACTTTTTGCAGATGCGATAGCTCATTCGCGCTCAAAAAATGAATGAACATTTTTGGTGGTACGGAATTGGTGCCAATACCTCATATCCAGAAATCTTTTGCATTGTTAATCTCTCTTACTCTGAATCGTTATGATTAGTCGCTTCATCTCCAGACTGCTGGTACGGCTCGGTACAATCATGTCGATCCCTGTTCCCATCTTCATTCACGCATCATCCATCCGTCCTCGTCGCTAAACGCGATCGAGAACAGACCGAAGTCGGAAACGAGCTCTTCGTCCAACTTCTGAGCGTACACAGGTCGGCGCGCCCTCAGCTTATTATCTACTCTCCGCAGTAGTAACACCAAGTTAACTGATCGATTACTAGCCTCTCCTCGATATAACGAATTCGTTATGTTGGCCTCGATCCGTCTTTAGCGCTAAGGCTCTCTCAAGCTTAGTCCACAAATCACAACCGACCCGAAAAATCCTCACGATACGTTGTGTCATATCGCTCGATTCCTGTGTCGTTTAATATAGAGACATGGTATGATGTCGAATTCAATATGCGAAAACTTTCTCAGTTTGCGAGAAACTTGCTCCTGATTCCTTGCGCAGTCATTTGTATGCTCGTCTTCCAATCGATTTCTGCGAAGCCCCATCCGATAACCCTGTCAGCGATTGAACTCGCGAACAGTCATTGGCATTTGGCAGGTCTGGCTGAAGTACGGCATGACAATCAGGCGGCACGAACAGAATATCAGGCTGTGATCTCAAGCGCCGCAAATTGCGAACATCATGTCCGCGAGTGGTTTGTTGGAGCGGCCGAACTCGCGATTGCCCGATGTAACGCCCGCGATCATAACCTTCCGGAGGTCGAGCACGCAATCGACTCGGCCTTAAAGCATCATTTTTGGACGCTGGAGATGATCCGCATCGAACCCGTGATCGGTTCTTGGATCGACAAGAAGTGGCTGGATAGTACGCTTGACTACTGGACGAGCATTCGCGATCGAAAGAGCACTCACTGGAAGCCTCAGAAGCCGATCGTTATCTATCCGGCTGGTTATGTCGCGGGTACGCGTCTGCCACTCATTGTGGCTCTACATGGTGGTACCGCATCCTATCGGGAGTTCGCCGATCACTGGACGAAGGTGGCCGACAAGCTTCATGTCATTGTAGCAGTGCCGGCAGGACCCGTGCGCCTTGCATGCGGACTCAATTCATGGGGAGACGAGTATGATGCAATCGACCAGATCACAATGAGTCTGATCGACAGCTTCTCTTCAAAAACCTCTTCTATTGATACCTCACGTATTTACGTAGCTGGCTTTTCGGAGGGCGCTGAGGCATCGCTCAAGCTTGCACTTGTCCATCCAGACCTTATTAAGGGTGCAGTCCTTCTGTCAGGATATATCGGTGCTGACATTCCTGCCGATGTTTATGAACTTGCCGCGAAAGCGGGTACGCGCATCTATGCGCTCTCAGGCGCTCTCGAGCCGAAATCGCTTGTCAATTCACTAAAACACATCATACTTGAAGCCAAACCTGCAGGGTTGAAGATGGAATTGCATCTTCTGCCGGCAAGTGGTCACGAAGTGCCGCTCGACCTAACACATCAGATGATCGGCATCTGGAATTGGCTCAATGAGCCTTTGTCATCGAAGCATCTGGGAAGAGCAAGCCTGGAATGAGCGCGAGATGTGACCTCAATCAACTGCGTCACCAAATTGAGTAATTGTTGTAAAAAAACCCCGACAACTTGCCGGGGTTTTTTGATATCTTGAGATAATGATCGCGGTTAGGCGACCATCCGTTCTGAACGTCGAACGGTGCGTTCGACTTTCTTGGCCTCGATCTGTTCGACCTTCTCGCGCTCTTCTTCGCTCTTTGGCATTACGATGAGATCGCGGAATTTCGGCAGACCCGTTCCCGCCGGGATAAGGTGACCGACGATGACGTTTTCCTTGAGTCCGAGCAGGTCGTCGACCTTTGCCTGGATCGCGGCATCTGTAAGTACCTTGGTCGTCTCCTGGAACGACGCAGCGGAGATGAAGCTCTCCGTCTGCAATGCCGCCTGAGTGATTCCGAGCAATACGGGCTCGCTCATGATCGGCTCTGCCGGACGTGACTCTGGTGGAGTCTTGTCCTTCTTCTTGAGATCGCTGACGGTCTCCTTGAACTTCTTCTTGTCGATCATCTGCATGATCTTGAACTTCGAATCACCTCGTTTCGTAATGATGACCGAGCTCATGAGAAGGTCGTTCTCCGTTGCCACCTTCGACTTATCGATCTCGTCGTTCTCGAGCATGAGCGAATCACCTGAAGAGGTGATGCGGACCTTGCCGAGCATCTGACGGACGATAACTTCGATGTGCTTATCGGAGATCTTCACACCCTGCATACGATAGACTTCCTGGATCTCGTTGACAAGATACTGCTGTACCTCGGCGACACCCTTGATGGCAAGAATATCGTGCGGATCGATCGCACCATCCGAAAGACGCTCGCCCGAACGGACGACATCGCCTTCCTGCACAAGAATGTGCTTACCGAACGGGATCGTGTACTCACGGCGATCGGTACGATCGTGCGATGTTACAACGACCACGCGCGAACCGCGACGCGGTTTTTCGAAGTGGACTGTACCATCGACTTCCGAAACCGTTGCAGGATCTGATGGCGAGCGAGCCTCGAACAACTCGGTCACACGTGGCAGACCACCTGTGATGTCACGGGTCTTCGAGAAATCTCGAGCGATCTTGACGAGTACGGTACCGGCTTCGATCGCCTGGCCGTTCTCGATCTGCATCACCGCGTTGCTTGGGATGATGTAGTTGATGATCGTGTGAGCATTCGGCCCCATGATATCGATCGTCGGCGATTTCGTACGGTCACGCGAATCGATCGTGCGGGTTACGATATTGCCTGTGAGTTCGTCGGCTTCATGACGGAAGGTCACGTTCTCGACAAACTCCTTGAAACGCGTGGTACCAGCGTGCTCGGAAATGATCACTGCATTGTAAGGATCCTGCTCATATAGCAAATCGCCCTTCTTGATGACCTGTGCATCGGTCACATAGATCTGCGAGCCGTAGCTGACGTCGAGCTTCGCAATAACGCGGTTATCGCTATCGAGAATGTTGACAACGCCCGAGCGGCTCATGACGACCATTTCATCGTCAGGATTTTTGATGACCTTCATACCTTCGTACTGGATCGTACCGTCGAACTTCGACGTCACCTGCGACTGCTGCGCAATAAGCGATGCGGTGCCACCTGTGTGGAATGTACGGAGCGTAAGCTGCGTACCAGGCTCACCGATCGACTGTGCGGCAACGATACCGACAGCTTCACCAAGCTCGATGAGCTTGTGTGTCGTCAGGTTGCGTCCGTAACAAAGTGCGCAAACACCGCGGCGCGCTTCGCACGTGAGCACCGAGCGGATTGTGACAGTCTCGATCGAAGTCGAGGCAATACGTGCTGCAGCTTCTTCGTCGATCTGCTCGCCAGCGTGCACGAGTGTCTCCTGCGAGAGCGGATCGATGACATCCTCAAGGCTAACGCGACCAAGAATACGCTCGCTGAGCGGCTCCTTGATGTCTTCGCCTTCCTTCAGTGCGCTTGTCGGCAGACCGCGGATCGTACCGCAATCGTGCAAGGCGATGATCGCATCCTGTGCTGCATCGATCAAACGGCGAGTGAGGTAGCCTGCGTCAGCCGTTTTGAGAGCGGTATCGGCAAGTCCCTTACGAGCACCGTGCGTCGAAATGAAGTACTCAAGGATCGAAAGCCCTTCGTGGAAGTTCGAGATAATAGGATTCTCGATTAACTCACCGGTCTGACCTGAAAGCGACTTCTGCGGCTTGGCCATAAGACCACGCATCCCTGCGAGCTGGCGGACCTGTTCTTTGGATCCACGAGCACCGGAGTCAACCATCATGTACAGCGGATTGAAGCCATCGCGATCGTGCGCAAGTGCATCAAAGAGCTTGTCGGCAGTGCGGTTCGTAGCGCGTGTCCAGATATCGATAACCTTGTTGTAGCGCTCGCCAGTAGTGATGAATCCGTTCAGGTATTTATCCTGGACATCATCGACCTGCTTCTGTGCTTTCGCGATGATCTCGTCCTTCTCTTTAGGAACGACGATATCATACAGCGAGACAGACAGACCGCCCTTTGTAGCAAATCCGAATCCGAGGTCCTTGAGCTTATCGAGGAATTCAACAGTCTTCAAATTGCCGACAGCTCGGAATGTCATTGCGATGATCTGGCGAAGACGCTTCTTCGTCAGCAGTTCGTTGAGATAACCAAGTTCTTCCGGTACGATCTCGTTGAAGATCACGCGGCCGGTTGTCGTCTCGACCATCTTGCCCTTGATGCGCACTTTGATCTTCGCATGAAGATCGAGGCGGTTCAAGTTGTAGGCAATAATGACTTCCTTCGGTCCGTGGAACAGCTTGCCTTCTCCCATCACACCCTTGCGGTGCTTTGTGAGATAGTATGCGCCAAGAACCATGTCCTGCGAAGGCACAGCGATCGGCTCGCCATTCTGCGGCGAGATGATGTTGTGACTCGAAAGCATGAGGATCGCGCACTCGAGCTGTGCTTCGTACGAAAGTGGCACATGCACAGCCATCTGATCGCCGTCAAAGTCAGCGTTGAACGCTGTACAAACGAGCGGATGGATCTGCAACGCGCGACCTTCGACAAGGCGAGGCTGGAATGCCTGAATGCCAAGTCTGTGCAGCGTTGGAGCGCGGTTGAGCATGATCGGATGTCCATCAATGATGGATTCCAGAATGTCCCACACTTCAGTGGTCTTGCGCTCAACAACCTTCTTCGCTGACTTTACCGTCTTTACAATGCCGCGCTCGATGAGCTTGCGGATAATGAACGGCTTGAAGAGTTCGACTGCCATTTCCTTCGGCAGACCGCACTCATGTAATTTCAATTCGGGTCCTACGACAATAACCGAACGACCGGAATAGTCGACGCGCTTACCAAGCAAATTCTGACGGAAGCGTCCCTGCTTACCTTTGAGGGTATCCGAGAGCGACTTGAGTGCGCGCGAATTGTCCGAACGCACCGCAGCGACGCGGCGGGAATTGTCGAACAGAGAATCGACGGACTCCTGCAACATGCGCTTCTCATTGCGCAAAATGACCTCAGGTGCCTTGATATCCATCAAACGCTTTAAGCGGTTGTTACGGATGATCACGCGGCGATAGAGATCGTTAAGATCGGATGTCGCAAAGCGTCCGCCTTCCAACGGGACCAACGGACGAAGCTCCGGTGGGATGATCGGCACTACGTCGAGCACCATCCACTCAGGCTTGTTCTGCGGCTTGCCTTCTTCTTCACGGAATGCTTCGACGGTGCGAAGACGCTTGAGCGCTTCCTGGCGCTTCAACTGTGAAGTTTCTTCACGTGCTGCGCGGCGAAGATCAACGGAAAGCACTTCGATATCGGTACGGCGCAATAATTCTTTTACAGCGTCACCACCGATCGAAGCGATGAACTTGTTCGGATCGTTGTGATCGAGATCCTGATTTCCGGCCGGAAGAGAATCGAGAATACGGAAATACTCTTCCTCGGTCAGAAGATGCTTGATCGGCAATCCTGTCGGTCCTGCGTTGACGACAGCATACGACTCATAATAGACGATCTTCTCGAGATCCTTTGTTGGGATTCCGAGAATATGGCCGATCTTGTTCGGCAATGAGCGGAAGTACCAGATGTGTACGACCGGCACTGCAAGCGAAATGTGGCCGGAGCGCTCGCGGCGCACCGATTTTGTCGTTACTTCGACACCGCAACGATCGCAGATAATCCCTTTATAGCGAATGCGCTTGTACTTACCGCAGTAACACTCCCAATCGCGTGTCGGGCCGAAGATCTTTTCACAGAACAAGCCGTCCTTCTCCGGACGATACGAACGGTAGTTGATCGTCTCTGGCTTGGTAACCTCACCATGGCTGCGAGCCAAAATGGATTCCGAGCTGGCCAGACCAACCGAAATGTTCTGAAAATTTCTTAACGGCGCCTCTTGTGGAAGAATGTATGCCATAATTTATCTAAAGAAACAAAAATCTTTTACTCAAAAACTTTCTAACTACCGCTCAGGAATGTCACCCTGAACGGAGCATTCTTCGCCGACAGGCGATGAATGCAGCCGTTGAGCGCATGCCGATTCGACATGCGCTCACCAAAGGCTTAATCGATGCGCACTTCAAGTGCAAGTCCCTGGAGTTCGCGAACGAGCACGCTGAAGGATTCTGGTACGCTCGGCTCAGGCATGTTCTCGCCTTTGACGATCGACTCATAGACCTTCGAACGGCCCGGTACGTCATCCGACTTCACCGTCAGAATCTCCTGGAGCGTGTGCGCTGCACCGTATGCTTCGAGCGCCCACACTTCCATTTCTCCAAAGCGCTGACCACCGAACTGTGCTTTACCACCGAGCGGCTGCTGTGTGATAAGCGAGTACGGTCCGATCGAACGTGCGTGGATCTTGTCGTCGACAAGATGCGACAACTTCATCATATAGATCTGTCCGACAGTAACCTTCTGGTCGAACATTTCACCTGAACGGCCGTCGTAAACTTCCGTACGTGCTTCGACGTCGAGCGATGCCTGTTCGAGATAGCCCTTCACATCTTCCCAGTGTGCACCATCGAAGATCGGTGTCTCGAATTTCACACCAAGCGTCGAGGCCGCAAAACCAAGAGCAGTCTCATAGAGCTGTCCGATGTTCATACGACTTGGTACGCCGAGCGGGTTGAGTACGATGTCAACCGGTGTGCCATCCGGAAGGAACGGCATATCCTGGATCGGTACGATCTTCGCGACAACACCCTTGTTACCGTGACGACCGGCCATCTTGTCACCAACCGAGAGCTTACGCTTCTTTGCAACATAGACCTTCGCCATCTGCATGATACCGGGCTGAAGTTCGTCACCAAGTCCGACCTTCGATTTCTCGCGGCGAACATCAGCGTCGATATCTTCACGCTTGATCCAGTACCCTTCGTAAATCTTGCGTACGAGGTTCGACTTGCGGCGATCCTCTACCCAGTCAGTGCCGACTGAGAACTTCTCAAGGTCGTCAAGGCGCGAGTAGAATGTCTCGTGCTTGATTGCCGTACCGGAACGGATGATCGTGGCGCCATCCAGATCACGAATACCGACAGCGACTTCACCATCGAGTACTTTCAAGAGTTTGTCTGCAAGCTTGCGGTTTGCATCGTCAAACTGTTCGCGATAGGTCTTCTCGATAAGATCAAGGCGACGTTTTTCTTCGCGCTTTTCTTCGCCTTCCTTCTTGATACCCTTGCGTGAAAAGAGCTTCGTATCAACGACAACGCCCTTGATTCCTGGCGGCGCCTTCATCGATGCGTCCTTCACGTCGCCGGCCTTGTCGCCGAAGATCGCGCGGAGCAGCTTCTCTTCTGGTGTCGGATCTGTCTCACCCTTCGGAGTGATCTTGCCAATGAGGATGTCGCCTTCCTTGACTTCAGCACCGGTGCGGATGACACCGCTTTCATCGAGATCCTTCGTTGCTTCTTCCGAGACGTTCGGAATTTCACGAGTAAGCTCTTCTTCGCCACGCTTGGTATCACGAACGTGAAGTTCGAATTCCTCGATGTGGATCGAAGTGTAAATGTCTTCAGAAACAACGCGCTCGGAGATGACGATCGCATCTTCGAAGTTGTATCCACGCCATGGCATAAATGCAACGAGCACGTTACGTCCGAGTGCGAGCTCTCCACCATCAGTTGATGAAGAATCTGCAAGCACATCGCCCTTCATCACGCGCTGACCCTGCTTAACGCCTGGGCGCTGCGTGATGGACGTGTCCTGGTTTGTACGGAAGAACTTGATCAGATGATACTCGCGACGACGGCGATCGTCAAAGCTTGCAAGGATCTCGTCGCGTGAACCTTCATCATCATAGATCATGACAATGCGGTTTGCATCAACATAGTCAACCACTCCATCGCGCTCGGCAATGATGAGTGCGCGGCTATCGCGTGCAATCTTGCCTTCGAATCCGGTACCGACGAGCGGCGCCTTCGGACGAAGCAGCGGCACGGCCTGGCGTTGCATGTTCGAGCCCATGAGCGCACGGTTAGCATCGTCGTGCTCAAGGAACGGAACGAGCGCTGCAGCGGCAGATACGATCTGCGACGGGGCAACGTCCATGTACTGAACAACCTCGCCAGTTACGACGATGAAGTCGCCGTACTGACGCGCACTAATGCGGTCGCCAATAAAATGTCCCTTCTCATCGAGTGGCTGATTCGCCTGTGCGATGATCTTGTCTTCTTCGTCATCGGCTGCGAGATATACGATATCACGCGTAACCTTGCCATTCTTGACAACGCGGTACGGCGTCTCAAGGAAGCCGAACTGATTGATGCGCGAATAGACTGCGAGCGACGAGATAAGTCCGATGTTCGGACCTTCCGGCGTTTCGATCGGGCAAAGACGGCCGTAGTGCGTATAGTGAACGTCTCGAACTTCGAATCCTGCGCGTTCACGTGTCAGACCACCAGGTCCGAGAGCAGACATACGACGCTTGTGCGTCATTTCTGCAAGCGGATTCGTTTGGTCCATGAACTGCGAAAGCTGGTTCGTGCCGAAGAACGTATTGATCACCGAAGTGATGGTACGTGCATTGACGAGATCGGCAGGTCCTACCTTCTCATCATGGATCGACATACGCTCGCGGATCGTACGAGCCATACGCGCAAGACCGATGTTGAACTGCTGTGCAAGTTGCTCACCGACCGTACGTACGCGGCGATTACCCAAGTGATCGATATCATCGACGGAAGCCTTGCCAAGCTGAAGACGAATGATATACTTCAGGATCGAAACGATATCTTCCTTCGTGAGGGTCGTCGTGTCGTTCGGAATCTCCAACTCGAGCTTCTGGTTCAGGCGGATACGTCCGACAAGACCAAGATCGTAGCGCTTTTGATTAAAGAAGAGCTTTTCAAGCAAGCCGCGAGCGGCTTCCATATCTGGTGCTTCCGAAGACCGCATGACACGATAGATGCACTCGTATGCATCGTCGGTCGAACGCGAAGGATCTTTGCCGATCGTGTTCAGCACTACCGCGCCACCCGTCTCTTCGAGATCGAGGAATTTCACAGACTTAATACCCGACTTCTGCATCCGCTCGATATGTTCTTCGAGGAATGTCGAATCCTTGGTCAGGAAGATTTCGCCGGTATTCATATCGATAACGTCCGCACCGATCGCACGGCCCACGTAATCGTTGAGGTTAACTTTCTTGATCTCTACATCCTGCACGAGACCAAAGAGCTGAAGAATGTCTTCGTCACTCGAATATCCAAGCGCGCGAAGCAGCATCGTGACCGGGAATTTCTTCTTGCGGTCGATGTATGCCCAAAGCACGTTATTGATATCGGTCGTGAACTCGACCCAGCTTCCTCGGAATGGAATGACACGTCCGGAATAAATTGTAGTACCGTTCGGATGCAGGCTCTCGGCAAAGAATACGCCGGGTGAGCGGTGCAACTGCGATACGACCACGCGCTCAGCACCATTAATAATGAACGTGCCACGCTCGGTCATCATCGGCAGGTTGCCAAGGAAGACTTCCTGCTCTACGGTTTCGATAAAATCCTCGCTGCCCTCTTCCTGATTCTTGGAAGAAAGACGAAGGCGTGCCTTCAGCGGCACGCTAAACGTCAGTCCACGCTCCTGACACTCGATGACGCTATAGCGCGGTTTCTCAAGACGATAATCGAGATACTCGAGAATGAACGTCTCGCGAGAGTCGATGATCGGAAAATTTAGCTGAAATACAGATTCCAGGCCTGTTGTGACGCGCTCGCTGAGCGGCACACCAGCCTGAAGGAATTCCTGGAACGACTTGAGCTGCACATCGAGCAGATCGGGCAGTTCGTAATCGCGCGGAATCTTCGAGAACGAGATACGCCCGGATTCTACGACGTGGGCGCCGTTCAAAAGATTTACACCGTTGGATGTCTTGGTTGCTTTCGCCATTGTACTCGTTTATCAAGAATGATGACCCTATACAGCGCAAAGCGTCTGTGGGTCGGTATCCAAAATCTTCTACTTCGTATTCAATTTGTCTGCTTCCTCTGTATTGCCAGGCCGTACCTATTAAGAACAAGAGCGAGTGCCCACATCGGGAGTTTGCTCAGGTCTGCGGCGTAGGGCCATACCTGACCGAAGCGCGTTTATATCTCAGGGGTTTAATCCTTACGTAAGAATGCCAGGAAAGTTTTGTTTGATTGGAGGTCTGAATGGATCTGGTCCACCCAGCAAGTCGATACGTCGCCAATGCGAATGACGGACCATTCGCTGCGAATGGGCTAGCATTCGCCAGTGATCGTTTGAGCAAGTTTGTCGCAGTTATGCTTTGAATCGCTTCTAACTCCCCCGTACGCGATGAGCTTTATGATATAATTATCGTCGCTCAACCGACGGCTGAATTTCGCGTTTCTCAGCAGATTTCGCCATTTTAGGCACCACGCCAAGCCTGACCGGCTACACCAAAACCCCCTACAAATCCACGTAGGCAATTTCCGGCGTGCGGTGAGAACTAATCAAGAGTTCGAAAAATTCCTGGGTAAACGAGTATTTAACGGTGCCCTGTCCGACAAGTAAATTCCTACTCTTTTGCCCTCAATACCTTGAGTGCATCACCCCATCGATAGATCTCATTGAGAAGTGTAGTGGCAGATTTTTCGATCAATTCATTTGCTTCAAAAACCCCGTCTTTCAGGTGCTGAGTATAGAACGGGATTGGCACCGATTCGGGCAATGGCATCATTCGGACTCCCGTTAAGAGCAACTTCGCCATCTGCTGTGCTCGAAGTCCACCAGAAATCCCACCATAGCTTACCATTCCTGCTGGCTTGTAATTCCACTCATGAAAAAGATAGTCGATGGCGTTGACGAAGGGTGCGGCGACTCCATAATCATACTCCGGCATTACAAAGATGATCGCATCGGCGGGATCGATGGCAGCACTCCAGTCTTTCGTGTGCTGGTGCTCATATTTCTTGAGTGCAGGATGATGGGGTTCATCCATGAGCGGGAGATTGATCTTGGCAAGGTCGAGGAGCTCAACCTCAAAATTCGCATGTGTCTTCGCAAAGTCATAAAACCAATTCCCGACAGCAAGGCCGCCCCTGCCTGGTCGTGTGCTAACGATGATAATCTTGAGACTGAGCATAGTCAGGTGCAGAAAAAGCTTCGTGAATCGCTCATTGAGCCGGTGTGTGTGAAAACTTTATTCATGAACTTTGCCCTTTTTTGAATCAATTTCGGCAGTTCTCCTGATTGCTGAATCCAGAATTCATCAACGGTCCCTTCACGACACTCGGGCCAATAGTGAGAAACAATGATTCGTGGACTTAGGATGATACCCATGATTCGGTTCGGAACATGCTCAAACGAATTTGTACCTCGTTGGCAGTATAGTTGTGAGTGTGGCAGCGGGGCACTGGGCGCGACTCATTCGAGAAAAGGGCACACACTGCCTGCCCTTATGGGACACAATTTACGTCGACATATAGAACATATTTACAAGGCACAAAAGTTCCGAACTCAATCGTTTATTAGTCACCGATCTCAAACTTCCCTGATACCGCGCCACTCGATGTTTGAAGCGTGTAGAAATAATTACCCCGACGCAGTGAGGAAAGCTCGATGGAGAGTGTGTTATGCCCGGAATGAAGCGATGCCCCTCCATTCGCCATGACTTCCCTGCCCATCACATCATAGATGCGCAAAGCAATGCTTCCGGAATGATCGAGATCAAATGAGAACGTCGCATGATCTTTCACAGGATTTGGATATACGGAAATCGAGCCATCTCCGTTCTTTAGCAAGACCGCAACTCCACTCGGAATGCTATAAACTTCTTTTAGTACATCAACAAGGTAGTCATTCAATGAAGGAGTCTTGGAAAATGGATTACCGTCGGCATTGAGATAGGCAACGACCGTAACGGAGTCAGCCATATTCGTGAACATTTCCGTGACGAATCCGAGCATATGTCCCGAATGTCCAAAAAACTTTCGCGTATAGTAAGGCGCCTCCTGCGTACCAAGCCCAAAGAGTCCGGCACCAGCGATGGTATGGAGTGGAGAAGTCATCGCAATTATCGAAGCCGGGGTTAGCACCTTGGCAAGGTAGAGCGCTGCTCCCCACCGCGCCAAATCGCCCGGAGTCGAAACGATTTCACCATCGCCAAAGGAGCCGGACAAATGCGCTGTTTTCTGGATGTCGTAAAGATCCGAGTAATCTGCGGTATCAATTAGTTGCCAATCATGCGCAAACGTCTCGGGAATGGAGTCATAACCTCCCACGTAGGTATGAGTAAGATGGAGAGGGTCGATGAAATTTGCGTGAAGCTGGTCGCGAAGGCTTGCGCCTCCGGCTTTTTCGGCGATCATCGCGAGCAGGACATAGCCGGTGTTGCAGTATCGATACCTCGCGCCTGGTTTGAAGTTTGGCGAACCGACGTATTGCAGCACGTCTTCCGGTGTCCAGTGTTTCGATGGATCGCCGGAATACTGCGCTTCGAGTGCCCTCTTGTTCGGGTCGTCATTAATATAGTCGTATATACCACTCGAATGATTGAGCAATTGCAAGATCGTAATGTTCGTGTCGATGTTATTGTAGGCACGAAGCCACTTGTGCAGGGAATCGGTTAACGAGAGTTTCCCCTCCTCCTGCAGTTTCATGATGAGCGCTGCCGTGAACGTTTTCGAAACACTCCCAACCTCGAAAAGCAGCGTTGTATCAAGTGCAATGGTACCCGTGTCGGTGCCAATAGCTCCCGTGATCTGGGGTGCGCCATTCATAAGCACACTGAATGCAACTCCATGCCGATCATAAACATGCGCGGCGTTCCATCGCTTCGTCATAGCCGCGACGATCCGAGTGTAAAGTGTAGTGTCATATCCGAGATACTCTAGCGGACTCGCAGAGGCGTTTAGCATTTCCGAAGTGCTAACCGGACCGATCCATTGACGATCGAAGAAAACGCTGCTCTGCTGAGCATGCAGAGAATTTGCGAATGCAAGAAAAAAAACGACGGAAGAGAGGGTAGCGAATTGCTTCATACTCATAGCAAAGAATGACAACAGCAAAAAACTCAATAACAACAGCAATAACTCGTGGATAAGACGAGAATTGGCCTAAGAAGTTTCGGGGAGAAAATAGGCTACAACGGGCTCAACGCCAAATCAAGCTGCTCCATGCATTGCACCGAACATGCACCATTCATGAGGATCGAGCACTCTGGGCAGGAAAAATGCTGTACATGGCAATCGTCCCAGGTGCAATTGATGTATCGGTCACTCGGGGTTCCACAGTGCAGGCACTTCGAAACGACTTCCTCTTCGACCTGATTGACTGGAACGCTGATCCGCTCGTCGAATACGTAGCACTTGCCATCAAACATTCTTCCACGAATTTCAGGATCTTTAGCATAGGTGAGAATCCCGCCTTCAAGCTGTGCTACGTCCTGAAAGCCTTCATGCAATAGAAAACCGGTAAACTTCTCGCACCGGATACCACCCGTGCAATAGGTCAATATCTTCTTATCCTTGAAGTCGGAAAGATTGTCGCGCACCCAATCTGGAAATTCACGGAAGGTTCGAACATTTGGCCGGATCGCGCCGCGGAAATGACCAAGATCGTACTCATAGTCACTTCGCGCATCGATGATTAGTACATCTTCTTGCGATGCGGTCTCGAAGAACTCGGTTGGAGTGAGCTTCTTACCTGTGAGCTGGTTTGGGTCAAGCTCACGATCAACACGAAACGTGACAAGCTCTGGCTTAGCTCGAACGAAGAGCTTGCGGAAGACATGATCGTTGACTTTGTCAATCTTGAAGACCATCCCTGTGAATCTGGGATCGTCATTCATTGATCTCATGTATTGGTCGGCCTCTTCTGCACGCGCGGAGAGCGTCCCGTTGATTCCCTCGTGCGAGATGATGATGCGTCCTCTTGCACCGAGTGATTTGCAGAAAGTAAAGTGCTCCGAAGCATAGGCCTCCGGTTCTTCGATCCGAACGTACTTGTAGTAGATCAGAACGAGATACTCGCCAAGGCTCTCAACTTCGCTCGATGCGTCCAACATGTATATGATTTATTCCAAAAAAACGGGTCCGGCATCCGAACCCTCCCGAGATCCAACATCAACTTGGCCTAATTTGTCTTCCCAAGCCAGGGCCGCACTGCGACCGTGATTTACTCGCACTATCTTACAATGGTGAATGGTTTGCTCTGCGACTGTCCTGATTGGCTTAGACTCGCGACATAGGACCCCGTCGGCAACCTGGAAATGTCTATCTCATCGACATTAACGCCGATATCAGATGTTCTCAGATCAGGTGTCATGAGGCGAATTCCACGCATATCGTAGACCGAAAGCGTGGCCGGGCCTGAACTCGAGAGTTCAAAGTTGACACGAAGCTTACTCGATTCGGGTGAGACTTCGACGCTTGCCAAAATAATCTGACTATTTAATCTCGTCGTCTTCACCTGATTTGCTCCTGGGCTCCCTGTGATAACACTTGCATAGATATCGCCGTCCTTAAAGCCTTTGCGATTCTCCGTCCAGGCTGCTGCGAAAGAGCCTTTGAAGGCATCGCTGCCTGCATAATCTCCGATAAAGGCCGTCTGACCAAACGCTGCGCAAACTCTCGGGTCGAAGGATGAATCTTTCAACGCCATCTCGCCGAACGAGCCATCGGGTCCGAGTTGCGCTCGATAGGGCCACGTGAGGATGTTCTGCTTGTCACGTTCCGAAGAATAATAATACATACTCATTACGTTCGACGATTGATCATACGCAACCCAAGGACAGAATCTGTCGAAATGCAATGAGCTCTCGGAACCACCAAGTGGAACGGCCTTTCTCCATGTAGCGCCGACATCGTCCGAATAGGTGCGATAGAGCATCGCTGAAGAATCGCCATTGGGCCAGCGATGCCAACTTCCGAAGACCACATAGATGCGGTTAGTGGATAAGTCTACCTGGAAGGTCGAATATGGGAAAGCTCTGGGACCAGTGATCCCTTTCAGATACGACCAATAACCTCTGGGAAAGTCAACGAATGGAGTTAGCCGCTTGACATCAAACGAAAGTCCGCCATTGGTCGAAACCGCAAAGTAGTGACGAGGCGCTGCCGCAGTATCGAAGTACGAACTGAAGCTAACGAATACCTCGCCATACTTTCCAGTTCTCACTTGTGAATATTCACAGAGAGAATCAAATACGATGACTGGAGACGACCAGGTATTTCCCTGATCGTCACTTGAAACTAGTCTGACGTTAGCCGTAAGGAAGTTTCGCGAAAACTGCGTCCAAGAGAGGTACACGCGACCGAAATGCGGACTCTGAGGACTATTATCCACTGTGATGCATTCCTTGTCGGCAAAACCGCTGCCACTACGGAGCGGAATAGAGGGAGTGCAATATGACCAATCAAATCCGTTGAGTGTCTTCCCGACGAGCAGCGTTGAGCCTGCTCCGGTAGTACAGAATGAATAATAAATATTTCCGTCATTGCTAGCGGCGATCGAGGGGTCGCCGAAAGACATGAGATTATTTGGGGGCAACGGAAGACGAACGGTCTGCCATGACGCCCCACTGTTTGTCGTAACATAAGCAGGCATGTTGAGCGTACCCATCGACTCATCGTTTGCTCCAACAATCACAAGTTTGGAATTCTTTCGGCTGATGGCGATAGCAGTCTCATTCTGGCCATAGATATCATTGGAAATGTCGAAGTTCGAGCTCGGAACACCACTCAAAATCGACGGTCCTTGTTTGGATCCATCCGGAAGCCGATCAAGCTTCATTGCTGACAATCGCTCTTTTACCAGGTAGAAGATCTGACGCTCAAAAACATCCGAGCGATGCATGAGCCATTCGCCATTCGGATACTTGGCGATCTCCTCTCGCATCAATGAATCAACGAGTGCTTTAGGTGCACTGCTTTGCGCGCGTAATTCTGTAAGAATGAGAAATGAGAGGAGAAACGAGGCAGAAAAGAGAAGAACGGAGATTCTTCCGATGGATCGATGTGCCATAAGCGTGATCCTCACCAAAAGGGATTTTGGAACAATACAACTCCTTCTTAGAGAAACGCAAAGCGTCGAAGAGAGTTACAACTGACTTTTTTGACCTAGCCTACATCACTTTGCTTCGACGACAAACTCCGTACGGCGGTTGAGTGCCCTTCCTTCTTCAGTTGTGTTGTCGCCGACCGGCTTCGTCGAACCATAACCAACTGCTGTAATGCGGGCTTCTGAAATTCCCATCTCCGTCAAAGCTGCCTTAACGATATCCGCTCGTTTCTGACTTAATTTCTTGTTGAACTCCGGATCGGTCGTCTTGTTCGTTGAGTCCGTGTGTCCGCGGACTTCGATCGAGAGTTTAGGATACGCTCGAAGAAGTGTTACAGCGTTGTTGATCGATTCGCCGGAGGCGGGCAGGAGTTTCGAAGAATTCAAATCAAAGTAAACGTCCAACTGCGCAATGTCGCCGATGTTGGGAGTATTATCATATTGTCCGGTTGCCATAACCGTTTCGTTCGGCAGGCAGAGCTTCAGCGTGATTGTGTGAGCACCATAGCTTGGAGGCGTGAACTCGAAGACATAATAATTTCTCAGCCGCTTGTAGAGATCCTGGAATACGGCGTCGATCTCGCTCGTCAGATAACAATGGCGATAGAGACCACCGGAGATGGACGCAATGTTTTGAAGGAAAGCCCCATTCACATTTTCTCCAAAACCGATGAGGCACATCGATGCATTCGAGTGTCGAGCCAGGTTCAGAAGTGAGTCCCTTGTCAGGAATGAGCTGTTATCCTGTCCGTCGGTAAAAAGCGCAACCGCACGATTGGCGAATTGCGGCGGCGCGGATTCCACTTCGATCAGACCTACTTCGAGCGCATCGAAAATTGCGGTTGATCCACCATAACCCGTAAGCCCTTCATGTGAAAGCTTCAGCTTCAACTCCTGCGCGTTCGTCGTGAGCGGTACTTCGACCTTCACCTTCTCATCGTACTTGATCATCGCGAACGCATCCTCGGGCCGTTTTTTGTTGATCAAATCGCCGGCAGCCTGCTCGATCACTTGAGCGCGTTCTTCACCCATCGAGCCCGAATGATCCATCACGATGGCGACAGCAGTTGGCACGCGTTGCGCTTCGGTGACTTCTTTTAACTTATACTTCTGGATGTCGACCGGTGTTTGCTGACCCGTCTGATCGCTAACTGTACACCACTTCCCTTTGTATTTCGCGAGCGATGCGCCAGAGAGATAGAACCCCATCGTATCAAGAAGTTGAGCATAGATGCGAACACGGTTCGGTTCGCGTGCGTCAATCCGGCTGATCTCGAGGATTGCGTGCCGAACTTGCCCGGGGTCACTCGGCAACTGCTTAATATCATGGATATAGTGCGGATCGTACTCGGATGGCGGCGTTGCGTCGCCTTTTACTGGAGGCTCACGGCTGCCCAACGTCGTCGACCCACCGCAACCAGAACAAAGCGCGAAGAGCGTAATGCAGAACAAAGTATTCAGCGCCGTTCGGGCCGTTATCATCTTGTCATATGATTACTTCACTCCCTCAAATCGAATCTCCGAGCAAACTGAATCGACATCACGCATATAGATTGTGACATCGGTTGGTTGTTTTGTCTTATCGGCTGTTTCTACATGGATCGCGAGATTGGTATCCTTTGTCGTGGTGCGGAGATACGTTTCGGCAAATCTGTAACCTCTTGTCTTAAAGGTATCGCGCTTGAGTGGCACGCCACCCATGTTCTCGAGCGTCACGAAGAGCGTCATGTTTGGCGGAGGTACGAAAGTAAAAGTCTGCCGGTTCGATTCTGAGCGCGCTTTGATATTCGGTCCGTCCCAGAATTTGGAGCGCTCAACGTAGACCACGTCGTTCTTTCCAATGACCGGGATCCGTTTGGCTTTATCAATGAGGGAAACTTCCTTCTTTTGACAGGCGAGAGAAAGAAAAGCAAGTACGGCATATCCTCCATTAACCCAATAACTTTTCAAACGTGGATAATGGCGCCTTTCACGGTATTGATTCATCATCATTATTCAAAAATACGGTTTGCAAGAGCCCTGACGCGTGAAGCTCGAGCGCAATTCGAGAGGTGACCATCAAAAGAGCACCATTTTTGCATCCAGGATTGGCAGAATTTCGCCACATTCAATCAATTGATGATCAAGCGGTTCGGAATCGGGTTAGTCGTGTCCCTGCTCTTTGTTATGATCGGTCTCGTCGTTCTCGGCGTGGTTTTCATGCATCGCTCGGTTCCAAACCTTTCAGGCTCGGCACAGGTGAAGGGAATTTCGGATGCAGTGCAGATCGAACGCGATCCGTTCGGCGTGCCACATATTTTCGCGCGCACTGATGCAGATGCCTATTTCGGGCTTGGTTACGCAGAAGCACAGGACCGACTCTTCCAGATGGAGATGGAACGCCGTATCGGCGAAGGGCGGCTCTGCGAGCTCGTCGGAAAGAAGGCGCTGGTACTCGATGTTTTTTCCCACACGATCGGCTTCCGTCGACTCGGACACCAGCTCTGGCTTAAAGCCTCACCCGAAACGCAGCGAAATGTAACTGCGTACGTCCATGGAATAAATGCATACATCGTAGAACATCACACACAACCGGGCTTTGAATTCGACGCGCTACAATTCACTCCTGAGCCATGGGATCCTGAGGAATCATTGATGATCGGAAGACTGATGTCGTGGGAGCTCAACTTTGCATATTGGACTGACGCTGCGTTTAGCGATATTGCTCTCGGGCTCGATTCAGCACATCTTTCTTCACTGTATCCTCATTATCCCGAGTATGGATCAACAGCACTTGAAGGGGCAACACCTCAAGTGATCGCGGCGCGATGGACTGGTGCAGAGCCTGTTGTAATCCATGCCGTGCCCTCGGCTTCTCCAAAAAAAGATACGACGAAGTCACTTCCGAAAAAGACAACTTCGCATCCAGCAACACTCACACCGCACGCAGCACCAAAGCCAGCGCAAAATGGACAGCCATCGCTGCAGCCGGCTCCAAAGAAGAAGAAAATTGTGCGACCACCCCCACCGCCGCATATTTTGATTCCGCCGGTTCCATCCGGCGAATTGCAGTCGGGCGACTTGCATGATTTCTACGCAAACCTTCGGCAAGTCAACGCACTGCTTCGCGAGTATCTCGGTCCACTCACCGCAAGCGGCGGTTCCAATTCATTTGCACTTGGACCATCACGCACGAAAACGGGCGGAGCAATACTCGAGAACGATACACATCTTCGGCTTGGCACGCCAGCGCGATGGTATCTCGCTCACATTCAAAGCAGCGAAGGTTTGAATGTAGCAGGATTTGGCATTCCAGGGCTTCCGCTATTTATCGCAGGGCGCAACGAGAAAATGAGTTGGGGTATTACGAGCGGCATGGCTGACGAATCCGATTTCTTCATCGAGACTCCAGATTCAACCGGAAAGTATTATCAATCTCCCACAGGCATGCGCCCGTTTGTGGAGATCGTCGATTCGGTTCGCATTCGAGATTCTATCCACTCTAATCCATCACTAGTTATAGGAGTCTACATTCGCCAGACGATCCATGGTCCTGTTATCAGCGATCATCCGTTCCTTATCACGCAAGCGTATGTAGGCAATCCGCACGCCGTTACCGTCCCAAGAGACACTACATTGTTTAAGCAGAAGAAACTGGTAGCTATGATGTGGAACGGCGAATACGTTGAGGGCGATGAAGTCGGATCTTTCTTTGCGCTTCATCGCTCAAACAATGTTGCAGAAGCGCGAGGATTCTTAAGAAGCTTTGCCACTCCGATCCTGAACATTTGTCTTGCGGATAATTCTGGTGCCATAGTCTATGAATTCATTGGGAGAGTGCCACGCCGATCCGGGAGTGAAGATAGGCTTATGCTCGCGCGTGATGGCGCCGACCCTGCTCAGGCATGGCAGGGGTTTGTTAACGCTGCGGACATTGCGGCGATTACGAATCCTCCGAGAGGCTACGTCGTCTCAGCAAACGATCCCCCGACCCGGAATCGGCCAATCCCGATTTCGGATGATTGGGAAACCTCTTCGCGCGCAGATCGCATCGCTCAGCTCATCGAACAGACTGGACGTATTGACGGGACTACTGCGACTCAAATATCGATGGATGTCACAAGTCCATTTGATCGCGATATTATTCTGCCGCTTATCCTCTCTCTGTATCCCGATCCGGATCCTGTGTCGTTCAAGGCGGATAGCACCTGGCAATTCAAGTTCGATTCTCTGCGCCATCTGTGGAGATGGGATTCGTTAAAGTACCACACATCGCTTCCGGACAGTGCGGTCAAGAGTTTTATCCGGCTGGATTCTGCATCCATACGGCATGCATCTCACCAAGGACTCACACCGCATTACTCTGACCCGACGCTTGCACGAGCGCTTGATTATTTACGAAACTGGGACGGTGCAATGCGTGCGGACGAAACCGCACCAACCATCTACGCCGTCTTCCTCCAGACGCTGCTGAAAAATACATTCAGGGACGAACTGGGACAAGACCGATTTTCCGAGTTGAGCTATTTGTCGAATATTGTGCTTAACTCGCTCGAGCGCCTGCTCAACGATCCGCAAAATATCTGGTGGGACGACGTCAATACTCCGAATGTACACGAAGACCGCGATTCGATCTTCAAGATTACATTTAATGAGACGCTGCACATTCTAAAGACAACATTTGGAAGCGATCTCAAATTGTGGCAATGGGGCAGGTTGCATACACTGACCTACCACCATCAGTTTGAGTCGGCGGGAAAGTCGATGGCCAAGATCGTGAACATAGAAGTCGGTGCAGTGCCAGGCGATCTTACCACAGTCTCACAAGCAAGCTACGACATGTGGAATCCCTATGAAATGCGCGTCGGGCCATCGATGCGGTTTCTGGCAGACATGAAGACGCAAACATTGATGGCCGTTCTTCCGACAGGAAATTCTGAAGTGATATTCGGTCCACATTATCGCGATATGGTTGATCTTTTTAAGTCGGGCGGCTACGACTCAATTCCACTCGACAGGCACGACCCCAACTGGACCCGCTTCGAACTACTTCCCGAACATTGACTGTTCTTTTGTCGGTACGTAAATTTTTGTTGATTACCCTATGAACCGTAGCGTCCAGACGATTTTTGCCCTGCTCTTTTGCGCCTCCACCATTGGCTTTGTTGCATGTCAAACGAAAAGCGACGCGGCTTCGAAGGTAGCCGCACAGCAGGTTTCAGTCCAGACCGCTATTATTAATATCCCGACCGCGAAGTGCTCTTCCTGTGCCAAGCATATCAAAACGGCAGTAAAAGAAGTTGATGGTGTAACTGCGATCAATGTCAACATCGATGCTCACACTGCCGAAGTAAAATTCATTTCGACGAAGACCAATATGCATGCGATCGAATCTGCGATTGCAATGTCAGGATACACCGCGAACAAAACCGTTCGTGACAGTGCCGCGTATGCAGGTCTTGACGATTGCTGCAAAGAGTAACAGCCCTTGCGAATTGACATTGTTTCGGCAGTCCCGGCACTGCTCGAAAGTCCACTCGGAGAAAGTATCATAAAACGCGCACGCGCGAACGGGGTCGTAGAGATTCAAATCCACGACCTTCGTATTTATGGTGAAGGTAAGTATCATCAGATCGACGATCAACCGTTCGGTGGCGGCTCGGGAATGGTGCTCATGCCGGCTCCGATCTTTCAGGTTGTGCGCAAGTTACTTTCTGAGCGCGCATATGACGAAGTGATCTTCCCTTCGCCCGATGGTGAGCTGTTCTCGCAGGCGGTGGCCAATGAGCTTTCAATGGCAACGAATCTACTCTTCATCTGCGGACACTACAAAGGTGTTGACGAACGAGTACGTGAAGCTTTGGTAACTCGCGAAATCTCTATCGGGGATTTTGTAGTTACAGGCGGCGAACTGCCAACGGCGATTGTTGTCGACGCCATCGTTCGTCTGCTTCCTGGCGCAATACACGATACCGAAAGCGCATTGCTGGACTCATTTCAATCGGGAATACTCGAAGGACCAGTCTACACTCGTCCCGCAGACTTTGAAGGAATGCACGTCCCAAATGTCCTCCTGAGTGGAGATCACAAGAAGATCGATGCATGGCGTCAGGCGAAGTCTATCCAACGGACCGAAGAAAGAAGACCTGACCTGTTGGCTTAATGCTCCTTGCCGTTCTTGCGAGCCGCGAATAGCTTTGCGAGAAGCGTAACGCCTTTTGCGATCGTCCCGACCGCTCCATTACTGGTAGAACGCGCAATGCGGAGCGGGCCTTCGACAATACCAACCACCTCATTCTTCAGTCGCTCGACATCATCAATGGTGCCACGAACCACATCCAGCGTATCATCCACGGTCTCCTGAATCGTCACCATTTGCGATTGCACGGAATCGGCAATGAAATTCGCCCGAATGGTGAGCTGCTGCAAATTATCCAGGATGGGCATCGCTTTTACCTTCATCTCATGGACGTCGGATTGGAAATCGTGCAGGTCTTGCCTCGCTTCAACGATGGCGATCTGCGCGGATTTCATTGTCTGCGCGAGCGAAAGCATAAGCCAGGCGAAGGCGATCAGGGCAATGCCGCCAGTGATATAGAGGATATTCTCCATGAATTTGGCAAATAAAATGAAGCAGCACAAATGAGGCGAAAGCCTCACCGTGCATCAATATACTATCTTCTTCGAAGCGAGTCTGAACTCCGGTACTTCGCCGTTACTGCGATTCACTCCCCGAACTGGCGCTGGCGCGCGTACCCTTGCCATTGCCATTCATCGAAGGGTCAAGAGTGCTGTCCCCCTCTTCCTCAGAAGCTTTCGATTTACCGCGGCGTTTGGTGGCGGCTTCGCGTGCTGCATGGATCGTGCGATCGGCATTCTCGATCAGGTCTTCAGCCCGATTCTTTGCTTCTTCGATGATGCGCCCACTCTCTTCACGTCCATCATTGAGCGCTTTCTCGGCTGAAACCTTTGCACGATGCAGGATGCCCGTGAGTGAACCAGTAAGATCGTCAAATTTTTCGCTGAGTCCTTGACGGGTTTCCGAACCTTCAGCTGGCGCTATCAACAGTGCTACCGTCGCCCCGATTACTCCCCCGGCAAGAGCTCCCAACAAAAAGGGGCCTACGCCAGAACTTCGATTGCTACTCATGGTCGTATTTGATTGATATGTCTGTTAAAACTCTTGTCTTCCACACGATGCTCGACAGGTGCCTTCCTGTCAACTTACGTGCCAATGAGACAAAACGTTCATTCTGACTCGGGGGAAATTGGTCTTGCCGGAGGTCCCCGAACCGAGAGCTGTTCTCCTTTTCACGGAGGCGCCCGGCAAGGTCTTATGTTCGCATGGACAGAGACGCTAACCTGACTTATTCGTGCACTACTCTCGATACTATACCGTGATGGCCGATGGGACCATCAAGCAACTCAATCCATTCACGGACACAGAGGTATGGTCCGTACCCGGCCGCGGTTCGCGACCGTTCGTGCGGGATCAAGTGCTTGAAGTCTCCGAACTCCAGCCGGAAGATTTTGTCGCGGCCTGCTCGTTCTGCCCTGAGAGAATATTCGAAACACCTCCCGAAAAAGCCAGGCTTGTACTGGAAGCTGACGGCACAGCACGGACAATCCGCCACGTCCTCCCCGAAGCCTATAAAGATACCGAGTGGCTTTTTAGACGTGTACCGAATCTCTTCGAGATCGTGACAGTCGATTACTGGAAAAAAAATTACGCCTATGCATTAACACGCTCGAACGCTGACTGGAAAGAAGCCTATCTCCAATCACCGATCGGAAGAAAGCACGTGCTTGATATCCTCGATTACAAACTCCTTGCGACCGGCGTACCACAGGAGCGTGTTCGTACTATGCCGGAAGAAGATAAGTTAGCACTCTCGGACGCATTTTTTGGTGGAGGACATGAGCTAATCATTGCTCGTCCGCATTACGCGCGCGACGCCACGCTCGATACTCAACTTTTCAGCTCAGGAGAGATGACCTCCGAAGAGCATTACCTTTACTTCAAGTTCACGGTCGAGGCGATGCAGGATATCTTCGATAGCAATCATTACGTGCGCTACATCTCGGTCTTCCAGAATTGGCTTGAACCGGCCGGCGCCAGCTTCGACCACCTTCACAAGCAACTTGTAGGACTCGAC